>Ga0180434_10003546_pt1 | contig 19824 bp, 10 predicted proteins | sample SS_ome_7_FD_132453 | JGI IMG/M metagenome (GOLD analysis project Ga0180434, IMG submission 132453) | Hypersaline lake sediment archaeal communities from the Salton Sea, California, USA - SS_1_D_2 metaG | ecosystem: Environmental > Aquatic > Non-marine Saline and Alkaline > Hypersaline >...
ACCAGCGAAGCCATGATCTACGCTGCGATGGTACGGATTATGCTGAAGCGTTTGGCTACAAACCCTGCTGTGTTTGTGTAAATGTGCAGTTTTACTTTTGAAACACGCTCTTACGTTTTGCAACGATTGTCTGCCTGACTTGCACACCTCGTCAAGCAGAATGCCTTCACTTGCGAAATAAACTCAAAAACTCTTAGACGTGAAATTTACGCCTCCCCCATTCCGTTTCACGTTGACATCTTTGACCAACGTGAGATAATACGTCGCCGTCAGGAGGAAAAGATCATGGTACATCTAGACATAGAAGCTATCCTCGCCGAGATCCGCGAGGCGCTGGCTGAGGGAGATTGGGACCGGGCGACAGCGCTGATCGAAGTGCTCCGACCGCCCGACCAGGCCGACGTATTCGAAGAACTGCTCCTCGCCGAGCAGGATCAACTGCTGCCGCAGCTCGAATTAGAGGACTCGGCCGACATATTGGAGGAGTTGGAGGAGGAAAAAGCCGCCGAGGTAGCAGCGCGCCTGCCTATCTTAGAATTGAGCCACATCCTGAACGAGATGGAGCCGGATGAGGCCGCCGACCTCCTGGGCGATATGAAGCCCGAGCGGGCGGCCAAGGCGCTGGCACTGTTGGAGGAAGCGGAGGAAATTCGCCCGCTCCTGGCCCACCACGATGAGAGCGCCGGCGGCTTGATGACCCCCGCCGACGTCGTCCTCCGAGAGGACATGACCGTAGAGGAAGCGATTGACTGCCTGCGTGCGGCAGCGCCGGATACCGAGACTGTCTACTATCTTTTCGTCGTGGACGACGAGGAACGCCTCGCCGGAGTGATCTCTTTGCGACAACTGGTCATTGCCCCTTCTCACACCTACATCAAAGAGATCATGGACCGCGACGTGATTTACGCAGAGGCGGCCACAGATCAGGAGGATGCAGCCCGCCTGATGGCCCGCTACGATCTACTGGCTCTACCGGTCGTGGACTATAACTGGCATCTGTTGGGCGTCATCACCCACGACGACATGGTGGACGTGCTGGATGAAGAAGCGACGGAGGACATCTACCGCCTGGGCGGCGTGCCGGAGGAACAGCCCGCCGACGTGCGGATCCCCACCGCCCTGAGAGCACGCACGCCCTGGCTGGTGCTCAACCTGGGCACAGCCCTGACCTCTGCCACCATCTTGAGCCTTTTTGAGGACACCATCACCCGTGTGGCCGCGCTGGCGATCTTTTTTCCCATCGTTGCGGGCGTCAGCGGCAGCGCCGGCACCCAGACCCTCACCGTCACCGTGCGCGGGCTGGCCCTGGGCGAACTCAATCCTCGCGATGGTCTCCGCGCTTTGGGACGGGAACTGCTCATCGGCCTGACCAACGGCATCGCCATCGGCTGCTTGATCGCACTCATCGCGCTGGTATGGAAGGGAACGCCGATGCTGGGCATCGTCGTGGGGCTTGCCACTCTCCTGAATATGATTGGCGCAGCCATCGCCGGGGCGTTGGTCCCCCTGGGCTTGCAAATTCTACGTATTGACCCTGCCCTCGCCTCGCCCATCCTGGTCACTACCATCACCGACGCCTGTGGGTATCTCTTCTATCTAGGTCTGGCTACGCTGGCCCTGGGGACGCTGATGTAAAGAATCTGCCTTCACTTTGCCCGCCTGTTTGCTTGCTTTCTCCCCCCAACCGCTGCTACGCTCCACAATGACACGTTGACCCATTGGAGCAGTGTGTTATAATGCACGCCACGCAGTGTATAGTAATTGCGTAGGATGGTATCGCAATGAATGAGCTTGAAACCGTGATTGACCTTTCCATAGTGATCCCCGTCTATAACGAGGCCGGTTCCTTGCCCAACCTGATCCCCGAACTGACCGGCGTGCTCAAAAAACTGGGCCGCCGTTACGAGATCGTCGCCGTAGACGATGGTAGTTCCGACAATAGCGTGGCCGTACTCCGTCATCTGCAAGAGCAGGAACCCAACTTGCGCGTCGTCCAGTTCCGCCGCAACTTTGGGCAGACCGCCGCCTTTGCCGCCGGTTTCGACCACGCTCGGGGCGAGATCATCGTCACGCTGGACGCCGACGGCCAGAACGACCCCGCCGACATCCCGCGCATGCTGGAGATGATGGAGGAAGGCAATTACGACCTGGTCAACGGGTGGCGCCACAACCGCAAGGAGCCATTCCTGACCCGCAAACTGCCCTCGATGGTCGCCAACTGGCTCATCGCCAACGCCAGCGACGTGCACCTGCACGACCGGGGCTGCTCGCTGAAAGCGTATCGGAGCGACCTGGTCAAGCAGATGCACCTCTACGGCGAGCTGCATCGCTTCATCCCAGAGGTTGCCAGCTTGATCGGCGTGCGCGTGGCCGAGGTGCCGGTCAACGACCGGCCGCGAAAGGCGGGACAGTCCAAATACGGCGCGCTCTCGCGCACGCCGCGCGTGCTCCTCGATCTGCTCACCGTCTCCTTCCTGCTCAGCTACTCCAACCGCCCGATGCAGCTTTTCGGCAAGGTAGGGCTACTGAGCAGCGGGCTGGGCGGGACCATTGGCTTCTACCTGGTCGGAGCTAAAATCATTCAGGGTCTGCTCTATGGCGAGCAGGGATTCCGCGCCTATCGTATCGGCACCAGCCCGTGGTTGATGTTATCTGTATTGTTGATCGTGTTGGGCGTCCAGTTCCTGATGATGGGCTTACTGGGCGAGATCCTCACCCGCACCTACCACGAGGTACAGAATAAACCTATCTACGTCGTCCGGCGCGTCATCGAGACAGAACAGGAGTAACCATGAGTCGAGTGTTGGTGATCGGAATTGACGGTGGAACCTTTGACCTGATCCATCCCTGGGCAGACGAGGGCGATCTGCCCAATCTAGCCCACTTGATGGCGGAGGGCGTCCACGGCCCGCTGGAATCCACGCTCCCGCCGGTCACCTCGCCGGCGTGGCCCACCTTTGCCACCGGCAAGAATCCCGGCAAGCACGGCGTGTTCGACTTTATCCGGCCTATGGGTGGAAGATTTGAACTGGTCAACGCTTCCTCTTTCCGCACCCCGACGCTGTGGCAGATCCTCTCCCAGGCTGGCCGCACAGTGGGCGTCATGAACGTCCCCGTAACCTACCCGCCCGCGCCGGTCAACGGTTTTGTCATCGGCGGGATGCTCTCGCCCATGTCTGGCGACTTTACATACCCTTCGGATCTGCTAGATCGGTATGCCAATCGAATGAAGCCCTACCGCATCGCTCCTCACGTGCAGTACAAGGAGGGTAACGAGGCCGAGTTTGCCGCCGATCTCCTCGAGGTGGTCGAGCGACGAGGAGAATATGCGTTGCAGTTGATGGCCGACTATCCCTATGACTTTTTGATGTTTCACTTCCAGGCCACCGACTGGATACAGCACGCCTTTTGGAAATTCATAGATCCTGCCCATCCCCGCTACGACCCCCAGGCTGCTGCTCGCTTTGGCCCTTCACTCAAGCAGATATACCAGCGCGTAGACGACTTTATCGGCCAGATGCTCGACCGTCTGACGGATGATACCACGCTCGTCGTGCTATCTGACCATGGCTTTGGCCCACTGCATTACGTGGTCAACCTGAACCTGTTCCTGCTGGAACAGGGCTTATTGAAACTGAAACGTGGGGCATGGACGCGGCTCAAGACCGGCCTCTTCCGCGCCGGTCTCACCCCCGCCTCGATCTGGCATCTGATCGAGCGCGCCGGCCTGCAAAATTATGTCTGGCAGGTCTCAAAGTCCACCCGCAACCAGGTCGTGAGCAAGTTTCTCTCCTTCGACGACGTGGACTGGTCGCGCACGCTCGCCTATTCCATCGGACACGTCGGCCAGATCTATATCAATCTTCGGGGACGCGAACCTGAAGGCATCGTCGAGCCGGGCGAGGAGTACAAGGCCGTGCGCCAGCAGGTAATAGAGGCATTGCAACATCTGCGCCACCCACAGACCGGCCAATCGCTCGTGGATAAAATAATCCCCGGCAACCAAGTGGCCCACGGCCCCTACGCTTCCCAAAGTCCAGACCTGCACCTTGTCCTTGATGGCTACCGTTCCATCGCCTTCCCTCTCTTTGCCACCGACAACCACATCGTGACCCGCCAGATTCGCGGCGATTCCGGCTGCCACCGGCTGCACGGCATCTTTATCACCTGGGGAGCAGGGATCCGCTCGAATGAGACAGTGGGAGACGCTCGCATTCTGGACCTGGCTCCGACCATCCTGCACCTGATGGGACTGCCGGTGCCAGATGATATGGACGGGCGCGTGCTCAGCGAGGCGCTCACCCTCACCCATCCTGTAGAGTACGAACCTGTGGCGGAGGCAGAGCAAGCAGTCGAGGCGGGCCTCTCTGCCAAAGAGACGGCCGAGGTGGAAGAACGACTGCGCTCGCTTGGCTACCTGGGATGATGGCAGCACCCAAGATGGGGCCCTCATTGGGGCGTTGGTCTTTGGTTATTGGGATCTGTGTCGTGGGTCTACTGCTGCGTCTCGTCCCGCTTGGCCGCTACGTGACCCCCGACGAGCCTCACTGGGTCTACCGCTCGATTCACTTCGCCGATGCAATTTCCGCCCGCGATTGGACGGCGATCCCGCCCACGGGTCACCCTGGAGTGACGACGATGTGGCTGGGAGCTGCGGGCGTGACCGTGCAGCGTTTGTTGAACCCCGCCGAGAGTGCCGCTCACCTGGACTGGATCCGCCGCCTGGCCTGGCTGGCCCCCGAGAATGGGGAGGCGTTTCGCCACCTGGCCTTTTTTCTCCCCTGGGGACGCGTCGCCGTCGCGTTGGTCAACACGTTGGGGCTGGTCGTTCTCTATCCGCTGCTGGCGCGCCTCTTCGACCGGCGCGTGGCGCTCGTCACGGTTGGGTTGCTGGCGTTCGATCCGTTTCTCATCGGCCACTCCGGCCTGCTCCACACCGATGCACCACTGGCGACCTTTAGCCTTCTCGCCCTGGCGGCAGCCCTCAACGGACGACGGGAACCGAGTCGCGCCATATGGTGGGCCCTCGGCGGACTCTTCACCGGTCTGTCACTGCTGACCAAAATCCCAACCCTGATCCTGCTTCCATTCGTCCTGCTTCTTCTGGCCCAATCCGCCAGCCGCAACCCCCAGTCAGCAGTCGTTCATTGTTCATTGTTCATGGCTTCATTGCTCATCATTATCTTTATTTCCTATCCTATCCTGTGGGCCGATCCAATCCGTCCCTTGCAGACGCTCTCCACCTTTGCCGAGCGACACATCGAGACGGTACAGCGCCTCATCTTTTTCGCCGGTCGAATGACCCGCGATCCAGGCCCGGCCTTTTATCCCGTCGTCTTTCTCTTCCGTGTCTCACCCTTGTCGCTCATCGGCCTCGTCATTGGATGGATCATGCTGCGCCATTTCTCCTCTGAGCGCCGTTTTGCGTTCCTGCTGTTGATCGCTTTCGCCGTGCTCTTTGGCGCGACGATGACCCTGGCGGCCAAAAAGCACGATCGCTACCTACTGCCCGCTTTCCCTCCGATTACGTTAGCTGCTGCCCTGGGGTGGGAGGTTCTGAGTGGACGAGTCAAGGAGGCACGGACCTCATCTGCTCACTCCCCATGTATCCCTCTAGTCCTCCCGCTCATCCAACTTGTGCTGACCCTTCCTTTTCTCTTCCGCCCTTTGACCTCCTTTAACCTCCTCGTTGGAGGGTCTTGGGCTGCCGCTCGCGTGCTCCCCACGGGCTGGGGAGAGGAAATGGGAGCCGCTGCCCGCAGCCTGAACCGGTTACCCGACGCCGACCAGCTCACCGTTGCCGCCTCTTCCGTCCCGTCCTTCGCCTCCCTCTTTGTCGGCCATACTGTGCTGCTCGACGAAAACACCGCCCCTCTCGCCGATTACATTGTCACTGCCGCCGACGTTCAGACGAACACAGCTCCCTTCGAGCAGGCCGACTACCTGGCTGCCCACGCTAGGCCCGACGACCTGATCCTGCTGGACGCCGACACGCCGCTGCTGCGCCGGTACGAGGGGCCGGGCACGCTGCTCTCGGCGGCATCGTTGCCCACCGAGATCGCCGTCGCCGATTGGTTAGCCCAGCAAATTCCCGGTCGCGAGACTTTATGGGTAGTCGCTTCGCCGGGAGCGTCGCCCATCACCGCCGCTCACCTGCGCCGACAGGTGGAGGCAGTCGCCACGCCGGTGAGCGCCGCTACCGTCGCCTCCGCCGACATCACAGAGTTTGCAACTCGCAACTCACAACTTGCAACGCCTGCCTCATCCTACCGTGCTGCCTTTGGGACCCGATTGACGCTGGTGGATGGGGCGCTCCCGGAAATCATCGCCTGGCCCGACCCGTTGCACGCGACGCTGCGGTGGCAGGCGAACATTCCCGCCGCCGACCATCAGGTAGTTGTGGCGCTGCGAGATAAAGAGAGGCACACCTGGAGCACCGTCGAATTGCCCGTGCACAACAGCGTCAACTTTCCTACATCTTCCTGGGCAGCGGGGGAGTGGTCCGACGAGACTTACGAGTTATCCCTGCCGCCGGGCATCCCGCCGGGCCATTACACCGTCGAAGTCAGCCTGTACGACAAGGCCACCGGCGCAGGACTCGGAGCGACCGGGCCGGATGGCACTTTCCGAGGCACGCGAGTGCCGGTGGGAGAGGTGACCGTCGCCCCACCTGGAACCCCGCCCGACGCAGCCGCGCTGGAGATGACCGAGCCACTGGACGTCACCATCGGGCCGCTGACGCTGCTGGGATTGGAGCCGCCGCCAGCGCAAGTGCGCTCTGGCGACCACCTTCCCTTTGCCCTCTTCTGGCAGGCTGACGTTGCGCCAGAGGCCGACTATCGCGTCCGCTTGCGCTTGATCGGCCCCGATGATCCGAGCGGGTTGGAGACCACGCTGCCACTCAGCCCCTACCCCACTTCCCACTGGCGAGCCGGGGATCGGTTCCAGAGCCATCACAACCTGCACATCTCGCCCGACCTTGCTCCCGGTCGCTACCATCTGACGGTTGATGTGCTGGACCAAAAAGAACAGGTTTCTCTGGCAACGGTGGAGGTGCTGCCCAGGGAGCGTTCCCTCACGCTGCCAGACACGATTCCCCACCAATTGGCCCTGACCTTCGGGAAGAAGATCCATCTGCGCGGCTACAGGCTGGCCGAGACGGAGGCTGCGCCCGGAGGGGCGTTGTCACTAGACTTGTACTGGCAGGCCGATGGACCCGCGGATCGAAACTACACTTTGTTTGTGCATCTTCTGGGTTCAGACGGGCTGCCCCACGGACAGGTGGACCGGATACCCGGTGATGGAGCGGCGCCGACGAGCAGTTGGGCCGCCGGGCAGGTGATCGTGGAGCAAATCGCCCTTCCCGTCGCCGCCGATGCCCCGCCCGGCGACTATCACATCGCCGTCGGCTTTTACGATGCATCCTACGGCAACCGCCTCGCCGTCACGGATGCCGGCCAATCCCTCCCCGACGATCAAGCCATCTTGCCGGTAGAGATCACCGTCGGAGGCCAACCGTGACGAAATCACCTCAGAAAAAATTGGTCATTCGTCATTGGTCATTCGTCATCCTCCTGCTGTGTACCATCGCCATCCTCCCCCTGCTTCGGACCGATTCGCCCTGCACCCACGATGGCGGCGCCCACTACTTTCGCGTCGTCGCCACGCGCCAGGCTCTGCAGGACGGCCTGCTGTTCACGCGCTTCCTGCCCGACCTTGCTTTTGGTTACGGCTATCCGTTCTACAATTACCGCGCACCCTTATCATATTATCTGGTGTTGGCGCTTCACCTGACCGGCCTGTCGCTTCCCGTGGCCCAGAACCTGGTCTATGCCCTGAGCATCGTCGGCTCGGCCCTCACCGCCTATCTGCTGGCCCGCGATCTGTTCGGCCCGCAGGCCGGCGTTGTCGCCGCCGTCGCTTATGCCTACGCCCCCTACCAGTTTCTCGACGCCCTGCTGCGCGGCAATATCCCAGAGTCGGTCGTGCTGGCGCTTTTGCCCCTCATACTGTGGGCCTTCCGCCGTCTGGCCCTGAGTGGACGGCGGCGCTGGTTTCTGATCAGCGCCGTCTCCCTGGCCGCTCTCTACCTGACCCACAACATATCCAGCCTGATTTTTACACCCGTTCTCATCGCTTTTCTGTTCGTGTTATGGCTGGTTTATCGTCGCGAGGGTCATTGGGTGTTTGTTGGCGGCGCGCTCGTTCTGGCGTTGGGCCTGGCGGCTTTCTTCTGGGGACCGGCTCTGCTGGAGAAGGGGTACGTTCAGCTCCACATGTCCCGCACCACCCGCAACAACGATTTTCACTTTAACTTTATCTCCCTGGCCGAGATGTTCCCGCTGTTCGCCCCGGTGGACACCTCTCTGATGAACCCGCCCATGCGCTTCCACCTGGGGCTGGTGCAAGCGGCGCTTGCTGGGACGGGACTGCTCGTGGGAATCATTCAAACCCGGAAGCGAGAGAGCAAGGAAGCAAAGGAACGACAGGCCATCCTGATTTTCTTCGCTGCCTTTGCCGCTGCCTGTGTCTTTATGAGCACCCGTGCTTCGCTGTGGCTCTGGGAACACGTGCCGCTGTTGCCTTTCATCCAGTTCCCATGGCGATTCGTGGGCCGCGCCACGCTGCCCGTCGCCCTGCTCGCGGGCGTCTCTATCCCCGCCACGCAAAGGGTAATACGCACTGCGCATCACGCATCACGCATCACGCATCACGTTTCCCGCATCCTGCCCCCGATCCTCGTCACCGTGCTCATTCTCATCGCCCTGCCCTACACCTATCCCCCCGACGGCTATTGTCCCAGCGCGCCGCATCCCACCATCGACGATCTGTTCACCTACGAGCATCGCTCCAAACGAGCGGGGCTGGCCGCGACCGGCGCGTTCTTCCCACGCTGGGTGCAGCGACGACCGATGGGATCGCCACTGGAGGAGCAGTACGCCGCCGGCTCGGTCGCTCGCTTCGACGAGACGGCGCTGCCCGCAGGCGCTTCCGTCGTCGAGGCGGATTATGGCGCGAACCAAGCTCGCGTCGTCGTCGAGACGCCCATCCCCTTCCGCGCCCGCTACCTGGCTTTTTACTTTCCCGGCTGGCGGGTCTGGGTGGATGGGGAACCCGTGGAGATCACGCCGTCCGATCCGGAAGGGCTGCTCACGTTTGAAGTACCGGCTGGTCGCCATGCCCTTGTTATCCGTTTCGGTGAGACCTCTCTGCGGTTGGCAGCCGATATCATCTCTCTGCTCAGCCTGGCCCTGCTCCTTGGCCTCGCGTTTCGCTATCCCGACGTCCAGAGCCGGGCGATCCAAAGCCCCAAAGTCCGCGATCTGCCGTTCATCAGCTATGGCTTGTTATTGCTCGCTCTGCTTGTGTTCAAGCTGGCGATCGTGGATCAGACCAGGACGCCCTTCCGCCGTCCTGCTCTTCGGCCCGATGGAACCCTGCCGGGCGTCGAGCACGTGCTCAACCAACCGTACGCCGATGGCCTGACCCTCATCGGCTACGATCAGGATCGCACGACGCTCCCCGCCGATGGAGCCTTGCGCCTCGATCTGTATTGGACCGCTCACGCCAGGCCCACCGCCAGTTACAGGACCGTCGTTCACCTGGTCGGGCCGGAGGGCCTGCGCTGGAGCAGGCACGATTCCTTCCGCCCACGCGGCTACGAGGACTATCCGCCCACCACCACCTGGGAACCGGGCCGCTACGCGCTGGACAGCCACGAGATCGAGCCGCTGCCCGGCGCGCCGCCCGGTATCTATGACGTCGTGTTGACCGTCTTTGACCGTGACACACTGTCGCCGCTCTCGGTGCTGAACGAGCAAGGCCAGCCCGCCGCGCCTACGCTTTCATTGGGACGGGTGACGCTCACTGCTCCCCGCTCGCCTGCCAATCCGGATTCGCTGAACATCCATCATCGGCTCGACGCCGATCTCGGCCCCCTCAACCTCCTGGGCATCAACTTTGACCGCGACAGGGCCGCTCCGGGCGATCCCATTCTCGTCAGCGTCTTTTGGCGCGCCAGAGAGCGGCCCGCCGACGCTCTGGTTTTCCATCTGACACTCCTCGCTGACGACGGTTCGCCTGCCGCCGAGTATGACTTGGCGCCCACCGTCGCCTGGCATCCTACTTCCGCCTGGCAACCCGGCGACGTGTGGCGCGGTCAACATATGCTCCGTCTTCCCGCCGCCCTCGAAAGCGGCGACTATACCTGGCAAATCACCGATCTCCAATCACCGATCTCTGCCTTTCAGATCACCGCCCCAAAACGCACCTTCACTCCACCACCCGTGGACGTAAAGGTGGATACTCGCCTAGGCGACGTTGCTACGCTCTTGGGAGCGAACCTGGAACCCGGCGACGTGCTCACCGTCACGCTGGTATGGTGCGCCGAGGCAGAGACCCACACCTCGTACCGTGTCTTTCTCCATCTCATCGGCCCTGACGGCGCGCTGATCGCCCAGTCGGACGGCATCCCTGCCGAATGGACCCGACCCACTACCGGGTGGCTGCCCGGCGAATACATCACCGATGTGCACACGCTCCCTCTGCCCGCCGACGCGCCGACGGGCGATTACACGCTCTTTGCGGGGTTATACGTCCCCGGCGGCGAGCGGCTCGTCACGCCCTACGGTAGCGACACCATCCGAATAACCACCTTTATGATAGGGGAACAGTGAACGAACGCATACGCCGCCTATGGGTTACTCCCGTTTTCTGGGCCGTCTTGCTGACCGTGCTCTACCTGGTCGGCGTGGCGACCAGCCCCACTCCGTACCTCTTTGGCCCTGACGAGTGGCGTTGGCACGGTCGCCCGCCTTCTTTAGCTTCTCTCCCGCGCTGGTGGCCTTCGCTGGTGCTTCTGGTCGTGTATCTCCTTGCCGTCGTGTTTTGGATAGACGGTCGCGGCTCCAACCGACCCTCCCGACGCCGCGAGTGGGCCGTTCTGGCCTTTTTGATCGTGATGGCCCCGGCTATCCAGGTTGCCTTCACCTACATTCGCTATCGCTATCCGCTGGAATTTTATCTCTATCGCACGATCAGCTATAAAAACGGCTTTTGGCAGGTCGCCATCGGCGCAGCCAGCGATCTGAGCCTCTACCTGCGCACCTATCCCCAACAGATGCAGGCCCATCCCTTTGTCCATACCCCGGTTCATCCGCCGGGCGACATCATCTACATCTGGCTGTGGCGGAAGGGGTTCGAGATGCTGCCGGGAGCGAGTCGGGCCGTGGCTCAATACCTGCGCACGTACAACTGCGCCGATCTTGGGTTCGTCAACCTGGAGGATGCCCAGATCGCCAGCGCGTTGGCGCAGATGGTCATTCCTCTCTTCAGTGGGCTGACCGTCCTCCCTCTCTATGGGCTGGGAAAGCGGCTGGCCGGTTCGCGGGTCGGTTTCCGGGCGGCGGCTCTCTACATCATCGTCCCCTCGCTCACCTTGTTCACGATGCGGTGGGACCAACTCTACCCCTTGTTCTTGTGTCTTTCCCTTTACTGGCTCCACCTGACACTGGAAGATCGGCGGCTGGCACTTTTCTTCCTGGCGGGATTGACCGCGTCCGTGGCATCGTTTACGAGTTTTGGCAACCTGACCATTTTTCCGGCCCTGGGCGCGTACGGTCTGGCTCACCTGGTCTTTACCGGCCTCTCCCGCTGGCGCGAGTGGCTGCGACGGACCGGGCGGGGATGGGGGCTGTTGGCTCTTGGCGGCGCATCTGTCTGGCTGGTCTACCAGGCCGTCTATGGCGTCTCCTTCTGGGACGTCTTTTCCACCGCCATGCAGACTCACTTTCACCTGGGACGTTCGTACTGGTTATGGGTCGTCTACAATCCCTATGACTTTTTGACGTTTTTGGGAGTACCCATCGCGGTCCTTTTCGTCGCCGAGAGCATCCGCGCCTGGCGTAGGGCGATACAGGCGGGTGCGGCTACTTCTCCCATCCCGATCCAGGCCCTCCCGGCCCTGGCCATCAGCATCACGCTCCTGGCGCTCAATCTCTCTGGAGCCGCGCGGGGGGAGGTGGGGAGAATGTGGTTGCTGTGGATGCCGGCGGCCTGCCTGATCGCCGCCATCGGCCTGACGCGCGAAAAGCGCCATCGCTCTTACAAATTGATTCTGGTACTGTTGGCCCTGCAAACGCTGGTTTCTCATCACTTTCTCCGCATCCACGACACGGGGATGCCTCGTTTCGAACCCCATCAGCCAGAGATGGCGTCGCCAGAGATGGAGTACCGGCTGGATAACAGGCTGGGCGAGGAGATCGCGCTGGTCGGCTACGACCTGGAGCCGCGAGAGGTAGCTCCGGGGGAAACCATCCGCCTGACCCTCTATTGGCAGGCGTTGAAGCAGCCACACCGGCCTTATACGGTCTTTGTCCATCTGCTGGACGAAACGGGACAGCTGTGGGGGCAGCGGGACAATATGCCCGTGATGGATAGTCTCCCTACTACCTGCTGGCGGCCCGGCGAGTTCGTGACCGACCCTTATGACATCCCCATCGATGCTGGCGCGCCATCTGGCGAGTATGCGTTGGAAGTGGGGATGTACTATCTTCCCACCGGGGAACGGCTCTCCGTCGCCGCCCCGCCTGGCCGCTATCCACCGGATCGAGTGCTCCTGCGACCGGTGCGTGCAGTTGGCCGTTGAGCGTGAACATGCTCACGTGGTACTCTTTTCCCATTTGCCATCTGCCCTCGCTCAGGTTATAATCTTGATCAGGTTTAGCCCCTACCAGGAGGCAAAGTATAAAATGATTGAAGTAGAAATTGACAGCATCCGTGTAAGCTTGATGTCGGCGCAACGAGTGATCGTCTTGAAAGCCGTCGACGCCGAGCGCTACCTCCCGATCTGGATCGGCCATTACGAAGCGGAGGCCATCGCCATCCAACTGAAGAACATCGAGATCGCCCGTCCCTTGACCCACGACCTGCTCAAGAGCGTCATTGCCGAGATGGGCGGAGACGTCTCGCACATCCTCGTGAGAGAGTTGCGCGACGACACGTTCTTCGCCTACATCAGCGTGAACGTGAACGGAAAACAATTGCAGATCGACTCGCGTCCCTCCGACGCCATCGCCCTGGCTGTGCGCGTCGACGTCCCCATTTTTGTGGCGGAAAAAGTTATGGAGGAGGCCGGTATCGTCCCGGAGGAAGACGTTGACGAAGAAGCGGGCGAAGAGCTGTCGGCCTTCCGCGAGTTTGTAGATACCCTCGACCTGGATGACCTGTCCAAAAAATAGGAAAGGCCCATGGCGACCCCAGACAAACTCGTGCCTCACAATATTGAGGCAGAAGAAGCGGTCCTTGGCTCCCTGCTCATCGATCCCGAGGCATTGTTTCGCGTCACGCCTTTTCTAAAGGCGGACGACTTTTACCTTCAGAAGAACGCCTGGATCTATGAGGCGATCCTGACGCTCCACGAGCGGCGCGAGCCGGTCGATTTCGTCACGCTGTGCGATGAACTGGAGCGCCGGGAGCAATTGGCGGGCATCGGCGGGGCGGCTTATGTCACTCAGTTGATCAACGCCGTCCCCAGCGCCATCCACGTCGAGGCCTACGGCCACATCGTCGAACAGTCCGCCGTGCGTCGGCGCCTGATCGACGTGGCCAGCCGCATCGCGCAATTGGCCTATCAGGAAGCCGAGGACATCGATCAAACGGTCGACCGGGCCGAGCAGGAACTTTTTGGCGTCTCTCAACGCCGCGTCACCCGCGACCTGGCCCCCATCCAGGAGGTCATGCGCCGCTACTATGATCGCATCGAGTACCTCTACGCCCACCAGGGCGAGCCGCTGGGCGTGCCCACCGGGTTCATCGACCTCGACCGGATACTGGGCGGGTTTCAACGCTCCGATCTGGTCTTTATCGCCGCCCGGCCATCGGTCGGCAAGACCTCGCTCTGCCTCTCGATGGCCCAGCACGCCGCCCACTTTGGAAAGCACGTCGCCATCTTTAGCCTGGAGATGTCGAGCGAGCAGATCGTGCAGCGCATGGTCTCCGCCGAGACCGGCATCGACACGCAGCGGCTGCGGCTGGGCGACCTGAAGGAGAACGAGTGGCCGCTCTTTGTGCAGGCTACCGGCAAGCTCTCCGACGTTTCCATCTTTATCGACGATACCCCCTCGATCTCGGTGTTGCAACTGCGAACCAAGGCCCGCCGCCTCCAATCCGAGCACGGGATCGACCTCATCTTTATCGACTATTTGCAGTTGATGACCGGCGACGTCCGCTCCGAAAATCGCGTGCAGGAGGTTTCCTACATCTCCCGCTCGCTCAAGGGACTGGCGCGGGAGCTGGACGTGCCCGTGGTGGCCGCCTCGCAGCTATCCCGCGCCGTCGAGCAGCGCACCGACAAGCGCCCGATCCTGGCAGATTTGAGAGACAGTGGATCTTTGGAGCAAGACGCGGACGTGGTCATGTTCATCTACCGCGAAGAGTTATACAACCCCGACACCGACCAAAAGAACATCGCCGATATCATTATCGCCAAGCATCGCAACGGCCCCACGGGCACCGTCCAGCTTTTCTTTCGCAATCGGCTGGCCCAGTTCCTCGATGCCGAGACGAGGCGGGAGCCGGTCGAGTTTTCGTAGAGACAAACAAGGCCTGTTAGATGGCTCCTCTGTGGGAACGATGAACCACCAGGAACATTCGATCAATATCCTATTCTTGATTGAAAAGCCATATTGTTGGCTTTTTTTGTCATTGATGATGATGCTGGCCCTTGGATGTGATGGAGCTATCGTCCATGCCTCGCCAGTATTCCCCATCCGCTTCAACGTAGGCAGCGACCAATCCTATACTGACGAGAGAGGGCGCGTCTACTCACCCGACCAGGAATGGACGCCTCAAACTCAAGCCGGCTACATTGGCGGACACCCCGTGTCTGCCGCGTTCCCTGTGATCGGCGGCGCCCTTGACGATGCGTTGCACAAACAGCAGCGCCGTGCCTGGCAGGAGTATCGCTTTAGCGATATTCCCAACGGCGACTATTTGATCGCCTTGCACTTTAGTCAAATTGCGGTGTTTGACGACCACGGCCCTCTGTACACGATCTTTGACGTCATGATTGAAGGCCAAACCGTGCTGGAGGATTTCAATATCTTTTCGCAGGTAGGCACGAACTATGCCTTGGTTCGGCGTTTCGCCGTGACCGTGGAGGATGGCGAGCTGAACATCGTCGCCAGTGCCGTTTTTGGCGAGCCTGGACTGGCCGCCATCGAGGTAAAAGCTCGCTCTCCCGATACTGCCGCACCTCCTGCGCTCTCCAACCTGACCACGACGAACAGCTACAACGCCATTCTGCTTGACTGGGCGGACAGCCCCAAGGGCGATCTGGCCGGTTACTATATCTACCGCGCCGAGTCGCCCGATGGCCCCTATACCCGTCTCACCGCCGAACCGGTCTGCCTCTCTCGCTACCGGGATACCTCCCCCGACCCTCGTGCGACCTACTACTACCGCGTCAGTGCGGTGGATGTCTATGGCAACGAAAGCGAGCGGACGCCTCCTCAATCCGGCGTCGCCCTGGATGAGGACGACGCGACGCTCCCCTACTACAAACTCGAATTGACGTCCGAGAATCTGGAAGCTCTATACAGGGATCCCTGGTCGAATGACGAGGTGATGGGCAACTTTATCTATCAGGGCCAACCCTTTCTCGCCGAGGTTCGTTACCGAGGTAACTGGGGACGCTACCTGGAAAAAAAGTCGTGGAAGATCCAATTTCCTGACGAGTCCCCTTTCCCCGGTCAACAGGAGATCAATCTTCGCGGTGACTTTAACGACGCCTCATTGATGCGGAGCAAACTGGCTACCAATCTATTCGAGGCCACCGGCATCCAACCGCCCCGCGCCGAATATGTGCTGTTGGCGCTCAACGGCGAGTATATGGGAGTCTACATCCGTAATGAGCAGGTGGACGCGGGCTTTGCGGAGCGCATCGGTCACGATCCCGACATCAACATCTACAAGTCTACCGGGAACCCCTTCGTGGATTTCTCCCGGTACCTACCTGCGGAGCACGACTATCACCAGACCTTTGAGAAGAAAAATGGTCTGGATCCAGGTTACGACGATCTGATCGCCTTCATCGAATTGATCAACAACACATCAGATGAGGCCTTTGCCTCAGAATTGAGACAGGTCTTTGACGTGGCCGCGTACCTGGACTATTACGCGATGATTGTGTTGACCGGGAATCTCGACTTTAGCTCGCATAATATGTATCTTTTGCACGATTCGGCTGCCGAGCGGTGGGAGCTGATACCCTATGACTTTGACAACGCCTTTGGCCCCAGCGGCGGCGAGCGAGAATACGCCGATGACTGGCCCATCAATATGGGCACCTCTGACGCTCCGATCTGGGGGTGGGTGACGAACACGCTCCTGACGCGCTCGTTGGATGTGCCCCAGTTCCGCGCCTACTACTGTCATCGCTTGGCCGAATTTATGGACACGGTCTTTTCTGACGCGGCGATGGGTTCGATGATCGACGAGGCCTACGCTGCCATCGAGCAGGACGCCCTGCGCGATTGGCACAAGAATGGATGGGAGGACCCCGCTCCATTCTTGGCGTCCCCGAACGACCTCAAGTTCTACATCACAGAGCGCAAGAACATCCTGCGGGGGCAGATGCCGGCGTACTGTCCCGCCGAGCAGCTCTATCTCCGCATCAACGAAATTATGGCGGGCAGTGAGCCTGGATCGTTTTCTCACTGGATCGAGATCTATAACGCGGGCCTGGAGGAGGTGGACCTTTCCGGAATCTATTTGACGGACGATCTGGCGGGCCCGACCCGCTTCCCAATCGCCAATGGGACGGTCATTCCGGCCGGCGGTTTCATCACCTTCTTTGCCGATGGCGAGCCATGGCAGGGGCCGCGGCACACGAATTTTCGGCTCCGGGAAACCGGGGGACAGATCGGCATCTTTGCCGGGAACCAACAGATTGACGCCTACGCTTATGGGCCGCCGATGACGGGCGTCTCGGAGGGCCGCTATCCCGATGGCGTGGACAACTGGATCTCGTTCCATGAACCCACGCCGGGTAAAGCGAATGTATTGCTCCCTCCGAGCATCCGTTCCGTAACCCACACCCCAGCGCTGCCCACCGCCTCCGACGGCGTAACCGTCGCGGCCACGATCATCGACGACGATGCCTCGTTGCAGGCGACCCTCTGCTATAGCGCCACAGGAGATGGTTTTGTCGAGACACCCCTGGCCGAGACGGGAGAAAATCTATACACCGCCCTGATACCGCCACAACCCGATGGTCAACTGGTCGAGTACTACATTCTCGCGGGGGACAACGACGGACAGACGAGCACAACCTCGCATCACCAGTATATCGTGGGATACCGGTCGCCCACCTTACTCATCAACGAGTTGATGGCGGACAACGAGACTGTCTTGAGCGATCCCGACGAGGCGGATTCTCCCAATCCGGGCGAGTTTGCCGACTGGATCGAGCTTGCCAATCCTGGCCCCGACCCGATCGACCTGGGCGGACGCTACCTGACCGACGATCCGAATTACCCGACCAAGTTCCGCATCGCCGATGGGATCACCATCCCGGCAAAGGGCTTTGTGATCTTTTACGCCGACAACGATCCCAGACAAAGCCCGTTCCACACCAATTTCAGGTTGAGCAGGAACGGCGAGAGCGTGGGCCTGTTCGACGTGGACGCTGCCCAAAACCGTCCCCTCGACGTCTACACGTTCGGCCCGCAGACCGCCGATCGCTCCGAGGGCCGCTGCCCCGACAGCGACGACTGGACGTTTTACGACGCCCCCACACCGGGCGCAGCGAACCGGCCGTGCTTGGGGATGCCGATCATTTCTCAAGTCCATCGCGCCCCGCTGTACCCCTCCCCGGCGGAGCGGGTGACAGTGACCGCGATACTCGCTGGCGATGGGGAGGAGGTCGCGGCCACGCTCTGGTACAGCGCCGGGGCCAGCTTTAGGTCCATATCTATGAGACACGCGGGAAACGATGCCTACGTCGCTGTGATCCCGGCCCAATCCGACGGCACCGGGGTGGCCTATTATGTGCAGGCTGAACATAGCCCCGAACGGAGCGTGACCGATCCGCCGCTGGCGCCGCTCGATACCCACTACTATGTAGCGGGGTACCGACCGCCGCCTCTGTTGATCAACGAATTGATGGCCAGCAACGTGACGGCTCTGGAGGACCCCGATGAGCCAGGGGAATTTCCTGACTGGATCGAGCTTTACAATCCTGGCCCTGCTCCGATAGATATGGGAGGGATGTACCTGACCGACGATCTGGCCGACCCGACCAAGTTCCGGATCCCCGATGGTCTATTTATCCCGGCCGGCGGCTTTGCGCTCTTCTACGCCGACGACGACCCCGAACAGGGGCCGTTCCACACCAACTTCAGGCTGAGCAGGAATGGTGAAAACGTCGGCCTGTTCGACCGGGATGCGACGGGAAATCAATTGATCGATACGTGCATCTTTGGCCCGCAGGTCGCCAATGCGTCGCAACGCCGCTACCCGGATGGCGCAGAGACCTGGGAGATATTTTATCTTTCTACTCCCAACAGGACGAACGCGCTCCGGTGGCATCTTCCGTTCTTGCCAATTTTATTCAAGTGGACGTTCACTCCACGGCTTCCCGCACCGCCCGCAGATTTGCCTGGGGAGTAGCGACGGGCGTCACACAGCCCGTGCCCAGGATAAACTTCCTGCCGCCGGTCTGCTCGATGGCTGTCTGAGCCTTCGCCTTGACCGCGTCGGGCGTGCCGCGCAGTACCGTCTCCCACCGGGCCAACCCGCCGACGACCGCTCCTGAAACCTTCCGCTGCCCCTCGGCCAACGACGGAGGCGTCTCCTGATCGTGCCAGTTCCATGCCTGGGCCGGATAGTCGGCCAGCCGGTCGAACATGATGTCCAGGCCGTGAATGTGCAGCAGGTTGAACCAGGCTTTTGTCCCCTCAAACGCTTTGAAGAGACGCAGATCATAGGCTCGGCCAAACTCATCGTACTCGGCCTCACTCAGCAAGCTGTACCGCGCGTGTTGGACGGCGAAAAAGAAGCCAGTTATGCCGGTTTCGAGCGCCAGCTCGATGAAGCGGCGGGTCACCTGGGTGATCGTCTCCAGGCCAGCCCGCACCGCTTCGGGATGGCGGCGCAGGTGTACCAGCAGACGCTCTTTGCCCGCCAGGTTCTTGGCCTGAGATAGCGGGTTAAAGATCGTCTGGATCACCGGCGCATCCTCATCCAAGCCGCTTACGATGGCGTTCAGGCAGCGCAACTGCTCTCCCAACCAGCCCTCTTGAGGATCGAGCAATGGGAGGCTCTCCCAATCCTCGGCCCGCTTGATCACCCGGCGGGTGTACTCGCGGGTGCCCTCGTCGTTGCCCACCCAGCGATCCTCCACCCCCCAATCGCGCAGGCAAAAGCTGCTTGCGGGCATCACTTTGACGAAATCCCAATCCCAGCGTCTCTGAAAGGCGATCGTAGCGGCGGCCAGATCGTCGGCCCGCTGGTCGTCGCCGGGAAAGTGACGCCACAGGGCGACCGGCGGCCGGTCGACCGACCCACCGACGATGGCGGCTGCCAACCGGTCTCGTTTGCTCATGCTGTCTACACTCATATTCTTCGCTCCTTCGAAAATAGCTCTATAGGTCGGATTTGTTATCCGATCCTATGGCGGTTAGCATGTAGTTGCGCGTAGGATTATACCCCAAATTGCTCATTAACAATTTACCCCTTCGAGAATAGGTAGCGGCAAAGGTAATTGCTGTGGACCAGGTCCGCTGGGCCACGTAGCCAGTCCTGTTAGGTCGGTGACATCCAAAT
>Ga0180434_10003547_pt1 | contig 19819 bp, 21 predicted proteins | sample SS_ome_7_FD_132453 | JGI IMG/M metagenome (GOLD analysis project Ga0180434, IMG submission 132453) | Hypersaline lake sediment archaeal communities from the Salton Sea, California, USA - SS_1_D_2 metaG | ecosystem: Environmental > Aquatic > Non-marine Saline and Alkaline > Hypersaline >...
CCGGCTTTGGGGCCTACCCCCTTCCTACTCGCGAGAGTAGGTTGCAGGAGTCCGATGGTCCGGGCTCTGCCGTGGGTTCAAGTTCTTGAATTCTGTGAAGTTCTTGACCTACGGAGTAGGCGCCTGCTTCGAACATTCCAGCCCCCCATGCAGCAATTCCTTCCGCCCCGATCGGATCGTTCCGTCTCCGATGCAGACCGCGCTCGCGGTCCTTTGATCTTCCAAGTAGGCAGCGAGCGCATTAGGGTTATGGGATAGCACGTCCATTGTTCAAAAAACCGCAGGACACTATTTATGCAGGCGTCAGGACGCGCGCGGAGAATATCGCTCCGGACCGAGAAGCGATGTCGCGTGACATCACGATCGACCTGCTGACCGGCCTTCCGGTGCGCTACGCCGACCTCCTGGCCGCGTACCGGCGCGCCAATCCCGAAGGCAGCGACGACCGCCGCGATCCCGAGGCCTTCTACGGCGGCCACGCGCTCTTCGAGTGGGTCATGCAGCGCATCCCCTCCACCCTGCAGCTCGAGGACATCACCGAGCGCACGGACGCGACCGACGCCGACGCCGACCTCTTCGACCGGCAGCGCTTCCTGCTCGTAGTGCACGCCCACCGGCACATGCCCCAGCCGCTGCCGCGCTCGCACGGCACGCTCCTGGGCCCGCTGACCTCCCTGAACCGGCTGTGGGGCGCGGGCATCTCCGGCCTCCCGGAAGCCCGCCGGGTGCTCGAGGACCTCGGCGTCCCCGGCGCCGCGCAGGCCGTCCTACAGCAGTGCGTCCGAGTCAACATCGAATAAAAAGGACTGCAGTTTACTATCACGTCACGTCACAAAAGACGAGGAGTCTTTGAGGCAGCTGGCTCCGAACGCGCGACACCCACGGAGTAGGCGATACCCGATCCTCGGGCACAGAAAGCTATGCCCGCATCCTCTCGTCCACTCGCACGCCCTCCCGAGATTGTCGACGCCCGACGTGCCATCCCAGAACCCGAGGACGCCCACGTCTTTTCCCACGGCGATGCGTCCGCGAAAATGCAGGATCGTTCGCTCGATCTCCAGCCGCGCTGCCAATATGTCGGCCATGTCGGGCGTCAGCGACTTCTCGCGGCCCTTCGGCTCGATGCAGGCAAAGAACCGTTCGGCATCTTCGCGCCGCGCGTCCTCGTCGACGAACCAGGACGTGGGCGGCGTGCAGGTCCGCGCCGGCGGTTGAGCACGGAAGGCGTCCATCTCTTCTTCGCTGAAAATGGCAAAGTTGCCTCGGATCTTGTCGACGCACGGGGGCAAAGGAGCTGTGCACATCGCTTCTCCACCCCGATTCGAAAATTCTATCTTCCCGCCACGCTGTAGGGAGCAGCGGTGGGTGGTCAGAGTGGGAAATCCCCTCCCCGCTCCACCACACCGCTTTTTTTCTGACTCCCGCCGACCAAACATGTCTCGCGTGGATCGCAGCGAAGTTCGGGCCCTCGCCGGCTACACGACCGGGCGCCCGGGGCGCCGCGACGTCTACGACTCCCTGACGGCTGACACGATCGCGACGTCGGCGATCAGCGTCTTCAACGTGCTGCACGGCTACGTCAAGGCCGACAGCGACGCCCTACCCTCGACGAACGTGACGCTCCCCGACTATGCCGATCTCAAGGACGAGATCAAGAAGATGGTTCCCGGTCTCGCGGTCCGCTTCTTCGTCGAGAACACCGGATCCCTGGATCTCACCCTGGTTCCTGGGGCAGGCGGCAGCGCCGACGGATCGATGCTGGCGCCGGGCGGCGAAAAGACCACGTTCGCTCTGCGCATCGATTCCCTCACAGCGTACACCGTCTTCAGGCTGCAGCACTCGTCGGCAACGGGCGGAGGATCCGGCGGCGGTGGTATCTGGGAGCACCACACGGATGCCGCGGACGGCCAGTACGCTCGGCTGGATCCGACCAATCCCGGTTATTCGCCGTCAGAAGGACTCGTGTGCCCTGCTCAGAACATGAGCGCGGACGGATCGAGGTTCTTCTTCGACCTGCTCAGCGCGTCGGTCCGTGGCGGTCAGACGACCGCCGGGGAATGGGACGTCGCGAGGCGCGGGCTCTACAGCGTGGCGTTCGGGCGCAACACCGTCGCGTCAGGAATAGGAACGGCGTCGCTGAGCGGGGAGGACAACATCGTGCAGACGCCGTACTCCGCCGTGTGCAGTGGGCAACGCAACGCCATCGACGCCACGTTCGGCGGTTGCCAGTACAACTTCATCGGCGGCGGCACCACGAACACCATCGGCGCGATGGTGACCCAATCGATCCTGACGAACAACGGGATATGCGGCGGGACGGAGAACAGCATCGGCGATTCCTCGAACGGCATCGTCAACGCGAACTTCGTCGGCGGCGGATCCAAGAACTTCGTCGCCAGCGGCCTTAGCCAGGCCAACGCGGAAAACAACGTCATCGCCGGAGGCAGCGGCAACTCGATCGCGCGGGAACACCAAGCCGCGGCCGACAACAACGCCATCTGCGGTGGCATCGAAAACCATGTGGCCCCGATCCACGGCGGTGCCCCTCTGCAGAACAACACGTGCAGCGAGAACTTCGTCGGCGGCGGCACGCAGAACGTCATCCGCAGCAACACGCAGGAGACGTACGTGTGCCGGTACAACGTCCTTTGCGGCGGGTCCTCGAACCTGATCACGAACGCGTCGGCCTGCTTCCTGGGAGGCGGAGGAGGCGGGGGCGGGTCGGAGAACCTGATCTCGGACCAGCAGGAATACGGCGTTCTTTGCGGCGGCCGCGCGAACATCCTTCACCCCTGCACGTACGTACCGACGACCGGCGAAGTCACGAGCAACACCATCGGCGGGGGCGGGTCGAACGAGATCGGCGAAGGCGCCTTCGGATACGGAATCCATCTTTCGAACGTCATCTGCGGCGGAAGCGGAAACCTGGTCCACGTCGTTGGCGACGCGGGGACGGCGTACTACGCGCGGCACAACGCCATCGGTGGCGGCACGAACAATATCATCGGAAACGGGGCCGGTCCGGCCCCTCGCCCGCAGTTCGTCGAGTCCTGCGTCGTCGGCGGTGGCTCGGGCAACACGATTCACGCGGCGAGCGACGCGAGCGCTAGGGCGTGCACCATCGCCGGCGGAGACGGCAACGGGATCGAAGGGATCGCCACCGACGTGGACTACGCGACGATCGGTGGCGGGTACGCCAACCTGGCACGAAACGACTACGCCGTCATCGGCGGTGGCCGGGACCACACGATACTGGCGGACTACGGTTCCATTTGCGGCGGCCAATCGCACACCATCGAGTCGACGTACGGCGCCATCGGCGGTGGAAGGGACAACGCGATCAACATCGGCCACATGTACTGCTGCATGCCCGGTGGCTACGGCGCGCGCTCGGAGTACGAGGGCCAATGCTCGTGGGCCAACGGGACCTTTTCCGTCGCCGGGGACGCCCAGGGAACGATCGTCACGCTCGCGCGCGGCGCCGGAACGCTGACGGACACGAACGATTTCTTCGACCTCTGGGTCGACGGAATGGCGGCCCCGCTCACGGTTCCCGACGACTCGTGCTGGACCATCCGCGCTCTGGTCGTCGTCACGAGCCAGCTCGCCGGCGGTCCTCCGGCGAGCTACTTCTCGCACGACCTCGTCGCCAACGTCTGGACGCACGCCGGAGCCCTGAACGTCACCGTTTCGCCCCCGGTGGCCGCCGCGGGCGGCACGGACACCGTCATCTACGACCCTGCAGGTTCGATCGGCGTCGAATTCCGGTCGACAGCGGCGAACGTTCTGTTCGTGCGCGTCACCGACCTGGTCGGGCTCGGAGGTATAACGTACCGCGCCGTGGCCAAGATCGAAGCTGCGGAAATCGCTTACCCGTAGCCTCCTACTTCTTTTCTAATCTCGCGAGACAACCATGTCTCGCGTGGATCGCAGCGAAGTTCGGGCCCTCGCCGGCTACACGACCGGGCGCCCTGGGCGCCGCGACGTCTACGATTCGCTTGCAGCCGATACTATCACGACTTCGGCGATCACCGTTTTCAATGTGCTCCACGGCTACGTCAAGGCCGACAGCGACGCCCTACCGTCGACGAACGTGGCGCTTCCCGACTATTCGGACCTGAAGGACGAGATCAAGAAGATGGTCCCGGGCCTGGCGGTGCGGTTCTACGTCGAGAACACCGGGTCTCTGAATCTCACCCTGGTTCCCGGGGCAGGCGGCAGCGCCGACGGGTCGATGCTGGCCCCGTCGGGCGAGAAGACCACGTTCGCCCTACGCATCGACTCGCTCACGGCGTACACCGTGTTCCGCCTGCAGCATTCGTCGTCCACGGGTTCCGCGTCCGGCGGGATCTGGGAGCACGCGACGGACGCCGCGACCGGTAGCCCTATCGCGCGCCTGGACGCCGCGAACCCGTCCTACTCACCGACCGAGGCCATCGTTTGCCCCGCCCAAGGAATGAACGGCACGGGCGCCGGCTTTTTCGTTGACGTGCCGGCCGGCGGCGCGATTCGCGCCGGATCGCGGACGGGCGGGCAGTGGGACGACGTCAATCGCGGGCCCGGAACGGCGGTCTTCGGGACCGACAACCAGGCCACCGGCGACAACAGCAGCGTCGCGGGTGGCAAGGGTAGCAAGATTACGTCGACGGGCGCCTTCATCGGCGCCGGCACGAATCACTCGATCGAGGCCGACCTGTCCTGCATCGTCGGCGGCGAAAACAACGTGCTCAACGAGCGCTACGGTATCATCGGGGGTGGGATGGGCGGCATCATCAACCTCTGGTCGACGTTCGGTGCCATCCTGGGGGGCGAAAACAACATCATAGGCGTGTTGCCCGGCGAAATCGTCGCCTCGACGCACAACTTCATCGGCGGCGGACAGGAAAACCGAGTCGGAGCGACCACGGTGGCAACGCACGGCGTCGTCGGCGGCGGCTTCAACAACGCAATCACCCGCAACCACAGCGTCATCGCGGGTGGCCAAAGCAACGTCGTCGATTCGGAGCTCTGCTTCATCGGCGGCGGCGGAGGCGACAACGTCACGACGTTCCCGAACACGATCGAGACCAACCAACCGGCATCCGTCGTCGTCGGCGGCACGAACAACCACATTTATTCGAACGCCAACACCGGCGGGCGCAACGCGATCGGTGGCGGTTCCGGCAACTTCATCGGAGTCAGCGGTGGCATCCCGGCCCTGTCGAACAACGTCATCGCCGGCGGCCGCGACAACCGCATGCTCACTTTGCCGACGGGCGTCAACGATTGTGGCGACAACTTCATCGGTGGCGGCCACAGCAACCGCATTGACGGCGACGTGTCCCTGTACTTCAACGTGCTCGTTGGCGGTACCGACAACACGATGCTCACGCTGACGACCGAAACGTCGACGGGCAACTTCCTTGGCGGCGGCGAATCGAACACCATCGACGGCGCCCGCGGCATCGAGTACTCCGTGCTCGCCGGCGGCTTCAACAATGCGATCGGCTACTCGCAGTGCGTCGTCGCCGGCGGGCAGGCCAATGCCTGCTCGGGTGGCGCGTTCGCGACCATTTCCGGGGGCAGCAGCAACGTGGCCAACGGGCAGCGCGCGGCGATCGGTGGCGGCTCCGAGAACGCGGCCGGCACGAACGCCTGCGTTCCCGGTGGAGTGGGCGCCATCGCCTCGCAGGCCGGCCAGGTTGCTTCTGCCAACGGGTACTTCGCGGCGGCCGGCGACGCCCAGGGGACGATGCAGATCGTTTCGCGCATCCAGAACGACCACGGCACCGCCGCTAACGCCGACTTGTACGTCGATGGTATCGCCACGCCTTTTTATATCGCGAGCAACTCTTCGTACACCGTCGACGTCCTCCTGAGCGGCCTGACCGCCAACGGCGCGCAAGGCTGGAGCTACGAGATTCAGGCCAACGTGCGCACGGACGCCGCCGGTACCGTCACGATCAACGCTGCACCGACGAACGCCATCTTCACGTCGGACGCCACGTACACGGCCGCACTCGTCACGTCCGGCGCCAACCAGTGGAACGTTCAGGCGCAGTACGGCGGAGGCGGCACGGCCTACACGATCCGCTGGGTCGCCGTGGCGCGCACTTCGGAGGCCACTTTCCCGTAGGCGTGGGCCAACCTCTCGACAAACGCGCTTTGGTACCTGCGTGCGTGGCCTGAAGAGTAGCGCCCAACGACGAAGTGAAATAAAATGCTCCCATCAACGTCCAGAATGTTCGCGTGCAACGAACATGCCCATCACCCTCTGCAGCGCGAAAGCTTTCGGCAGCCGTCGAGCGTCGTGCTGTTCGGCGGCGGCACCGGCGAGCAACGGCAACTCGCCTGCTCCGTGTTTCGGATGCAGGAAGCCGACGACGCCGTGGTCGTGGCGCCGCAGCGCATCGCCGAGACGCACTACGGCTGGGCCGATCGGGTCCTTTGCGCCGAAGGTGCATCGGAAGTCGACATCGTCCTCGAACGGTTCGCCTCCGATGCCCCCGACGCCCTGGTCCTCGTCGATCCGGCATGCGGCGCCACGCTCTGGCGTTCGCCGCGCCCCTGCGTCGTGCAGTGCAGCAACGAAGATCCTGAACTGCTGCCCAAGGTGCAGCACTACGCGCTGTGCTGCCGTGCAAACGCCGAGACGCAGCGGCGGTTCGCCGAGCGCATCGTGGGCAGCTGTGCTCCCATCGGCGAGTTCCAGACCACGATCCTGCAGGTCGCCCAGGGTGCAAGGCCCGTGGTTGCGGCCTACATGTGGGACGCCCGGTGGCGATGGTCGTACGCGTTGAGGCTTTCCGACGAAAAGTCGGTTCCTGCGGGATAACCGAGCAAAGCCTCATGTCCACCGCAGTCGCGCTTCCGTCTCTGTCCCAACCGGCCGACGACGCGGCCCGCCGCGCCTACGACCGCGCCGCCTCGCACCTGGCGCGCTACGTTGGCTGCATCCCGCTCGCGGGTCCCGACTCGCAGTGCCTCGTCTGGGACGGCGTGGCCCGGCGGTGGTACCGCCAGACCGGCAGCGGTCTGGCCGCGCACCTGCGCGAACCCACGCTCCTGCAGGAGCTCCTGCGCTTCGAGAAGGAAGGCTACGGAGTCCAGGGCGCTGCGGCTCGCTACCTGGCGCTGCGGCAGTCGGCGTCGGAAAGGAATGTGGCGCCGAGGAGAGACAACGGGCCCCGACCGTCATGGCCTCCCAACCGCGCGCCCGCCTCGGGCAGACGGGCTGCGACTACCGACCGCCGTCCTGCACCCAGGTATGGGCCGAGCCCGAGATCCTATTCGTCTGCCGGCGCTGCGAGAGGCCCGTGAGCTACGACGAGCTCGTCGTGCGCTGCGGTCGGCCGTGGTGGTACCGAACGCTCGAAGACCTCGGCCTGCAGTGGGACCCGACCCAGCGCCTCTGCGAACCCTGCCGCTTGGCGGGCGCCTGCCGCCTCTGCAGCCCGGACCGCCGCTCGCCCTGCGAGAACTGCATCCTCCACGGCCCCCTTGGCCCGGACGGCCGCCGCTGCGAAAACTGTTTTCGAAACTGCACCCCGCGAAATGCGAAAACCTTCCGATGAACCTTGGTGTATCCCCGTGTATTCAATTCCGACTTTCGCCGAATCGAGGTTCTAGAACTAGTTCTAGAACCGTTCCAAGCCGATTTTTGAGATGGAACACTCGACCTCCCGCTCGTCGGCCCGTTTCCGAGCCAACCAGAAGATCTACGGCTTCGAAAAGTGCACCGTGCAACTCGCTAACTACTCTAGTTTTGCAACGCGAAACTCCGGTTTCGATGCAATTTCATTGCTCGACCGCAGAATCGAAACAGTCCGAGCCAAGGTGCCAGTGTTCCGTCCCGAGCCGAAAAATTATTAAATATCCTGAAAACGTGAATCGCGGGGTGAACGAAATCGTTCACCTCCGATTTTGAAAATTGAAAAAAGTTTGCAAACTGTTGGAACACCTCGGTGAGTTGGACAGGTTTGTCACTGGTCAAGCGGGCGAGGGGCCTTCGAAACTGCAAAAACCTGGATACCTACCTATCCAGCTTTGGTTATCGGGCGTCGGTAGAGGTTTGGGTAATATCGAGCACCGTTAATAGGACGAGTTTCCTTATAAGGAAGGTGGCAGGTGGAGAAGGGCCGGCGCACGGAAAGCGAGCAAAGGGGTCTATTCGGTCTTAAAAGTGAAGAGGTGTTCCGTGAGGAGCCTAAAACTTGCCTTCGCCGAAGTGTTGAAACTGCAGGGTGAACGGATCCGTTCACCCTCCGAACAGCGATCTCAGGATATTTAATAATAAATCGGCTTGGAACGGAACAGTTGGAACACTTCGGACCGATTTTTGTCGAACCATTGGTGTATTCCCGGATAGCCCGTTCGGGCGGTTTTGAGAAATTTCCAAGAATCGATTTTTTTCGCGCTGTCGGCAACCAACCCAATGGCCAGAAGACGCCACAGTAGGTCCGACAGGCGCCGTTTGTCTCGCAGCGCACGCAGGAGAAACCGCGCGTCCTCGAAGCGCCGACGGAGGCGGGCGTCGAGTCGTCGCCGAAGGAGCCGATACGGACGACGGGTCGGTTTGCTGCCGAAACCCACTCGCGGAGCGCTGGGCCGCTTCGGGTACAAAGCCTTCGCCAGCGACAGGACTCGCCGCGCAGCCCTCCGGGAAGCCGTGAGCGCGTACGGGTACCAGGGCACCGTCGCACACCTGAACCTGATCGCGAACCTGACGAAGCGCTCGCAGCCGCAGGCGCACCGCCAGTACCGCCGCGACATGGCTTGGCTGCGCGCCACCTACAGGGAGTGATGAAATTGCCTCCGCGTTGCAGGCTCACGAATCGGGCGCCCCGAGATCCTCTTCGTCTTCGCTGTCCGACTCGCACACGAAGTAGGACTCCATCCACCGTTGTAAACACGTTTGGCTGCAGAAGAAGAGTTCGGACGTACCGGTTTCGTGCGGTTCCAGTTCGCGCCCTTCGTCCTCGACGAGGGCCAGGGAAGGGAACTTACACAGGCAGGGCGACAGGTTTCGGTGGGCATCCGGGCACGGCAGGTGGCGCCGGCACGGCGCCCACCCGCACAGGTGGTAGTCGCCCCCGCCCGCCGAATGGTAGGTCATGACCGCGCGCACCGTCTGCTCCTGGGTCCTCGCCATTTGACACCGGCGCCCGAATGAAAAAATTGTATCAGCAAACGCAACAACCGTAACATGGCAGACACGGGCCAAGCCGTGTACGTGCGGTCCCAGAAATGGGTCACGGCGTCCCTGAAGCACGACAAGAGCGCCGGCCTGCTGGAGATCGGCGTCGCGCCACCGCCGACCGAGGATGCACCGGAGCCCGAGGTACGGTACGACCGCCTGCGGTACGACGCGCGGTGCGGCACCCCCGAACACCGCTGCACCGACCGCTGCCGCGCCTCGATGGAGCGCACCGAAGCCATGGCGCGCCTGCTGTGCCTGATGGGCCACCGGTCCTGGACGGTCTGGCGGCTGCTGGACGGGCTCGAGCACCTGAACTGCGAGGACGTGAAGCGCGGCGCGACGTACGCCTGCGAGGTCGGCGTGCAGAACACGCGGCTGCGGTGGCAGGAAGGCGCCGAGCGGCAGGCGCTGGTCATCGCGCGCCCGCAGCGCCGCGCCATGTTCGAGCGGCGAGGGGCAAAGAAAGCCCCCGCGGTCCAGCGTCGGTACTTCCAGGGCGTGCTGCGGGACATGGCCGCCGAGCGGTCGCAGACGATCGTGCGGCGCCTGTCGAACGCCTCGATGGGCGCCGGCATTCCGGTCCGCGTCGGTGCTCCGGCCAAACCTCTCCCTCCTGCTCCTATCCGTGCTTCCAGCGACGCCCGCACTCCTCGCAAAACCAAAACTGCGTCATGCCCTCGTCCCCCGACCGCGTCTGCAGAAGAGAGTACGTCGTGCGTCGCGACCGACAGCGCGGACACCGTTCAGCGCCGACTGCAGGCGGAGCTTCTTCCTCCGCCTCCGGAGCCCCCTGCTTCCACCACGGCGGCCAAGATCCACCGCAAAGAGACGCGGCGGCGTAGCGGTAAGGAAAGACGGACTCGCCTGAAGAGCAGCGGGCGATGACGTCGCTGCGGCGCCCGCGGAGGCACCACGTCGGATCGCGGCGCGCCTGGTGCAGGAGCGCCCTGGCTCGGCGGCGGTAGAGCCGCCGGTCCCCCTCCGCCCGGAAGTGCAGGGCGGCTTCGATCTCCAACCCGAGGCGCGTTCCGGCGCTCCCCGGCAGACCCCAGATGCGTTCGAGGACGCGACGTCGGTAAGGCGCCGTCGGCGCGTTCATTTTCCGCCTGACGCCCGAAGGCACACAATAAACCGCCAGCGCCACACGCGCCCATCCCCTCTCTCCGTTCGACTAACTCCATCCCGACGCGAGCCGCGGCATCACCGCCGCGTTCCGCCGCTTCAGCTGCTCGATGATCTTCTCTTCCATCTGCAGGCAGTTGTGCAGCGTCTTGGTGAACCCCGGCGTTTCGCACTCCTGGTTGACGATGACCTGCAGCCAGTCGACCTCTTTCGCGAGCTCGCCGTTGAAGTGCACCTGGTCGATGTTGGCCAGCGGGTCGCTCGGGTCGTACGCCAGCGTTCCCTGCCCGCGCTTGGCAGCGAACCAGGCGTCGATGTCGAACGGCGCCAGCCCCACCGCAGCTTCGATGTCGTCCTGGGGCTTCACGATCTCGCGCATGCACTCGTTGCAGTGCAGACGGATGCAGCGCTGCGAGAACACTTCCGGCGTCCGGCGCTCGTAGCGCACGTGGTCGAGCGCCGCGATGACGTAGCTGGCCTTCTCGACGAACTCCGGGTTGGCCATGAGCCGCATCTTCGTCGGCGGCAGCATCGAATCCTGGTCTTCGCCCGCCAGGCGGGCCAGGGCCCGCGTCAGGAGGGCGGCGTCGACCTGCACGATGGCTCCCGCGGTGCTGTCCATCTCTACCGCGGCGGAACGCCAAGATTAATCGGGACCGCGTGACGCGTGCGAAAGGGAAGGAAAAGTTCATTAGGCGGCGTTGACGATCATGAAGTCGACGGTGGGGATGACGGAAGTGGCGTTGGCCGGATCGGGGTTGTAGATGCGGAAGACGAAAGACAAGCCGGCGACGATCCCCACCATCGACACCGTTGTGGGTATGGCAGCCACGGAGCTCATGCCGTTGCATGTCAGGAAGATGCGCGAGTTGGCCCCGACGGTGGTATTGTTGACGACGACTTGCGTCGAGGTGGCGGCCGCGATCGGGGCAGCCATGGCAACGCGACCCGTGGCGGTGTTGAGCGTCGCGATGCCTCCCACCTCCGTGGTGCTTCCGGTCGACGGATGGTTGACGAACTTGGTCGCGTCGACGATCACGGCGTTGCCGCGGTCGACCCACACGTCGCCGGCACCGTTGACGTACATGGCCCGCACGCCGGCGGTGGAAACGCCGATCTGGTCGGCTCCGGCGCTGTAGAACCCGGTGTCCACGTCGCTGTCGAAGGTGTACGACGGGGCACCGACGGCTCCGTCCGTGGCTTCGATGACGCCGACGTCCATGGTGAGGTTACCGGCCGTGACGCTGACGTTCTGGACGCCGTCGATGCGCAGGGCCCGCGAACCGCCCGTCGCGAACTCCAGCTGGTCGGCGCCGCCCGAGTACATGCCGCTGTCCGGGTCGAGGCGGAATCCGTACGACGGATCGGCGGCGGTGCCGTCGATGTTGCGCACGCTGCCGGTTCCGCCGTTGACGATGTTGCCCGTTCCGCAGGCGAAGTGGAGATCGGTGTTGGCGGCCGTGCCGAGGTTCTGCAGCCAGAGCGATTCCGTCAGGGCCGGCTGGTAGAAGTACCATCCGTTGCCCGCCGAGGCGGTCTCGACCCAGAAGCCCTGGGCCACGGTGTTCACGGCGCGCGAGGAGATGATGTCGCCGTTGGTCGCGGTGACGTTCTGGTTGTTGTCGACGAGGAGGGCTTCGGTGCCGCTGGTCGAAATGCCGAAGCGGTCGGAGCCCGGGCGGTAGATGCCGGTGTCGCTGTCGGCCGAGAACGCGAGCCCCGGCGACGCGGCGGTTCCGTCGGGGATGGTGATCGGCGCGACGCCCACGACCCCCTGCCCGACGATGGTCCAGCGGGCGCCGTCCCACATGTAGGTGACGTTGGCGCCGGCGATGGCGGGCAGGGTGGCGACGTCGCCCGTGGCCGGGGTGACGGTGGCCTGGAAGGCGCCGCCGGGCAGCATCACGACGGTCTTGAGCAGGCCGCTGACGAGCGTGTCGTTGACGACGCTCGGGTCCGCCAGCGTTGCGCTGACCGTGTTCGTGAGCGTCGAAATCAGGTCCAGGGAGCTCTTGACCTCGAGCGCGGGGGCCAGGGCGCTGTAGGTGACGGGCGATTCGTAGCCGCGGGCGAAGTAGGCGGCGCGCGTGTCGTTGCCGCAGGAAAGGTAGGAAGCTCCGCGCGAATCTTGCGTGCCCTGCACGGTGACGTAGCGCGGTTCGAGCCCGCGGTCGCCGCGGAACTCGATGCGTCCGGTGACGCGGGGCAGAGTGGGCGCCGGAGTGGTCATGACGTCGTTGCGGAACGCGGATGTGAAAAAAGTTCATTGCCGTGCGCAATCAGGCCTCTGCACGCAGAGGCCCCTCAATAGCAAAAAAAATCAGGTCGTCTAGGTCACCGACGGACCCGTGGGTCCGACGAAGACGCCTCCGGCCGCCGCGGTTCCCGTTCCGAGGTACACGAGCGCCCACCCGCTGGTCGTGCCGTCGTCGGCCCAGACGAAGCTGGCCGAGTGCCCGACGACCGTGAGGGTGACGAAAGTGTAGGCACCGATCGTCGAAGCGGGCTGCACGCTGGCAAAGCCACCCGCGGAGGCCGTCAGGATGACGTGCTTGATGGCCCCAACGACCGTGCCGTTCGCGAGGGTCATGTTAATGTTTGCGGCAGGCGCGCGAGCGAACGTCGTGCCGATGTTGGGACTGATCGCCCCCGTCGCCGTGATGACCTCGGCGTTGTTGGCGTCGGCGATCTGTTCGCAGTTGAGGCGCCCGCTGGGCAGGAAGACGTCCTGGTTGGAGTCGACGGTGATCGCGGTCGTCCCGCCGGTGCCGATGGTGAGCACGTTGCCGCCCGGCGCGAACATGCCGGTGTCCGGATCGTTCTGGAAGGAATAGGAAGGCGCGCCGATGGCCCCGTCGGCGTTCAGCACCTGGCCCGTGCCGGCGTTGACGATGTCGCCGGCGCCGCAGTCGATCGAGAAGTCCAGGTTGACGGAGGTGCCGGCGTTGAACAGGAGGAGGTCGTCGTTGCCGGCGGGCGAGGCGAGGTACCAACCGTTTCCTGCCGCGCCGGTTTCGATCGACAGCACCCTGGCAGCGGTGTTGTCGCCGCCGCGCACGATGATCTCGGCCTGGGTGGCCGCCGGGCGCGTGACGAGGACGTCGCCGTTGGGCACGATGAGGGTCTGCGCGGCGTCGATCTGCATGGCGTTGACGCCGCCCGTGGCGATGGCGATGTTGTTCGCGGCGGCGGGCCAGTACATGCCGGTGTCGGTGTCGCCGATGAAGCTGTACGACGGTGTGGCGGCGCTGCCGGCGCTGGGTTCCATGTGCAGCTGCTGGTTCGGGGTGAACCGGGCGGCTTCGGTCCCGTTGGTCGCGAACGAGAGCGTGTCGTTGGCGGCCCGGAAGAAACCGGTGTCGACATCGAGCACGAACGCCAGGCCCGGCGCGGCGGCGGTGCCGTCGGGCATGGACAGCGGGCTCACGGGCGTCGCGCCCCCGTTGGCCATGATCGACCAGCGCGTCGTGTCCCAGATGTACGTGACGGCGCTCGGGCTCGCGGGCAGGATGGCGCCGTCGCCGGTCGTCGGCGCCACGACGACCGTGTTGGCGCCGCTGTTGACGATGGTCTTGACGACGCCGTTGACGAGCGTGTCCGTGGAAGGGTCGAGGTCGGCGATGGTCATGACGAGCGGGCCGGCCGCGGAGTTCACGTAGTCGAGCGAGCTCTTGGGCGTCAGGGCGCCGGAGGCGACGTACGGCACGGGGTTCTTGTTCCCGCGCGCGAAGTAGGTGGCGCGCACGTCGTGCGACGCCGTCAGGTAGGCGGCGCCGTTGGAATCCGACGTTCCCTGCACGACCATCTTGCGCGGCTCGAGCGAGCGTCCCCGGCGAAACTCGACGAACTGGCTCTGCAGCGTTGGGGTGGACATGACGTTGGTTCGAAGCGTAACATTTTATTTCTGGCGGGCGGCGTTGCCGGAGAGGCGTCACGGCGCTCAGATGTTGATGATGACGAACTCGACGTTGGGCGCCGCCGTGGTCGCGTTGACGCCGTCCGAGTTGTAGATGCGGTACTGGAAGCTGACGCCGGCCGTGATGGCGACGACGCTGATCGTCGCCGGGATCCCGGCGATGGCGCTGACGGCGTCGCTGACGACGAGGATGTGGGAGTTCAGGCCGACCGTGGTGTTGGCCACCGTGACCGTGAGTCCCGCGCCCGCTCCGAGCACGGCAGCGTGCGTGATGCGCCCGGTGCGCGTGTTGAGCGTCGCGGCGCCTCCTGCCTCGGCGGCCGTGCCGCTGCCCGGATGATTGACGAACCGCGCAGCGGGCGTCACGATGACGTTGCCCTGCAGGACGTCGACGTCGCCGACGGAGTTGACGTAGACGGATTGCGCGCCGTTCGTGTCGATCGAGAGGTCGTTGGCGCCGTTGTAGTGAATGCCGGTCGTCGTGTCGTTCCCGAAAGAGTAGGCCGGGGCGCCGACGGCGCCGTCGGAAGCGAGGATCTGGCCGTTCGGCACCGCGATGTCCTGCGTGGCGTTCGCCTCCAGGGCGAGCGTTCCGCCGGTCGAGATGCCCATGTCGTTGGCTCCGATGCGATAGAAGCCCGTGTCGGGGTCGAGCGTGAACGCCAGACCCGGGGCAGCGGCGGTGCCGTCGGGCATCGTGAGCGGTCCGACGGCCGTGGTGCCCTGCCCGATGATCGTCCAGCGCGTCGAGTCCCACATGTAGGTGACGTTGGCGCCGACGACGGCCGGGATCACGGCGATGTCGCCCGTGCCCGGCGTGACGGTGACGGCGTTCGTGCCGTCGGTGAAGATCGTTTTGACGATGCCGTTGACGAGCGTGTCGTTGACGACCGTCGGGTCCGGCAGCGCGACGGCCACGACGGCCGTCGAGTCCACGTAGTCGAGCGAGGTCTTGACGGGCAGAGGGCTCGCGGTCACCGGGATCACGGTGTAGTCGCCGCGCGCGAAGTACGTGGCGCGCGTGTCGTTCGCCGTGCTCAGGTACGACGCCGCCACGCTGTTTTGCGTGCCCTGCACGACGATCTTGCGCGACTCCATCGAGCGGTTCGGCCGTCGGAACTCGACGAACTGGTTGCTCAGCGTCGGAAACGGAATCGGGTTCGTTGCCATTGCTGCTGCCTGCACCTGACTGTTGCGGCGGACGGAAGAGAAAAAAAGGCGAAAAGGAAGGAACGTTGGTTTTTATGTGGGTTGGGAGGGCGCCCGAAAATCATCACGCGGCCTTGGCTCCCTTTTCGAGCGCCCGGCGCAGGATCGGGATCATGAACACGCCGATCGTCAGCAGAACGACGAGGTAAATAAGAAACAGCCAGACGAGCACCTTCTTCTTGGCGTCGGCCTTTTCCTTCATGCCATCCATGGACCCCATGGCGAAAGAAACACTTTGCTGCCGGAGGAAACGATTTTTTTCAGGACACCGCCGCCGTCCCGCCCCCGATCTTCGGCAGCATCGGGCCCGTCTTGCCCCAGAGCTTCGGCAGGATGCCCGTGAAGTAGCCGGCGACGATGACGAGGATGCAGGTCACGAGGACGAAGGCGAAGACCCAGCCCATTTCGCCCGTTTTCCCCTGGATCTTGGAAGCCCAGCGCTTCCAGATGGACGTTTTGTCGTCGGATGCCATCGGAGAGAAGAGTGTGCCGCGGTGCGCTTTGAGGGCAGAAGAAAACGATTTTTTTCGCAGGTCGGCGCGGCAACGAGCGATGGCATTCGTGATCACGCGCGAGCAGTGGCCGACCGTGGGCCTGATCCTGGGTCTGGCGGCCGCGATGGTCGTCGTCGCCTACCTCATGTACCGGCAGACGTCCGGCAGCGGAAACGGGAAAAAGACGGCCGAGGCGCGGGCGGTCGGGCAGACGAGCGTGCGGACGCCGTCCCGGATCGACCTCGGCCCTGCACCTCCGAAACCCGTGGCGCCGCCGCAGGGTAACGTGTTCGCAACGATCGGCAACTGGCCCGTGCCGGTCGCCGTCCGGTACGCCGTGCAGTACCGCGGGCACAACGGCCGCACGGGCCCGCTGAGCGACTGGACGCGCGGCTGGTACGAATCGAACTACTACTCGAACAACATTCTCAAGCAGTTCCCGTTCGTGAGCGCGAACCCGCAGTCCCCGAATTCGCCCGCGAGCATCCTGCTTTGGCGGCAGTTCCGCGGCCAGAAACCCAAAGTCGTCGCCGAGCTTCCGTACCCGTACAAGGGCCATTACGTCGACATGGCGCCCAACGTCGGGCAGGGAGGATAGGAGGAAAAAAGACCCCGTCAACCCTCCCCCCTGCACCAGAGCGTTTGACGAGCGGCAAAAAAATGTGCGCGCCGCGTCTCAACGCGCCCCATGGAAGCGCAGCAACCGACGTTCGTGAGCGCCACGATGGCCCGCATCCGCCGCAAACCCTCTCTCCTGCTGTGGGCCATCGGCGTGGCGGCCGTGCTAGCCCTCGTGGGCTACGTGTACTGGCACCGGCACAACACGCGGGCCGGCAAGCGCATGCGCGAGGACGTGAAACGGGCGCTGGAGCGCAACGGCTGCCGCGTGAGGGGCAACCAGGTGTCGTGCTCGCCCGACGCCACGTTCGCCGGCCTGGGCGAGAGCTTCACGCTGAACGAAGCCGTCGACAAGGTCACGGCGCTCGTCGGCAGTGAGCTGCAGGCCGCTCCGCCTGCGGGCGGGTCGGTGCACTACGTTCCGCAGGATGCGATGCAGGCGCCGCAGCAGCAGGCGCTGTACCAGGCGCAGAGCGTTCCGTCGGCGCCCGTCTCGCAGCAGCGCGGCCCCCCTGCCCCGATCGTGACGAACCCGAAACGAGCGCAGATGAGCGGCGGTGGAGGGATGGGGGCGCCCGGCATGCCTCCCCCTGGACCGGCAGGGGCGGGAATGCAGCAGCCGCAAGGACTGACGCCCGCGGGCAACCCTGGCAGCTTCGACGCCGCGACGCCCATGGGCGGTCCGCCCGGCGGCATGACCACCGGCCAGCTCCTGAGCGCCGACGGCTTTTCGACCGGCAGCAGCATGGCGGCCGCCATGGACCCGCAGGGCAACGCCCGGTCGGCTTCGACGGGCCCTACGTATTCTCCCGACGCTTGGTAAACACGATTTTCATTGTTCGCAAAACGTCTTTCATTCGTATATGATCAACGAAAAGAACTCGTCCACATTTTTGCATCCGCCTCCGTACACCTTTGCCTTTTCGATGCAAATTGGCTTGTCGTGGCGCACGTAAAAGGTCCAGTTGTAAAGATCCTCGGCCATCCAGCAATCGTCGGTCTCGTAGGCCTTCATGAGAGTTTCCCAAGCCGTTTTCTTGACTTGTTTGCGATCTTCTTCCACGTCGACGAGCTCCTTCTCCAGGACGCTTTTCCAATACAGAGCCCATCCGCCGTCGTTACCCGCGTCTTCTCCGTGGTAATGAACAAGGATCCTCGAATCGCCGGGCTTCGCTTTCTTGGCCATCTCCGTTTCTTCTTTGTTTTCCAGGGGGCGCTTCTTGTTCTCTTCCATGGTCGCGAGGAAAGTGGGCCTTTGTATTCTCGGAACTTTCTTTGTGCCAGGGTCACTTCGCGCCTCTCGTCGCTTCGCGCTTCTTCAGTGCGCGCGTGAGGGCAGCTTTCGTGGCCGCGGGGATCTTGGGCATCCCGCCGACACCCGCGACGTCCAGCATGCCGTCCCAGTTCTCCTTGAGCTGCTCCGGCGAGGCGGTGGGCCACTCGGCCGCCAAGCAGGAGACGACTTCGGGAACGGCCTGCTTTCCGTCTTTGGCGAGCCGGTTCGCCGAGATGCGCGCCAGGAACTCCAGGCGCTCGCGCCGCGTCGTGCCGCCCGCGCCCAGCCTGTCGAGCAGCCGGCCGTTCTTCGAGGTCGTCGACTGCTTGCCGAGCCACGTCGGGAACTTGCGCGCCGAAAAGGGCAGTTTGGCTCCACTGCACCCTGCCAACGCCGCGGCCCGAACGCTTCCCAAGGCCCCGTGCGCCGGCTCCAGGCTCCAATTGTTCTCCTGCCGCAGCACCGAGGCCACGAGGTCGCCGTCGGACGTGGACTGCGAGGCCGGAACGCAGGCCTCGATCGAGGCGCCCGGCACGTTCGGATAGTTCTCGTGCACCATGAGCGGCAGGAGCTGCGTGTCGACGAAATGACCGTCGAGGCGGTCGTCGAACGGCAACGCGCGGCCGGCGAACAGGACGTCGAGGGCGTCGAACGGCGACACTTCCACGTCCTTGCCGTGCGCGCCGTGGCCGGTCGGGCCCGAAGAATCCGACGGCGTCCACACCTGCAGGGCGTTCAGGGCGTGTCGCATGTCACCGTTGGCGTCCGAGACGATCTTCGAGCGGATCGCGGCCTCCCCGATGTCCACTTTCTCCGCGCGCGCCACGGCCGCCAGCCGCCGGCTCATGGCTCCCGGGTCGGGCCGCTGGAACACCAGGTCCAGGCAGTGGCTCCGCAGCGTCCGGACCTTCTGCGAATACCGGTCGTTGCAGGTGCACAGGATCGGAATCCGGGTGCGCTTCACCATCGCCACGATCTCCGCCACGCCGCCGCTGTCGCTGACGCCGTCCACCTCGTCGAGGATCAGGGCGAGCCGGTTGCCCTTCAGGTTTCGCGCGTGCATGACGAGTTCCGACACGCCTTCTTCCTGCATGGCCTTGCGACTCCGCTCGTCGCTGGCGTTGTACTCCACGGCGTCGAAGCCCGCTTCCCTGCAGAGGATCGTGGCGGTCGACGTTTTGCCGACGCCCGGCGGGCCCGACAGCAGGGCGGCCCGCTTGGCTGGCGGAGAGCCCCAGGTCCGCAGGAAGGTCGCCAGGCTCCGGATCGCCGCTTCGTTTCCCACGAGGTCCTGGCTTCGTCGCGGCCGGTACTTGTCGGGCCAGAGCCCGGAAACTTTTCCGGGTTTCGGAGCCGGTGGGACGGGAGGAGGCGGCAGAGGGGCAGCGAGGCGCGGGGGCGGTGGGGCGAGTTCCGGCTCGGTCTTGACGGGGGAACTCTTTTTGCGCTTCGGAGCCAGCTGCTTGGGTTTCGGAGGAGGCGGCCGTTTCTTGGGGGCCGTCTTGACGACCGTCTTCGATAGTCCCTTGGCCGTCGGCGCGGTGGTGGAAGAACCGAAAAACTTGCGAATGTCCATCCCGCTGGTGGAGACTGATGGTGCGCGGTCCGCGCACCGCAGAAAATTCCAGGAATCCCGCGCCGCGCCTTTCATTCGACGGCGCGATGGGAGCTACGATCCGCGAAGTCAATGGCGACCTCTTTTCGTCGACCGATTCCCTGGCTCACTGCGTGAGCGCGGACCTCGCCATGGGTCGAGGGATCGCCGTGGCGTTCAAGCTGAAATTCGGCGGCGTCCAGGAACTCCGGGCGCAGGAGAAGCGCGCGGGCGAAGTCGCTACCCTGCAGCGCGACGGCAGGTGGATCTACTACCTCGTGACGAAACAGCGCCTACTCCGTAGGTCAAGAACTTCACAGAATTCAAGAACTTGAACCCACGGCAGAGCCCGGACCATCGGACTCCTGCAACCTACTCTCGCGAGTAGGAAGGGGGTAGGCCCCAAAGCCGG
>Ga0180434_10003548_pt1 | contig 19817 bp, 18 predicted proteins | sample SS_ome_7_FD_132453 | JGI IMG/M metagenome (GOLD analysis project Ga0180434, IMG submission 132453) | Hypersaline lake sediment archaeal communities from the Salton Sea, California, USA - SS_1_D_2 metaG | ecosystem: Environmental > Aquatic > Non-marine Saline and Alkaline > Hypersaline >...
ACTGTCAGATCACCGACCTGACGTATCGTATACGGTTCAACCAGGGCATCCAGCGGAGCCGCATTCGGATCGGACATATCAAGGTTCGCCGACAGAATGTCGAATCCCGGAATGGGGAATCCCGCTTCAGTGAGCGCCATTGTCAATACATCCGGGGTGAGATCGAACTCATGATTCCCCAGTGTCAAGGCATCACACCCGAGCTGAGCGAGAATCTGCAGCTCCGGAACGCCGAAGTATTTGTTGAACATCGCGTCACCCACGAACAGATCCCCCGCGTGTAGAAAAAGGACGTCCTCTTCCATGGCCTGGATCGCTGCTATATGAGTTGCGGCGCGCGCGATTCCGCCCAATGTCCCGGGTCCATCGGAATTCCTCGCTTTGGGACCGTATGGAACAAGATGTGAATGTGAGTCATTGATATGCACGATTGTAAGGGTATCACTCTGTGCATGAAGAACGCCTGCCATACACACCAGAATACCGAATGTCAAAAGAATGTTTCGCCTTGTCATCTGTCCAACTCCTTGTAGAAAATGTCATTTACAACTCGATACGCCTCAGGTTTCCGCAGCACGGTTGTGGCTGCAGCAGTCCGACGTCTGCATTCGCGTGATTCCGACCGTGTTCGCGAAGTGGAGCAAATCTCCCACGGCCAGTCTCTGGGCGCCGGAACTCACCTCCGTGTTTGGAAACGGTTCTATGGATCCGATACTTTGTGAACTGCATGTGACGTGCCATGGGATTCAAGCTCATGACGGAAATATCCCAAAATACGGCCGGCCTTGATTTTGGAGTTGATCAAGTTGAATCGTGATGCATTGGAAGGAGATAGTCAGTCAAAAATGGTATCGGAAACCATACATATCAGTATAATGAACTCGACACAGTTAAATTTAAAGGTAAATAAGGATTAATGTGTGAAAATGATTTTAATTGTGAGCTCGTATCCATACTGTATAGAGACGGTGACGTACATGGCGGGTGGGGATCAGTGGTATGAAACATTTCAGTCGGAAGGCGAAAATCAACGGATGAAGATCGATGGGAATTGTAATCAAAAAAAAACACATAGATCAGTGACTGACCAGCTGAGGATACCGCTGGTTATCACACAACTCGTCTTTTGGAGTTTTATTCTCATAAGTTTGACAGGTGAGAGTGGGCGCGCCGGCGATGATTTCAGAGGCGTGGAATTACCGCATATTGACGGCATTATAGAGCAGATGCGACCGAAAGTGGCTCCCGTGGATGGCGTGGAGGATCCGGTTCTCGGGTATCTCATTGCCCTCCTGGAGGCGGATGTTCTCGATACCCTGTCCGGCGTAGACATTCTCAGGAATTCAGAGCAACAGAATAGAAAATCAATCATACCTATCCAGAGCCTGACGATCATGGGGCGGAATGTCGGTGCTGATAGTACTCGAAGACATGTCTTCGGTCGATTTTCGCGAAAAATACGAATCCCGTCTCCCTACTCTTTACTGGGATATCATCCGGGTGATCTCGTGTTATCGCAGGAAATCAGACTCACGGAGAAGTACTTCGGGAATTTTACCATATGGGAGCGGAAGAAACGTAAACGAATCGATATCGATGATTGTACGGTATGGTTTATTACCGGAGGATCAGTACGTGTTGATGTGGATGGATGGATCGATTTCATGTTTGGTGGCAAACTCGATGATTCGGACGTAAACAGTCTCGCCCTGTTTACCTATGATGGTAAACGTTTCGCGTCAGCCATGGGATATAACGAATCCGGGAAAGGAAGAACCGGTGTGCTCGATCTATCAACCAATGAATTCGTATTTCCTCTGGGCTGGAGATATAAGGCTATCGGGAGATTTCTTCGAAGAAAAGCGGAATTGATGGTCGAGTAGCTATTGTTTTTCCGAGACGACGCGTCTGAGGATGCGAGATAACCGATGAAAACCAAGCAGGAATGCGCCGGTCGATATTTCGAATAATCCGGTTAGAGCATGACGTATCCACCAGAGAAAATATGGTTTCAGGTTCGCCTTTCCGTACCATCGGGCCAGATCGGATTTTCGAGGAGAGAAAAAATACGCCAAATCGATGAGACGGACAGGATGAAATACTGCATCTTCCTGCAACATCCACCGTTTAAGAATCCATTGTTCAATGATTCCCCGTTTCCGATCATATTGAAGCGTGTACGCGGGATCGACGAATCGTTTTGTCAACTCGTGCTCCAGTCGGTTTCTCCGTATGGGAGGAGAAAACAACCGTATTGCGCTCTCATGATTAGATACACCGAGGATACTACTTGCCGCTCTCAATCCCCCATACACTAACGGTTCCATACCCCATGATTGTGCCCGATGGCGGACACGGTCCCAGTCTATGGATCGATGTTTTCTTAGAAACATCGCGATATCCACCACCTGGGTAAGCCATCCATCCAAGAGTACTCGTCGTGCGAGGAGAGGGGAGTCGGGGAAGTACCGTATGGCCGGACAGTGTTTTGCCGCATGCAGACAGAGACCCAGAAGTTGATCAGTAGGGTGAAGTACGGGCATCTCTATACCGCCCACTGATTCCAGGGGGCAGTCTTGTATTACTCGAGGTATATCTATGGTGAACATCGTATATCGATGATCAAGGTTCCAATGAAGTTCAACGGTAACACGTCTGCCTTCTGCGAACTGTCTCTCAATATGGAAATGATACATCAAGTAGTAAGAATCCGAAAGGGATCCTTCACGAAGATGCGCTCCGAGCGATTCAAGTACCTCCAGCGCACCCGGTACATTACGGCGCTCAACAAGGAGATCTAAATCGGAATACCGCCGAAGAGCCGGATTGCCGTACACGGATTCCGCAAGCACGAGACCGCGGACAAATACATGGGGTATCGCCTGTTCCGTCATACTGGAATGAATACGACCCACGATTTCTTTGAACGCTTCGTTTCGTTCAAAGGTATTGAGATACGCTTTTCTTAACTTCAATAACATCTGCCCCGGCACAAGATCCGGATTGATGCTCTTCATGAGCCTGTATAAAAGAGCTTCGGACTTATTTCGTTCTGCGAGAAAGGAGATCCCTCGCCAGATTACACCCTGATCCAGTAATGATTCCAGTGTTACGATATGCTCCGAACGGATGTTCGGTTGAGCACCAAGCAGAATTACCTGTTCTTCGCGGGTCAAGGGTTCTATTTTACTCATAATTCGGAACGCTTTCTCATGGTGAGAAATCTTTAGTTCAGACAACCGAATCGAGACGGTCCGAGGCGAGAGAGCATGCTACTTCCCATCCGCGATACGAATCCACGATGTCGATTCCCCGTAGCTACATACGGCATTATGCTTATAACAGCCTACTTCTTCGGCCGTCAATTGATTATTGGACTGCAACTCAGTGCATGGCAAAACGGCGTAATCCCCTGGGAGTTTACACACCTTTCCCGGTTGGCTGTACGGGATAGATACTCACCCCTTTCGACACTGATTCTGTCGATGGCGCATCACGGAGGATTGCTTCATTTCCTCGGAAACATGCTGTATCTTTGGATATTCGGCAACAATGTTGAATATGAACTGGGTCATATCAGGTTTTTAATCCTGTATTTTTTCGCCGGTATAGCAGGTATGATCGCCCATATCATGACGAACCCTCAATCCACGGTACCGGCTATCGGCGCCTCAGGTGCTATCGCAGGGATTCTGGGTGCATACATACTTCTCTTTCCACGGGCGCGAATCCGATCCGTACTCTTTCTGATAATTATTTTCCAGATCGTCGAACTGCCCGCTGTCATAGTTGTCGGGTTGTGGGCGGTGCTGCAGGTTTTTGATGCTATTTCACTCGCAGGGGCGAATATGGGGGTAGCGGTTTTTGCCCACCTGGGAGGGTTCGTATTCGGTTGCGCGTTTATTGAGTTGTTCAAGGGCAGGAGATTATGAAACACTGTGATAGATGCGGAAATGAGATACCGGATGATGTAACAGGTTATGATGTTTGGGTGTGGGTTGTTGCCGCGGTACCAGGAGAAGTCGGGAATGCACGCGATGTTTCAGTAACGGAGATTGTGGAAGATCTGGAATACCGAATGGGAACATTACCGGAGTACCTTATTACTTCCGATGTCTACGCACGACGATCCTACTATGTCTGTCCGCGATGCAAAGAGATTATCATCGCGAATCCGCTTGGAAAGAAATTATCGCCGGGATAGCTCTAACCCGCATTTCTCACCAACTTTTTACTGCAAACAATGAACTCCATGCGCTATCGTCGTTATACGACTTCAGCCTCCTCGCCGTATCGCAGGGAATACGTTTCCGGGGGCTTCAGTTGTATGCCTTGATATCACAAGCATTTCAGTGCTTTCGTAACAAAACCCGGTGAGAAATACGGGCTAACTCCCTAAATTGAGTGATTCTCATCTACTCCGGTTTCGCCGCAGCTTCACCGTGACTGGATGACTTTTAATGTAAGCGTAGAAACCAGTGCGATTACCACGGTTGGTCGTAGTTTCGCCTCCTTCAGTGGAAGCCTCGCAGACCCGGACATTGGGTATGCGACCAAGCCCACAAGTGTGCTTATGGGAGGCCCATGTTCGTCTTACGATTTACGCGCCCGTCCACGGGAAGTCTTGCTTATATCGGGTGAGGTTTCACCACAGATCTGAATTGCCTGTCGATGCAGCGCACCGAGGAGTGATCGCTTCGCTTCCGGACGGTCATGAACTATTTGCTCGAGCCACTCTTTTGATTGAGTACGTGACGTATCGTGTTCATGCCGACATCGCGATGTAATCACGGGCAGATGTTCTTTTCTGACCAGCGTCACGATGGATTTCTCGGAAACGAAATATAGGGGCCGGACGAGCCTGAATTCCCCATTGAAATAGCTTTGGGTCGGAAGAATGCTGCCGAATCGACCCTGATATAAGATGTTCATTATTCCCGTAATCGCGACATCGTCCGAATGGTGACCCAGCGCGACGACATTGCACCCCATCTCCCGTGCCGTTGAAAACAACGTATGTTTTCTTCTCCAGGCGCAGCGGAAACATGGAGAAAGATCACGTGAGCCTGATTGACCGCCCTCTTTTGCCTGAACGGTTGTCAACTCCATACCTATAGAGGGGATCCACGACAGTAAAGGCGTAAAATCCGGGGCTGGATCCACGAGACCTTCCACGTGTACCGGTGATATCTGAAAAGGGATTCCCTGGGTTCGTCTCAACCACCACAGGAGGTAGATAAGCGCCGTACTGTCTTTTCCCCCAGACATGCCCACGAGTACGTGATCATCGGATCGCAGTATGTCGAAGATCTTAAGGGCCTTGTTAATATGGCGAAGAGAACGAAGTACGATGGATGAAGGAAATCTATCGACGTCGTCTTTTTTCAGTCTTCTTCTTCCTCGATCATGGCATCAAGTGGTGCGCGTTGCGTGATTTCTTCATTCACTTCGATACCTTGCCGGCTCATGGCGATAACGTAATGTGTACCCTCAGCGGTTCGGACAATTCGACTGTCCATCTCTTCAATGGCGAAACCGTTGAAATATGAACCATACGTAACGATATCATTCCAGAGACCAAGTCGACTATAGCTGAAATCATTCGACCAATCCGGATCACCCTCTATAGGACCTGACCAGGAAAGCATGCCCATAAGCCGGTAGATCGGCCGGAAACCGAATGTTTCCGCCCATTTCGGCCATCGTATGATATGTGCACGAACAACCCATGTGCTCTTTGGTAGCTTGATCAGCACGGGATTACCCGAAGCGATGGGATCATCGGACCGGGATAGACTCAACATGGTTTCGCCGCCTGTGGAGTCCGCATGAAGCCACATGATATCAACATGGGCAACGTCTTTGCGACTCGACAATTTGGGAAAATCCTGCAGTCTTTCCCCGAGTATGAATGACGCGATGCCGACGATGATCAGTACAACTGCGATGAGTGTGCGAATAATCCCGACAATGAGCCATGCAATCTGGACGACTATCGGAGGTCGCGTTTCCGTTGTTCGGCTTCTCCCGCGTAAGAGAAAAAGCCCGAAAGCTACACAGAGGAACGACGCCCACACGATACCGGGAAGGTTGGTATTTAAAAACTGATCCATAATTCCCTCCTCGTACGTACTCCAGATTATAACCTATGAAATTATCACCGTAACGACATCTATTTCGCGCGCGACAAATCCACTGTCAAGGACATTACTTCGATAATTCAGCCCAATGAAGAACTTCTACTTGTGATGCCCGACAGTAATTCCATGTGGCCTCGTATAACTCCACCGTCAAATGCTGAGGTGCGTGCGCATCACTTCCAACAGTCACATATTTACCGCCGGCGTTCCGGTAGATATCAAGTATATATTTTGACGGATAGGGTTCACCAACCGCATGGCGAAAACCACTGGCATTTACTTCTATAACTCCACCGTTTTCCAGTTGTGTTGAACAGATTGCATAGAGTTCTGAATCAAATGTCCTGGAAAGTTCAGATGATGTGGGATACGGATCGTATTTCTTGAGGTAATCAAGATGTCCGAGAATGGGAAACATACCTGAACGGGCCGCGCACAGGAGCAGATCGAAGTAGCGTATGTATCGATGGTACATGGAGCGATCAGGAGATGGTGAAGACATCCATTCCTTGATATACCGTTCGCCAATATCATGAACGGATCCGATAATAACATCGAATTCCTTGTCAACGAGGAATTGCTTTATTTGTTCTTCGCCATGAGATCTATAACTGATCTCTACTCCGAGTCCCAGCTTCACGGAGGAGTATAGACCGGAGAGATGCCGGTGTCTTGTAACGGCGGCGGAATGATCATATCCCGCCATCATCGGATCCGTGGGGAGCGGGTCATAATGTTCTGTCGGGCATAATGCGCTGATTCCTAGAGATGGGGCCGACTCAAGTACCCACTCGAGTTTCAATATGGAATCACCGGATAGTTCGGTGTGTATATGCGAATCCGCAATAGCCTGATGCATAAAAGTATCCTTACCTGAGTTAAAGTGTATGAAGAATATATACAGAAAATTGATAAATGCTCTACTGATCGTGGGATCGGTCATAGTAGTCATGGGTATCCTGGAAGGTGTTCTTCGGCTCTATCATACGAAAACGGGTGAACCGGTGATCAACCCGCCGACACCCTATCGCTATATAGCTGAATACGGGGGGAGCCGGCTCATTCCCGGCGCGGATGTTATGTTCAGATTCGAGAGCACGAACCGGTTCGTGAGAGTTCGAGTAAACGAACTTGGTTTCAGGGGACCGCCATTGCCCGAAAAATCAGATGACTACCAGCGCCTGCTTATACTCGGAGATTCGGTTGCCTTCGGATACGGCGTCCACGAATCTCGTATATTCGCCGCGATTCTTGATTCTGTTCTCAGTGAGATGTATCCGCCGTGGCGTGTTTTAAACGCCGGAGTTGAGGATATCGGGATACGGGATGAACGGATGATTCTTCAGGATGTCGCGGATGAGATCGAACCGAGATTCGTCCTGCTCTGCTTTTTCCCGAATGATTCGAGACCGCCTGTAGGGTTTCGGGGAGAGTATATCGTCGAGGATCCCGTGGATAGATGGTTTCGCAATCACCCGGGACTCCTTCACTCAAGTCATCTGCTCAGATTCCTGCATTTCAGATATCGTCTGCTGCTTACTCGCTTTGCGCTGTATAAGTCGCCGGTACCCGCGCGATTCAGATGGGTTGATTCATGGAATGCAGGGAAATGGAAAACTGATGAACGCGATCTTCGATTACTCATAGAAGAGGCTCGATTCGATTGGGGAGCCGCCTGGTATTCCGAATCATGGACCATTGTTGAAGAAGAGCTGATGAGAATACAATCTATATGCTCCGAAATGGGTGCTGATCTCATGGTGGCCTATTTTCCGGTGAATATTCAAATCGAGGGTCAGTTTACGCCTACGGAACCTCAGCAAAGACTGGAAGCCATCTGCCGGATCGTTGATGTGCCATTCGTTGATTTAACACCCGCCTTGCACACGCATACAGGCATGTTTCTCGATCAATGTCATCTAACCGTGGATGGCCATGCCGTGGTTGCTTCGAAGCTGATGGAGTATATCCGGAAAGAAATAGCGGAGAAGTGATCCGCCTTGACGTATCCGCACCAGGAAATCACTTTATCCAGATAATACGGAACGGATTATTCGTAACCGCAGCATTTCTCGCGATGATAGGGAAGGGATCTTTCGTCTCATCGGAATCTTCAAACGGGAGCACACAGGTGCCTGGTGGCTCTCCTGGGCTTCAAACCCAGTGTGGGGCGTGAAAGCGTCCTGGGTGGGTTCGATTCCCACGTGCTCCCGCCAGAATACATAGTGTAGAGCTGTAATCCAGGGACACACCGTCAAAATATTCGGAATGCATGAAATCAGTCTCAATGAGTGTGCGATTTTGATTCGAGGCTTGTCAGCACATGGCGACGATATTAATTTCCCCGCCCTATGCTTGATAACACCCGTATACCAGCTCAAATACACGATACCGGTTGCCGGAGTTCGCAACTACTGTGATTATAGGTGCTTATGCTCGATACACAGATGCTTGAACAATTTATTACGTCCGCACTTACCGATCTGGGTCTGGAACTCGTTCGTATGAACGTCGGTGGTGCACCGAGGCAACCACGGATAACTCTTTTTGTAGACCATGTCGGCGGAGTGACCATCGGTGAGTGTGTCCAAGCCACGAAGGAGCTGAAGAAACGCCTTACGGTCCATTTTGATCCCGGATTGCAGTTTTCTCTGAATATATCATCTCCCGGAACCGACCGGCCATTGAAGAACCGGAAGGATTTTCATCTGATAACAGGACGAAAAGTCAGTGTCACGTATGCCGGAGATGACGAACCGGACGAACGAATTACGGTGGAAGGTACAGTAACTTCCGCAGGTGAATGTGAGATAGAACTTCGAAAGAAAAATGATGGTACTATCGTCATTCCCTACTCTAAAATCCTAAATGCGAGGATATCACTTCCTTTCTAAAGATCAGCCATTTAACGACCATGAAACGACTTTTAGGTATCGCAGAGGTTTATGTGCCTTTCTGTGTGGAGGTATCTGTTTATGAATTATGAGGTTCTTGAGGCGATCGGACAGATCACCCGTGAAAAGGACATCGATCGCGAGGTCTTATTGGAAACCCTGGAAGCCGGTCTGGTTTCAGCAACGAAGAAAAAGTATTCCGATGACCTGGACGTGGATGTAACGGTCAACCTCGAGACCGGAGATATCTCCATTTATATATTGAAAAAGGTCGTGACGGATGTAACAGATCCTGATCATGAGATCTCTCTGACTGATGAGGATTATATCGCAAATGGGTTCGATGCGGAACCGGGTGATACTGTCTATATCCCGGTTCCATTCGATGATTTCGGACGAAATGCGGTTCTCGCCGCAAAGCAGGTCTTCTACCAGAAGGTTCGCGAGGCACGGAGAGAAAAGATATACAACGAGTTTAAAGATAAGGTCGGGCAATTGATAAGTGGTATTGTCCATTCCATTGAACGTGGGAACATAATCGTCCACCTCGGAAGCTCCGAAGGATTCCTGCCGTGGCGCCATCAGATCAGACGCGAGAAGTACAGCCAGGGTGAGAGTATTCGTGCACTGTTATATGAAGTATCGAACAACATTAAGGGTCCGCAGATAATTCTCTCTCGAACCCATCCGGATTTCGTGCGGACGTTATTTGCACTCGAGACACCTGAAATTCGCGAAGGCATAGTACGGATCGAAGGGGTAGCCCGCGAGGCGGGAGTACGTACGAAATTGGCTGTCTCATCACGTGAAGCTCGTGTGGATGCAGTCGGAGCCTGTGTCGGCGTGAAGGGCATACGCGTACAATCGGTTGTCAGGGAACTCGGCGGAGAGCGAATGGACATTATCCCTCACACATCAGATGTGTCGATGTTTATCGCCCGGGCTCTGAGCCCGGCACGCGTTGAACATGTGGTACTGAACGATGAGGAGAAGAAAGCCGTCGTCGTAGTTCCGGATGATCAATTATCCCTGGCTATCGGGAAGGGTGGTCAAAACGTCAGACTCGCGTCTCAACTAACCGAATGGGCCATTGAACTGATGACTGATACTCAATGGGGTGAAATACACGAGACTACTCCCGCGGAATGGATAGAGGTCTCAGAACTTTCCGGTATAGGCGAAAAATTATCCAGAGAACTCGAAATGGCGGGCTTTGAGAATGTGCACGATGTTGCGGAAGCCTCCGTTGAACAACTCACCGCGGTACCGGGTATCGGCGCGGTACGTGCCGAACGGCTTATTGAATCGGCAAAAAGCATTATGAAGCAGGCAAGAAAAATCAGGTCGAAGCGAAAGAAGGAAGCGAAAAAAGCCGCGGAGGAAACACAAACGAATAATACGGATATGAGTGAGAAAAACGTTGGCAACGAAATTCAGGAAGTTCCTCCCTCTTCAGAGGAATCGGAGGGAGATAATACCGCTTCCGAATCGGGAAAAAATGAAACAAATAGCATTGATAATTGATCGATATATAGATAAAAGACCACATACTTCCGGGACGGTGAAAGAGGGGTGATACCGTGAGTAAAAAACGAGTTCATCAGGTAGCGAAAGAGTTCAGTATATCCTCGGAAGCACTGATAGAGATGCTGAAGGACATGAAAGTACCGGTGAAAAGTCATATGAGTACCATCGAGGATTCGGTGGTGGATGAGATAAGACGACGATTTGAAACTGAAAAAGCTTCTGTCCGTGAAGAGTATGCCAGAAAAGAAAAGGAACTTGCCCGAAGACGCGAGCAGCAGAAACCGGCTGAAAAAACGGTTGAGTCGAAAAAACGGATGAAGCGGAAACGACCGACCGGCAAACAAAGAAAAGAAAACGAGCAGGCGGTTCGGGACAGTGTGAGAAAGGTCATGGCCCTCATGGATGGGGGTGCAAAAGGAAAAAAACGCAAGAAAAAGCATAAACTCGCAGACGGCGAGACTGCGGAGGAGTCCGGGACCACTATATCCGTACAGGTACCGAATGAACCCACTACCGTGTCCACCTTTGCGCAGCTGATGGATTGTCCACCCGCGGAGATCATAAAAATGTGTATGAAACTCGGCATGATGGTCACTATCAATCAGCCGCTGGATACGGATACAATGGAAGCCATAGCTGATGAAATGGGGATCGAGATTGAGGTTGAGGATGAATCCGCTGACACGCAGGAAGTGACCGAAGGCCCCGCCAAACCGAGAAATCCGGTTGTCACGGTCATGGGACATGTTGATCACGGTAAAACATCCCTTCTTGACTATATACGGCGAGCGAACGTAGTCAGTGATGAAGATGGAGGTATTACCCAGCATATCGGTGCGTATGAAGTTGTTACACCTGAAGGACGAATAACGTTTATCGATACTCCCGGACATGAAGCGTTTACCACCATGCGGACACGCGGGGCTCAGGTAACCGACATCGTCGTTCTTGTCGTTGCAGCGGAAGAAGGCGTAAAACCACAAACCATTGAAGCCATCAATCATGCCCGTGCGGGGAATACCCCGATTATAGTTGCCATCAACAAAATTGATCTGCCTGATGCAAATCTGGATGTCGTTCGTCAACAACTGGCATCTTATAATGTTATGGTGGAAGAATGGGGTGGAGATGTACTAGAGGCTCCCGTCAGCGCCCGTACTGGTGAGGGTATTGATAAACTTCTTGAGTTGATTCTCCTGCAGGCGGAGGTCATGGAGTTGACCGCCCCGAAAGACGGGCCTGCGCACGGCGTTGTTTTAGAGGCGCGTCTGGATCCCGGTTTCGGTCCGGTTGCCACGGTGCTTGTTCGTCAGGGAACTCTTCGGACTGGCGATTCATTCGTGGTGGGCAGTCATAGCGGTCGCGCACGGGTTCTTATGGATGAAAACGGTGACAAGGTAGATGAAGCTATTCCTTCCCGGGCCGTGCAAGTTGCGGGGATCTCCGGTGTTCCTAGTGCCGGGGATACATTTCAGGTCATGTCTTCCGAACGAGCAGTGCGTGATATAGCTGAACGTCGTTCGGAGAAAAGAAGAATTAAGGATCTCGGTACCGCACCGAAGGCAACGCTTGAAGACCTGTTCAAACGGATACGGGAGGGCGAAGCCAAGGAATTGAAAATAGTCCTCAAAGCTGACGTGCAGGGTTCGATCGAAGCCATTGTGGATTCAATAAGCAGACTCGGTAGTCAAGAGGTTCATGTTGAATTTGTTCACCAGGCAATCGGGGGAATCACCGAGTCGGATGTGCTGCTTGCTTCTGCATCGGAGGCCATAATCGTAGGTTTCCAGGTACGTCCGAGTTCGAAAGCTCAGGAGATCGCGGAACGGGAAGGCGTGGATATCAGACATTATCGCGTTATATATGAATGTGTGGAGGATATCCAAAAAGCCCTGGAAGGATTACTTGAGCCGGAGATTCGGGAGAAAGCGCTGGGGAGGGCCTCGGTACGAGCCATTTTCAGACATCCGCGGGCCGGAATGATCGCCGGATGTTTTGTACTTAATGGTACGGTGCTCCGGGGAGCCCGTTGCAGGGTTCTTCGGGACGGCGTTGTGATGGCTGATTCACGTGTGGGATCTCTGCGACGATTCAAGGAGGATGTGCGGGAAGTGCAAAGCGGATACGAATGTGGTATTTCCGTGGAGAATTTTACCGATGTCCATGAGGGGGATGTCCTCGAGATTTATACAACCGAGGAAATAGAGCGTTCGCTGAATTAGCGATTTCCGACAGATTCCACATGGATATACTAGGGGCGGAGATAGAAATCCATTTTCCCGAATGCCGGTCTCTCAAGGAAAAGCGGATTGTACTCAAAAGTCTCAAACAAAAACTGCATGATCGCTTCGGCGTTTCTGTTGCGGAACTGGCATTTCAGGACAAATGGCAACGATCAAGTATAGGCATCGCCGCAGTGAGCAGCGATGTGAAATCTACGGAACGTCTGTTTCAAAGCATCCGTAGATTCGTCGAAAGCGATCCCCGTATCTGGGTGGTTGCCTTCAAGGAGGAATGGCGATGATAAAAGAACGTAGACTCGCGCGATTGAATGTTCTATTCAGGAATGAAATCGCCGATATTCTCGAAAATCGGATGGGAGATCCGCGCCTGAACCTTGTCACCGTAACTGAGGTTTCAATCTCTGCGGATTTAAGTGTTGCATCAGTCTACGTATCAAAACTCGGGACGGATGAAGAGCGTTCCGAAGGTCTATCCATTCTCAGGCAAGCCGCCCCATTCGTACGTGGTGAACTGGCGCGAAAGATTCGACATATTCGACAGATACCCATGCTCCATTTTTATCTGGATGAGAGTGTCGAGTCCGGAAAACGGGTCGATGATCTCATTCAGCAGTGGCATGAGGAATCGTCTTAGGAAGCTGATTTGGCGACCCCTGCAATGGAAGGTATACTTCTCGTGGACAAGCCCCGGGGACCTACGTCGCACGATATTGTTCATCGTGTTCGAATGTCGTTGGGGAACGAAAAAGTGGGGCATACCGGTACGCTTGATCCCGCGGCCAGCGGATTGCTTATATTGTGTATAGGGCGGATGACGCGGACGGCCAGACTTTTCACGGATTTGGAGAAGGAGTATAGTGGCACGATACTATTCGGGCGTCAGACGGATACCCTGGATATTGAAGGGAAGACGAATCGAAGGTCTTCAGTTCCGGAATCCGTTGTATTCGAAGCGGCGGAATGGGCTCGATCTCATACCGGAACGGTTTTGCAGGAAGCGCCGCAGTATTCCGCTCGCAAATGGAAGGGGAAACCTCTCCACCGGTATGCGCGGGAAGGAAAGGAAACACCGATATCGGAAAAAATCGTTTCCATGCGGGATGTAGAGATACGACCGGGACGGACAAAAAGACGAAGTGACTTCAGGATTGTGGTAAGTTCGGGCTTTTTTGTACGAAGCTGGATTCGGGATCTCGGTATCGGGATCAACGTCGCAACAACACTGGGATTTCTCCGTCGAGAGCGCATCGGTCCATTTCAGATCACGCATGCGGTTTCACCGGAAGGATTGACGCGTGAAATGATCTCCCGTCATCTCGTTCCGGGGAAAGAAGCATTATCGTGGATTCCTGAACTGGACCTCCCCGATGAAGGACGAAGGCGACTTCAGCAGGGAGGATTCATATCTCTTCCGGAATCAACGGAATACCGATCGGGAGATACGGTAAAAATCGTCAATAATGGTGATGTACTCGTACTCGCCCGTGTGAATGATTCGCAGATCAGGCCGTGGATAGTACTCCGGTCATGGGAATCGACTTGATCATGCGTGATCCTACGGCTCTGACTATCGGCGTTTTTGATGGTGTTCATCGCGGGCATCAGAGGATCTTTTCCCTTCTTCTCCGAATTGCCGACGAGGATGGGTTGATACCCCTGGTCCTTACGTTCAGTCCTCATCCCCGTAAGAAATCCATAGAGGAAGAAGGCGGTTTGCTTCTCTCCGAGACGGAGCGTGTGAAGTATATCAATAAATCGGGAATACAGGAAGTATCGTTTCTCACATTCGATCGGATGCTTCAACGCATGAGTCCCGAGGAATTTTTCCGCAAAATCATTCGAGAGCAGTTTCGCGCTGGCGCCGTAGTCGTTGGTTCAACTCATCGTTTCGGTCGATCAGGGAGTGGTGATCCGGAACTTCTTTCCACGCTTTGTGGTAGTGAAGGAATACGATTTCATGAGGTTCCAACGTATTCGATAGACGGTGAGACGGTAAGTTCGCAACGAATCAGATCACTACTTACGCGGGGCAAGGTCGAGCGTGCGAAAACACTCCTCGGACGACCATACCGGGTGACGGGAATCGTAGTACGAGGCTCCGGTGCCGGTACCGGAGTTGTCGGGTTTCCCACCGCAAATGTTGATCCCGAACCGCCGGAGAGGCTAATTCCCGCCTCCGGCGTATACGGTATTACCGTAGCATGTTGTGGGTCGCTCTTCTGGGGAGTGGGAAATGTCGGGATCGCACCGACATTGAAGGATGTGCATGAGAGATCCGATGTACGCCTCGAAGTTCATCTCGTTGATTGGAGCGGCGATTTGTACGGCAAGGATCTCAGTATAGATTTTCACGTCCGTCTTCGGGACGAATACCATTTCGATACCGTGGATGGACTCAATAATCAGATTTTGAAAGATGTGAGTCGTGCCCGTAATCTTTTACGTTCTGAGATATCGGGCATTAGTAGATCAGACACCGCTGGGAATGCGACTCTTCCCTGAACTGGTGATAGGAGGTTGGAATGCCACTGGACATCGATTCGAAGAAGGAAATCATTTCCAAGTATCAGATCCATGAGAGTGATTCAGGATCGCCGGAGGTCCAAGTTGCTCTTTTGAGTGAGCGAATCAAACAACTAACCCAGCATCTTCTTACCCATAAAAAGGACCACCATAGCAGGCGCGGTCTTATCAAGATGGTCGGACAACGAAGAAGATTGCTCGATTATCTCAAGTGGAAAGACATCACACGTTATAGAAAGATTATAGCGGAATTAGGATTAAGACGTTAGGAGACATTCATGGACCGCGTGTCAATAGAACTCGGCGGACGAGAGCTGACGATAGAAACAGGACGCATGGCAAAACTCGCCAATGGCGCTGTCTTGGTTCGCTACGGCGAAACGATGGTGCTCGTCACAGCCGTTTGTTCAAAGGAAGACAAAGAAGGACTCGATTTTTTCCCGCTCACAATGGAATATCGGGAGAAAGCATATGCCGTGGGGAAAATTCCCGGCGGTTTTTTTAAGCGCGAGGGAAAACCCAAGGACACGGAAGTATTAAGTGCCCGACTTATGGATCGACCCATCAGGCCACTGTTTCCGGATGGATTCCGTCGTGAGACTCAGGTTTTTTGTACTGTTTTATCATCGGATCAGAAGAACAGTGCCGATGTTTTAGGAATAACCGGCGCATCCGCCGCACTTACGATCAGTAATATCCCTTTTTCCGGTCCAATCGCGGCTGTACGTGTTGGACTGAAAGATGGCAAATATATCCTGAATCCCACATTTGAGGAAATGGCGGATAGCGAACTTGATCTCGTGGTAGCCGGCTCTGCCGAGGCTATTGTTATGGTCGAGGGAGGTGCGAAGGAGATTTCCGAGGACGAAATGGTAGGCGCTCTTTCATTCGCCTCAGAGCATATCAAGCCTCTCGTTGAGATGCAGAATCAACTCGCCGCCCGCGTTGGGAAACCCAAGATCGAGGTCTCCATTCCTGAGATCCCCGAGGATTTGAAAAACAGGGTTTTGTCGCTGTCAGAGACCGATCTGGCCGCGGCGATATCAATCACGGATAAACAGGAACGGGCAGATGCGATATCGACAATGAAAAAGCGTATCATTGATGAATTAAACGAAGATTTTCCCGAATCCGAGGGCGATATATCCCGCGTGATATATGATCGGGAAAAAGAGATGGTACGATTGCGAATCGTACGCGATCATACACGCTTAGACGGACGTGGTTTTGACGACATCCGCGAAATCACATGTGAAGTCGGGCTTCTTCCCCGAACGCACGGATCTTCCCTGTTTACGCGTGGTCAAACCCAGAGTCTCACCACGGTGACTCTCGGTACGAAAATGGATGAACAGAAGATTGAGGATCTGGAAGGGGAGAGCTGGAAAAGCTATATGCTCCACTATAATTTCCCTTCTTACAGCGTTGGTGAAGTGAGACCTATTCGCGGACCTGGTCGACGTGAAATCGGACACGGCGCTCTTGCCGAACGGGCCATTGAACCGGTTATGCCGAGTGAAGATGTATTTCCGTATACGGTACGCATTGTTTCCGATATCCTTGAATCAAATGGATCTTCCTCGATGGCTACGGTCTGTGCCGGATCTCTGGCTCTCATGGATTCCGGGGTTCCGATTCGTGCTTCAGTAGCTGGAATCGCCATGGGTTTGATCAAAACAGAGGACGAGGCGATTATTCTGACTGATATTCTCGGTGATGAAGACCATCTCGGTGATATGGATCTCAAAGTCGCGGGAACGAAAGACGGGATCACCGCGTTTCAGATGGATCTTAAGATATCGGGCATCGCCCTGGAAGAGATGGGTCGAGCACTTGAAAAGGCTCGCGACGCGAGGTTCAGGATTCTCGGAACAATGGATGCCGCCATTGCGGAACCGCGTTCCAATCTCTCGCCTTTCGCACCTCGAATTACTATTCTCAAGGTAAAGACGGATCGAATCGGGGATATCATAGGCCCCGGCGGTAAGATGATACGCCGGATAACCGAAGAGACGGGTGCTCAGATAGATATAGATGACGACGGTACGGTTATAATTGCCGCGGTGGATGAGGAATGCTCCGTTAAAGCTCGGGAATGGATAGAAGGACTCGTGGAAGAAGCTGAAGTCGGAAAAGTTTACACCGGTAAGGTAAAACGCATCACCAACTTCGGCGCTTTCGTGGAAATTCTCCCCGGAAAAGAGGGGCTCGTACATATATCGAAACTCGCCCATCATCGTGTAGAGCGGGTCGAAGATGTACTCAATGAAGGTGATATTCTCGAGGTGCAGTGTATCGGTATTGATGAGCAGGGCAGAATTGATCTAAGTCGAAAGGCCCTTCTTCCGAGACCGGATGGAAGCGTTGAAGAAGATTCCGACTTTGGTGAACGTCGTTCCGGTCAATCCAATCAAAGAAGGAGCGGTAAGCGACGTCCCCCTCGCCGGGGAAGATAGGATTGTCCACGACTGTATCCGATCCCAAAATCAACCGCCACGTACTCCCCATGGGTGTACGGGTACTCTGTCAGAGTATGTCATCCGTCAGGAGCGTGGCGGTGGGATTCTGGGTTGAGGCAGGTGGCATTTACGAATCCGACGGTGAAGAAGGAGTCGCGCATCTTCTGGAACACCTGATCTTCAAAGGAACCAGGAATCGCTCGGCGAGGGAGATCGCCCGTGCCATAGAAGGCCGGGGGGGCCACCTCGGTGCGTTTACGGAGAAAGAGTTCTGTTGTTACTATGCCGTTGTGCTGGATGAGCATCTCGAGATCGCTGTTGATGTTCTCTCAGATATCATTCTCAATCACCGGTTTACCGATGATCAGCTTGCCAGAGAAAAGGCGGTCGTCCTCGAGGAGTTCAGCGATCTGGAGGATTCACCTGAAGAACTCGCACACGAACTCCTGCCGGCGGCCCTCTGGCCGAATCATCCCTTGGGGACGAGTCTTCTCGGAACGCGGGAATCCGTGTCCCGCATGACTCGGGAGACAGTCAGAAACTATTGGCAAGAGCTCTACGGACCTGACACGATAACCGTGGCTGCAGCTGGACACGTGAATCCAACTCGACTCCTCGAACTCGTGGATCGGTACTTCAGATATCCTCAGAATGGCGCCCGTGCCCGGGAGATATCCGAGATACCCGATGAAGTATCTCCCATGAAAGTGGAACGGCGTCAGGTTGGACAGCTGCATCTTCTTATCGGTGCAAAGACAGAAGGCGCGCTGGCTGAGTCACGCTTCCCGCTCCTGGTACTCAATGCCGCACTGGGAGGAGGCATGGGATCACGGATGTTTCAAGTCATCCGTGAGGATGGCGGTCTTGCATATTCAGTGTATTCGCATCTTACTCAGATGCGAACGGCGGGATATCTCGGGCTCTATCTGGCTACGCAACCCGCGACTGCGGTTCAGGCGACCGAGTTGCTAACCCGGGAACTTGTCGATATATGTAGAAACGGGATCACGGCTGAAGAGCTGCGGGAGGCGAAAGAACAGATTAAAGGCGCACTGGTTCTCAGTCAGGAAAGTACATCCGCCCGGATGACACGATTGGCGACTCAGGAGCTGTATTATCGCCGGTTCATGAGTCTCGATGAAGCTTTGAAAACGGTAGATCGTGTTTCCGGCAACGATGTCATCAGGATCGCACGCCTACTATTCATGGATCAGAGACCAAGTGTTACGCTCGTCGGACCCGTTACCAATGAACCGGCGGCGATCAGAGGGCGGATCGACTCACTTCAGAGTCGGATTTCTGAACTGTAACGGCTTCCCGCGGCACGTTATATCGAACGGTCAGTAGTTCCGCGGCAATTGAGACGGCGATTTCCGCGGGTGTCGATCCTCCCAGGGGAAGACCTATGGGACATGATATGTCATCCAGTCGAGACGCATCAACTCCCCGAGAAAGAAGCTGATCCCATATAGTTCTTTTTTTGCGACTCGAACCTATCATACCGACATACCGGTATGAAAACTCGAGGAGTTTCTCGATAATTTCCTGATCATCTTTATGCCCACGAGTCATAACCACCGCGTATACATGAGAACCATGAGGCAATTCATGCACCCGTTCAGCCGGATATCCCGTGATGCGCGCATAAGCAGATGGAAATCTCTCCTCAGTAACGAAAGACGCTCTGTCATCGATCACCCATACTCTGAATCCGAGATGTGATGCAATGGGAACGAGAGCATGTGCCACGTGTCCACCACCGAATACGAGAAGATCATCGGCGAGAACCAGTGGATCGATGTATCGAATCTGATCATCGGATCGGATCGTTTTCGGTCGTCCTGTCTGAATCGATGAGAGAATGTAGTTCTGTAGCTCTTTGTCGAGTTCATGGATTTCGTTTATACCGACCCACTGACGATTCATTTGTTCCGGGGTATGATGTGTCAGCTCAACAATGAACGCACCGGTTTTTCGTTCATTTGCAGCGCTAGCCGCGTCATGCCAGCAGTCAGAGTTATCATGGTGTAC
>Ga0180434_10003553_pt1 | contig 19793 bp, 17 predicted proteins | sample SS_ome_7_FD_132453 | JGI IMG/M metagenome (GOLD analysis project Ga0180434, IMG submission 132453) | Hypersaline lake sediment archaeal communities from the Salton Sea, California, USA - SS_1_D_2 metaG | ecosystem: Environmental > Aquatic > Non-marine Saline and Alkaline > Hypersaline >...
ATCCGGCAGACGATTTTTGCCTGTGCCCCCCGACGCAGGGGCTCACGCGAAATGGCCGAACGCCTCGCACAACTCTTCTCCACCGCTACCCAAGCCGCCTGAAACCTGCGAAAGGCCAGTTACATAGAAGATTATCAGAAATCGGGCCGCCCTTCAAGGACCGGCGCCATGAAATTGCGCGCGATGACCTGATGGAAAGGCCAAGAACGACCGCGGCCGTGTTTTTCAAGACGGGCTCGGTTCAGCCTATCTTGTTCGCAAGATAACAAGGGCCGGAGAAGAGAAGGAAAGCGCGAAGGCACACGCGGTCGTGCAGGCCGCCGTCACAGGTAGCGCGGCAGACCGCCGATCCCCGCGAACCATCCCCGCTTCTCGGCAGGAAGCCGGTAGCAGAAGTGCTTGAGTTCGGCCACCAGGTCGTTACGCATTTTCCGGACCGACCACGGGCCTTTGAAGCGCCCGGACTCCGGAGAGACAGGGGCCAGGCGCTGACGGGCGCGCCGCCACTGCTTTCGCAGCGGGTGATCCTCGGCCGGCTTCCAGGACGGCACGAAGTCGGTGGCCCGGAGGGTCTGCTCCGCCTTCCTGGCGGACCCCATGCACAGGAACTCCGCCAGATAACGGAAGTGGGCCAAAAACGCCTCCAGGACCGCGCGGACGACGGTCTGCTGTTTCCGGGAGGCAGGAAGCGACCGGGTATCCTTCAGCCCGCCCAAGCCCGGTCCGCGACGCGGCGCCAAAGCGGTCGGCCTTCTTCCCGGTCCCGAGGCGCGGGCCTCCTGACCGTCCTGGAGCGGCGGCGGCAGCCCTTCCTGGTAAAGCCGGGCGAGGCACTCCAGGGCCTCCACTTCCTGGCACACGCGGTCGGCGTTCGCCTTGACGGGCTGGGCACACATCCCTGCTCCCGAGACTCCAACCGCCTTACAGGCTAACGCGTTGCCTCCGTGAAAGCAAGCAACCCGCGTGTGCGCCGACCGCGCCAGCGTCGTTTGAAAGGTTTCCGTCCCATTCCATCGCCAAGTCTCCTGCCGACGCCCCATCCGGGCAGGTAACCGAGAAAGGAGGCCAAGGCGGCTGGCCAGTGGGGGTGGTGCCTTGGACCTTGAACCTCGACAGGCGACTTGGACCTTTCCAAGACCTTCGACGCAGGGTTGGGAGGCCTCAGAAGGCTGACGGGTACTCCCGTAGATAGACCTATTTCAGGATTCTTTAAGCCGGTCCGTCCACCCCACCACCCGATCCAAACGCCCCCCCACACCGAAACCTTTATAAACTCCGCCTGCCTCCTATCGTCACTCGAAAATGGTAAACCGCTACGACCTCCCGCAGCTCCAGAAAGCCTATATGGAGAGCCTGGCTTATGCGTCCAGTGGCGTTTACAGCCAGAACCCTGCCCAGCCCGAGTCTCTGGTCACCTGGCCCAAGACCATCTATGCGGACCGATTCCAGAACGACACCGATCTCTTGCACGACGCCCTGACCGTGCCGTCCTACAGCCAGGACCTTACCTCCCAGGTCTTTGGCAACCAGCTCCGCCAGGACAAGATCTCAGCCAAGCATCTCGCTCACCTGCTTTACGAAAGGGCCGCCCTTTACAGCCGCCACGTCTCAGATATTGATCACCGCCACGTCTAACTCCAAGAGGCCTTGTCTTGTGAACGTCTCAACTCTCCGAATCAGGCCTCCCGCCGGCAGATGGCCCTCGAACGCCTCCTCCTGGACCTGGAATCCGACCGCCGCAAGGCCGAACTGGATTTCTGGAAAGATACCCGCGACATCCGAGAGGGCTTGTTTGACAAGGCCCAAGGGTATCAGGCCACCCGCCACCGCCTGGACCTTTTGGAAGGTCTCGGAGGGGACCATGACCAACCCTAAACAGGAGGACATCCGCAGGCTGTGCCAGCGCCTGAAGCCTGCCCTGGCCGAGCGGGCCGACCGCATCTTTCAGGCCTACATCCTGGAAGATGACGAGGGCAAGCAACAGATCGAGGCCTACCTCAACCAGATCGCTGGCCGTCTCCTTCCCCAAGGCCTGGATGGCCCTGCCTGTGACCTCGTGCCGCCGTCTCGCGAAGATGCGACCGGCGACTACCCGATCGGCCAGGTCCTTTACGGGAGCAAGCCGCTGTATGAGTTCGGGGTCCGGGAAGACGAGTGCATTCAGCACCTCGGCTGTTTCGGCAGGACAGGGGCAGGCAAGACCAACCTCGGCTTTGTCCTGTTCCGCGAGTTCCACAAGCAAGGCAAGCCGGTCCTGGTGTTTGACTGGAAACGGAACTATCGCGATCTCCTGGCCCTGCCTGAGTTCAAGGACCTGGAGATCTACAGCATCGGCCGGGACATCGCGCCCCTTACGTTCAATCCCCTGATCCCCCCTTCGGGCACCCGGCCCAAGACCTGGCTCAAGAAGATCATCCAGGTCATTGCCCACGCCTACATGCTCGGCAACGGCACCATCTACCTGCTCCAGCAGTCCTTGGATGCCGTGTACGAGGATTTCGGCGTCTATGAGGGGGTGATGAACCGTTATCCCACGTTCAGGGACGTCCTCGTCAAACTGAAGGATTACCCGGCCAGGGGCAGGGAGGCAGGCTGGCTCTCCTCCACCTTGCGGGCCCTGGCCAGCCTGTGTTTCGGGGACATGGATACCCTCGTCAACCAGGGCAGCAACCAGGTCCTCGATCACCTCCTGGAGAAGCCGGTGGTCCTTGAACTCGATGCCCTCACACAGAGCGACAAGGTCTTCTTTATCCAGGCCCTCCTGTTGTGGATCCATCACCGCCGGATGGCCGAAGACCAGCGCGAGACCTTCAAACACGCAGTGTTTATCGAGGAAAGCCACCACGTCCTCTCTAACGAACGCCGGTCCCTGGTGGGCGGCCAGTCGGTCATGGACCTGACGTTCAGAGAGATTCGGGAGTTCGGCGAGTGTCTGGTCCTGTTTGACCAGCATCCCTCGCAGATCTCCCTGCCGGCCCTGGGCAACACCTACACCACCATCTGCCTCAACCTCAAACACAGCAAAGATGTGAACGTGATGGCCCAGGCCATGCTTCTTGAGGGTGAAGAGAAAAGCCTCCTCGGCTCCCTGGAGGTGGGGCAGGCGGCAGTCAAGGTGCAAGGCAGGACGCCTCGGCCGTTCCTGATCCGGATTCCGGAGTTTCCGATTCAGAAGGGCCAGGTAGATGATGCCTTTGTGGCCAGCCACATGGCCCCGATCCTGCAACAAATGGGGCTTTCGTTTGAACAGACGCCTGAGAGGCCACCTGCCGCATCCAAGTCCGGCCTTCAAATCCCCGAATTGCCAGAACCTGAAACCGCGTTCCTGCAAGATGTCCAGGCCCATCCGGATAGCGGCGTGGCAGCCCGCTACAAGCGCCTCGGCCTCAGCGTCCGCCAGGGCCAGAAACTCAAAGGCCGCCTGCTGGAGAAGGGGCTGCTCGTCGAACAGCAGGAACATACCAAGACCGGAAGGCTCAATCGCTTGGTGCTTACCGACGCCGGGTCAGAGGTCCTGGAGAATGGGTGGACAGAGACAGAGGGCGAGTGAGTGAGGAGCCGGCCCGGCGCGAAGCCGGCAGCAGGTGGCTGCCCACGTCCACCACTCGCCGCAACGTGTCGGCCAGATTGAGCGGCAGGCGCTGGGTTGCCAGCGGCGCTGACCTTACCGGCGGCGCTCTGACTCTCGGCCCCGGCCCGCGGGGCCGCACAACCCGGTGGCGGTTCCCTGCCGATGGATCCCGGTCAGTCTTTGCTCGAGACGGTGCCCCGATGACGCTCACGCACGACAAAATACCGAGGGGGCGCAGGGACGACGGAACCGTTCTGCTCGGATCGACACCGGCCGCCTCTACGAAAAGCCGTTCGCCGGGGATCATGACCTGGCAACGGCCGGATACCGTCCCTGCCGCGCAGAAAAACTCCTTGCCAACCTCACGATCTACGATAGAATCGTGAAAAAGGACGACAACCGGCAGCGGCCAGAGGCCATCCGGGAATCAGATGTATTAATGTTGGACGCTTTGAAGGGTGTCTTTAGTTGCCCTCGCCGGCAGCGCAGATCAAGAGGATTCTCTTGCCGTGGCAGGAATACGGTGGCAAGATTTTGTTGAGCGGCGTATTGTGTGGGCAGGCAGTCTTTACAATTCTTACCTCAGCGTTGATTTGTCTGGCCAGGGGTAGCAAGTGCTGGCCGAGGAGGTTTCATGTCCTTCTTGCGTACGTGCCACAATCTCCATCGGGGCCTTCGGCTCTTGAAAAGAATCGCCGCCAGCCGAGAGGGCTCAGATTTGGACCAGGTGATCGAGGATGCAGTCGCAAACGCTGACGACTTGGCGGGACGGATTGATGCCTTACGTCGCGAGAGAAAGCAAGAATTAGAGAATTTAACCACTGCCGTTGACGCGAAGTTCAAGAAGTACACGCGAGAAATGAACGCCCTGCATTCGCGCGTAGAAGACATGTTTGAGAAGCTATCCGCCGAACTATTGGCGAAAGAGGAACAGCATGTGCAGACCATCACCGGAACGCATCAGGCAGCGATGAGCAGTTTGAATGCCACAACCCAATCGCTGAATGATCTCAGCGAGCAGGTCAAGGCGATCCGGGAGTACGCCGCACGGCAGCAGGAGCAAGTCAGGCGACTGCAAGAGGGATATGATTGGGCTTTGCTGAAAGAGTTTTGTCTCCGGATAATCCGGGCCATAGACGATATCGACGAGCGCCTTGGACGCACGGATTCGGAAGAAGCCCGGCAAGTGCTTGATTCAGTCCGCGACGAATTGGTGTTCTCATTGGAGGCAAGTGGTGTGGAGCCGTATTCACCTCCAGTCGGGTCCGAGTACAAGGGACATGAGAAAACCGCAGAGGTAGTCGGGAAACAGCCTGCCGCCGCCGCGGAACAGGCAGGGCATATCGCGCGGGTTATCCGACCGGGCTACCAGGTCTTCGTGAGTAAAGAGGTGACGCGAATAGTTCGTCCCGCCAAAGTTGAGGTTTTTGCCGCTCCATAAGGAGAGGGACAATGGGCAATATCGTAGGCATTGACTTGGGCACGACATTCTCTGGTCTCGCGGTATTAAATGAGCTCGGGAAGCCGGAAACCATCCCCGATGCCGACGCAGAGCGGATTACGCCTTCCGCCGTATACTTTGACGAAGATGACCCTGGAAGATGCTTGATTGGCCGGGAGGCAATCCGCGCGCGCAGAACGAACTACGGGCGATGTGTACGCTGGATAAAGCGGCACATGCAGGAGCCAGACTACAGGGTGAACATCGACGGTTGCGAGTGGTCCGCATCCGAGTTGTCCTCGTTTATCATCAAAAAACTCAAGAAAGATTGCTCCAATCAGATCGGGAACATCACTGACGCCATCATAACAGTCCCCGCGCATTTCGATGAGGTCGGCCGGAAGGCCACCATGGACGCCGGGGAAACGGCCGGACTTGATGTGATAGGCATCATTAATGAGCCTACTGCCGCAGCGGTGTATTATGCCCTTACGCACGATGCCACTGGGCGGATCCTTGTGTTTGACCTGGGCGGCGGCACGTTTGATATCACGATCATGGATATTGCTGGATCAAAGACTAACATCATCTGTTCGGCGGGAGATCATCGGCTCGGCGGTTACGACTTCGATCAGAAATTATTGGCGCGGATCGAGTCGGCCTACGAGCAGCAATGCGGTGGTAAACTGTATTCCACAGATGAGCGTAAAGCCGGGTTCGAGGATACGGCAGAGAGCCTCAAGAAGACACTCTCAAAGCGGCCAAACGTCAAGACAAGACTTGTTGGACAAGATGGAGAGATGGCTTATGAGGTGACTCGTGAAGAATTTGAGGAAGCCATATCGCCGTTTTTGGCTAAAATCGATATGCTGGTCGAGACCGCCCTTGAAGAAGCAGGGCACGGGCCTTCGGGAATCAATGAGATTATTCTTGTCGGTGGAAGTACCAGGATTCCTGTGGTGAGACAACGCCTTGAAAAGATGTTCGGATACCCGCCGACGACTGCTGTCAACGTGGACGAGTGTGTGGCGCTCGGCGCGGCCCTTTACGCGGGATTGCGGCTTTCGGAGGAGCAACCCGAGAAGGTCGCTGGCGGGGTGGCGGCTGCTTTGGCAGAGGCTCAAGTCACGGACGTGTGCAACCACAGTTACGGAACCACCTGCCTGAACATTGATGAGGAGACCGGCAGGCCAAGCGACGACAACGCCATTCTCATCACGAAGAACAGCCAAATACCATGTGAGGTGACGAAGGAGTTCTACACGGTTTTTGACGGGCAGGAAGTGGTTGAAGCCGACGTGACGCAAGGCGAGAGCACAGATCCCGATTACGTCAAGATTCTGGCTCGTAAAGAGCTCCGGCTCCCTCCAAATCGTCCTGCCCTCAGACCTATTAAGGTGACGTACAGTTACGACAAGGACCAGCGAATGCACTGTGTCTTTGAAGACGAGGAGTCCGGCCGGAGAGTTGAAATGGACATCGATGCACAGGCCGGCGGAGTCTCGAAAGAACAGGTCGCTGAGCGTAAGGCTGCCCTTGAAGACTTCATTGTCGAGTAACGGGGTGCCGTTTTGGATTGTATCATTCCTGTTCTGGTCTTGTTGGCTTTGCTCGTCGGGCCTTTCATTTTGCGTTGGTTTCTTTCGCTGCTTTCGGAAGAGGAAGACCGCGGCACAAGCAGAAGCACAAGCATCACTCGAAGGTCAATCAGGCCGTTCGAGGTTCGTGTGACTGAGAAGGCGGCTGATCTTGAAGGCCACTCCTTACCTGTATTTGAAATCAGCATCCGCGGCCGTATCCACGCTCCGCGCGATCGGTATCCCGTAAGGCATCATGTCACCGTTTTGGATATCACTTCTGGACCGGACGATCCGCTCCCGGTCTTGTGCGTCATTCCCGATTTACAGGCACCGGACAGCATGGCCTTCGCCTACACAGGGCCTGTGACAGAATTGCCTTACGCCGACTCCGTGTTGCCTGAATGGACTGAGTTTTTGTCTATTCCCATAGAGGCGTTGCTATTCCCTGAAAAGGGCACCAGACGGCTTGAGTTCCTTTTCTATCTATCAGGGGCTCCGCCCGTGGACAAACTGGCCGCGTCAACTTGCACCCTGTCGTATGACAACCCCCAGTTAGGCTATCTGGATATAGAGGCCGCACAAGGACGGGCTGATGAACTTGCTGTCATGCTGGCGGTGCGCGTGAGCGCAGTTGACGGATCACTCGACAAGCGCGAAGGGGCCGTAGTCAAGAGATGGATTCACGAAAAGATAGCGTCTTGTCCTGCGGAGCACACTGAGAAAGTAAGATCGCGACTCAACGGGTCCGTCAAACGGGCCTTGGGGATGCTTAAGGATGGAAGCGGACCCGGCAGCAAGGAGATCTGCGCTGAGCTGGTGGAGATTGCGCCGTTGGCCAAACGCTACGAGATTTTGGAGTTCTGTCTGGCCGTGGCCAAAGCGGATAGTGCGGCCAAGGCTCAGGAATTGAATATCGTCTGGTCATTGGCCGAAATGCTTGAAGTAAACAGAGAGAGGTTTCGTGTCATGAGCGAGAAATCGCTTCCCGTCGGCATCCATGAAGCGCCGGATGAGCATCAGATTCTTGGCATCAATTCCCAGATGAGTTCCGAACAGTTGAGGGCCCACCTCCGCAAAGAGTACAAGAAGTGGAACGCCTTGGTCACGCACTCGGACCCCGCTATCCGCGAACAAGCCGACCAGATGCTGGAACTGATTGCAAAGAAACGATCTGAGTTGGACGGCTGATGAGTGTGCTGTCTAACCAGTCACAACAGTAGGGCTTCATGTAAGCATCTGCCAGTTCACTTGCGTGCGCTATACTTGGGGAAGCAACCGGTGCCCAGTAAAGATATTCATCCTGCTTTTCTAAAAGGTCTGCGCTACAGTCAGGACTCTCTTGTCGAAGCCGGAGTGCAACCTGTGAGCGCCGCGCAGCGCAGGCGCCAGGAGGTTGAGAGACGTAGGCAAATGGCTGAGGCGGTTCGGCTATCGCCCGCCGTAACGCCTGAATTGGCGGCCGTAGTTGAGACAGTGCGGCAAGAGTTGGGGCCTGGAATACATGTGGAAGCCTACGTGCGGAACGCCCCGGAAACGCAAGCGCTCTCCATCGCGGGAGGTTCCAAGGGCTTGGCCTTCGTTGTTTTGACGTCGGGACTTCTAAGATTACTGCGTCGCGGAGAACTTGCGTTTGTTCTGGGCCATGAACTTGGTCACGCCGTGTTTAAGCATCACGGTTATCCGGATGCCTTGTCGGCCCAAACCGAAGCGGAGAGACTGAATCTGTTGATGCTGCAACGCGCAGCAGAGATCAGCGCCGACAGGATCGGCTTCCTTGCTAGTCCTAACATCGAGGAATGTCTTTGGGCTATATTAAAGTTGGCGTCTGGTCTTCCCCGGGATCTACTTCGCTGCGATGTCGCTTCCTACCTGGACCAGTTGCGAGACCTCCAGGATAGGGGAGGGTCGGAATACGAACTGCTTTCCTCGCACCCGATGTTCACCGCCCGCGTGCGCGCGCTTTTGTGGTTTGAAATGAGCGATGTATACTACGAGCACATCGGGCGAGAGCGTAGTAAAGGACTCTCCTTGCAAGAGGTAGATAAGCGGATAGGCAAAGATCTAGCTGCGGCTGGCGGTTTCAGGCTGGCCGAAGTCAATGAACAGGCAGCACGCGACGCTCTTATGTGGGGTTTGTTGAACCTCTTCGCGGCGGACAAGCGGCTTACAAAGGGTGAGCAGGCGTTGCTCGAAAGGATCTTCGGCGTGCAAAAAGCGGAGAAGGTCATCGCGTTTGTACGCGAATCGGGCGCGAATGGCATTTCATCGAAGTTTGAAGCAAGCCTGCGCAGCATGAGGCTGCTCTCTGAGCAGACCCGAACCGCCCTCTATCAGGACTTGGTACGACTTTCGGCTCAAGCGAGTGGTGAGCCAGAAGCCCGGGCAAGGCTACTCCGGATCGTTGCTGACCGATTGTCACTCGGCACACAACCCGGCGAAAGTTAGAAGCTGCGTAGCGCCGGCTGGGTATCGCTTGGATTTGTCACGATGCCATAACCTCACCCCTTGAGCGCGTAGACGCCCCGGTCGACGCTCTTGAAGCGGTCATCGCCCGAAAGCGTCTGGCCGACCAGGCCGCGCAAATTCTTCGACGTGCTCTTGTAACCCGCCTTCCGGACCAGGTCCACCGCCTCCTCGATACTTACCGCCTCCTTGCCCTCCAGGACTTGGGCCAGGGTGTCGGCGAGGCCGGCCTTGTTCTTCGGCCGCCGCCGGCGTTTCTTCTTGGCCCGCTTCTTGCCGGCCCGCTTCTTCCCGCCCGACTTGCCGCCTGCCGCGGGCTTGCCACTGAGGCGGGCGATCTCTTTGTCGAGCCGCTCGAGTTCCCCGGCGAGTTTGGCCCGTTTGGTCTTGAGCCTCTCCACTTGCCGTTCTTTGTCTTCCAGTTCCTTCCTGAGCTGGGCGACAGATTTGGTCTTGGCCATCCTGGTCTCCTATGCTCGAAATCTCTTTCCCCCGCAGTAGTTTGCCTTTGGAAGGGCGTGTTTTCAAGCATATTACCCGAAGCCGCGCCCTCAGCCTTCCAGCCCTTGTTGCCGAAACCTTTATAAACCTCACCCGCCTTGACTTCTCATGGACCGAACAGAGTGGATGCTGCTGGTGACCCGGCTTCTTCTAATCGGAACCCTCCTCTTTCTCGCCATTGAGGTCAGCCATCTTCAAAAAGCGGTCAGCGAGATCGAGTCAGACCGCGATTTCTACAAGAAGGTGGCAGCCATGCACCTGCCGCTCGACTTCTTGACAGGAGAACCGGACTGTGCGAACAGGTTGCTCGAGAGGCTGGGAATTGACAACGTGCGGCTCATGCGTCACCAGACGAACAGGTCAGAGGAGTGAGGTGGCCAGAGCCCATTCGACACCGAGGTCCATCCCCGGTGGGGATCTTTATCAACCGAACCTCGACCGTACTTCTCGCCGTCCTTGATTTCGCAGGTCCCCTTTCTGACCGCAAATTGTTCCGCGAGATGGCGTGGTCCTCGTCTCCTGTCGATCATCCCTGTCCCCAGCCCGCCTCACGTGATACAATCCACCCGCGGAAAAGGCACCCGCGGCAAAGGCAGGACGAACCTGAGGTCCAATCTACAGAGCAGGGCAATGAGCCTACCGGTGACTCGCATCAAGGAAGGCATCCTCCACGAGCGGCGGATGGTCCGCGACCTGGCGGCCCGATACTTCTCTGAATCGTATAGCCCGGACCTTGAGGTGATGCCGAAGGCCATCGAGGCCATCGAGACCCATGGCTGGGCTGGTGCCTTCGAATTCTACGGCAGTTACGCCAACCTCGCCCAAACCGAGGAGACCTTGGGCTGGTTCATCGAAGCGTTGGAGAAGGGCGGTGAGCCCGCCAACCTGGATGAAACCGGTCACTGCCTTCGTGTCGGGGCGATCGTTGCAAAGGCCCCTGTCGCGCTGCTCATGCGGCAGGAGTCCCGGATTCTGGGGCTTCACGGATTGCCCCAAGAGTATGGGAAAGCGATCGGCCAGCGCCTCCGTTTTGCCGGTGAGGACACCGACCGCCTGTGGGAGATGCTGGAGGCGTTCTGCGAGCAGGAGAAGGCGAAACACTACGTCAACGAGGTGGACCTGGGCTACGCCGGCCGCCTGGTCGAGGCCATCGCCCGGGACCAGGGGGCGGCTGACAAGGCCCTGGACCTGCTCTCTGAGACGTGTGAGGAGCTCACCGACAACCCCATGAGTTGGATGGAGCCCCTCGCAGTCGAACTTGCGGGCGAGATGCACCTTGAGCCGGCTGTGCCGCCTCTTGTCGAGAGGCTGTGGATAGACGCCGATTGGCTCCGCGACCAGTGCATGGAGGCGTTGGCGAAGATCGGCACGGATGCGATCGTGCGGGGAATTGTCGAGCGATTCCCCGGCAGCCCGTGGCACTGCAAGCTTTATGCCTCCGCCGCCCTTGAGAAACTCCGCTCCGACTTTGTGGTCTCGCGTTGTCTGGAGCTGGCCGAGAGAGAGGAAGCATGGAATATCAAGAAGAACCTGTTTCGGGCCGTGCTGGCCAACGTCGCGCCAGAGGGGGTCGAACCCGTCCGCGGGGTCGTGGACAAAGGCGGCGTGGAACTGCGCCGGGACCTGCTTGCAGTCAGTCTTCTAACTGATGTGGATTTCCCCGAGCGGGAGCAATGGCTGGAAGAGCAAGATGCCCACACGGCACGCATCGATAGGCGGCGGGCCTCTCTTCTGGGCACGGCCGGCGCGTCCGAGGCCGGGCCTTCTGTTTCGCTCGTCGATGCGCTGGCCCCGGACCCGGTGGAACCGGTTCGCGCTGCCAAGAAGCCCGGCCGAAACGACCCATGCCCGTGCGGTAGCGGAAAGAAATACAAGAAGTGCTGTATGCGCAAGGGATGAGGCGTCATCGAAAGCTCAGCCGCTTATCTTGTCTACGGACGGGGCGGCATGCAGGAGACACCCCGTGTTCAGTTACACCAACCGCAAGGGCGTCACGTACTACGCACACGCGCAGACCACCAAGACAGGCAAGACGCGTTACCTGCTCAAACGGTCCAGCGAGGGGGCGCTGGCCGAACTCCCGGAAGGGTACGAGGTGGTCGAGAACGTCAACGCCCAGGCCTCGCTGCGCCGGAAGCGGCCCCGGCAAATCACCGCCGAGGAGCAGTCCGAGGTCCAGGCGGCCCTGGAACGTCACGGCCTGACGGATTACCGGATCGAGGTCAAGGACGACTGCATTACGGTGTTCGAGCCGGACCGCGATCCTGACGAGATTGCCGAGGCGTATGATCCGCTCCACCTGGGCGCCGGTCTTACCGATACGTTCAAGTCCATGATGCGGGACCAGTTGGGCGACGAGATCGTGGACCAGTACATCCGCCAGAAGAAAGCACGGCTCCAGGAGGCCCTTCGCCGCGAGATGCGCTTCTTCCCGGTGCTTCGGTTTCGGTTGGCGGATGCGGACAAGCGGCTGTTCCTGGCCGAGCGCATGACCTATATCGGGGACGGGGGCTGGTGGCCCCTGCAGACCCTTCCGCTGGCCAAGGCCGTGAAGCGCTACGTGCGGCATCTGGGGAAAGACAGTTTCTTTGAGTTGATGTAAGGCCGGCGAGGTGAGGCTTGATCACAGGCGTGAAGGGGGCCAAGCAGTATGTATGGGCCTTCTTTTACGTCAAAAGTGCGCTCAGAACGCCTGAAAACGCGCGAGAGAACCATTTCTGTGCCCGCCTCAACCCTTTACCCGTGTCAATCTGCTATAGAACTATCCCTATACAGCCAGGACATGAGATTTATTCTGTGCGGATTCAACTCTGAAACGCATGGATGCCTGCTTGGGTGTCCAGACCCAAGTTATTCGCCTTACCGAAAAACTCGCCTGTTCATCCGCCTGAGGCGTGCCAGAAGAGAGAGAGTGGAGTTTACACGTCACACGCTCGCAAGAGGGTACCATGCCGGCCTACCACGGAGACGACCGATAGGGCAACCGAAACGCGCACCGTAACGGACCTCTGGCTAGATCGAACATGCCACGGCCTATCCAATCCTGGCCGCTTTATAAACGTTTCCCACCACTTTTGCGTGACAGCGGGCCTGGATAGGCCTTCTGCTTCCTCCTGCGGGCCCACGTATTAACTCCACACTCTTTCTACTTTCGGGGTTTTGAGATAGGTTTTGCTTTTGGCTTCTCAGTTCTCCACCGCTGCATTATATCCTTATCACATGATCGCACCGACTGAGTCTCGTGTTCACACCCTTCTTTCCGGCGCTGATGTTGCAGGTTGAGGGTCTGCGTGCTATGATCGCAGCAAGCGGGACCAGAAACGAGAGCAGATAGGATGGCCGAGTGGGTCATCTGTGGCCGTCAGTCTCCCTGGAAAGCGGCGGGTGCGTCAAGTTCGACCTGAAGGCCTGGGACGAGCCGTTGCACCGGGCCCTGTGCGGCGTGTCCAACCGCCGGACGCTGGGCAACTTCGAGTACCTGGCCGGATGGATCAGGCGGCGCCCCGACCCGCCGCTGCTGGTGGCTGCCACGCTCCTGGTGCCCGGATACGTGGAGGCCGATCAGGTAGGCCAGATTGCCTCGTTCATCGTCCGGCTCGACCCCATGATCCCGTACGCGCTGCTGGCATTCCATCCGGACTACGAGATGCGCGACTTGCCGTGCACGCCGCGTCGCCAGGCGGAGGAGTGCCTCGCGGCAGCCAAGGCGGCGGGGCTGTCCCGCGTGCGCCTCGGGAACGTTCACGTGCTCGCTTGACTTCTCCTCGTTCCCGGAAACAGAGCGCAACCACGATGAGAGAGTACTCGAAGACCAACCTCTTTCAGGAACGTCGGCGCTGCTCGGCTCGCTGGGGATTGAAGGCAATAACCCTCATCACAATCTGTCAATACGACACTGCAGGATATGAACCTGTGACCTCATGGATGTGATCCGGTCCTGCCCACCGCCACCTGGGACCGCCTATCCGCGTTCTTGTCTTCGTCAGTGGCGATTTCAGCCGCCTCGCCGTCCTCATCAAGGGAAAAACCCGTTTGCAAACGACGCGTTTCTTGCAACGTGAGGGCCGATTTCCGGCGGCTATGTGGTAAGGTGTGGTAGGGGACTACAACGGGTCAGCAGATTGAGGCGTTCAACCGATTGATAATCACAACACCCGGTAGTCCTTTCCTAGTTTCTTGAGATCCCCGTACATCACTCTTAGGGCCGCGTCACCAGGAGACTTCATGACACAATCGTGGCTGCTCGTGTTGGTTCTGCCCTCGATGTGGCGAATCTTCCCGGGGTGTGCCGGGTCAAGGGTCAAGTATGGTTCGGCTCGGCGGATCAGTTCTGGCAGCATCGTGCCATCAAACTGGCTGGGCAAAACCGCTTGGTCCTCGTATGAGCCATAGCGGGCGATTACCTCCTTGCAAAAAACTTCCGTTGCGATTCGCAGTCTGTTGCCACTGAGTTCGAAGACCTCCGCGTCAGGTATCCGGTGTGTTTGGTCAACCACTCGAAGTAAGTCGAATAACTGCGAGTCGCAATCCTCTACGACCGCTCCATCTCTCACAGGCCGCTTCACCCTAAAGCCCTTTGGGAACCTCCAGGCATGGTGTGTTAAGAGGTCACGCCAGAAGTCAGCGTCGTGTGACAGCAGAATGACCTGCAATCCCAGTTCATCCACCAATTTGCCGATCACGCTCATTGTGATAAAGTCTGCGTGTTCCCTGTCCAAAGACTGGATGGGGTCGTCAAAGACCAGGAATCCCGGCTCCTCTCGCTGAGTTCGCGCCAGGAAGACTGATAAGCCAAGGCAGTTCAAGTGCGAGTCGCTGAAGACCGCGAGAGCATCCCTTTCTACAGCCGTATCTTCATTCTCAGGTGTCTGCATTACCGTAGCCTTGATGTCAAACTCTCGCAGACCGCGCCCTCTTTGTGCTACTTCCTTGAATACTACGGCGTCCGACGGCCGTAGGAGACGCCACCAACGGGTGATGTCTTCGTTGAGGGCTGGGAATTTATCGTGCAGTAACACCTGTGAGTTGGCGGCAGCGATTTGATCAGCCGCTTGCTGGAGAGATTCTCGCACCCGGTGCCGTGCCTGCTGCTCCACAATTGCGCGACAAAGGACAGCATTATGAGCCGAGAGGCGGATAAGACTTTGCCAGTGCTGCCGTCCGCTCTGGGCATCGATCTCGCCACTTACAATAGGCCAAAGTGAATTTGCAATTGCGATGTAACGTTCACGAGCGCGCACAAAGTCCTGAGTTGCGGAGCGGACCTTGTCCCGCCAGTCAGGAAGCGGCGTCACCGAGAACGGTTCTCCACGCTCCGCTATTTCGCACAGCCAGGCGACCTCCTCCCGTGCTCGGCGTAGTAGCCAAATAAGCCACTCCGACGCTTGGGTCAGGGTGCTGAACACGTCTTTCCATTCCGCGAAGAGGTCTTGGCACGAAGCGATATAGGGTGTAAGCAAGGAAGGGGCGAAGTCGAGCATCTCGCGAGGGACCTGCGTCGTGATAATACGCTCAAGCACCTCCGCTCTGTCTGACAGGTCCTGGAGAGTTCGCTTCACTTCTTCTCTTACGCGTTGTATCTCTGTAGGCTTGCCAAGAAGTTCCCGAATCTCCTCGACGCGTTCCCAAGGAACCGCGTCCGGCGTTAGACAGAACGGGCACTCCTTCCTGCCTTCATAGGCATCCGCAAACTGAGGCAGTTTTAAACCTGCCTGTAGAAAAGGGATCAGCCTTTGGGTCTGCTGGTCCAGGATTTCGTTTACCCGGTCGTATTGCTTCTTGGCTTCGGTCACAAAGGCGATGAGTTCGCCGACAGGGGCGTCCCACAGGTCGGGCGAAAGCCAGTTCTCGGGAAGTTGTGGCAAGGACAGATCCGGAACGCCTGTTGCGTCAAGTCGGGAGGCCCGGAGGGCAGCGGAGAAGGCTTCGAAAACCTGGGCACCCGACGTTTCGTCGGCAACCGGATTACCAGCATCCGCAAGGAGGGTGCGTGCGAGGTCCACTAGCGTTTGCGAGACCTCACTTTCTGCCGGCTTACGCTCGGCAAGGAGCCCAGATAACGAGCCAAACCCTTCCTGGTTCGCCAAGGCCCTTGCTACATCAAGCACCGCGGGCTGCTGAGGATCGGGCGGCATCAAAGAAAGATTCTCCGTTGCCTGTCTTACCTGTTCACGAAGCCGGGCGATATCTGAGACATCAAGAAGAGCGCGGAAGTAATCCCGCCTCTCCCTTGGGCGTACAGAGCATACGTACCGGAGGGTATGTTGGAAGATCATCGGTAATTGCACTGGGTCGTCCCACGTGGCGTATCCAATATCGGCGAAAGACCACGGAGTCCAATTCCCATCGTCATCCCGACACTCAAGTTCACTGACGCAGTCTGCGTTTCCGTCAGGATAATCGGACACCAGTCGTCGGCGAACAGTCATGGTTGCCGGAGTGGTCGCATCGGCCAAGTGCTCAATATCGGCCTCTACCCAAGTCTCCCCTGTGAAGTGGGCGTTACGCAATCCATTTTGAAACTCGGATTTGGTAATCGCAGTCACATCCCGTCGAGAGGTCTTGCCTGAAAGCAAAAACTCAATCGCCTCTGCAAGGCTTGTCTTGCCTTGGCTGTTTTCACCATAGATGAAGCAGAGGAGGGAATCCCTACCGAGGTGAAGTTCCTGCTTCTCTGAGAAGGCTCGGAAGCCCTGAATTGCTAATCGTAAAAACTTCATCTATTAGGCTTCCTCTCCAGTATCTTCGGCTTCCGACGATTTCTCCCGCTCGATTTCCCTCTCTGCCAAAGTCCCAAGGGCCTGTGGCCATTGGTCAGAGGGCAGGTCTTTGAGTTCGGATACCAGGGACTTGGCAAGGGTCCCGTTTTCTAACCGCTGCAATAGAAGGTCAAAGTTTGTCACCATGGAAGCCCTCGTGGAATAGCGTCAGTGGTGATGAACTTGGCCGCGCACGCTAAGCACCTTTGCCCAACTTAAGTGAGACCGTCATGACTCAACCTCCTCTTGTTCCGCTTCGGCTGCGTATACCACGGGGTGGAGGACCTTGGGCAGGTGGCGGACGATGGCGAGGGTCGAGCGGAGGTCCTGCTTGGCGAACGAAGGCGGGCATGACTCGCCTCCTCCCTGGAGCGCTCCCGTATGAATGCCGATGTGCAGGCTACCTCCCAAGGCCAAGGCTCTACAAGCCTATTTCGGGCGGTGATCAAGAAGTTGACACAGAAGCAGAGCCTCAGGGAGTTCGCCACACTTCTCCATCTCGGCCGCTGGCACCGGCGCTCTCCTCGGTTGTGCTGCACCCCAAACGCGGGCGGCCCTTGGCGTCGTACACCGTCAGACCCCCCTGGAAAAAGGGAATGGACAGCGCCGCTCATCCCACGCGAAGCACCGCGGCGCCCCTGATTGCCGAGGTCTTCACCATCCGCAGCACACGGTTCGCCTCCGCCAGGGGGAAGGTCTGAACCTCCGTCTCGACGGGCACGTCGGCGGCCAGGCGCATCATCGCCCGGCCGTCCTCGCGGGTGGCCGCAGTGACGCTCGTGAGCGTCTTCTCGTGAAAGACGTGCTCCCGGTACGTCATCGCCGGGATGTCACTGACGTGGATGCCGGCCAGCACCACCGTGCCGCCCGGATCCACGGCCTCCAGGGCCGGCGGGACGAGGTCCCCCGCCGGGGCGAAAATGACCGAGGCATCGAGCGGCCCGGGCGGCGTCTCGCCCGCCTCACCGACCCACTCGGCCCCCAGCCGGCGGGCCAGGGCCTTGTGCTCGGCCGCCCGCGTGAAGACGCTGACCCGGCAGTCCCAGTGCCGCGCCACCTGGATGGCGACGTGGGCCGAGGCTCCGAATCCGTACAGCCCCAACCGGCCGCCCGGCCGGATGCCGCTGCGCACAAGCGCCCGGTATCCGATGATGCCGGCACAGAGGAGCGGGGCGGCCTGCGCGTCCGCCACGCCGGCGGGCACCTCGTAGGTGTACGCCGCCGGGGCGGTCATGAACTCGGCGTAGCCGCCGTCGGCGTCCAGACCCGTGAACCGGGCGTCCGGGCACAGGTTCTCCCGGCCGGCGGTGCAGAACCGGCACCTGCCGCACGTCTCGTGCAGCCACGCGCCACCGACGCGGTCGCCCTCGGCCCGTTCGGTGACCTCCTCGCCGACGGCCTCGACCACGCCCACCACCTGGTGCCCGGGCACCAGGGGCGTGCGGGGCAGGGGGAAGTCGGCCTCCACGGTGTGGAGGTCGGTGCGGCACACGCCGCAGACCGAGACGCGGAGCAGGATCTCGCGTGGCCCCGGTTCGGGCCGGGGGAGGTTCCCCAGCGTGAGCGGTTCGAGGGCGATATCCGCCGGCGCGTCCAGGACCATGGCCTGCATGGGTTCGGTTCCTTCGTCGTGCACCTCGAATGGACCGGCATCCCCAATCAGCACTGCCCTGAGGAACTTCCGTTTGGCCGGTTACTCCAAACCGCTGCGCCTTCGTCCTCTGCGCGGGGCATAGTTTGCCACAACGCTGTCGAGAAACTTGCGGATGAAGAGAACCAGCCCTCGGCGGCCGCGAAGGAAGTGCGCCACCCGTTGACCGCCGCCTCCGTAGTAGAAGGTGATAAACGCCTGGCCTAAGCTCGAACGGGCCAAGACGCGATCCCGAAACTCCCGCAAGGTACGCACTTGCCAGCATTCGGGATCACCGTACACCGCGGTGGCGACAAAGCAGCCCGCTTTGCCCATACCCCGACCGGCCGCCTTCCCCACGAGCCTGCGACCGGCCCGCCGGCCGATCTTGCCCTTGGCTGCAGCGTTCACGTCGCCAAGGGCCCGTGCTGCCTTATACAACCCGTTTCGCAAACCCATGACCGCCTCCTTTCTACCATCGTCCATCCCTTCTCATCGTTGAGTCCACCGTAGGTCGGTAGCCGGAGGCCGTCAAGGGTCTCCGGGGCCTATCGGCGCCTTCTGTCAAACCGGCCGAGCCGGGCTCACCAGGAAATGAAAACATGTCGTGGGTAAGCAACAGGCTTTTTGTTCCTTCCACGCATTCCGGTCCGTGCATGTCTACCCCGCCCGGACGGTCGGCAATTCGTCCCAGCGGGTGGTGTAGTGGGGGGAGGCGTGGTCTCGCCGCATCTGCCACGGCCGCTCAAACCCCGAGGCGGCATAGCGGAGCGTGCCGGGCCCCAGGCGGCCGTTGACCTCGTCCAGGGCCCCCATCAGTCGCTCGGACCGAGCCCGCTCCTGCCGGTCGAACAGATCTTCTGCAGCGCCCGCCCGCGGTTCCAGGCCGCTCAGCATCACGCCGGCCTTCTGGTACGCCAGCCCCGGCCGGAAGATCGGCCGCACGGCTGCCAGCGCCGCCCGGATGAGGCGGCCGGTGTCGTCGGTCAGCGGATCGAGGGCCACCGTTGCCGCGTTGGCGTAGGGCGCGGCGCGGAAGGGCGACGTGGCCACGAAGACACCCATCGCGCCGGCCACCTGCCGCTGGTGGCGGAGTTTCTCGGCCGCGCGGGTGGCGTGGACCGCCACGGCCTCCTCCAGCGCCTCCCGCCGCCGCACCGGCCGCCCGAACGAGCGGGACCGGACGATGCTCCTGGCCGGCGGCGGGGTCTCCTCCATGCCGAGGCACGGCAGGCCCCCGAGTTCCAGGGCCGTCCGCTCGCCCACGACGCCGAGGAGCCGACGGACGCGGGCGGGACGAGTCTGGCGCAACTGGAGGGCCGTCCGGATGCCCGCTCGCCGCAGCCGCGCTCCCAGGCGCCGCCCGATGCCCCAGACGTCCTCCACGTCCAGGCGCGCAAGGGCCGCCGTCTGCTCGCCCGCCCCGGCCAGGCTCCGGACGCCCCCGGCCGCCGGGTCGCGCTTGGCCAGGTGGTTGGCCACCTTCGCCAGCGTCTTCGTCGGGCCGATGCCGACCGAGACCGGAATGCCCGTCCATCGCTGGACGGTGCGGCGGATGGCGCGGCCGCACGCCGCCAGGCAGCCCGCAGCCTCGCCGCCGAGGTCCAGGAACGCCTCGTCGATGGAATAGACCTCCAGCCGAGGCGTGAAGCGGCCCAGCACCGCCATCACGCGGGCCGACAGGTCGCCGTAGAGCGTGTAGTTGGACGAACGCACGGCCACGCCGTGGCGGGCGGCGAGGTCGCGGACCTCGAAGAAGGGCACGCCGGCGGCGATGCCCAGGGCCTTGGCCTCCGCCGACCGGGCCACCACGCACCCGTCGTTGTTCGAGAGAACGATCACGGGCCGG
>Ga0180434_10003554_pt1 | contig 19793 bp, 14 predicted proteins | sample SS_ome_7_FD_132453 | JGI IMG/M metagenome (GOLD analysis project Ga0180434, IMG submission 132453) | Hypersaline lake sediment archaeal communities from the Salton Sea, California, USA - SS_1_D_2 metaG | ecosystem: Environmental > Aquatic > Non-marine Saline and Alkaline > Hypersaline >...
CTGCAAGGGCTTATGTCTTTGGACGTAATTCCTCTTTACGACGGGGAGCCCAGCAGCACCTGCACATCGTGCGGCTTGGCGATTATCTCCTCCGCGGTATGCTTCTTCCCGCCCATCCAGATGAGTTCCTTTCTTTTCAAGAACAGATCCGGATGCTGACATGTGAGCCGATTCGATTTTGGGAGACAGGCCAGCAGGCAAAAACCTGATAGATTCCTCTGGCTACATTGCCGGCGATGTTCTCCGTGGAGTAGGATGGTTGCGAAGCTGAATTCCGCAGCGGACCTCGAAACTTTCCTTGTTGGCCTTGACTTACCGTCGCATGACGGTATAATGTCTTGTGTCCTACGGGACGTGTGTGGGAAACACCAGGAAGGCCCATCCATATGGAGCCATTGACCAAGCGCCAAGAACGCGCGTTGAAAGCAATCCTCAAGTTCTTTGATGACGAGGACCGGCCCCCCACGATCAGAGAACTCGCTGAGCTGCTCCGCTGTCACGTGAAGACGGTCTACCAGTACATCCTGGTGCTCGAGCGGAAGGGCTACATCGAACGGCGTAAGGGGCGCATTCACGTTCCGTCAGAGCTTAGGCGAGATCGTGGGATACCGATTGTTGGGCGGGTAGCTGCCGGTATCCCGGTCATGGCGATAGAAAACCGAGAAGGAGTGTTGTTGATCGAGGAGCTTTTTGGAAGGGAAGATGTTTTTGCTGTCCGCGTGAGCGGCGACAGCATGAAAGATGCTGGCATTCTCGATGGTGACATCGTCATCATCAAGAGCCTTTCTAGCGTCCCAGACGGGGCTATAGCCGTCTGCTACGTGGGTGAAGACCAGGAGGTGACCGTTAAACGGTTCACGAAACGAAGGGATCACTTCGAGCTGATCCCCGATAATCCAGCCTATCGACCAACCCGCATATCGAAGAGCGATCCACACCTCCGCCTGGGCGGAAAGGTAATTGGCGTAGTGCGCACACTGCGATAGGGACTGAAACGGCAAATCAGGCAGGGATTGAGAGGCGGTTGAATAAGGACAAGAGCAATCTCGAACGCGGCAAATTGTCCGCGTCCATGCTAAGAACTTACTGGCGACTGCGTCTCTATGACCTGCTCCGTGGGCCGGCGCTGCTCACGTGCATCGAAATTGACGGCAAGTCGGTCCGGCTTACCACGGAACCTTGGGACGAGTATTGGGCGGACACGCCAAAGATGTTCCAAACCAACGTCCGTGATCTGAGGAATGCGTGGAAGAGTTATGTAGATTCGGGCTTTCAGCTGTCGCGCGCAGAGCGATACTGCAGCGCTTATCTAGGCCTAATTCGCCTTCTGCTCAAACAGAGAGCCTTGGCCAGGTGTTCACATCGAAGGTTCCTGGGAAAAACCCTCGGGTTCGAGAATTTCGTTCTAAAACTCCGGGATGTGGCTTCTCCCTTTGCCGTCGCGACCGCGAGCTTTCGCAACCCCGCCTTTCTCTCATTTCGTTGCCGAGGGCTCAGGAAGCACAGCCGCAACGACCCAAGCCTTGTGGCTCTCGTGGTTGGGTTCCATCGAGGCGTCCCGGGGCTATTCTACCACTATCGAAAACAGCAAATTTTGAGGAGGGTTGACGAGAGCCTCCTTTTCTTCCCTGCCGTGGACCGCGAACGTCGTGGTGACAGTTTTCGCGGATTGGATGCTTTGACAGCGATAGTGGCATCTGAATGGGACTCACGGATTGAGCAACGCTCGCATCTTCTGGCAGACAAAGTGCTTGTGCCGCTACTAACGACAGCCCTGCCGACGTGGGCAACGGGGCAGAGGAGAGCACTCCGGATACTAGACATCGGTTCGGGTGTGGGATTGTTTACAAGTAGGGTGATCGCGAAGATAGTGAAGTCGGGCGCGCTACGCGGGCGGAAGGTCGAGCTTTCATTGCTGGACATTCTATCGGTTGACCCCAAGAGACACTTTAGGTCACGTGCCCTTCTCCCTCGCCTGGGAAAGGTCGAGCATATTTCCCATGACTACATCAAGTGGCTGGGGCAAGATGGGGACAGGAGCCTCGACAACTTTGACATCGTGTTCCTCTTTCGCATTCTTCACAACCTGAGTGTGTTCCGCATAGCCGCTTCGCCCCCTGCAGCGGCCGTGGAGGACCTTTCGCCACGACGATATCGGGTGGTCCGGCATCTGTCGAGCTATTACCAGGCGATCTCCCTGCTATTTCCGCAACTGGCTGATTGCACAGCACAGAAGGCGAGCCGCTCCGCGGTATTCCATTCCCGACGCTTGTTCGACCCTTTGTGCCTGGCCTTGCCCGGAGGTCAAAGCTTGATTGAACGGCTGACAGAGATCTCGAGCGGAATATTGATCGAAGACGCTGATCTCTCGTCGGACGTGCTAAGAGAACACATGCGGAACATCGGCTGCAACGACATCAAGGTTTGCGAGCTCTCGCGGGCGTTACGCTTGTCGATCAACCACATCTACTGGATCACCAAGTCGCGGGAGGAAGTCCCTCTGCAGGGCGAGATGATATGGCCAGCGTAGTTGAGGTAGAGAGAAAGTCAGATGTCTTGAAACACCCATCCCTGCCCTGTCTATCCAAGTACCACACCATCAATTTGACGGCTGGTTGTCCTTACGAATGCCGCTACTGCTACGCACAGAGCTTCCGGTCACATCCAGGGTTGGGCAAAGTCACATTTTATTCCAACACGCTTCAACGACTTAGTGCTGAACTGGCGCGGAAGCGCAAGAAACCGGAACTAGTCTACTTCAGCACGGCTTGCGAACCGTTCGTCCCCTATAAGCGCATACTGACCCAGCTATACCGGGTAATGGAGCTGCTTCTTGACAATTCTGTTTTCCTTCTTATCTCGACCAAGTCGCGGATACCAGAGGACTTCCTGCAGTTGTTCCACCGGTATTGCGGACAAATTCACGTCCAGGTAGGCCTAACAACGGCCGATGACCGGGTGCGACGGGTTCTAGAACCTGGGGCAGCCGCCGTGCAAGAGCGGCTGGCAACGTTGCGTGCTCTTTCAGAGCTCGCCATCCCGTCCGAGGCGCGAATGGATCCGTTGATACCGGAGCTCACGGATACTGAGGAGTCGTTCGTTTCTCTGTGCACTGAACTCGCACAGGGCATTGCCAGAAATGCAGTAGCTTCGTACTTGTTCATCCGCAGATCCAATCTCAGCCGGCTCCGGATCACCCTCGGCAACTGGTCATTCCATCAGATGGCGAAGCGTCTGTACACAGACGAGATAGGGGAGTACTGTGGCGGCGGAACAATTCGCATTGTAGCGTCTGCCTATCGTCAGGCGAAGTACGACCAATTGAGGCGGATTGCAGCGGACCACGGAATCAAGCTCGTCCTCTGCAAATGTAAGAATCCAGACCTGACTGATGAATGCTGCCATCCCCAACCGCCAAGGACCACTGAGAACACTCAACTGGCTCTTTTTGAGCAGTCACAACAGGAGTAACAGGATGTATGCAGATCTGCCCCTCGACGCCCTGGTTCCCAACCCAGAAAACGCAAACCGTATTTCGCGAATGTTCGCCAAGAAGCTTCTCCACAACATCGAACAGATGGAGAAGTACGAAACGCTCACGGTTCGCCCCCACCCGAATATGAAAGGCAAATTTGAGATCCTGAACGGCCATGCGCGACTCGAAGTGCTCCGTGCTCTAGGTATTACGACTGCCAAGTGCGATGTTTGGGAGGTCACTGAGATCGAGGGCCGCATGTTCCTGGCGGTCCTTAACAGACTGAGAGGCTCGGACGTGCCCGAACTGCGCATGAAGCTTCTCTTCGAACTTCTCGTGCAGCATTCGAAAGAAGACTTGGCCGCTCACATTCCTGAGACCATCAGCTACCTCGCCAAGCTCGAGGAGCTTCCCGAAGCAGCAGATAGGGAACAAGCAAGAAAGCCAGCGGAAAGACCAGACGTTGTTATCGTCGATTTCTATCTCACTCACGAACAGCGCCGAGTTGTTTGCGCCGCACTGGATAACATCTCCAAGAAGTTCGAACTCACGGACTCCAGCCAAGCACTCGCGAAAATGGCCGAATTGTATCTTGCACGATCCGGAGCAGTATAGCGAGGTCTGGAAATGGCTTTGGGAGAACACGGAGTACTCTCGCCAAGAGCTGGTCGCGAAGAGTGCCCTTTCTGAATACGGATTTGACAGCAAGCTAGCGCCGCTCATTGGGAATCGCATCCTTTACCCTGACGGGACGATCAACTCGTTCGTCCAGCGTTATCTGCGAGAGAAGGTGTTGAACCTCTTCGATGCGAAAATCAAAAGGGCTTCTAAGAAGGGCTCATGACTTCAGGACCCGCCAAATGGCTTCTAAGAAGCGTGATGCAACAGGCGGAGACCGGACCAGACAGGGGGAGAGAAGGCTCGAGTTGAACGACTGTCCATCCTACACAGGTCAGAGCTCTATATGGCATCGTCACCAGCGACTCCCCACAGGCAGCCGTTTTCATAGAAGACTGCCGGAAGAGTTCAAGCACCTGAGGCTTTAGACCATTCTGATGCACAATATGACACGATATGCCCAATATGCACAGCGCGCCGACGACGTAAGTGGCTGAAATCGCCCGTAGTTACGCAGAATCGCCATTTTCGGTTCACACCTTGGGAGCAGGAGGTCGCCGGTTCAAATCCGGCCCCCGCTACCCTCCAACAGAAGACCCGCTAGGCATCTGGCGGGTCTTTTGCTTCGTGGCGTGCGTCCCTGGGTGACTGGGAAGATGGGCACGCGGCTGCCCGTTGCGGCGAGTTACGCCCGGTGAAGGGCTACGTCTACCATGCGAGTCTTGGGCAGGGCTCCATTCACTTTGGGCCAGCGGAACACGATCCGTTGGCGCAAAGTCAAACGCCTTTATAGCTCGCTCACGTGAAGCGAGCATGATTAGGCAAATTCTCCAAGACTTCGCACATCTCTATTTCTGTTTCTTCGTTCTCTCAAGGGATTTCTGATACTGTCTCTCGGCCTCTTCGGCTCGGGAGATGTTCTCTTTGGGGCGTTGTTCTTCGCTCTTTTCAGCGCCCAGGGCTTTGGCCTTCTCGACATACTCATCCGGCCACCATTCATTGCCCCAAAGCAATCCACCGCCGAGCTTCTCGCGCCAGGCCTCACGCCAGCGGTGTATGTCCCTCACGCTGATCTCTGGCAGAGGCTCACGGCCCTTTCGGTCAGGCAACGCCGTAAATGGCTTGTGGGGCAGCGTTTGATACCAATAGCCCACGGTGGCCAGATCGAAGGCATAGTCGTTTGCATGCCCGCGTTCGATGCTGCCCCGAAGCGATTTGTGAAAGACAACCGGCTCTTCGAGATGAAAGCGGTAGCAGTGCGTTCTCCCCAGACAGCCAGTCTGTTCGTTGGCCCGCGCCACGCCGTAATATGGATGGAGGAAGACCTCCCTGGGCCCGAAGGCGCAGTTGAAGTAGTCTTCGGTCCCCGTTCCATGAAGCGACGGCGGCCACGGCTCATCATCGATAAAAAACATATCATCGCCTTCGCCGTACCACTGCGGCGATGGGTTGTCGATGTAGTAGTTGACGCCGACGTAGTGCCCGTGGCCCTCCGCCTCGATGATCATATGATTGTTCGCGTCGGTCAGGTTCTTGTGCTCTGGATAAACCTTGAAGTGTTCGCTTTCCACTTCGCCGATCGGCTTGCGGCGCGTGCGGTTCCAGGCCGCGTGAAACCGCCCCATCGCACCCGGTGGCCGGCTGAGTTCCTCGTAGTCGATATAGTAGAATATCCTCATGCAGTCTTCGTCAGAGTCGTTCTCGATCGTAATCTTGGCGCCTTCTGAAAACGGCATGGGGAAGTAGCAGTTAAGGCCGCGTCCTTCGGTGGGACTGGCCGACAGCGGCAGGGATATGAAATTGTAGTGCTCACCCCAGCCTTGGCCAAAAAAGTCGCCGATCGGCGCTTCGACCGAAGGAACATCGCACCCGTCCCAGTACATCCGCAGAATCATGTTTCGGCGATAGAGCGGATCGCCGTGCGCCATCGTCATCCAAATATGGCGGATGCTTCCTGGGCCGTTGATCTTGGCAATCGTGACCGTCTCCCCCGCCCCGATCGGGGTGGAATCCACGTTTCCGCCCGTGCGGTCGTAGCTCGAAATTCGCTTCGTTTTGTATTCGCGCAATAGAGCCAATCCATTCAGAGGGCTGGTCATCTTTCTCTGATTCCTTTCATCGGATATTCCGAAATCAGTCTTGCCTCTTCGCTAAGACTGAAACAAGGAGAAAACACGCGTGCAACTGTCGCTGTATCCACTAATACAACCATCTACCCCAGATCTCCCAGATAGATTTCGCGAAGTGGTATAGAGATTGCGGGGAAAGCCCTGCAAGTAAAGGTCGAATCGCTCCAGCCAGCTCATAGCAGCGGAACATCCTGCGTATGCTGGACCGCCCCTTGATGTGTGCCCAGCAGCCATCGCTTGAACAGCGAAGCCACGCGATGCGCCAAGGGCAACAGTTGTCCGCCCACATGGTCCTAGGATCAGATCACGTCATGCCGATATCCAATCGCCTCCAGTTCATTGTACCCGCGCCAGCCATCGGTGCACACCAGGCGTTGCTCCTTTCCCTCCCGAAAACTCCGTCCGCCTTGCGATAACTGCACTTACGACGATGAGCGGCGACGGGCAGATGGAGGTGGCTTCCCGCTGGTGAGCTGTTGAAGGCTCCCTCTCTTGAGGTCGGCCGGGCCAGGCCGCCTGGAAGCGATAAGGCGATTTCGGCATGTCCGCCCTCTTGGGGCGGACATGCCCTAAGTGACCAACATGACAATACTTATGCCGATCTGTCACCCCTGTCTCCCTGACAGATCGGACACCATTTTTGCTCTCTGGGTCAGGCTATGATGCCCCCGCTACCAGGTGCAGACCTTCTCTGCTTTAGGCTATGATGCCCCCGCTACCCTCCAAGAGAAGACCTGCCAGGGATCTGGCGGGTCTTCTGGTGTTTTGGGGGGCAGGTCACGCACGTGCAGGGCCAGCGCTACTTGCTGAGCCGCCTTCCGTTGCAGAGAGGTCAACGGGCAAAGATCGCGCTCCTGCAGTTCAGGATGGCCGCATTTCTGTCGTCGCCCCACTCGGCTCGAGCAATGTGCCAGCTATAGGATGCCCAGTCCTGCTCTCATACGGGCTGGCTTGGCGCGTGATTCGTTGGAATACATGTAGGGTTCCCGGGTGTCCGAGGCGTCATAAATATAGAGAAGGATGTTCCGCCATTGCCGATGAGAGACGAGAGGAGGTAGGGCTATGACGCGTGTACCTGTCCGTCTCACATGGACTTGCGGAGCGGCGTTCGCTATCGCACTTATCTTTGCTGGTGCCTCTCAGGCTCAGGGCGTGCAGTTCGGAACGGAACCGGATTACGTAGGGCTGGCGGAGTCGGAGCCGGTCCACCCGTTGTTCGGCCGCGTCAGCGCAGTCGACGGCACGCTGACGATCAAGGGAACAGGGGAGGATGAATGGTCGGATGCGGACATCAACGGCATTATTGCGGACAACGACGCCCTGCTCACCGCTATGCGGAGTTTCGCGGAGCTCGAGCTGCCCCGAATGGGTTTCCTGCGGCTGGGCGAGGGGACGGCCGTGGACGTGGTTTCGGTCCAAGACAGCCGCTATCGCGTTCTGACGGGCTCGGTGTATGTGTCCTTGTTTGATGATCCGGAGATCGCTGTAACCATCGAGACGCCAAGCTGCTGGTTGCTGCTGACGGACCAGTCGGTGGTGAGGCTGGATGTGGATGGGAGCGGTGGGACGCGCATTCACTCGTTGGGCGGCAGGACGCAGGTGCTGGGAGCCGGCGAGTCGTCTGTGTCCCTGCAACCGGAGATGAGGCTTGAGGTGAGCCGTGAGGGGAGTTTCGTGGCGCTGGGTGCCGTTACTGAGGTGCTTACCGACGGTCTGGCCCAGTGGCATCTGAAGCGCGAGGCCTACTTGGCCGAGCGCGCCCTAGCGCAGCCCGTGCCGCCGGGGGTCGTGGGCATCCACGAGTTGTCGACCAGCGGAGAGTGGATCACCTGCGAGGACATCGCCTACTGGCGGCCCCGGGTCGAGCCGGGCTGGCGGCCCTACTCAGTGGGTGTGTGGCACTACTCCGGGCCGGTCGGCTGGTACTGGGTGCCGCGACTGCACTTCGAGTACGTGACCTGCCATTACGGATACTGGCATTTCTCGGCGCGGCATGGGTGGCTGTGGAGGCCCTGCTGGAAGTGGTGTCCGGCGCGCGTCCACTGGGCCATCGACGACACCGGCGTATACTGGGCTCCGACCTGCTTCTGCCATCGTACCGCACCGGTGACATCCTCGTCGTTCTCGCTCTGCATCTCTGCGGACCGAGGCAGTTTGTCTTTCGGCTGGTGGAGCTACGCGTCCTTCGCCGACTTCCGGCTCGCGGTGCCTCACTATACGGTCATTCACTGCGACACGGTGATCAGGGACAGCGCGATCGTAATAGTCAATAACATCAATACCGTCACTACCTTGCGGCCGAGGGTGGTGGTGCGTGGGCACCGTCGCGACCACTCGGACCACTCCCATGAACTGCTGGCGGCTGGTACAAGCCAGCGGCGCACCACGTACGAGATGAGCGCGCTGAAGGACGGCCTAGACCGCACGTTGAGCGCCTCGTGGACGCGCGTAGGTGAAGACAGGCGGGCGCGAGGCCCTGCGAGCGGCGATTACCGCGAGGTCGCAGGACGTGTCCACGATATGCGCGGTGAGGAGGATCGCCGCGTAGTCGCACGCGATCGCGATCTGGTGCAGCAGGCGGACCGGTTCCGCGGGGGGGACGCTGACAGAGTTCCCGTTGGTGTGATCGCGGAAAGCCAGCCCAGGGATGAGGACAGCCGGGCCGCCCGGCCAGAACCTAGGGACGAGATTCAGGAACGCGTTGACGAGCGCCTATCCCGCCTGAGGGAATGGCGAAGCGCCCGCGAATCGAGTCCCGAGCCCGGCGTGCGCTCTCCGCGGAGTCTGCGGATTCCCGAACGTCAGACTGCAGCTGCCCCCGGGGTCGAGGTGGGCATCGAACATGACGCTGGCCAGGACGCCTTGCGTCGCCTGCAGCAGTCACGCAGCCAGCGGGAAAGTCCTAGCCCCGTGGTCCCTGAACGCGAGCGCACAACGGCAACTGGTGTCAAGCAGCGCATGGACCGCGAGGACATCGGCACCCCGTCGCGTGTTTGGCGCTTGATCCCGACGCTTCGATCGCCTGGGAAGCCGTCGTCCGAGGAGGATGCCAGCGACCCATCCGGCGGCGAGCCCAATAGCGAATCCAGCCAGCGGAGGGCCAGCAAGCGCCACTCGCGGTAGTGAACAGCAGTCTTGCGTGGGCTGCGTGCTTGACGCGGCGTATCGATCCGGGTTCCGGCGTGCTCCAGACTCCTATGCCTATCGAAACCTGCGTCCGGCTTGCCACACCGGGATTTACATCGATTAGTGGCGGCGGCCGGATAGGGTGATTTCCCGATGGAGGGCGCGACCGGCTACATCTCTGGGGATCGACCAAGGCCAGGCAACCTTGGAGTTGAAGCATGATTTCGGCATGTCTGCCCTTTCGGGGCGGACATGCCATAAGTGACCAACATGGCGGTGCTTACGTCGCTCTGTCACCCCCGGCCCCCCTGACAGACCGGACACCATTTTGACTCTCTGTGTCAGGCTATGATGCCGCCCCGACCAATTTTCGGCTTCTGCCCTATTGCCTGCCTCCTGCCGTAGTCTTCAGTTTCACATGTGCTTGTGTGTGCGGGAACGGCGTCGTCGGAAGCCCAGGCACGCTGGCGGAGGCGCAATTCCGGCAGGAGACGCCGCTACACGGTTGGGCCTTGTCGTCTAGTGAAGACCCGGTGCAGACCTCGGGTCGTAGCCGACCTCGTCAGAGAGGCGGGACAACTGCTCCTCCGCCGAAGTGCACGGAACAAAATTCGCAAAAGCTTGTAGGGGTGGCTTTGCTCAGCGCGTCTTAGGTACAGATGCAGGAAGAAAACCTGCCATAGGCGCGGAAGGTGTTGAAATGAACGGCAATAAGCTCGACACTAGAATGGCTGACCTGGCTGTCGCTCAGGAGTCCGTCGAGAGCCGACTACGCCAGATACAGGCCGAGCTTACGTTGATATTCCAACAGGGCTCCATTGAACGGCCGTCACCTGTGGATCGCAAGACATCGAGCAGTGAACGTCATGGCGTGGCAGGATTTGTCGGATGAAGAACTTGTCAGACGTTTCAACGCGGGGGACACGGGTGCGTTTGAAGGGCTGTTCCGGCGATATGAGGTGGCTATGTATCGCTTAGCGAGAGCGCGCGTTGCATCGGAAGACGCGGCCCTAGATATCGTCCAGGAAACGTTCCTGAAGGCATACCAAGGCCTCGGGAAGCTGCGTTCAGGCCCAGCATTTCGTGCGTGGCTTTATCGAGTATGTCTGAATGTGGCGGCGGGCAGCGCGCGGTCAGAGGCCAGGAGGCGACGGGCCGAAACTGACGCCGCCGAGCGTCTTGAGGAAGTCGGTGAACCGATCCAGACAATGCTCAAACAGGAGGGGCTCCGACGACTCCAGTCGGCGCTCTCGCGTTTGCCGCGGTTGCTGGCCGACACGCTCATTCTGCGCGAAATAGAGGGGCGTTCCTACAGCGAGATCTCGGAAGTCATGAAGTGTTCTGAGAAGGCGGTTGAGATGCGACTCTTTCGCGCCAGACGGCTGCTTAGGCGTGCAATGGCAGCCCAGGAGGGAATGCCATGAGATGCGGCGAAGCGAAGAGACTGCTCAATCGATATGTCGACGGCGAGCTGGACCTTCGCGCTAGAGAGGAACTGGACCGGCATATCCTTTCATGTCCTGCCTGCGAGGCGGAGTTGAGCGACCTGCGGCGTATGTCGGAGGTGTTCGTACCGGCGAGGGAACAAGGCCTCTCGTGGAGCCTCTGGCCAAGATTCGACGCCAAGCTTGCCCGGGAGTTGGCTCCAAGGCGGTACATGATGCAATTGGAGGGCCTCGCGAGGCATCTCGTGCCCGTAGCGGCCGTGCTTCTTGCTATCGTGGTTGTGTTGTGGGCCCTTGTACCTCGGCCGGCTACGGCGCCCCCGGAACTACCGGGAGAATACTTGGTGCGAACCGTTTTTGATTCCCCGGATGCCAGGCTTCTTGTTGACTCGCAGGAAGTGCAGCCGGATGAACTTCTGGAGCTCGTTTTCATAGCGAATGGTGGATGAGGTAGATACAATGTCTGGGAAGAAGTGGCTTGTCCTCCTGCTCGTCCTGGTGTTTTGCCTAGGAATCGGCCTCGGAATGCTTTCGGAGCGCTTGCTCGGGGCCGACCGCGCGTCACTTGCGGATGAGCCGGGGTTCCGCGGCCATAGAGATCCCAGCGAAATATTGGCTGAGCGGCTAGGACTGAGCGCTGAGCAGCAGGCACAATTGACCGTCATCTTGGAGGAACAGCGCGCACGGTACGGAGAGGTGCGAGCCTACATAGAGCCTCGCCTGGTTGAGCTTCGAAAGGAGACGGGCGCGAGGATCAGCGAGCTGCTGACTGAAGAGCAGCAGGAAGAATTCGAAAAGCTCCGGGCGGAAGAGCGGGAGCGCATGAAGCATCACCTACCTCCGCCGAGCAGCACAACATCAGAAGCACCAGAGGAGAACTCAAGAGAGAATACGTCCTCACCCAGTTCAACGGATCGCTAACATAGCTGAGGAACTCGAATGGTCGAAAGTCGGCACAAGATGAAGATCGCTTCGGGCAGCCTATTGCTTCTTGGTCTAGCCGTCATGGCAGGCTGCTCCGCAAGGCATTACAGAGAGAGCGCCGACCGGGCAGCTCACTCCATTATCGAGCAGAAGCAGCAGCAGGCGCTCGGCCGAGCCGAGCCCATCCAAGTCGCGAGCCCCGCGGATACGCTCAGGCGTCGGCTCCTACTCGATCAGAACCTGCCCTACACCGGGCCTGCCTCTCTTGGCGTTCGCGACCTGCCTGCCGACAAGTACTGGGACCCCGAAAGGCATCTGGTTCCCGCCGGGGAAGGTGTTTCCATTCCTGAATCCACCGAGCCTCTTACTCTAACACTTATTGATGCCCTACAGGTTGCCGCCCGCAACAGCCGCGACTACCAGACTGCGAAAGAGAGTGTCTTCACTGAAGCGTTGAACCTCGACCTCGAGCGCGACGAGTTTCGGCACACGTTCTCCGGACTGCTCTCCGGGCTCTTCAGCGCGGACCTCAGCGGCGACGAGGCGGTGCGCGGAATCAGCGGGGAGGCGGAAGCGTCCGTCTCCCGCAAGCTGAAGAGCGGCGTAGAGCTTACCTCGGCGATCGCCGTAGACCTAGTGAGGCTTCTGACCCAGAGCGAGGCCTCCTCCCTCGGCCTCATGGCCGATGCCAGCATATCCATACCTCTCCTCAGGGGAGCCGGCAGGTTCGTGGCGGCGGAGTCCCTCACCCAGGCGGAGCGGGATGTGATCTACGCGATCTACGAATTCGAACGCTTCAAGCGAACTTTTGCAGTCCAGATTGCCAACGAATACCTTTCCGTGCTCCAGCAACGCCAGCAGGTAGTGAACCAGGAGGAAAACTACAGGAGCCTCATTACCAGCGCGCGCAGGGCTCGGCGATGGGCGGAGGGGGGGAGGATTGCTGAATTCCAGTTCGACCAGGCAGTCCAGCAGGAGCTCAGTGCCAGAGATGGATGGATACGTGCTCGTCAGACCTACGCCTCCAGGCTGGACGGATTCAGAATCTCGCTCGGGCTCCCCACCGACGCAGAGGTGGAGCTGGACAGCAAGGAACTGGCCCGCCTGCTCGAATCGGCTAGCGCTCTTACTAAAGGTGTTGAAGTTGCAGACTATGCGGGCGAGGTCCCGCCCGCCGATGCCCCGATCGTCCTGCGCGAGCCCAGCGAAGAGCATGCTGGACCCTTTGAGCTTGATCCCAAGGAAGCCATCGCGCTTGCATTTGAGTTCCGTCTTGACCTGCGCACCGCCAAAGACAGGGTGGAGGATGCCCAGCGCAAAGTCATCGTTGCCGCCGATGCCCTTCGTGCCGAACTCACTCTATTCGGCACGGCGTCCGCTGGTGAAGGCCGGAGCATATCGTCTGCCGATTCGGACGACGCTGAGATCGATTTCGACCATGGAACCTATAGCGCACTCTTGACGCTGGACTTGCCTCTTGAGCGCACTTACGAGCGGAACGAATACCGTAAGAAGCTGATCGCACTGGAGCAAGCAGTGCGCAGCTTACAGGAGTTGGAGGACGAAATAAAACTTGACGTCAGAGAGACCCTTCGAGACCTGCTCGAATCCCGCGAGGGACTCCAGATCCAAGAGCAGGCAGTCACGCTGGCCGAGAAACGCGTGAAGAACATGGACCTCCTCATCCAAGCTGGGCGTGCGGAGATCCGTGATATGCTCGACGCCCAGGAGGCACTGCTCTCGGCTCAGAACTCTCTCATTGCCGCCGCTGTGCAGTACCGCATAGCCGAACTTCAACTGCAGCGTGACATGGGAGTGCTCGGAGTGAATGCGCAGGGCCTTTGGACGGAGTACTCACCACAAAAGGAGAATGCCGAATGAATCCCTCAGCAAGCAGCAAGCAGCCTCCCCGCAGACATCTCTGGATGGTTGCGGTAGCCGTCCTGGCCGTTCTCATTGTAACGATCGCCGCCATCAGTAGTGCACTCAACGACGACGGGGATAGGCAGTCGGCGGCCCTAGCCCAGGTTCTCGAAGGGCCCCTGACTATCAGCGTCACCGAGTCGGGCACGATACAACCCAAGGACCAGATTGTACTCAAGAGCGAGGTAGAAGGGAGTACCACCATCCTCTTCCTCATCGAGGAAGGAACGAAGGTGAAGACGGGCGACCTGCTTGTGGAGCTGGATGTAAGCAAGCTTCAGGATTCCCACGTCAACCAGAGCATCAGCGTCCAGAACTCGTACGCGGCGTTCGTGAATAGCCAGGAGAACTTGGCGGTGGTAGAGAACCAGGCCAAGAGCGATGTCGAGAAGGCCGAACTCGAGTCCCGATTCGCGCAGGAGGACTTGAACAAGTACACGGAGGGCGAGTATCCCAACCAGTTGAGGGAACTCGATGCCAAGATCACGCTCGCGGAGGAGGAGTTGACGCGCGCCCAGAAGACGCTCGACTGGTCTCAGATCCTTTTTGATGAGAAGTACCTATCTGAGTCCGAACTCAAAGCCGACGAGCTGGCATTCAACAAGGCGAAGCTGGACGTGGAACTCGCTAAGAGCAACCTGGATCTTCTGCAAGAATACACTCACAAGCGGACCCTTGATGAGCTCCAGAGCAACGCGAGCCAGGCGGAGATGGCGCTGGAAAGAGTGAAACGCAAGGCAGACGCCGACAAGCTCCAGGCAAAGGCGAGTCTGCAGGCAAAGGAAGCCGAGTACAAGCAGCAGGAGAGCAAGCTCAAGAAAATCGAAGAGCAAATCAAAAAGGCGGAGATCCTTGCCCCGGCCGATGGCCTCGTCGTCCACGCAACCAGTGCCCAAAGCGGCGGTCGGCACTTCTTTGGAAGTGAGCCCCTCGCGGAAGGCAGCACTGTGAGGGAACGCGAGGAACTCATCCACCTTCCAACCGGGTCGGATTTCGTTGCCAACGTGAGCGTACACGAGTCGAGCCTCCAGAAAATCCGCCCAGGGCTTCCCGTTCGGCTCACCGTCGATGCTCTGCCTGATCAGAGCTTCACTGGGAAAGTGGCCAGCATCGCACCTCTGCCTGACCCCCAGAGCATGTTCATGAATCCCGATCTGAAAGTGTACGACGCGGTTATCAACATATCGAACGCCTCAGAGTTGCTTCGCTCCGGGATGACCTGTACCGCGGAGATTGTCGTCGACCACTATCCGTCTGCGACGTATGTGCCTGTCCAGTCGGTGGTGAAAGTGAGCGGCCAAACGGTGGCGTACGTTAAGACCGGGGGCAAGCTCGAGCCTCGGCCGGTGGAAATCGGCCTGGACAACAATGCGATGGTTCGAATTATCAGCGGGTTGACGCCAGGCGAGATGGTATCCTTGTCGCCGCCGTTGGACACGTCGTCGGTTTCTTCATCGGCCGACCTTGCGGGTGACCTGGATCTCACCGGCCTGGAGGGAGCACTGCCGTTGCCCGGTGCCGGGGGAGCGCCCGGCCCTCAGGGAGGAACACGATCATCACCGGAGGGTGGAGAGGCCGAGTCCCAAGTTGGCGATGAAGAGCGTGGGCCGATGCAGGGGGGAGGCTTCAACTTGACGCCGGAGCAACGCGAGCAAATGCGCCAGAGATTCGAGAGCATGACCCCCGAAGAACGAGAAGCATTGCGGCAGCGGCGACCGCAGGGCGGGGGCCGAGGTGGTTCTGGAAGGCAACAGCAATGAACGACCTCCACTCGCCTTCAGCCAATGCGGTTCTCGTACAGGACCTCTCCAAGGTCTACACGATCGACAGCCAGCATGTTAGAGCTCTCAACGGAATCACCACGTCGTTTGCACAAGGCAGCTTCTGGGCGGTGATGGGGCCAAGCGGCTCGGGAAAGAGCACGCTCCTCAATCTGCTTGGCTGCCTGGACCGACCCACGAGTGGACGTTACTACCTCGAAGGCCAGGATGTCAGCTCACTTGATGATGACGCCCTCAGCGACATACGCCTCACGCACCTTGGCTTCATTTTCCAGAGCTTCAACCTGATCCCGCAGCTGACGGTCGAGGAGAACATCCAGCTCCCCCTTTACTACCTCGGATGGGAGACAACCCAAGGCGGCGAACGCGCCAGGGAACTGGCGGCTATGGTCGGGTTGGAAGAGCGTCTGCATCATCGGCCCTCTCAACTCTCAGGAGGCGAACAGCAGCGTGTCGCGATCGCACGCGCCCTGTCTAATGACGCGTCCATACTTCTTGCCGATGAGCCCACCGGCAACCTCGACACTGCCACCGGCAAAGAGATCATGGCGCTGATAGCCCAACTGAACAAATCGGGCAAAACCATAATCATGGTAACACACGAGGCCCACATCGCAGCCTACGCAGGACACCGTCTACACCTGAGGGACGGTACCATAGAGCGTCTGGAGGGAGAGCCCTCGTGAAACGGCTGAGACTCGTCCGGAATGTCCGTCTCGGAATCAAGAACCTCCTGCTTCACAAGCTGCGATCCTCTCTGACCATGCTGGGGGTCGTGTTCGGCGTGGGCAGCGTCATAGCGATGCTCGCAGTGGGGGAGGGGGCCAGCAAAGAGGCCCTTGAGCAGATCCGCAAGCTCGGGAGCCACAACATCATGATAAGCGCCGCGAAACCGATGGAGGAAGAGGAGGCCACGGAGGTGCGGATCTACATGAGCGTCTACGGCCTCCAGTACGAAGATGAGAAGAGGATCGCGGAGACTATTCCCTCGGTCAGGCGAACGGTACCGGCAAAGACGGTTCGCAGGGAGGGACGCCTGGGCGAACGGTCGTTGGAGCTCCGTGTGGTCGGTACCACGCAAGACTGGTTCGAGCTTGTTGCACGTGAAGTTATTGCGGGGAGGGTGTTGACGGCGAGGGACGTTGAGGCCAAGGCGAACGTGGTGGTGCTCACGGAATACGGAGCGCGGAGACTGCTCGCGACGAGGGCGAGCATAGGTGAGTTGCTCCGCATCGGGCGGGATTCCTTTGAGGTGATAGGGATCGTGAAGAGCGAAACCGGGATCGGGGGCGGGCTTCAGGCGCCGGACCAGCAGATCGATGCATACATCGGTTTGCCCGTGGCGCGTGAACGTTTTGGCGACATTTTCACCAAGAGAACTGCAGGCACCAGCACGAGGGAACTCGTGCAGTTGCACGAGATAATCGTGGAGGCCACGTCGATCGATGCAGTCGAAGCAACGGCATCTGCGATCGAAGCCCTGCTGAAGCGCTTTCACAAGAAGACGGACTACCGGGTCAGCGTGCCCCTTGCCCTTCTGCGCCAGGCGGAGGCGACGAAGCGCACGTTCAACATCGTGCTTGGCTCCATTGCCGCCATCAGTCTCGTCGTCGGGGGCATAGGCATCATGAACATAATGCTGGCGACCGTGACCGAACGCACCCGCGAGATAGGTATTCGCCGTGCCATCGGCGCAAAGCGGCGGCAGATCGTCGAGCAGTTTCTCGTAGAGACAGTCGTCTTGACCATCTCGGGCGGTTTGGTGGGGGTCATCATTGGCATTCTGATCCCGCGGGCAATCAGCCGGTTTGCCGGAATGGCCACCGTCGTTAGCCTGTATAGCGTTGTCCTGGCGCTAGGCATCAGCGTCGGGATAGGGATCATATTCGGCCTCTATCCTGCCATCCGCGCCGCCGGCCTCGATCCAATCGAGGCCCTTCGCCACGATTGACCTCCCAGTCTCTTCCCACGCCCTGCGCACGGGCCGTGCTGCTGCGTAGCACTCCTGGCTTTTGCCGGCCCGGTCTGTCTCCGGTTGCCGGTGCGGAAAGTCTGAAAGAATCCTCGGTTCGATGCAACCTTTTGCTCCCGTCCTGTTACATTGGTACAGTGGACTTGCGTCAGAATCCAGCCAGCGAGTGAGGAATGAGCTTTGGGCGAGACGACGGATGGTGAGCTAGTCAAAGCCACGCTCGGCGGTGCTCAAGAATCCTACCGCGAGCTGGTGTCCCGATACCAGGGACATGTCTATGGTTTGGCCTACAGCCTGGTGGGCAATTGGGCCGATGCCCAGGACATCGCCCAGGAGACATTCATCCGCGCGTACAGCAATCTCGACCAGCTTCGCGATCCTGCCCGGTTCTCAGCGTGGCTCCGCCGCGTCACCTTCGGCGTCGCGATGAACTGGCTAAGGTCGTTTCGCCCCGGGCTGTTCAGGCAGCTCGATGGGCGCGTGGATCTCGATCGGCTGGACATACCTGACTTCAAGCCGGGCCCGCCGGAAGTGGCCGAACGGCGCGAGTTGGCTGATGCTGTGCTCGAAGCCGTAACGTCGCTGCCCCCCAAGTACCGCGTACCTCTCACGATGTTTCACCTTGATGGCCTCTCGTACCAGAAAGTCGCCGACTTCCTTGACATCCCCCTCGGAACGGCGAAGTCAATTATCCATCGCGCCAGGGAGAAGCTCAGGCTTGCCCTGGCCCCAATAGTTGGAGAGGAGATTACCCCGATGGTCCAGGAAGTGTTTGACGAGCACAAGCTGCCTTCCGAGTTCAGCCGAGAGGTCTGGAAACTGTGTATGGATTGGCTTTGCTCTGTAGATGAGAAGAACCCCGTCGACCCTACGCCTGAGAAGGAACGTGCTCAACGTATCGCGTCGGCTGCCTCCCGCGACCCAGAGGTGGCGAAAGTCAACGAATGGCGCCACCAGGCTGAACCCGTCCCTGAATGGGCCCTCGCGGTGGATAAGGAAACACCGCGCTGGGCCATTGAGATCTGCAATCATGCGTGGCTTGACCAGTTGGAACGGTGTTTGTGGATGATTGGCAACGAAACGGCCTTATCGGACCCGCCACCTGGGAAGTGTGGTTCGATCTCGGCCTCCCGTTGGCACTGGGGCGCCGTGGCCGAAGAAGGCCTCTCTCGATGGCTCGCTGGCTCACCTGTCTCCCCCGAGGAACCGCCGCCGCTTCCAGAGATCCATTCTCTCTTGGGACCGCGAGACAACGAAAAAGTCGGCGCCGCACATCTGCTTCGGGAAGCGCTCCGCCTCGCGATTGGCCTCCCGAGGGAGTCCGACGAGGAGTTCGATGAACTGGCGAAAAAGTCCGGTCTCCCCCGCGAGATCCGTCACCCGATAGGCTATGTCCAGCTCAGTTGCGGCTACCGCTGGGAGAAAGTCCTCCTGGATGCGTGTCGCTTCATCGGGGACAGGAAGCATCGCCAGAGCAAGCTGGACACTTTCCGCGTCGGCGCCTGCAACGGCCAGCTCGCCTTCGTCTATCGCGATGACCCCCTGCGCGTGCCCACAACCTCCGCCATCCTTGTCGGCCTGTGGTCATGGCTGAAGGACATCCCTTCCGAAACCGTCGAAGCCAGATACCCAACCCTAGCGCCCCTCGCTGAGCGCGTCCGCCAGCAACTAGCCGAGATAACCCCCCCAAAGCGCTGGCTTGCCGGTCGCCTCTTCGTCGGCATTCGCATCTGGCTCCAGGAACTTGACCACGGCGACATGAAACAGCCGTACCCCGCAGTAGACCCATATCCCGCACTGAGCTAAGATGGGATCTGGTAGACCGGCGGTGGTGGCTACCGATGCGACTACGTCTTCTCGCAGACGCTGGGGCGGGCGATGAACATCGAAGTCAGGGAAGTCGGCCGGGAAGACCTGCTTCTCTACGGTAAGATTCCCATCTCGTTCATGGTGGAGCATATTCTCGAAGTGCATGTTGCGGACGAAGGCTTTGGCGGCATAGCTCTAAGCGAGAAGGAGGTCCCCACACCTTATCTCAAGGATTACGACGCGTGCGAGGATGAGGGACCCGCGAGGTGGGCCGAGATGTTCGACGTCTCCAATTGGGCATTCTTCATGGCGTACGAACGCAACCTCGCAGTAGGTGGAGTGGGAGTCGCCTTCGACACCCCTCGTGTGCAGATGCTCGATGGCCGAAAGGACCTGGCGGTTCTCTGGGATATCCGCGTTCACCCGGACCACCGGCGACGCGGTATCGGCTCGATGCTCTTCCAGCGCGCCGCTGATTGGGCTCGCAAAAGGGGGTGCAAACAGCTCAAGGTCGAGACTCAGAACATCAACGTGGCAGCGTGCAGGTTCTACCGAAATCACGGCTGCAAGCTGGGGGCGATCAACCTCCAC
>Ga0180434_10003556_pt1 | contig 19787 bp, 18 predicted proteins | sample SS_ome_7_FD_132453 | JGI IMG/M metagenome (GOLD analysis project Ga0180434, IMG submission 132453) | Hypersaline lake sediment archaeal communities from the Salton Sea, California, USA - SS_1_D_2 metaG | ecosystem: Environmental > Aquatic > Non-marine Saline and Alkaline > Hypersaline >...
TGAGACTTCCGTCCCTTAAAATACCCGACCTTTTTTAGCTCCTGGTGCGGATCACCCCGATCCGTGCTATTATTAGGACAAAATAGTCCTACTTCATGGGAGGGGCAAAATCATGGCTCGGGCAAAGTGGTTAGCCGTGCGTCACGTATTGATGCTGGAACGCGCACCCAAAAAACGGACCATTTATGACGAAGCAAAGAAGAAACCGCAGCGAAAATTTCTAAAGAAGAAAGCCGGGAAACTCTTTGTCAACGTGAATGATGCTGAATACAAGGTCTGGGTTGATCGCATAATGTCACTTCGGGAGAGGCACGCACAGAAGAAGACTAAAAAGGGCGCCTCACCACCCCCGAAACCAAAGAAAAAAGCACCACCGTCACCACCGGACGAAATGGACAGGCCAGACCCCGACGATCCGGCCTATGCTCTGGCTCTCAAAGTGGAGGGTTTGAAATGTGAAAAGCTCGAAGAGGAACTACGGGAGAAGAGGATTAAAAACCAGACTCTCGAGATCAAGCTTCGTCGAGCAAACTTCCAGGTCATTGATTGGGACTTGGCTAACTTCTTGTTTTTTGGCTACGCGGAGAAGCTGAGTGCTGATCTCGTGAAGCTCCCGGCCAAACTGAAGATGGTGGTGGATAATCTTGTTTCAGAGAATGACGCCGATGGCATAATCAAACGTTTCGAGCGGGAACTCACGTCCGTTATCCGGGAGATAAAGAAGGCACAAGCGCTGGATGTGAGAAAGTGGCGTGAGGAGAATAATGCAGACCTATAAAGAGGCTCAGCTTGAACGGGCTTTGACCTTTATAGAGAATCTGCCGGATTCAGCAGAGCTACCGGACATTGTTGAATGGAACGAAGCGAACCGCTATGTGTCAGCTGGGAATTCGCCGGTCTATGGCCCCTACGTCCGAGATACGGCTCCTCACATGCAAGAAATTCTTCGTCGGCTCTCCCCCGACGACCCGTGTAACTGGGTTTCCCTCATGAAATCCGTTCAATCGACGGGGACCTTTCACGCGGAACTGGCTATGGCCTTCTGGATAAAACACAAAATTGGTTCCATCGGCTTTTTTACAGCTACAAAGGACCTCGCGGCCATTCGTTCGAGCGCGAATATCGACGTTATGATCGATGACACCGGGCTCGGCCCAATGGTCAAACCCCACTCACAGCGCAACAACCGTAAGAAGGCTGACAGTACGTTCTACAAAGAGTTTGTAGGTGGAACGAAGCTGACCATTAGCTCCTATGGGTCCATTGCTGGGATGAAGTCGAACACCATCCCCTTCATCATCATCGACGAGATTGATGAAGCGAAAGATGAACTCAAAAACCAGGGAGACATAATCGCAATCATTGAAGGCCGAACGGTTGCCGTCCGTGACTTCAAGATTTTTGCGCTCTCAACTCCTACGATGATGGAGGGTTCGAAAATCTACCGGCTGTTCTGCGAGGGGGACCAGCGCTACTATCATGTCCCGTGCCCTAAATGTGGTGGGAAACAAGTTCTCGTCATGGCAGAGGGTAAGAACTACGGGCTGACATATGAGTTGAAGGCCGGTGGTAAAAACGTCGTCGAAATGGACTCTGTTCGATATGTCTGCAAGCACTGTGGGGGCTACTTCAAGGAGAGTAAGAAACAATGGTGCCTCGAGAACGGCATATGGATACCCTCAGCGGTGGCTCAAAATCCTAAAAAGCACTCATATCACGTCTCTGGGCTCCTCTCCCCGGAGCAAATGTTGTCCTGGAGACGCATTTGTAGCAAGCATGCAGACACAAATAAGGGTAAAAATATCCTAAAATACAAGGATTTTTACCTCAATTACAAGGGCTGGCCGTGGGCGCGGGTCGAGAAAAAGGCCGACGCGAACCTCTTCAGAGAGCGAAACCTCAAGAATTATCGTTTGGGAGAGGCCCCCGAGGGGGTTTTGATGCCCCTCGCGGGTATCGACGTACACAAAGACAGGCTGGAATGCGCAGTCTTGGGGGCAGGCCATGATTTTACCAGGTGGCTCATCGACTACATAGTGTTCTACGGGCATATAGATGACCCTGCAGACCCCGCATGGGCTTCTCTGAGTGATTTTGTCTACAATAAGACCTACACTGTGCTCGGACGAGAGATTCACATTGTTCGGGCCGCCATTGATTGTGGCTATGACCCGAAAGAGCAGCGTCGAAAAGATTGGGATGACAAATCCCACACAGTCTACAATTTTGTAGGCATGAGGTCGGATAAATTTGTCCCGATACGTGGTTCTGGTGTTCTGAAGCCTTTTGATATAGTGAAGGAGGCCAGAACGTCAAACCCGCTGTGCCCCAAGGTCTATATGCTCAATACGTCGGTCCTGAAAGACATGCTCTCCAGGGAGCTCATTCGAGAAGACTTGGTCCCGCCAGTCAACTTCCCCGCGTTCATGGCTGACGGCCGCGAACTAGATGGGGAATTCATCGAGCAGTTTCTCTCGGAGCGATACCAGGAGATCAAACCGGGTGTTCTGGGCTGGAAGAAAATTCGAGAACGTAATGAAGTGTTAGATACTTGGCTTTATGCAACGTCTCTTGGCTATTACATGGGACCTGCACACTGGACTGAAACACTTTGGGACAACTATCGTAACGAATTGACGATTTAGGAACTTCCTTGACACTTGGCAGGTAATAGTGTAGTGAACTATTATTATGTTGGGAGGTTTGGCATGCTCTATGACACCGTGACGGAATATACTGAAGAAATAACGAGAGTACGTAACGCAATAAAGCGGAATCTCCTCGTCGGGCAACATTCCAAAAATGTCACCAACACGACTGAACGCTCAATGTCTGAAGTCGATATTGACAAACTCCAAGCCTACCTTAAACAGCTTCTCATGGAGAAGCGACAGCTCACCTCTACCTTGGGGGGTCGAACCGTAGGAGCAGGGTGGTAACGTGGGAATAGTGATTATCCGTAACGGGAAACCCTACTATGAAGAGACCTCTTCACAATATACTGGTGATAAAATAGGTGGGGAATTCAGTTCTTGGGACACTATTACCACTGATCCCAACGAGTTCATTAAGGAATCCTATGGAATTCTGAGCGACCGCAACGCTACGCTCTACCAGACCTCACCTCACGCCCGAGCGTGTATCAACAAACCCCTCACGTATGCCATTGGCGACGGAATTACCTTCAAATCAGCCATAAACCATGATTTTTTGGGGTGGACGAAGAAGCAGGCACAAGAATGGTCCCGGCGGTTCACTACCCTCCTTCACCTGGAGAAAATGGCTGCCGGCTGGTATGAGAATCAGGCCATTCTTTTCCGTGAAGCGTCCAAATGTGGTGACGCAATTCTCTATTTTGTCCGAGACGATGAATCACACCTTCCTATTGAGTTGATTGTGGCCGGAGGGCACGCAATCGACTGGGAGCATTCAACAGACAACGGGAAAGAAACTCCCTCAGGTGAGAATTGGATTCTCGGCATCCGTATGGACAAATTTGGTCGTCGGAAAGCCTTTTGGCAGAAGGTCACAGGCTCAGAGATCAAATTCAAGGATGAAGCAGGCAATCAGAACGCCATTCAGTTCCTTTTCCAGGAGCTAGCTGGCCAGGCCCGAGGATATGGCCAGATTCATTCCATAATTGCTCTGATAAAACAGATGGACCGTGTTTGGGACGCCACAGTGGCTCGTATGGTCCTCGAATCCGTTCTCATGGGCTATTACAACGTCGATCACACTGACGTTGGTGCTCAAATGCGGGGGATTGTGGATGCTGCAAAAGGTAATACTGCCCCTAGCACGGAGGGCACTACAGCCACGACGATGGTTAGATCCAATGACATGCCCCCCGGATCTATGCTCCATCTTCGAAATAGAGAAAGCATGACCTTTTCAGACATCAAAACGCCGTCTGATAACTTCGGCTTGGCGAATGAGTGGCTTTTGAAGACAATCGCTATGGCGCGGGGGTATCCGCCGGAGTTCATTCTTGGGGAGTACAATACCTCCTACACCGCCCACAAGGGCGCCTTGAACGACACAATCAAGAAGTACATGAGCGAGCGACGGCAGTTCGTTCGAGCCGTCGAGAGACCTATCAACCTGGAGTATCTGAAATACTTCGCCCGAACGGGACAAATTGAGGTGCCACCTAGTTTTTGGATGGATCATCGCACCCGCGAAGCCCTTCTCGAGGGGACCTATCTTGGCCCCGTTCCAGGGCACATCAATCCTCTTCAGGAAGTGAACGCCGACGTTAAAGCTGTCGAGAATAGTTTCACTGACCATGAAGCCGTGGCACGGAAGCACGGACGTGATTGGTATAACACCGTCGATGAGTGGGCCGAACAGCAAAAGATATGGGCCGAAGGTTCTGCCGAAATGCAGGCAGAGGTCATGGCCCGACAAGAGGCTGAACTTGCTCGACAAGAAACACAAGAACAAGAACAAGAACAAGAAAAAGAGATTGAGGGAGAGGGCAAATCTGATGACAATCAGGATTGAGGGCGTAGTAGGCTGGGACGCAACGAATGCAAGTCTGGTGCGACAGCTCCCCGAGAATAAAAGCGAGCCGGTTCATGTTTTTGTAGATTCCATCGGTGGAGATCCCTTTGAGGGGTTCGCTATGTTTGACACCCTCTCCAAGAGGAAAAATGTCTCGGTGGAAATCGGAGCTCGCGCCATGAGCGCGGCCAGTTACATCCCCTTCGCTGCTGACGCTGGAGTGACTGTCAATAAGACCTCAACGTGGATGGCACATAATGCCCAGTCCTTTTCCTATGGTGACAAAGAAGACATGCGTAAGACTATGGATTTTTTGGCCGGGATCGATGGCATTATCGCCAACATCTACGCTGAACAGCTCGGGCTATCAGTCAAAGATGTTGTGAGCAAGATGGACGAAGAATTTTGGCTTTTTGGGGGCCAAGCGATCATAGATGCTGGTATTGCAACAGGAATGTCGAAGCGACCCGAAGAGGGAGAGGGGGATGACGAAGGTGCAGTCAACGCAGCTTCGATGATGAAAGCGTTTCATGAATTCATGGCAAACGCTGTCAACAAAAGGCCCGACCAACCCACAGATTTGAAAGCGTTGAATCTGATTCTCGAAGACCACATGAGAAGGAAGGAAACCAAGGTGAAGAACGAACAGAAGACCGAGGAAAAGAAAGCCACGCCGGTCGAGGCCAAAACCACGGTGGAGAACAAAGTGCCTGTCGCACCTGCCGCTCCTGCCGTACCGACCATCGACGTGGAGAATGTCAAACGTGACGAGCGCAATCGTGTCATGGAGCTCTTGGAGCTTTCCGGTGTGAAGGTGTCCAACACCGTGCGCGAAGCTATCGAGAACAACATGACCCAAGGGGACTACGCCGTTGCTCAGTTGAAGGCCAATCAGGCAGCCGCCGCTGACAACACAGGCAAGGTTGCTGTAGCTCCTGCCCTCGATGTTTCCAAACAGGCTTCTCGTGTGGAGAATGCCGACAAACCCGCCGATCCCATCGACGCGAAGGTCAAGAAGGCAGATGCCCTCTATGACAGTTGGTACAAGAAGGACGACAAGTAGCCAGAAACCCCTGTCACTGAGTGAAAAGCAAAGAAAACAAAAACTGAGTTTTTTGAAGAGAGGAACGAAATGGCTGAACAAGTTTATACCGCTGAAAGACCCCTTGCCGGGAATCTGGTAACGAAAAAGCTGCTCTGTCAGATAGACACCTACTATGTAGGCATGCCGCTGGACTATGACACGTCCCCCGATGACTACAAGTACAGCGCTACGGTAATCAAGGCAATCGCCTATGAGAACATTACGCTGGCCGCTCAGGGTTATGTGCTCTGTCTCGTATCGGGTTCTGAATTTCCCTCGGCCGATATCGTAGACGACTCCGACGATGCTCTCACCGTCACCGCTGACATGGAGGAATCGGCCAGAAGCAACGGCATCATTCTCCGGTAACTTTCACGCCAGAACAGGCAGAACAGAACCGTAGTTTTTACTGAAACGAGACAACGAGAGGTAAACAGATGGCTATCAGCGTTCTTACCCAAGGCGTGAAGCGTTACTACGCAGACCAGAACGCCGCTTTGATGGGAAAACAGCTCGACGCTGTTCTTTTCCCCATTCAGGACAATTCGCCCAACGCCACCGTGCGTTTGGACACCTATACTGGAAATGGCTTTGCCCTTTCCTCGATCCGGCAGGGTGAACCCTCCGTGGCCGTGGCCTATGCCCCTGGAACTGGCTACGAGCATGAAGTCCTTGCCTACAAACGTAAGACTCCCATCGGTGAACAGCTCCGGGACGCAGTGGTGGCAGGCATTGAAGCCACGTCGCCACAGTCGGCCCACGTTCGTCGAGCAATCGAACAGATCATCGGTGGCCCCAAGGGTTTTATTGCGGCCAACAAGATGATGCGCAACAAGATGGCCCTGGACGTGTATCTCACGGGTAAGATGGTCAACTATGATGCCGCTGGTAACAGCGACGAAGTTGACTTCGGCCGTGCCGGTGCCTTGACGAAGACTTATGACTTCAGCACGTCGGGCAATAGCTTCGACGATGCCATTCGTGACCAGTATAACGCTATGAGGGCCTATGGCGTTCCTCAGAGCAAGCTTGCCGTCATTCTTGGCGCAGACTGGCTTCACGAATTCGAAGTCGATGGAACGGTGATCGAGAAACGAAAGGCCACGGCCTTTGGTTCCTACGTCGTGGAGAACATGGTCCCGTCTCAGTTCCAGGGCACAGAAGGTCTCCAGGTCATTGGTCGCTACAACGTCGATGGCATGGTTGCTCCCATTTGGATACTCGCCTATAGCCCCGATTGGCAGTATCGCGCCACTGACGGCGGTTCTTTGGAAGAGTACATGCCTTCCACCAAGATGGTCATGTTTGACATTGGCGGCATGGCATGGCGCTGCAATCGTGGCATAGACGTACTCGATCCTCGAGGAAACATTGTCCGTCGAGTTGGCGACCTCGTTATCGACAGCTTCAAACAGGATGATCCCCCCGTCGAATGGATTCGTGCGACTTGTCGCCCGTTCTACATTCGCGGGAACATCAACCACACTTCCGTCTGCACTGGAAGCAATTTCACCGCATAGGATGATCGAAGATGAGTGACGAAGCCCTGACACTGAAGAAACAACAAGTCGAGGAATACATCAAGTGCCACCCAGACTCTATCGAGTTTGACGTACTCGATGGTCCCGGCGGTTCTGTTGTGACCTCAGTGTCGGGGTTTTTCGACAATCCTGTCAAAGGTGAAGATGCACGCCAGATGGGCGCGGTGGAGTGGCACAAAAGAACCCCTCACTTGACTATTTACACGGGGAACGCTTCGCTTTTCACACCGGGTACCACCTACGTGAGTGTGGACTCCGTGGAGTACAAGGTTCGTGAAATGTCGGATGATAAATCTCCCGGTAGCTATCAGACTGTGTTGTGGTTGGTATGACGCGGGGACGTGGGAAAGTTTTCAAAGTTGAGGTTTTGACTAGCTACGGGATTCTTGAGTCTTTAAGGGTGTCCCCCGATAGGTTCTACAGGCCAATGATGGCTAAGGTCGGAGCTCAGGCCCGTAAGGCTTTGATGCGCGGGTGGCTGACTCGGCGGGGGAAGCATTCTTTGAAGTACAAGGGGTTCCGCAGTAAGAAGAAACCTCATCACAAGGTAATTAACCGAGTCACTAAGACCAACAGCGTCGTTTTTACGTCACCGGCACTGAATCCGCATGAGTTTGGTAGACAGTATAGAGGCACGGGGGTTGAAAAGTCACCTTACGCGAGGAAGCAACACATCAAAGATCCCCCGAAGTTGATACTCACTCAAAGGTTCAGAAACTACTCGGGTTCTCATGTTCAGGGGTATGCGAATTCGGCTATGAAACGTGTCCTGAAGGAAAAGGATAAATAATGAACTTCCAGGCCCGGCTTGATGCTTTGAAGAATGCTATTGCGGCAGACCTGCCAGCTCGACTGACGGCGGCCGGATTGGCAGACTTCGAGGAGTATATAGCGGACACACCGAGGCTGACTGATAAGAGGCAGCTTGCGGTGTTTCAGGGGTCGGGGATAATCGAGATAGATCGGGAAGAGTATGAGGTCCTTGTCCATGCAACCCTTCCCCGGATAGAGGTACCGACGGGATATCTTGGAGCCATTGTTGACTCCATTAGGTCCATAAATCCCACAGTGGTGGGCATGCAAACCTTGGTGAGTGTTGAGTACCGACCACTGTATTCAGGAGCACCACCAGAGGGCGGGTTCGGAAGCTACATTGAACATTCTCTCATTTATATCAAAGAGTTTGATGACTGTGACTAAGAAAGAAGGAAGATGATGAAAAGATTGAGCCTCGTTTGTCTGATGACCGTTTTCGTCCTGTTTGTGACGGGCCTTGCCGTCGCTGACGTGAAGCGCAGCCGACCGGCTTTCCGTTTCGAATCAGTGAAGCAGATGGTCCCCGCGACGGGTTCTGGTGTAATTTCGGCTACTAACCTTTTGCAGGCTGCAGCTAACACCAGCGTTTACACGGATGATTTTGAACTTGGCAATGGATTGACAAAAGACCTTGGCGTCTTCGTCAGCTTTTCTGCTGTGAATAGTGGTACACATGTCCTCTATCTGCAAGGCTCAAACCTTGGTGGTGACACGGCTGGTAATTGGGCCAATATCGTGGAGGCGGCTTCCATTGAAGCTACTGTCTCTACGTCGGCCCCCGTCGTGACTATGGCCACGAAAGCCAAGATTTCCATTTCGGCAATCAGTGACAGCGCCGTGGTATTCAGGAACATTCCACGGTTCAAGTACTATCGGTTCCACCTGGATGCCGATGCGTCGAATGGGCCTGCCGTCATAGATCAATTGAACGTCTGTAGTTTCTAACGTAGCCCGACAGGTTACAAAACGGAGTTTTTGAACGAAACTTTCTGAATTGTAGAGAGGTAAAAGAATGGGTTACGAAACCAAGAATGGTTACAAAGCCAACGTTTTTAGTGCTGCCCGTGGTTCAGCAGTTACTTCGGGCGACACGACGGCCAACACCTGGTACGAAGTGCTCAGTCGTGGTAGCAGTTCGACGCTACCCGCTAGAATCCTCGAGGGCGGGGTCTTCAAGAGTCCCGATACGGGATCATCTCAAATTACGTTGGCAGCGGGGGATTCAGTTTACCCTCTGACGCTCACGGAAATTTGCAAAACGGACGCCACCATCGAGGGTGAAGAGGGGACCATCGAAGTCACCGATGACTGCGAGAGCGGCTACACCTCGTACATTCTCGATGGGTATGTAGACCTGAAGGGTTCGCTCGGCGGGTTCCTCAAGCTCGACGACTCCACTGGAGTTATCAAGGATGACTCGTTGAACTTCCTGAAGAGGTTCCTCGACTACGTGACAGACGATGGAGAAGGAAACTACGTCTTCACCGCGAAGGCGAACGAAAAGCTTCTCCTCATGATCTGTCTGAACAAAGACGCCGTGGCAACCGAAAAACAGAACTGGCTCATAGTACCAGTTCAGATCACCACGCTTGGTACGGGTGCTGCCCTGAAGGATGCTCAGAAGAGAGACCTTTCATGGGTGAAGGCACAAGGACCGGCTTCACTCTACGCTAGAACAGCATTCGCAGCCGACGTTATCTAACGTCGGCCCTACTGCCTTGGGGGCAATTGAAATGCCGAAAGTATTGCTATCATCGACACGGACACGACACGTTTTTGACCTGGAGTTTGATTTAGTCGACGGCGGTAAGCTGAACAATCGGGACTTCCCCGAAGATGAACAGATTGTTGCAGAAATTACCACGGCGGACAGTGACGAGAGAGATGCTTACCTCTACATCGAGAACACCGGGAAGAAGAAGAGTCAGGCGTCCGTGATAAGGTCCAAACATAAAGCGTGCGTGAGGAAACACTGTGTTTCCATCGAGAACGCAGAGAAATGCGGGATTATGGGTGTCACCGACGGTAAAACGTTGGTGGCCCAAGATCCCCGCAAAGAGTTCAACACCATGATCAGCCAGATTTATCTGGTGGCCATGGGTTTGTACACTGAAGATGGCGAAGACGATGAGGAGGAAAAATAGCGCTGCTCGGAGCAGGTCTGTTTTACCTCGTAGCACAGATGGACCTTCCACGCGGGTATCTAGACGATCCCGCGTGGGAGAGTAAGATTGAGACTTTACCGGATGGGTCACACATGCTCGTGCTCGACATTCGTAAGATGTTCGATGGCGAGGGCTATAGGTACTTCCCTCCGGGACAGAGGTTTGTGGAAATGCCCCCTCTCGATGGGGAGGAAGCCCACAAATTCATTGAGTTCTACATGAAGTCGAAGCGGTGGGGGCTACCTTCAGGTCGCGGCTGGAGACATGAGACGCCGTTTGCTATGGCACTTCTCATGCATTTAGACGAGCTTGGAGACGCGATTGATACCTGGAGAATCAACCAGCCTATTGGAAAGAAGTAGCGCATGCCAGCGGTCAAGTTGACTCTGATAGCGGACTTCAAGGGCGCATCAAAAGAGATGCATAAATCCCTCAAATTGACCAACGAAGAGTTCAAGGAACTCAGCAAAAATGCAAAGAAGGTTGATGCTAAGTCACTAGATGATTTGGTTCAGAAGTCAAAAATCATGTCCGCGTCGGTAAGGGCCACCAAAGGCCCAATGGCCGGGCTGATCTCGCAACAGAGGTATCTTGCTCAACGCATTGGGGCCACTATCCGTAAGGGCCTAGATCCAATGGATAAACGGCTCATGTCCATGCGCGAAGAGTACACCGCTGTCACGAAAAAAGTTAATGCTCTCGCCAAAGAGAAAAAGGAACTCGCGGATAGGACCCGTGAACTCGAGAAGGCAACCAAGGAGCAGGCAAAGGCCGCGAAGGAAGCCACGGAGACCATGGCAGATTATGCCAAGTATGGTCTCATGGCCGTGGCGACGGCTGCCGTACTTACCTTTGGGGCTATGACGAAAGCTTCTTCAGGGATTGAGGATGCAGAGGCCGCCTTCCGGCCTATGCTTGGCACACTTCAAAAGTCGAAGGCTATGGTCGCCCTCATCAATGAGACGGCGGCAAAAACCCCCTTCCGCTTCGAAGCTATCTCCATGTCAGTTAAACAGCTCCTCCCCGCTGTGAAGGGGAGTATGACAGGCGTGATTGATACGTTCCGCATGTTGGGCGACGTGTCGAGTGGAAACGCCCGAAGGCTCGATTCTGTAACTCGGGCCTTTACCAAATCAATGCTCCGTGGCCAAGTTGACATGCGCTCGTTGAATATGATAGCTCGAGCTGGTGTTCCGATTTTCTCGGAGCTGTCGAAGTCCATGGGAGTCACAGTCAAACAGCTCTTTGAAATGTCCCGGAAAGGGCAAATCACTTCCACAAGTCTCGTCGATGCCTTCAAGCGAATGACGAGCGAGGGCGGAATGTTTTTCAATGGAATGCAGATAGCGGCACTCACGCTGAGTGGTCGTATCAGTACACTCCAGGATAACATCATGCTTCTCGGGGCCAACCTCGGAAACATTCTCCTACCGTATGCCAAAGAGCTGGTAGAGGTTCTACTCGACGTGGCGGGTGCCCTTCGAGAATTTACGAAGGACACCCTAGCAAGTAAATTCATCGTCGAAGGTTTGGCCGCTGCTTTCTCTTCGTTGACAATAGCCCTCGTCGGGTTCCTCGCCGCAGCTAAGGGCGGGGCAGCTATTGCAGCTATTACTCTTGCGTTCAAGGGTCTGGCTGCTGCTATGATGGCGAATCCCATAACTGCGATTTTGGTAGCTCTGGCGGCCGCGATTCCAGCTATAATCGCCGTTGGTCGGAATATTTTCTACATTGAAACTCAGTTTGCAATCCTGGACCATCGAGTCTCGAAACGGATCAACACCTTCATAGCTCGGGTAGAAGAGGCATTTGAAAAGTTTTCTATCAAAATTGGCGCTCTCCTCTCCACGGGAATCGTGAATACGGTGAAGACCGCCGCGTCGATGGCGGCAAAGCTACTCGGAGAGGTTCTGGTCAAAGGGGCTGCCGCGCTACCTTATGGCTTCCGGCAGATTGCAAAGAGTATTGGCGGAATGTTTGGAGAGCTGTCTAAGAAGATAGATAAAACCCTCCTCCCATCGGAGGATACAGATGCAAAGCTCAAAGCTGTTGAGGGTAAGTATAAGAGGCACGTCGATAACATTGTGAAGCATCATGATAAGGCCATTAAAGACCTTCAGAGCACCCTGAAGGATGCCAAGCTTGCTACGGGTGGGCTCTCAGGTGGTATCACCGACATAGCCACGGATCAGCCAGCCGTTGGCGATAGGTTCATGACGGCGGTGGATAAGAAGCTCAAAGCGGAGGCCCTAGTGACCAAAGCCGCGAAAGAAGCCGCGAAAGAACGAATGGAGATCCACCGAATTGCGAAGGACAAACGCATAGCGTTTTTGAATGACGAAATGGCACGTATCCGAAAGACCACGGCGTTTAAGGGCCGTGAGCTCCAGCTCGTGATTATGGGCATTGAAGATGCCATAACCGAGATACGGAGCAAGGGTAGTAAGAAACGCTATAAGAAAGCCAAGAAAGATCAGGATGACCTGTTCAAGCTCCTTCTGAAAGGCTCTGTCCAGGACGTCACTGAACGACGGAATTTGATGGAGCGAGAGGCAATCGAGAGCCATTACAAAGAGCGCTTCAAAATCATGAAGGTGGCCAAAGCTGATGAAATAGCATTCATCGAGACCGAGGCCGAACGGTTGAGCAGCTTCATGAAGCTCACGGATCAACAACGTGCACGGGCAAAAGAAGTGGCTGACAAGATGATCCTGGAGCGCCACAAGAAACACCAAAAGGAAATGACCAAGGCCCTAGCTAAAGAGACGAAAGAACGTGAACGTCTCATCATGGCAAATGCGAAGAAAAGGGCGAAGGAAGTCCAGGACTCACAGAAGCGACAGATCAAGGCTATAGTCACGATATCACAGCAGAGCGCGGCCATTATGCGGAGTATCGCCGGTGCCACGACTGACATGCTCGTGACGGCAGCAGAAACTGGAAAATATGCTTTCAAAGATATGGTGAGCTCCATCATGAGTGATATAATGAGGCTCATGGCAAACAAGCTCATTACAGACTTTCTCGCGGGACTCTTCACGCGCCAACAGGTGAAGAAGAGTTCTGCCACGGGTCTGATTGGGCAGGTCGCAGGGTCAATAATCCCGACTATGTTTGGGGGAGGGGCCATAGCAAAAGGGACTGTCCCGAAGAATGCAAAGGGGGCTATCCTGACACGACCGACATTGAACATGGCCGGGGAGGCCGGGCCCGAAGCAATTATACCTCTCGTCCGTCGTGGTGGAGTTCTGGGTTTGGCTGCGCCTTCGGGTGGTGGCACGACCGTGAACATAATCAATCAAGCTGGTGTCGAGGTTGAAGAGAAAACGTCCAGGGATGCTTTCGGCAAAGAGCGCGTGGATATCCTGATAAAGAGCACGGTGAATACTGGAATCCGACGAGGGGATTTTGATAGTGCCTTTCAGTCAATAGGACTTCCAGCACGTAAGGGGATGAGGAGATAATGGCGACTTGGCCAGCTACACTCCCTCAATGTGGACTTCATTCAGGGTGGGCGTCTGAAGATCAATCCATCGTCCTCAGTTCCTCAATGGACGCGGGACCGCCGAAGCGCCGACAGAGGTTTACCGCGAACTACCCCATCTACAACATGTCGATGGTGCTTACCCTCACTCAATGGCAAGCTCTTCGGACGTTCTATGATGCCAATGCAGCCATAACTTTCACCTGGACTGATCCTTTAGACCTTTCGTCCTCAGACGTGGTTTTTGCCAGCCGTCCTCAATGCACGGGCCGCGCCGGGGACAAATACATGGTCTCTTTCCAGATTGAGGTTCAACCGTGAGCCGAACGCTGTCACTAACCGCGCTAGCTGCGATGCTCGCCCAAAATACGGGTGAGGTCATGCTCTCCCTCATAGTGCTTGATCATGCAGATTTTACTAACCCAGTCCGAATCGTGAATGACCGGCAGGACATAGTGTCGAATGGGGAAACGTATTCGGCGTATCCGTTCGAGGTGTTACTTCCTGCCGAAGATTCGGAGCAACCCCAAGTCTTGACGCAGGTGAAGCTATGTAATGTGGACCGTCAAGTAATTGCGTTACTTCGAGAACTCGCCACATATCCTACGGTCACGCTCAGTCTGATACTCGCTTCAACCCCGGACACCGTGGAGTATGGACCGGCGGTGTTCGAAATGGACAGCTATGAATATGATGCTCAGACCATAACGTGCAACGTGACCTATGAGAACGTACTGAACGAACCAATCCCAGCTGATAAGTTCAATCCGGCTGACTACTCGGGGATTTTCTCATGAGAGACTATATCGGGATACCTTACAAAGCTCGTGGCCGTGACCGTGAAGGTTTGGATTGTTGGGGTTTCGTATGTCTGTATCATAGGGAACAGCTTGGAATTGAACTCCCCACGTATGAGTATGGGAAAGGTGCAAACGAAATAGCACAGACCGTGGCCGAACGTCTCTGTGAATGGGCAGAGGACCCCGAGGGCACTTTGATTTTGCTCCGTCAGTTCAAGGTGGCGTCTCACGTCGGTGTCGTCGAAGGGAAGCATTTCTATCACTGTGAAGAGGGCACCGGCGTTGTCCGGGTTCCTCTGGATGACCCCCGGTGGAAGAGCCGTATCATTGGTCGGTATAGCTACAAAGGTACGGCCATGGTCAAGGTGGGTCCGGTCCCAGTAGTAGATTGCAAAACACCAAAGGGTATTGTATCGGTCAGTCCCAGCATACTCATGTCTCGAAGAGAGACACATGAACATAACGGTGGGGAAAACCTTTTAGGGCTCGTGGAGAAGTACATCGACGCGCCTTGGAGGGAATTCGCCCACGTCACTATTCATGGCCAGCCCATTCCACCGGAACTATGGGCCGACGTTACGGTGAAAGCTGGAGCTATTGTCTCTATCGCCGTGGTACCTGAAGGGGGTAACAATAGCGGAATGTTGCGGACCATTCTGTCTATCGCCGTAATGGCATGGGCAGGAGCGGCAGGTGGAAAATGGGTTCAAGGGCTTTTATCTGTGGGCAAAGCCACGGGAGCGGCCATAGCTGGAGCGCTTGGGCTTTTAGTAATCAATGCATTGGTGCCACCCCCACGGGTGGACCTGGATGATCTCTCGGATGTGAGTCAGGGGAATGTCTATGCCATTAACGGGGCACAGAATAGGATAAGCCCTTACGGAGCGGTCCCCGTGGTACTCGGCATGCACCGGATGGTGCCACCGTATGCAGCGAAACCTTATACCATGCTCCAGGGTAACGATCAATACCTTTGTTGCCTTTTTGCAATTGGCTACGGACCCCTACAAATTTCGGATTTGAAAATTGGTGACACCGCCATAGCTTCTTTCTCTGACGTTGAATATGAGATCAAGGAGGGCGCCGTCGGTGACACAGACATTACCCTATTTCCCGAAAGTGTAAGCGAGACGGTTCTTGCCGTGGAGCTCACCTATGCCGGTGGCTACCAGACTCGGGCCACAGAGGTTGATACGGATGAGGCCATAGTTGATATCACGTTCCCTCGTGGACTCGTCATTTTCCGTGACAACGGAAAGCTCAGGACCACCACAGTTTCTCTTGCAATTGAGTATAGAGAGACCGGGGGTTCCGGGGCGTGGACGACAGCAGTGGATGAATATGTAGCAAGTCTGTCTCTCGGGTCGGGGGGCACGGGCTATGCCTCTGGTTCGTGGCCCTTGGTATTCACTGGTGGCGGTGGTTCAGGTGCAGCGGGGACGGCTTCAGTCAACTCCGACGGTGTTGTGTACAAGGTCTTCCTCACAGATAATGGTGAGGGCTACACCTCGTCACCGACGGTCACAATAGATGAACCCGATGGTGGCTCTGGAGCTTCTATTACTGCGAACATCGCTGAAGGTGTTGTATTCTCGGCACGTTCAGTGGACCCCGTTCGTCGGGGTTTCCGCTTCGCCTTTCCCTCGAGAAGTCAATGGGATATTCGTATCAAACGTGCGACGGCGGACGCCACGTCTTCAAAAACAAATGATGAATGCTCCTGGACAGCTATTCGAAGCGTGAAGAATGAAATACCTTTGGACCCGCCTTACTACTTGGCGAAGGTGGCGCTTCGAATCAAAGCGACAGGACAGCTCAACGGTACCATCGAAAACTTCTCCTGTCTCGTGGCAAACAAAATTACGTCTTGGCAATCAGGCTCGGGGACGTGGGACCCCGGACTTACCTCTCGAAACCCCGCTGATATCTACCGTCACCTACTACAAGGGCCTTTCAATAAGAAGGCCGTCGCTGACAGTCGTATCGACTTGGACAATTTAGCTGACTGGTCCGAATTTTGTGACCTCAAAGGTTTCACCTTTGACGCAATTCTTGATACACAAGCCACTCTCGCGGAACGACTTGAAGCCGTGGCTTCAGCCGGTCGAGCGTCTTCGACGAAGATAAACAACAACTTCGCCGTCGTCATTGAAGAAGCAAAGACCACGCCAGTCCAAGTCTTCGGACCAAAGAATAGCTCAGGCTTTTCCGCGTCGAGGACGTTTATTGAGACCCCCCATGCTTTCCGCTGTCGTTTCATCAATCGGGATAATGACTATCTTCAGGAAGAGAGAATAGTCTATGCCGACGGATACAATATTTCGAATGCTACTTTGTTCCAGGCGCTTTCATTCTTTGGAGTGACAGATTCAGACCACGTATGGAAGCTCGCACGGTTCCACCTCGCACAGATGGTGTACAGACAAGAAGTCTTTAATATCAGCGTGGATTATGAGCATCTGGTATGCACTCGTGGAGACCTCGTTCTCCTACGTCACGATGCCCCCATCTTGGGTGTCTCTGACGGCCGCGTGCTGTCAGTCTCGGGCGCGGACCTCACAGTCGATGAGAATTGCCCAATGGAATCAGGTAAGACCTATGCCGTCACTGTTCGAAAATCCGACGGGACTCTTGAGGAAAAGGCGATCACACTCTCGATAGGTGACAATACAACCATCACGGCGGCCACTGGCTCTTTCACTTGCGCCACTGGAGACCTCTTCCATTTTGGTGAGACTGACCTAGTGAACATGGAGTGTTTGGTCACGACTATTACGCCCGGCCCTAACCTCTCGGCGCAGCTTACGCTAGTGCCTTACAGTGCCGACGTATACACGGCTGATAGTGGTTCTATCCCAGCCTACACAAGTCAAGCTTCGCTGCCCCCCGACCTGGTATTCCCCAACGCCCCCACAAATATCGCGGCGAATGAATACCTCTATCGAGAAAGTGGCCTTTATTTACAGGGCGTTTCCCTTCTTTGGAGCCACAGTGATAATCTAACTGTTGACAAATATGAAGTCCAGATGTTAAGCCCCGACGCTGACGCCGAGTGGCAGGCTGTGGGTGCCCCCACGCTTCCCACGCTTGACATTAAAAATATTGCAGCGGGGATCTATTCCTTCCGCGTTCGAGCTTGGGTGGGGTTCAAGGCAAGTGACTGGTTACTCCTCGAAGATGAGGACCTGTCAGCACAGGATGACCCTCCTGAAGACGTGAGCGGGATTAGGCTTGTCTACCGCTCATCTGTCCCTTACATCGTGTGGGAGTCAGTAACAGACGTGAGAGACATTACCTATGAAGTCCGGGTGGCGAAGAGCGCAACGGCAACGTGGGAAGAGGCAGTTACTCTCGCTACACAAGCAATTACGGAATGGAACCCACAGGTCAAGGGCCATTACCATGTGAAGGCTGTCGCGGCAAGTGGTGACGCGGAAAGTGAGAGCTCGGCGTCTGTCTTCGTCCCCTTTTCAGCTTTGGACATCATCAATGTCAAAGAGACCAACACTGAGGAAACGGACTGGGATGGCACTCTTTCGGGAGGAGTCTTTCCCGCGCCGGAAGAGGTAAGGTCCTACGATCATTGGAGCTATGCGAAGTCCGGGTTCGACGGGAACTTTGACTATGAATGGGATGACACTGTAAAGCCTGACTCTGATGGCTGGGCTCTCGTGGGTGCCGACCGTGCCACGGTTTCTGATGGTGTCCTGGAGATAGCTTCGGGTGGATCGTGCTACTACTCCAAAAGTCTCACGGGCTTGACGGGGAATCAATTCCTCACGGTAGAGGCCGCTCTGAAGGTCGAAGAAGGCGATAGCGCCATGATATTCCTGAACAGTGGATACTTCACTACTGCGGCCTTCATCGAGTTTCGATACGACGGAATTACCATCGACGCGGCTACGGTGGAGGTCATAGCTTGTGATATGGCCAGTGGCTTCAGGACCATAAAGATTGAGTTCAGGTCTTCTATTTGGGTTTACCTCGATGGTGAGCTCCTGATCGTTCTCGACGGAAAAACGGGTACTGCTGCTGGGACCGGCACTATGTATTTTGGTCGATCTGCCGTCGGGGATACAGAGGCCAAACAGTATTGGTCAAAAGTCAATTATGCTGTAGACGCCTTTACTGCTGATACTTCTCCAAATGTTGGGGACGGTTGGAGTACTTATGGCAGCGTGGGCGTTTCGGGCGCGGCCACTAACTCCGATTATGCACGTTTTCTAGTGACCGCTTTCGGTCAGGGAGGGTATGAGCAGGCATTAGTAAACACTGATGAGGCTGCGTGCCTTACTCTTGTAGCAGATGACATAATGACCGCAATGACGGTCTACACAGAGCTGGTCATAAACAACGTAACTGAAGGTTATGGGGTGTCACTATCCTTTGAATATTATCTTGGTGCATTTCAATGGGTGGTAAGAGATGCAACACGCGCTTCTGTTGAGGAGGCCACAGGTGTAACCACAAACGGCGGTATCTTCACCCTCATCCTGAAGGGTGATCTCTATTGGTTCCTTATCAATCGGACCCTCGTTGCCAGTGGGACGGCCCCAGCTGCGTGGGCCGCTCTTGGGGATAAAGTAAGATGGGGTGGCTATAACCCGGTGGGGGGCGTGCTGCAAACAATGGATATTGCGTCGGCCCCCTGGAAAGAAGAGAATGGCCGACTCTGCATAATGCCCGGTGACACAGGAACCTACACTATAGAATCCTCTGTAAGCTTGGGCTATGAAGCCGAGAGTATTGTGGACTCCGACGTGAATGCTTCCGTCCAATCAGACACGGATTTGCTCTTGTCCCCCGACCTTCTACTCGAGGCCGACCTTTTGTATCCGGCCACACTCCTTGCCGTGCTCGGTGATTATGTGGTTACAGAGATAAGTGTGGACTCCGACGATTGGACCGCGCTCGTCCCCGGTGGCTACTATGGGGATGATACGAATCTGAGGTTGAACCTCACGGCCCCCGAAGTGGAAAAACTCTACATATCAGGTTGGACATGGGAAGTAGACATGCCCGACCGAGTAGATAAACAAACTGTCACTACGCTTTCAACGGGTGATACCTCTGTGACATTTGACCCGATTTTTCAGACCAGTTCATTGAATATTCAGGTTACGATTTATGACAAACAATCAGGCGACCATGCAGAGGTGACTAGCGTTTCGGCTTCGGGGTTCACTCTGAATGTCTACAACGGCGGCTCACGAGTCATACGTGACGTGTACTGCCTCACGCAGGGCTACTAGAGGGAGATAGAGAAATGTCGCAACAGTCATGGGAGATATATACCGGGACGACGGCACCCGGCAGCACAACGATGCCAAACATCAAAGACGCCCTCAGAGCCGCGCAGAATATGAATGCTGAAGCCACAGAACCATCTTACAA
>Ga0180434_10003557_pt1 | contig 19784 bp, 17 predicted proteins | sample SS_ome_7_FD_132453 | JGI IMG/M metagenome (GOLD analysis project Ga0180434, IMG submission 132453) | Hypersaline lake sediment archaeal communities from the Salton Sea, California, USA - SS_1_D_2 metaG | ecosystem: Environmental > Aquatic > Non-marine Saline and Alkaline > Hypersaline >...
GGGAAGCCTCCCTAGCAGACTGTGGAAGAAGTCTGCCGCCGCAGGATGCGGCGATTGGCAACCCCGAAAACCCTCGGCGTTTTCGGGTGTTGCCCAAGTGGACGAGCGTTCGCCCGCTTCCGCAGGCAAGGGCCATGGATGGCTTTTTCCACGGACAGCTAGAGCCGGGAAAGTCGGTCTGTCCGACACAATCCGCGGATCTCCCAGTGGCTCTCATCGAGTTCTGACGAAACTCGATTTGGCCAGCAGGCCGGGCTCCCGTAGCATGGGGGGCGAGGCGGCAGTGGAACAGGTAGCGGCTGGTTTTCGACTGTTTTTCCGGCAGATGCTGCCGAGTCTGGGAGTGCGATAGGTATGAGCGTGAAGCATGTGTTGGCCCTGGTTCTTGGTGGCGGTCGGGGTACCCGGCTCTATCCCCTCACCCGCGACCGGTCCAAGCCGGCCGTGCCGCTGGCCGGCAAGTACCGGATCATCGACGTGCCGCTGTCCAATTGTATTAACAGCGGAGTGCAGCGAATCTACGTGATGACCCAGTTCAACTCGGTCAGTCTCCATCGTCACATCCGCCGCACCTACACCTTTGACCCGTTCAGCGGCGGCTATGTCGAGATTCTTGCGGCCCAGCAGACCAACGAGGCCACCACCTGGTACCAGGGCACGGCCGACGCCGTCCGGCAGCACATCCGGCTGCTGCAGGACTCGGATATCAAGCAGGTGCTCGTGCTTTCGGGTGACCAGCTCTACCGGATGAATTATGCCGACCTGCTGGCCACGCACGAGGCCAACAACGCCGACGTGACCATCGCCGGCATCCCCGTCACCGACGAGGCATCGTCGGCCTTCGGCATCATGCGATTTGATGATTCCGGCCGGGTCGAGGGTTTCTTGGAAAAACCAAAGACCCGTGAAGAACTGGAGCTGGTCCGTACCGATCCGGGCTGGATCGAGCAGGCCGGCATTCCGGCAGCCGGCCGCAGCCTGATGGCGAGCATGGGCATCTACCTGTTCGACCGCGACTGCCTGCTCGACCTGCTGCTGAAAACCGACTATCAAGATTTTGGAAAGGAGGTCTTCCCTGCGGCGATCCGGGCGAAGAAGGTGCAGCTGCATCCCTTCGACGGCTACTGGGAGGACATTGGCACAATCCGCTCCTACTACCAGTGCAACATCGACCTCGCCAAGCCGGTGCCGCCGTTCGAGCTGGCCACCCCGCAAGCTCCGATCTATTCACGGGCCCGGTTTCTGCCACCATCCCGGATTGACGGTGCGAGCATCCGCTCGAGCCTGATCTCCGACGGCTGCACGATCGGATCAGGGGCGGTGATCGAGAATAGTGTGATCGGCCTGCGGTGCCAGATCGGCCGCAACGTCGTCATCCGCAACTCGGTGATCCTGGGCAACGACTACTACGAGACGCCCGAGCATCTGGCCGCTGATCTCTCGCAGAACGTCCCGCCACTGGGCATCGGCGACGGGGCGATCATTGAGGGGGCGATCGTTGACAAGAACGTTCACATCGGCAGCCGGACCCGGATCGTCAACGACCACGGCCTCGATGACACTGCCAACAGCGAGCGGTTCACCATCCGGGATGGCGTGGCGGTGGTGCCGAAGAATGCCATCGTGCCCGATGGCTGGCAGCCGGAACCTCAGTCGGTCCAGACAGTCTCCGCCAGCTGATCACTCCCCGGCAGCAGGACTGTCGGGGTCAGGCTGCAGCGTGGTATGGGCGGCGGGCACCACGTTATCCGAGGTTACCGGCTCCTCTGCGGCTGCCGTTAAGAGCACCGACAAGGTTCCCGATCCATCCGTTGCCTGGACGGTCGCAGCCGCAATCCGGCGGGCGGCTGGCTCTGCGGTGGCTGGCTGGTCCTCCACCGGCTCGGTGGTGACAACCGGTGGCCAGGGCCGGGGCCGTTTCCAGATCGGCAGGATACCGTTGTTCCGCACCCGAAAATCGTTCTGGTCAGCTGCTCCCGGCACCGTCCCGGAATAATCGAACGGTGATGGACACATCGTGCAGCCGGTACCAACAGTCAGGCCACCAAGCAGCAGGCTCAGCCAGGCGGTTCCCCAACCGCCGGAGTGTCTGTCTTGTCGCACGCCCTCACCCTCCCGGCCGCAGCCGCCCGGTGGGCGGCTGCAAAATTCAGCGGCTGTTCCCCGCATACCCCAAAGAACCCGAAAGAATGATCGGATCATTACAGTCCGTTCCTGCAGGAAAAATTGGGCCGGCTTCGGGCGATCTTCCGTACCAGGGCTGTCGCCCGGAACCGGGAGCCCTGCGGGCAGCGGCGTCCTGCGTCTGGGAACGAAGCTACTGCCTGATCAGCAGTTGCGATCCCCCGCCGAGGATATCGGCGAGGTCGGCGAAATCGGCAGCCGAGACGAGCAGCACCGATTCGGCCGGGGTTACGGCGACGAAGCCGGGATCGTTAGCAGGCTCGATCCGCAGGCCGTCACTCAGCAGGATCGCCGGCCCCTGCCGCATCTGGTAAGCCACCGGCACCGCCTGTCCGTCGTTGGTGGGCTCGGCCTTCCGCTGAATCTCAACGAGCCGCACCGAGCTGCCGCTCCGGGCGGTGAACCCGCCCCCAATTGCCGCAGCAAAGCTCCCCGCATAGCGGCCACCGACCTGCAGGCTGAGGCGGCGACGCGACACGCTCACAACGGCATCGAACGGACCCCGAACAACCTTGAGAGGCTGACCGGGCTGGGGTCCGTCGGGGCCGAGGCCATTGATGTTGGCCAGCAGGGCGGCGGGCACCTCGAGTGGCCTAGCGATGCCCTCAAGGGTCTCCCCGGCAGCAACAATGTGTGGCGGGAGCAGCAGATCCTGTGTCGAGTAGATCACGGTGCCGGCCAACTGCCCGAGCAGGGTCTCGAGTTGCCGGCCCTCCTCCGGACTCAGCGAGATGTCGTCGTACCAGACCGAAAGAATCGCCAGGGCCTCGGCATACCGACCACTTTCAAGTTTGTCATGGGCATCGGCCCAGGCCGCGGTGAAGGCCACCGAGTCATTGCTTGCCGGCGGGGAGATCTGTTGCGGAATTGCTGCCGGGGCTGGCTTCGGCGGCACGGCCGCTACCGCCTCAATGTAGGTGGGGGGCATCTCGGCCGCCGCCGCCACTGGCTGGGAGTTCTCAACCGCTGACTGACTGGTGGCCGGCGGGGTGACCGACTGGGCTGGGGCAATGGCTGCCACTGGAGCCGGGGCCGGCTGTGGTGGCGGCGCTGCCGTCGCAGTGGCAACCGTGGCCGGGGGCGCTGCCGGGCCGCTCAGTTCGACCTCGGGCGGGGCTGCTTGTGTGCCGGTAAACGCGGGCGGCTCACCGGCGGTCTCGGACGCCTGCCAGTTCGGGCCGTCCCGGCTGGGCCCCTTCTGGATGATCGAATAAGCGCCATAAAGAATCATGCCGAGCAGCCCGAGCACGACCAGCGGCCTCAGGGCCTCGAGCGGATCGCTACGGGTTTCCCGGCGCTGCTTCGATTTGGTTCGGCGTGCCATCGGCGGCGGCTCCTGTTCTGCCACCCCCAAAGGGTGGCCGCTGCGGTGTCTAACTGCCCGAGGAAAAAGCCCTCCGTGGCCTTTTTCCACTTTGGCAACACCCGAAACCGCCCGGGGCGTTCAGGGGTGCCGGTTGCCACATCCTGCGGCCGCGGACTTTTTCTTCCCGAGTCCGCAAACGAGGTGTCCGAGAACCGTAATGAACCACCCCGGCCAGTTCCAGACCGCTTTTGACCGCGTGGTGACCCCAAACCCGCAGGAACCGGTGGGTGGCTGCGATCGTCGGCTTGCCGGGAATGCCCCCGGGCTGTTGAAATGAAGCAATGACACGTCGCAACCTCCTGCTCATCTGCCTGGCCATCCCGACCTGCCTCCTCACCTGGGCTGCTCAGGACCGGTCTGGATTGGGACGGCGGTTTGCCCAGGTGGTGCGGCAGGTTGATCGTCGTTACATCGAACCGGTCGACTCGGGACAGCTCTTCGACAAGGCAATGGACGGGCTGTTTGCAGCCCTCGACCCTGGTTCACGCTACCTCAATGCCGCCACCTATCTCGACCTGACAGACACCATCAGCCAGCAAGGGGCGGGGGTTGGCGTCGAAATTGCATTCACCGAATCGGCCGATGCGATCGTCGTGATCGCCCCAATCGTCGACGGCCCTGCCTGGCAGGCCGGACTGGCCGCCGGTGATCGCATTCTGTCAATTGATGGCCAGCCAGTGGCCGGCCTGGGCCTGCGGCAGGTTGCCGAAAAATTGCGGGGGCCTGCAGGAACTGGACTGAGCCTGGAGGTCAGCAGTCCAATCACGGGAAAGACACGGACCCTCACCCTTACCCGAAAGCCGCTCACGGTGGCCAGTATCCGGGGCGACCGACGTCTGCCCGATGGCCAATGGGACTGGTGGCTGGAGGGTGAGTCACGAATCGCCCTGATCCGTCTCAGCCGGTTTGGAGAGCAGACCAGCGAGGAGATCAGAGAGGTGCTGGCGACGTTGCAGACCGCAGCCGCACCATCCGGGCTGGTGCTTGATCTCCGGGGAAACCCGGGGGGGCTCCTCGAAGCGGCAGTGGCGGTCTGTGATCTGTTTCTCGATGAGGGAACGATCGTCACCACCAACGACCGGCGGCAGCCGGCAGCCGGGCTGGCGAGGCAGGCCAGCCCGGGTGACCTGCTGGGCGGCGCCCCCCTGGTGGTGCTGATCGACAACCTCACCGCAAGTGCGGCTGAGATCGTAGCGGCCTGCCTGCAGGATCATGGCCGGGCAACCATCGTCGGCAGCCGTTCGTACGGGAAGGGATCGGTCCAGACGCTGCTTCCGCTTGCCGGCGATGAGGCGGCGGTTCGGCTCACCACTGCTGAATACCGACGGCCAGCAGGTGCCCCGATTGATCGTCCACCGGCGGCTGAAGCGGATCACCCCTGGGGCGTCATCCCGGATGCCGGCTACGAGCTGACACCGACCCGGAAACAACTCGACCGCTGGCTTGCCTGGCGGCATGATCGTGACCAGCCCGCCGGTGCCAGGGCTGTTGCGAGCCACCGCTCAACCGCCACCGACCCGGCGGCAGCGTTGCCCCGTCATGCCGACCCGGTATTGGCCCAAGGCCTGCAAGCCTTCAACACATCGGTGACGACAGCAACTGCCCGCTGAGGGCCAGCTCAACGACGTCGATCCGGTCCAATCCCGGGGGCCACCAGAGCTGCCCGGGCTTCTGCCGCCAGAAAAAAGCTGCCGGCAACGCAGATCAGCCCGCGGCCTGCCGCCAGCTTGCGAGCCAGTCCGACTGCCTCGGCGGGTGATGATGCCAGCAGCGGCTCCTGCCAGCCGGCCTGCTCAGCGGCCTTCCGCAGGGCCGCCAGAGTGGCGGCTCGTGGGTTTGTGGCATAACGAGTCAGCACGACCGCATTAAACAGGCGACGAGACTCTCGCAGCATTTCGACAAGCTGTTTCTCACCGCTGGCGGCGAACACCAGAATCCGCCGACGGGGCAGCCGCCCGGTCGAACCGAGCGTTTCAACAAGGGCCGCCATCGAGGAGCTGTTGTGGGCCGCGTCGAGCAGCACCGGCGGCTGTTCGGAGAGCCACTCGATCCGCGCTGGCAGCCGGGCCTGCCGCAGACCGCGGCGCATCGCCTGTTCCGGAATTGTGAAATCAGCCGCTGGCAAGGCCCCCACCGCCATGATCGCGGCCGCCGCATTGATCGCCTGATGCCAGCCGGGCATGGCGGTCGCATAGCTACCACGGGCGGTGCCGGGCGGGCACTCGAGGGTAAATGCGGTGGTGCGGAAATCGGAAGGGGTCGCCGACCTGCCGAGCTGAAAATCCCGCTCCAGCACCTGGAGCGGCGCCGATAGCCGGGCAGCCGTCCGGGCGACCACAGCCGCCGCCGCGGGATCGGTCGCCACCGATATCACTGGGCAGCCACGGCGGATGATCCCTGCCTTCTCGGTCGCAATTTTCTCGATGGTGTCGCCCAGAACGTCCATGTGATCGAGTCCGATGCAGGTGATCACCGACACCACCGGCTGGCAGAGATTTGTGGCATCGAGTCGTCCCCCCAACCCTGTCTCGATCACCGCCAGATCGACCCGGCTCCGCGCAAAATGCGTGAAGGCGACGGCCGTCAGCACCTCAAACCAGGTCGGCCCCGGCTGGTTCCGCCGAGCTGCAAGTCGGTCGAGTCGCTCGACGGCCGGTATGACCAGGCGAAACGCGGCCAGCAGGTCGGCTGTCGAGATCAGCTTTCCCCCAATCGTGATTCGCTCCTCGAGCCGATCGACATGCGGCGAGAGGTAACAGCCCACCCGATAGCCAGCAGCCCGAACCATGGCCGCCAACATGGTGGCTGTCGACCCTTTCCCTTTCGTTCCGGCGAGATGGGCGGCCCGAAACTGCCGCTGCGGATCGCCAATGGCCCGCAGCAAACTCCGCATCCGCGACAGCGTGAACCCACCGGCCCGTGAGGCCCCCGCCGGAGTCCGCTCGAAGTTCGATCGCTTATCCAGCCACTGAACCGCCCGCAGCCGGGTCAGGGGCCGGATGCCGTCAGGTTTTTGTTCAGCCACAGCGAAGTCTCGTGAAGGCAGGGGGATTGGAGAGGGTGGATCTGGTGGCGGGAGACTTTATCTCCCCTCCGCTGGGACAACACCAAACCGGAATTGATTTTTTCCTCAGTTTTTCTGACTCTCCGCCGCCGACTTGTCCATGCCCTGTGCCCAGGTTCGTCGCCGATGCCACTTCCACCGAATCCCTTTTCGACATCGGTTACCGGTCCGGCCCCACCGCGAGGCCGGCGGCTCCGGCTGCTGGCGGCAACGCTGGTGGTGTTCGGGGGAGTCTGCCCGGGCAGCTCCACGGTCACCGCCGAACCCGGCAACAGCATCACTGATCTCAGCGGCAGCCTCGCACCGCCCCTCTACATCCCGCAGCCGCAAGCCGATCAGACCATCATCATCGATATGGCCGATAGCCCGCTCGATCCGGCGGCCGATCCCTGGTGCCAGCGGTACGGGGGCAGTTCGTCCTGCATCGCCCCGGCCCGGTTGCCCTGCTGGCCCCGCTGGTTCGCCAGCGCGACGGGCCTGGTCATGACGCGGAGCCTGCCCAGCGGTGGCGGGTCGACCGGTCCCGGCGGCCTCACAGTTTCAACCCGATCGGCCGACGCCAGCTGGCCTGGCGGGGTCGACCTGCGGGTGGGCCGTTGGTTCGGTGAAGAGCAGCGGCAGGCGGTCGAACTGATTTACTGGGGGGTCTTCAACATCGGCTCAACCGCCCCGCAGCAGACCGGCGCGGCGAGCGGTGCCTTGACCCGATCCGATCTGGTCAATGACGTGGAGGTCAACTGGCTTTATTCGCTTGGTGATCGGCCCGAATTCCATTCCAGTGATCGCCGGGTCAACTGGATGTGGCTGGCGGGCTTCCGGTTTTTCCAACTCGAGGATGACCTGACACTGATCGCTGTCCCGGGGGACATCGACCTTGACGTCACCACAAACAACAACCTCTTCGGTGGCCAGCTGGGGGGACGATTCGACTGGTCCTTCGCTCCGCGATTCCGGTTTGCAGTGGTACCGAAGTTTCTGCTGGCCGGTAACGCCATCAGTAATCTGGCGACCAGTTCAACCGGCGGTATCGAGACAGCTGATGTCCGCTCGACGCTGGGCGTCTTCTCGTGGCTGGGCTCGGTCGATACCTCGATTGCCTGGGATATCAGTGACCGGTGGAGCCTCTGGATCGGTTACCGGGTGGTCGGCGTCGGCAACATTGCCCAAGCGGATGAGCAGTGGCCGGCGGTCATCCCACCCTCAGCCGCCAGCCTCGAAGGGGTCACCGCCGGCTCCGATTCAATCATCCACGGTGGCTTCGCGGGGTTTGAGAGCCGCTACTGACCGGTCACCGGTAATCGTCGTGGCAGGTGGCGCACGACTGGGTGACCGCCTTGGCCGTCCGGCCAGCAGTCTCGTAGTCGGCCTGTTGCACTGCCTTCCTCAGCTTCACCGCCTCCCGCTGCATCGTGGCAGCGTACTCGCGGTAGGTGTCATCATCCCAGTCGGTGAAGGCTTCCTGGACAATCAGCGCGGCGAACGCGGCGATGATTTCGGCCTCGTGAAGGAGCTTTTCAGGCGCGTCTGCAAAGGCCTCCGCCGATGCCGTGGCCTGCGTGAGGACGCCGTCTGCGGCCTTCAATCGCCGCATCAGAACAGCCCGGTCACAGAGCTGACTCCATTGGAATGGCTGCTTTTCGTTCGGGTCAGCAGCGACTGTCTCGCCCAGGATCAGCGCAGCCAGATCCTCGGCCCGGGTACGCGCCTCGGAGAAGGCCTCGCCGCCGTCACGGTCGACCTGGCTCGCCACCCGGGCAAACCGATCACGAAGTCCGGCTGCAGCGGCCCGCCAGCTGGTACGAATGTCGTTCGGCTTGTCGTACGCGGACATCAGCCCAAAAACGACCGCGACGAGGTGAAAGCGATCGAGGGCAGCGGCGAGCTTGCTGTTGAATGCGGTCTGGCTCGCAGTGGCCTGCTGCAATGGTGGCAGCGAGAGCTTGACCTCGTCGGCAAGGGTTGCTCCAGAAATCAGGGCTGACCAGGGCTGTTTTCCCTCGGCTCCCGCCGGCGTGACCACCGCCGTCGTCCTCGCGCTGCCTGTGAAATCTGGCCGGGATCCCTCCAGGAGGACGAAAGCATCCGGTTCAATGACGGGGCCGGCTGGCAGTTGCTCAGCAGCCGGTGCCGGCTGGCGCCGGGCCATCCCCCCGCTGCCCAGGCCGATCACCTGGCCGGATGCGTCATCCCACAATGGCGGGGTGGTGATCATCGCCACGAGCACAACCGATCGCAGGGGTCGCCACCCCTGCCAACCTGATCGCCCTATCCAACTCATCTTTTCCACCTTTCCATGCTGACTATCCGTCCGCCACCCACTGGTTTCGGCCTTGACCCTCAAACTCAGGTCCGCGACCATGCTCGACCGGCAGGGCTGGAACGATCGATTGCTTCGATCCCGGCCGACCGACGCCGACGATCACACCCATCTGGAGCCTAACGGGATGCAGTCAGTGACTCAAACCGGTTCAGTTCGCCTCGCCGAGGGCGAGCCACGGCGCCGGCTTCTGCGGGCGGTTTCGGTGTGGCTCGTTTCCTTCGTTGCCGGTTGTTGTCTGCTGGGGCTCACCAGTCAGTCGGGTTGCTCTGCCGGTGGCGCCGAGCCAGCTTCGACGGTGAATCTTGAGCCTGCCAAAGCTGTTGTGGTTACGTTTCTCCAGGCGATCAAGCGGGGAGATGAACAGGCAGCGCTGGCAATGTTGACTGATGTGGCTCGCGCGAAGACCCAGGAACTTGGCCTTTCAGTCGCCCCTCCGGTCAAGGACACCGCCACCTACAGCATTGGTGACTGTGAGGCTGTCGGCGATGCGGACGACATCGTGCATGTTGCCACGACCTGGACCGATACCGACGAAGACGGATTCACCACCACCGATAACGTGATCTGGGTCTGCCGGCTCGATCCCCAGGGGTGGCGGGTGGTGGGCATGGCGATGCGAATTTTTTCTGACCTGCCTCCGCTCTTGCTTGACTTCGAGGATCCCGAAGACATGCTTGCCAAGCAACAGCTCGTTGCTAATGAGATCACGCGGCGGGCCAAACTGGCGGCACAGCAGCCGGCGGGAACGACGCCTGCGGCCCGCACCGCTGACGGTGCAGGCGGAAAGATCGTCGAATAGCGGCGTCTCGAGCCTCGGACCCACTCTGCCGGTCCGGGTGGTCAATTCTCCCGATCCCAACTGTGGGCTTTCGCGTTTTTCGGCTGAAAAACGGCATTTGCAGGGTTTTTCCCCGGCCACAAGCCAACTGCATCCCGCCGTTATAAACAACCCAATCCCCCGAGCTTGCTTGACAGTCATATTTTGACGGTTAGCCTCTTGGGCGATGAGTCGATCGAAAGCCTGGACCGACCTGCAGCACCTGCAGGGGGGTGCCACGGGTTGTTCCGACAGGTTTCGGAAAGGCTCATCTGGTTCTCGGTTGCTGTGGTTCGGTGGCCGTCCCGGATCTATCCAGCATGTTGACGGTCACCTGAAACGCACAGCCAATTGCTTGTGCATTCAAACTTCGGAGGAAGAAATGAAGCGTTTTCTCGGAATTTCGTTCGCGGCGTTCATCGCCCTGATCGTTTTTGCTCTGGTGGGTGGTGACACAGCCGCCGTCGCCGGCCTGCGTCATGGCTGCCATGGCCGCCGTTGCCACGGTCGTCGTTGCCATGGTCTGCTCCATCGTCGTCATCGCAAGTGCCACGGCGAAGAGGCCGTCAGCTGCGATACCTGCGGCGAGGCTTCGGCCTGCAGCGGTTGCACCGGCTGTGCTGGTGGTGATTGCGGTGGCGAGTCGGTGATTGTGGAAGAGGCCGCTCCGGCCGAAGCTGCCCCGACCGAAGCTGCTCCGACCAAGGCTGCCCCGGAAGCCCCGGCGGCTCCCGCCAAGACCTGAGTCCTGCATCGATGAATTTGACCGGTCGACTGGGTCTGCCCTGAGACCATCGTCCGCAATAGAAAGACCGGATCCCGCCACTGGCGGGATCCGGTTCTTTGTTGCGCGAGCAGTCCGCGGACAAAGCCCTCCGTGGCCCTTAGCCGCAAATCCGGGCAATCAACAGTCCGCCTGGGCAACAGCCGAAAACGCAACGGGTTTTCGGGGGTGCCAACCGCCGCATTCTGCGGCGGCGGACTCTATCCACAGGCTGCTATTCAGTAGCTGGTGATTCGGGAGCACGGGGCTCTTTTGACGGTGGCGGTTGGTCAGCCGCTGATTCTTCCTTGGGTTTCTGGCCGGCTGCATCGGCTGCATCGGCTGCATCGAGCAGCTGCCTGAGCAGCCGTCTGGCCGGCCGGTTCCGCTTCGGGTCGGCCTGCTCACCAGCCGGGGGCTGCGGCTGATCCTTCGTCTCCTGCTCCTGCTTTCGCGCGGCCCGCCGCCGGGCAACCTCGTCGAGCAGGCCACCGACGGCACCAATCACCGCATCCGTGGTTGGATCATCCGCCATTTCGGGAGGGAGCACGCCCTTGAGTTGATTCAGCTTTGCGGCGGTGCCGGTGGGGCTGTCCGGATCCTTCGTACCCATTGCCGGCGAGGCTGCGGGAGCCGGCTGACCACCGGCAGCTTGGGCCTGCCGCGTGGGGTTCGCTTCGGGCCCGACCGGTTCAGGGGTTGTGGCAGCCGTTCCTGCGGCACGCTTCTTCCGCAGGTTTTCCAGAACGTCGCCCGCCACAGCCGTCACCGTCTGCTTAAGCGACTCATCGAGTTTCAGCCTCGGCTCGTCGAGATTGCCTTCAACCTGCAGTCGTAGAGTCTTCCCCGCAACCGCAGCGAGCAACGGCCGATCCTGCGGTAGATCAGCGGGAATTGGCAGTGACAGTGTCAGATCGACCGACCGATCGTCGAGGCCGACCGAGCCAGTCGACTCGATATCGAGCCGCTGCCCCGGTTCGGCCAACGGCAGGCCGAAGGCGAGGCCCTCATGCCAGACCCGACGATCGGCCTGGCGGAACTGGACCCGCGATGCCTCGGCGACGCGGATGGTTGGGGGGGCCGGAAGCCGCCCTGGCAGCGACTGCACCAGCCCCTTCACCAATGGTCCCGGACCGACGTCGACCTCGTGCAGGGTGAGCACTCCAGATACCGTGGCCTCTTCTCCCCGCCCGGCAGGCCAGCGGGCCTCATCGATGACGAGGGAAAATTCCCCACTGGTCCGCGTGGCATCGGCCAGAATTGGGGCGGCATAGGCGAGCACACCGGCGGCTACCGATGGCTCGAGCCGTGCGTGATCGAGCAGTTTGACCGGGGCCAGGGACCACTCGCGCTCGCCCGCGGCCGTCCGTCGCAGGGTCGCCTCAAGATCGATCGGTTCGCTCTCCCAGCGATCCTGGGTCCATGGACCGCGGACCCGAATCAGGCCTCCGGTAACAGCAACCCGCACCCGCTCATCACCCGCCGCAGTCTCCGTGGAGGCTACTGCTGGAGGCTGGTCCGGAACTGCGACCGACGCTCGCCGTTGCGGGGGCCGGCCAATCAATCGCTGGAGATTTGAAACATGCTGTTGATCGAAGACGAGATCCAACTCCAGCCCGGTAATACCGATACGGCCAAGCCGGCCCCGTTCCATGAGAATTGCCAGCAGCCCGCGATCTCCCGTAATCTGTTTGACCGAAATCGGCGGCGAGCCGCCCTCCGGAGGCACCAGGGACAGCCCCCGAATGGAAAGCGGTGAGAACCAGCCGATCGCCGCGGCCTCAACCTTCACGTCTCCATTCAACTCAGGAAGCGACCGGAGCAGAAACTGTCGGACCCCCGCCGGAGAGACAAGCCAGCTTGGCAGGGTGATCACGACCACGGCGGCAACGGCGGTGAGGACAACGGCAACCGCGACCAGCCGACCTGCCGGCCGGGGACGCCGTCCCGCAGTCTCCCCTGCGTCGGCCTCAGCGGCTCCCGGTTCGGCTGAGGGGGCCGGATCCGTTTCGTGTGTCCGATTACCGGGGGTTTGTGCTGCCATCGTCTCACCTCCTTCAAGTGCCGACCGCCCTGAGAGAGGGCCGGCAGACGCATCACCGGGTCAGCCGCCCCAGATCGGTGCGGGGCGGGTGAACAACAATTGTAAGCGGTCGCTCGGGAACGGTCCCCCGGCGAGTGGCCAGCGTTCTTTGGGAAAGCCCTTCATGGCGAATGCGGAGGGCAGCAAGTCCACTTGGACAACCCCCGAAAACACCGCAGGTTTCGGGGTTGCCAATCGCCACATTCTGTGCCGGGAGACTTTATCGACGGTCTGCTAGCGGCCAATGCCATCGTCGCTACACTAACGCAGGCTGCGGGCGTAGCTCAGTTGGTAGAGCGCTAGCTTCCCAAGCTGGATGTCGAGGGTTCGAGTCCCTTCGCCCGCTTTTGTTCTTTTGCGACTCTCGTCGTTGGTGAACACTCTTTTTGCTGGATCCGCTCGCCGAGGACTTCCCCGCAAGCTGGCAGGGTCGGGCTACGGTCTTTCTGAGCCGAACTGGTCGTTCCCACCGGTTTCAAGCTGGTGCCGCAGGTCGATGACTTCATTGGTCAATTGATCGATGTGCCACTGCATCTCGTCAATTAATGACGGCACATAGTCAGGGCGGTTGAGAAGTTCCAGATGGATTTCAGCCATCTCGAGTGAGGCTTCAAGTTGTCGAATGTTGACATCCGTCACAGCGGCCAATTTGGTGCTCACGGCTGTCCGTTCGTTTGCCCTGCGGGCCGCTTGAAGATCAGCCCGGGCATTGGCTACGGCGATTTCGGCCGCAGCCAGATTTGTCTGCTTCACGGTGGTCCTTGGCTTCTTGCGGACAATCTCCAACTGCCGACTTGTCAGTTCGACATGCCGCGCGAGTCGCTCGACTTCCCGCGGTCCGACCGCCTTAGGGATGAGCTGATTGGCCCGCTTCGCCCGCTCAAGATTCAGCTCCGCCAGCCGTCGTCGGCTTTCGGCGTACCGCACGCGAAGGTCAGCCGGACTGAGGGTATCGAGCGATCGCTGGCTCGCGGCTTTTCCTGCCGTCGGCTCAGCGCTGCGGGCAACCGCGGTCAACGACAGGCCACAGCCGACAGCCACGAGCAACAGCGGCACGCGGCCTGCACCGCCAACCAACCGTCCAGAGAAATACGCTACCTGAGAAGCCGGAAAAAGAGCCTTCTTCATCGCTTCACCTCTGCAACGGTGACCCTTGGACCGCCAGTTGAATATTATGCAGTCAGTCAACGGCCAAGGCGAAGACGCTGCCAGCAGCCCGGATCGAGCACCCCCTGGGAATGATGCCATGAGACCCGAAACCGATGATTCCCAACACGAGCACCGGCTGCGGCTGGCCGCCAATCGGCACGACACCCAGCCAGCCGAAGTGGAGGCCCGGTACGTCTGCGACTCCTGCGGCGAGGAGATCGTCGTGCCGATCGATGTCACCGAAGGACGGCACCAGGACTATGTGGAGGACTGCCCGGTCTGCTGCAACCCGATGGTGTTGCATGTCGACATCGCCGACGACGGGGAACCGCTGATCCGCAGCGAGCACGAATAGCCCGCGCTGATCAGGCCGACGGCTGCCAGGAGGCTTCGCCGGCGTTGCGGAACTCCCAGGGCGGCTGTGGATTCTCGGCATCCCAGAGACCCTTGCGGGCATCCCGCGCCTGCTGCTGTTCGGGGATAAGACTGCTACCGGATGCCGGATCGGCCCAGGCCGCCCCGGCCGCCACCAGCAGGCCGCTGACATCGCGGCCATCGACGGACACCTGGCAGATTGCCTGTCCGGCGGCATCCCGACCGCTTACGGCAACGGCAATCCGCTTGCCGAAAACCAGTTCCGCCAGCGACTCGCGGGCCTGACGGCCGTAGGGCTGGCCTGGTTCGGGCGCGTCGACGCCGATCAGGGCCACCTTCTGCTGCCGCCCCGAATCATCCAGGCAAGTGAGGGTGTCGCCATCGGTCACGCCGATGCATCGCCACCAGGCGACCGGAGCCGGAACCGGCGGCTGCGCCGGAGGAGCATTGCCGGGATGACTGACAGGATGGGTCGGTACCGGTGTTGCTGGTGTAGCAGCCGCCAACATGCTGCCCGGGGTTGCCGGAATCGTCACCGCCACGGCGTTGGGCTGCGGCTGACTGGCATCGATGGCGACGGTAGCCCACTGGCCCGATGGAGCCGATGGAGCCGGCGGTGGCATCTGTGCAGGAGCCGGCGGAGCGGGCTGGCGGGCAAAGGCCGGTGGGGGTGGCGTTGCCTGTACCGGTGGATTCACCGGCGCTGCCGGCTGAGGATCCGGTGGCCCCGGCACAACGGCCGGCGCGGTCGCCCACTGCGACGGCGGCGTACCTGCCGGGGGCAGAATCGGCTTGCCTGCCAGGACCGGGGCGTTGGCTGGAAACCGGAACGGCTGTGGCCGGTAGTTGGTGATCCGTGCCACGGGTACGACAGCCCCCGGCCCAGAGACGGTCTGCACCGTGAACCACCACGGCCGCCGGGCGACAGGCCGCGGCGGCACGTAACCGGGTGCCTGAATGCGGTTGACCGGCACCTGGGCCGGCTGCATCGGCACCGGCATGACGTACTGCTGGGCAGTTGCCGGAGCCACCGTGCCGATCAGCCCCGTCGCCAGTAGCAGCCGGCAACCGATCCTCGAACAGGCCCACGACAGGTGGATTCGAATCAGAAACCGGGCGGGGCTGGTCACCAGATCACCTCATCTTCCATTGGGGAACCTGAAGGGCTGCCGAATTTCTCCGCCTGAACCAAGTATCGGAAAATTCAGGGCTTCGAAATCGATAAACCGAGCGAACGCTGCCCCATCTGCCAGCCTTCCCCCGCCCTCGACGCCCACCCAGGCCGCCCACCTTTTGCGGCCAACTTCGCCCGCAATGCTGCCGGCCAATAGACTGCTGCGATGCGCAGGCCAACAATGAAAACCAGACGGATCGAAGGGAACGTCCGTTTTTGGCTGGTGACAGTTATGGTTGCCATCGTCCCGTCGGTGGACGCACAGCCCCCCGCAGAAATCGAGGCCACGGCCGCTCTCCAACCGCTCATCGAACGGGCGGATCGGGCGGGGCTGCGGATCCACGCCAGCCGACACTTGGTGCTGGTAACCGACCGGCCGCCCCGCGATGGTGATGGCCTCGACATGCTGCCGCCAATTTTTGACGAGGCCTTCACCGTCTGGTGCCGGCACTACGGACTCGATCCGGCCGACCATGCCCAGTGGCAGGCGCTTGGCTGCCTGGTGGTCGATCGTGACCGGTTCCGGGCCGCGGGCCTTTTGCCTGACACGGTACCCGATTTTACCCATGGCTACTGTTTGTTCCACCGATTCTGGCTGGCCGACCAATCCAATCCGGACTATCGCCGCCACCTGCTGCTTCACGAGGGCGTTCACGCCTTCACCACCACCCTGCTGAAACTGGACACCCCGACGTGGTACACCGAAGGGATTGCTGAGTTTCTGGCGACGCACCGGCTGGCAGCGACTGCACCACGCTTTCAGCAGACGCCAATTCCGGCGGCAGCCAACGACGTCGAGCAGTTGGGCCGCATTGAGACGATCGCCCGGCTTCGGACCGCGGGCGAGGCCCCCAGCATCGACGCAGTGTTTCGACTCCGCCCGACGCGGCATGGCACGATCACCAGCTATAGTGCCGCCTGGGCCGTGGTCACGTTTCTCACGAGCCATCCACGGTATGCCGCCGCGTTTGCGACCACCGAGAGGGGCCCTCTCGACGCCGGGTTCACCGGCAGACTGACAAGCCGCCCCGATTGGGACATGGCCGCCGTTCACCGTGATTTCGATGCCTTCACCGCGGACCTCGACTATGGCTATGAATTCGACCGCATGGCGATCGACTGGTCTCCCGGGAGGCCTTTACCGTCCAGTGCAGACGCGGGTGATCAGATCAGCATTGTCGTTCGGCCCGAACGTGGCTGGCAAAACTCCGGCTGGCGGCTCCGGACGGGACAACAGTATCGGCTGCGGGCCTCGGGCCGCTGCATCGTCGGAACGGCTGGTGGACCGGAAAGCCCAACCGTTCTCGAGAGTGAGGCCGATGGCATCTCAATCGACTGGTATCGGGGCCGACCGATTGGCCGTCTGCTGGCCGCCCAGTGGGATGCAACGCCAGCGGGTGGCAACCGTCCCACCTTCAGCCTGCTGGGTGACGGCCCGGCAATAACTTTCACCGCAATCACGGATGGACCACTCTTCCTGCGAATCAATCTGCAGCCCGGGGACCGTCCGACAGCCCATAAATCCCTGGCAGTGAGCCTGGCACTGGTGCCAGACGGCTAGCTGGTTCCGGAAAATCCCGCGCGGGCCTGCCCAGTTAGGCAGCCATGCCAACTACTCGGTGCCTGAAAACGCGACGGTATGCTGAGCTCCATGGTGGACTTCAGCAAGACAATTCTGCGGGCACTGCGTGGGTTGATCGTGGTGTCGATCGCGACACCAGGCATCGCTGCCGAGGTGACGGGCCAGCTGCCGCGGAATGATCCCCCACCGCTGAAACAGATTGCAACGATTGTCGCCGACATCGCAATCGACGAGCCGTATCCCGTCCGCGTCCGCGGTGTTGTCACCTGGCGACGGAATCGCGGCCTCATCATCCAGCAGCCGCAAGCAGGCATCTGGATCGATGCCCAGAGCACGCCCCAATCGGGCCTCTGGCGGGGCAACGAGGCGGTGCTCGAGTCGATCCGCGCCGGCATGGAAATTGAAGTCGAGGGCCTGGCCAGCCGGGGCGGCTACATGCCCAATATTTTAGCTGCCGATATCCGTGTCATCGGCGACGGGGAGGAGCCCGCGGCCCTACCCATCGATCCACGGCGGTTCTTCACCGGCGGCGACTGCTGTATGCGGGTCACGACCCGCGGCCTCGTCCAGGGCTATCGCGACGATGGCCACCAGTGGATCCTGCTCCTCGCCGATGGGCCTCAGCCGTTTACCGCGTCGCTGCCCAAGGAATTGCTCGATGGCAGTCCGCAATCGCTGGTCGATGCCGAGGTGAGGCTCGTCGGCGTGGCGGTCACCCACTTCAACACGCGGGGGGAATTTCTGGCGCCGCGGCTGCACATCGTGCGGCGCGATGACATCTCAGTCGAGCAGCCGGCCAGCGGCGGGGCGTTTGACGCGGCGCTCGTACCGCTCACCTCCATTGGTCACTACCGTCCACTCGGGGGCGGGCGGATCCGCACCCGGGGCACCGTCACCTTTTCTGATCCAGGGCAGCTTCTCTACGTGCAAGACGGTTCCACGGGGGTTCGGGTGCAGACTGAATCAATCGACCGCTACACCATCGGTGATCGGGTCGAGGTGGCAGGCTTCGTGGAGATTCGCGGTCGCGTTGCCGCTCTCATCGAGGCGACCGTCCGCCGCATCGCCCCGGGCCTGCCACCAGAGCCATTGGCCATCGAGCCCGACACCATTCTGCGGATCAACGCCGACGCCTCCCGTACCGGCCAGCTGGCCGAGCCCGGCGACTATCAGGGCTGCCTTGTGACCTTTCTGGCCGAGGTCATCGATCTGCAGCGGTCTGGGATGGGAGGCGCCGTCCTCCTGCTGGCAGGAGAGACGAGCCTCACAGCCGTCGCCAAGCCCGACGTATTCGCTCAGTTGCAGTCGATCGAGCCGGGCAGCTCGGTGCAAGCGACCGGGATCATCCAGTTTGCGGCCACCGAAGAGGATGACCGCCTGCAGATGGCCCGCCCCTTTGTCGTCGGCCGGCTCCAACTGCTTGTGCGGTCGGCGAGCGATATCGTCGTCACGCGAGCCCCAAGCTGGTGGAAGCCCCGGCGACTGGCGGCGCTGTTGGCCGCGGTGGCAGTCGTGGCGGCCGTGGCCTGCGGCTGGGTCGTGTTGTTGCGGCGCAAGGTCGCCGCCCAGCTGGCCCTCATCGAGTCAAAGCTGCAGGCGGAAGCTGCGACCGAGGAGCGGCACCGGATCGCCAGAGAATTTCATGACACACTGGAGCAGGGGCTGGCGGCCGTGTCGCTGCGGCTCGACGTAGCGGCCTACACGGCGGTCGACGACCAGTCGCGGCAGGTGCTGAAGCAGCAGCGGCGACTGCTCTCAGGGCTGCAGACTGAGACCCGCGACTTCCTCTGGGATCTTCGCGACCCCGTGCATATCGAAGGCACGCTCGAAGAATCGCTCAGCTTGCAGCTGCGCAACCTCGAGGACCTCTCGGCAGTCCCGCTCGATCTGAGAATGAACGGCCGCCCCCCCACGCTGCCCCACCTCACCCACTACCATTTGCTGCGGATCGTCCGCGAGGCGGTCAACAACGCGATCACGCATGCGCAGGCCACGCGGATCAGTGTGCGGGTTGATGCCCGGAAACACCCGCTCACCATCACCGTGCAGGATGACGGCACGGGCTTCGACGTCGCCAGCCGGTCTCAGGCCGAGGGTCATTTCGGCATTCGCGGCATGGAGGAGCGGGCCCGCCAGATCGGTGCCAGTTGCGAAATCAAGAGTGGGGCAGGAGCAGGCACCACCATTGTCCTGCAGCTGCCGGCGTTGCTGGAAAGACCTGCCGGTTTAGGCAATGGCTCCCCGCCGGCGCACGCTTCATAGTGGAGGCATGATCGAAATGCATCCCATCCGCCTGTTGATCGTTGATGACCATCCGGTATTTCGTGAGGCGTTGGCCCACGCCTTGGCGGCGGCGTCCGATTTCACGGTGGTCGCCCAGGCCAACAGCGGCAGCGATGCCGTGCGGTTGTGGACCACCCACCGGCCCGACGTCACGCTGATGGATATCAGCATGGAAGGTGTTGATGGCGTGGCAGCGGTCGAGGTTATTCGGCAGATGGCCCCGGAGGCCCGGGTGCTGATGCTCACGTCATCGAACGCCGCGGAAGATGCCGGCGCGGCATTGGCAGCCGGAGCCGCCGGCTACATCACCAAGAGCGTTGGCTTCGTCGAACTCATGGACGCCATCCGTGACGTCCACGCGGGGGGACGGCCAGTCGCGCCGACACTGGCCAAGCGGCTGGAGACGCGGGGCAAAAGCCCACTCTCGCCCCGCGAGATGGAGGTGCTCGAACTGCTTCGCGACGGCCTGTCGCAGGATCAGATCCATCATCGGCTGGCCATCGCTGACCGCACGGTCCGAGTACACGTGGCGGCGATCAAGGCCAAGCTCGGAGCAGCATCGACGGCCCACTGCGTCACCCGCGGCTTCGAACTGGACATTCTCAGCCGGCCGCCAACCGTGAC
>Ga0180434_10003562_pt1 | contig 19771 bp, 13 predicted proteins | sample SS_ome_7_FD_132453 | JGI IMG/M metagenome (GOLD analysis project Ga0180434, IMG submission 132453) | Hypersaline lake sediment archaeal communities from the Salton Sea, California, USA - SS_1_D_2 metaG | ecosystem: Environmental > Aquatic > Non-marine Saline and Alkaline > Hypersaline >...
GCTACGCAACGTTCCGCCAACACCGTGGTCTTACCGGAGCCAGCGGCCGCAGATACGAGAACGCTACGATCCACGGTGCGAATCGCTTGCTGCTGGGACGCGGTCAGGTGGGCTAACCGATCCGTTGCTGGCTGCGGTTCAGCCATGCTCCCCCCCTTCCGTCACATGCCGCAGCACCTCCACCTTGGCGAATGAGTCGAGCTTACGAGGCGGCTGGGTCTCGATTTCATAACGGCAAATCGACTTGTACGAGCAGTAAGAACAAGGCATCTGGCGGCGAAGTCGATACGGATCGACCGCGATGTTGCCATCCAATATGCCGTCAGCCAACGCACCCATGCACCGACCGACATGCGCCATCAAAGCGGTTAGCTGATCGCGCTGTGCGAGATCGGAAGTCACATAAGGTTCGCCATTTCGTTTCAACCTCGCCGACATGAAACGCGAACCGCCCCCCGGTTCCACCGTCGCGTCGATCGTCTGCAAAACCGACGCATCGGCAATACCTCGCCATTGGTAGGTCTTCAACTTCTCGTGATTCGGATGCGAAACCGTTTCGTACGGTTCCAGGATCGGCAAGTAGAAAGCCGCCACCGGGCGAATCGGTCGGCCCGTCAGCGATTGCCCCCCTTGCTTGAGGGCCAACAGGTAACCCACCAACTGCAAAGCAAGCCCGTGATAAACCTTCGTCAAATCGAGTGCACGATGGGTCGTCCGTTTATAGTCGATCACCGTGCCGAGCAACTCATCGCCGAGCTCCGCAACGTCCACGCGATCGATCCGGCCGCGCAGCAAAATGGTCCGCCCGCCCGGTGTCGTGAGCTTGAGTGGTGCACCGGGATAGCCGCTGTAACCAAAAGGATATTCGACCGCGACGGGCCGATAGCGACCCACACGGCCCGCATCGCGCTGCCAACGTGTCACCCGACGAATGTGCCCCCGGCTGCGATCATGCAAGTAAGCGTTACGCGGATCATCCAACAGCAGTTCGTTGCCTAATTGTGACAAGACCTGTTTGGCAACGTTATCGACGCGCTCCGCGACATCATCGTCCTCCAGATCCGCCAGATTTTGACGACGCTCAGCAAGCTCTTTCATGAAACCTTCGAGAATCGCATGGCACAGCGTTCCGAGATCGACCACATCCAAATCCGCTTCGATGCGCTCGCGTAGCCGAAGATGATAATCAGCATAGTGAGCAAAGGGACAGGTAGCGAACCGTTCCAATCGGCTGACACTTGCGACAAAGGGCGACCGAACAAGCCGATCGATCGCCCTGCCATCCAAAACCGCGACATTGGCATACCGCAACCCGCCAAGCGAACGCTTCAGCGTCTGTTGCCAATCACGCTGCTCGCGAATCGTGTCATACAGTGCGTTCCAGAACGCTCGCAACTGTAAATCATGTTCCTCAGCCAACTCCGGACGATAACGAAACTCCGCCGCCAACCGTGCACCGATCCGCGTCACGTTCGTCATTCCAATCGGCAAACGCGGGAGCTGCGTATCTTTCCCCTTTTCCACAACCAACCCGGGCAGCGCCTTGCGTACGTCCTCAAGAAAAGGCGACGGCTGGATCGGCTTGCCGTCCTCGCCCGTGCGAGGATAACTGATCCACAACCGCTCGCTCGCTCGCGTCAACGCGATGTAGGCAAGCATGCGTTCATCGAGCAGGCGACGCTGCCGAGGCGGTCCAATCTCCACGCCAGCAGACTCCAACCACTGTCGTTCCGCATCGCCGAGCAACGGATCTTCCGATCGGCTCATCGGAAAATGGGCATCATCGAATCCCAGCAGCAGCGCAGCGCGAATGGCGGGATGTCGGCTGCGCTCAATCGCGCCAACCAGAACTTGATCCAGCGTCGGGGGCGCCAATCCGAGATTGAACTCCATCAACGCCGCCTCAATCGTCTCCCGAAATTCCTCGACACGCATCGGCTCGGAACCCAACGCGTGCACAAATTCATCAAGCAGCTCCATGAGATCGAGCCACACTTGCCGGTGCATGTCGGCCTCGTGATGACGTCCATCCATCTCGGCATCATCAGCCCACGCAGCAAGGGTTCGCCCGACCCCCATTTGGTCTAGACAGCTAAACAGGGTTTCAGCCCATGCCCGCCCGGACGCCGCACCGAAATCATCGACCGCATCGAGCCACCCCCCTACCCCCTCCAACCAGCGTACGCGGATCGTATTGATACGTTGCAACGTCGCCAACTGATCGTCACGGAGCTGGCCGTCCTCGCTTTTCCCACCAAAGAACCGCGTGTAAGCCCAAGGCTCCGCCCACCGTTGACGCCCACTGATACCGGAAGCCAACAAATAGTTCTCCAGAAGGTCCGCATCCTCAGCCGACAGTGGCAGGAGCCCCGTCTTGAGCATCAATCGCACCGACTCCAAGCGGCAATTGTCCGCCGCCACTGCTAACAGCGCCCCCATCAACGCTACCAGTGGATGATGCGTTGTCGGTTCTCGGCGATCGATAAAACATGGAATTCCATGGGAACGCATCGCCACCGACAACAAGTCGTGGTAAGGATCCAAATCACGAACGACCACCGCAATATCCCGATAATGCATCGGTGGGTCAGCTTCGCGCGTCAACCGCTGGATCTCCGCGATTGCGGCATCCACCTCGCTGCGCCGATCCGCCATCTCGACAACGCGAACCGTTTCCGGCCCAGTCGCAGAATCACGGCTGGAAGCGAGAGATGCCATATTGTCGACATGATGTGGACGCGAAACGAACAGATGCCGCTCCAGACAACCCAACTCCTGCGTAACAAATCGCGGCCCAGGTGACGCCGACAATCGAATCGGGTCAGCAAACACGACGCCGGCTGAGCGCAATTCGTGCCGGAGTCGAACCAAGGTCCGCTCCGTCCGCGCAAAACGGGAGTACGTCAGGGCAGGCAACGTGTCCGAAGTCACCACCGATGCCGACGGCTCGATCAGCATGGTGATCTCCATCCGGCTCACGCATGCCGCCAGCTTCGCCAAGAGGCAATATTCCTGTCTCGCGAATCCGGCGAAGCCATCGACCCACACCTCCGCGTCGGTCAGCCATGAACACAGGCTGAGCCGCTCGGCCGCCAAATTCAGATACTGAGCCGGATCGATGCGATCATCAATCAGATAGTCCAGATAGGCTTGGTAGAGACGGGTGAGATCGGCAAGTTTCGCCGAAGCCAATGGATCCTCGTCCGCCTGTTGCTCCGCCAAGTCAGCCAGCACCGCCGGCTCGACGTTCTCGCGCATCAGTTCGTCAATAGCACCGGCGACTTGCTTCACGAACCCCGGTTTGTCAGCCACGCGATCCAGCAGGTGCAACCCCGCCCGCTCCCGCCGAATTAGCCGGCGAATCGCCATCATCCGCCCGAGGGACCCGATCGTCTGGTCACCGCGGCGAGGGTCGGCCCCCGTCTCAGCAAAGATGCGATACGCCAAACGCTGGAAACTCAGGACCTCGCATCGCGTGAAACCAGCCAGATCAGGCGTCTCGATCAGCGCGCGTTCCATCTGGAAGCTGGCTTGCTCCGGCACCAGCAACAGCAGCTTGCCACCCTCGCCGGCACTGGCTCGCAACCGCTTGCGGATCGCTTCCAGACAATGCCACGTCTTGCCGCTACCCGCAGTCCCAATGACAAATCGAACAGCCATACGTGAATTGCTCCCGTGGCCAGCATCATACGCGAGCCGAGCGCGTTTGTGAAAACCCCTATGGATGGCGCTGCTGCGCGCAATCCTCGGTTGCGACAGGCAACAGCATCACGGTAGCATAACGCCCTTCATGACCCGTCAAAACGAACAGAACCGGCTTAGTCCTCAGGACAAAACGCGACTCACTCAATGGGATCACCAATTCGTTTGGCACCCATTCACACAGCACGCGCTATGGAACCAACACGACCCCCTCATCATTGTGGCAGCGGAGGGCGACTATCTCATCGACGCAGACGGGAATCGCTACCTCGACGGCCATTCCAGTCTCTGGTGCAACATTCACGGCCACCGGCATCCCGCGATTGACCGCGCGATTATCGACCAGCTCCAACGCGTCGCCCACACCACACAACTCGGCTTGGCATCCCCACCGGCCATCGAATTAGCCAAGCGATTGATCGATATCGCACCGCAAGACTTGACCAAAGTCTTCTTCTCGGACGACGGATCGACCAGTGTGGAGGTCGCCTGTAAACTGGCTTTCGGCTACTGGCACCACCGCGGTCAACCTCAGCGCGACCGGTTCATCGCCCTGAAGCAAGCCTACCACGGCGACACGATCGGCTCGGTCAGCCTGGGCGGGATCGATCTCTTCCACCGCATCTACAAACCGCTGCTGTTCAAAACCGAATTCGCACCCTCGCCCTACTGCTACCGCTGTCCACTCAGCAAGTCACCGGATACCTGCAAGCTCGCGTGCGCGGACCAAATCGGTACCCTCTTGGAACAACATCGAGGTCAGGTCGCTGCCGTCATCGTCGAACCTCTCGTCCAGTGTGCCGCGGGCATCATAACTGCCCCGCCCGGCCATCTGAGTCGCATCCGTGCATTATGCGATCAGCATGACACGCTCCTGATTGCCGACGAAGTGGCCACCGGCTTTGGACGCACAGGCACCATGTTCGCTTGCGATCACGAAGCCGTCCGTCCTGACCTGCTTTGCCTCTCCAAAGGCTTGACCGGTGGCTACTTGCCCTTGGCGGCGACACTCGCCACCGAGACGATTTATGAAGCGTTCCTCGGCCCGATCGACAGTGGCAAGACGTTCTACCACGGCCACACCTTCACCGGGAACCCCCTCGGCTGTGCCGCGGCGATTGCCTCGCTCGACCTCTTCAAATCCGACGATACCTTGGCAACACTTCCCGACAAGATCGCGCAACTAGCCGCCCATCTAACGCGACTTGCCCTGAACCGACATGTCGGCGACGTCCGGCAATGGGGCATGATCGCCGGAATCGAAATCGTCAAGGACAAAGCCACCCGGCAATCGTACGCCTATGGCCTCCAAGTCGGCACCCAGATCTGCGCCCACGCGCGTCAGTATGGCGTCATCCTCCGGCCACTGGCAGACACCATCGTCATCATACCGCCACTGACCATCTCCCCTGCCAACCTTGACCACCTGCTCCATACCGTCGAACGCTGCATCCATGAGGTCGTCCCCAACATCCACACCAGCATCAGCGACGGGCTGGAATAGATCCTTATGGCGGAAGATGCGTGCGTTTTGCGCGCATGTTTCCGACGGCTGAAATGTTTGGGTGGCGGGCACAAAAAGGCGGCCCGCCTTAGGGCATGGGTACCATCCATCTCGACTCAGTGCACATTCCACAAAATAACTTGGCAACTGCGCCAAGGGCCGTACAATAACCCCATCGACGGAACTCAACGCGAAAGCTACGAAGCGAAGGGAGTCATGACTATGCAAGGCCAGCCCGTTGCACTCGTCACCGGTGGATCACGTGGCATCGGTCGCGGAATCGCACTTGCTTTAGCTCGCGAAAAGTTTATGGTTCTGATTAACTACAACAGCAACATCGCAGCTGCGGAAGAAGCGCTCGAACGCATCGAAAAAGCCGGCGGTAAAGGCGACCTCTGCCAAGCCAACATCGCCAATAAAGAAGACCGCGATCTGCTGCTCGATTACTGCATGGAAAACCTGGGGCGACTCGATCTTCTGGTCAACAACGCGGGTATCGCTCCACCCCAACGAAACGACTTGCTGGAGACGCCCGAAGAAAGCTACGACACCGTTTTGAATACGAACCTCAAGGCTCCCTTCTTCCTGACGCAGGCTGCCGCTAAGCTCATGATCCGTCAGCTCAAAGAGAAGACGATTCCCTCGGCTTCGATCGTTAACATATCATCCATCAGCGCGTACGCTGCCTCGGTCAACCGCGGCGAATATTGTCTGAGCAAAGCGGGTATCTCGATGATGACGACCCTGTTTGCCGCCCGGCTCGCCGACGAAGGGATCAACGTCTACGAGATCCGCCCCGGCGTCATCGCGACCGATATGACCTCGAGCGTCAAAAAGAAATACGACAAGCTCATCAAGGAAGGCTTCAGTCCCATCCGACGCTGGGGGACGCCCGAAGACGTGGGCAAGGCGGTGGCTGCCATCGCCCGCGGCGATTTGCCGTTTTCCACCGGAGAAACCATCAACGTCGACGGCGGCTACCACATGCGACATTTTTAGCACGATTCGACCCCTTCGTATCACGACCGTACGAAATAGTCCTCATTCTCAGGGATCGCCCATCTTGGCCGTTCTGCGGCTCTTCTCTATAATTCCCAATCTGTAAAAATGACATCAACCTGCTTCAGGAGAAATCACCGATGACCAAACGCGCCAAGATCACCATCGTAGGAGCCGGCAACGTTGGAGCCACCTGTGCCCACTGGGCCGCGGCCAAAGAACTGGGCGACATCGTATTGGTGGACATCGTTGAAGGGATGCCCGAAGGCAAAGCCCTCGACTTGATGCAAGCCTCGCCCGTCGAACGATTTGACGCCAACCTCGTCGGAACCAACCGCTACGAAGAGACGGCCGACAGCGACGTGGTCATCATCACTTCGGGCTTGGCGCGTAAACCGGGCATGAGCCGGGACGACCTCATCCAAAAGAACGTCGCGATCGTCAAAAGTGTTTCCGAGCAAGTGGCCAAGTTCAGCCCCCATGCCGTGCTCATCGTTGTCAGCAATCCGCTGGATGCCATGGTCTACACCGCATGGAAAGCATCCGGATTCCCGACCAGCCGCGTGGTCGGTCAAGCGGGCGTACTCGACACCGCTCGTTTTCGCGCGTTCATCGCGATGGAATTGAATTGCAGTATCGAGGACATCACCGCCCTGCTGCTCGGCGGGCACGGCGACGACATGGTGCCGTTGCCGAGCTATACGTCGGTTGCCGGCATTCCTGTCACACATTTGATCCCCAAAGATCGCCTTGATGCGATTGTCGAACGCACGCGCAAGGGTGGCGGCGAAATCGTCAGCCTGCTCAAAACGGGCAGTGCCTATTACGCTCCCGCGGCCGCCAGCGTCCAAATGGCTGAAGCGATCATCAAAGACAAACGGCGTATCCTGCCCTGTGCCGCCTATTGCGATAAGGAATATGCCATCGGCGGCTACTTCGTCGGTGTGCCGGCAATACTCGGAAAAAACGGCGTGGAAAAGGTGCTCGAAGTCCCCTTGTCGGCCCAAGAAAAGGCCGAGTTCCAGGTGAGCATCGACCACGTCAAGGAACTTGTCGCAATCGTTGACAAGCTGATTTCATGACTCTGAATCGAGACAGAAAGTCAAGGTTCGCGAATCAAATCCATCAGGTCCACACAAGATCGTTTTGAAAGATGCCCCAACGAACCGAGAACCGTTCCGACTTACTCGACCCAATGCAGCACGTCCGCGTCGTGCTTGTACGCCCACGGGTTGCGGGCAACATCGGTGCCGTCACACGCACCATGGAGAACTTCAACGCAGGCACGCTCTACCTCGTTGAGCCCAAAGCCAACCCGACCTCGCGCGAATCGATGCAACGGAGCACGCATGGTGAACATCGGCTGCAATCCGCCCACGTCGTCCCCACGCTGACCGACGCCCTGGAAAACACAATCTACGCGATCGGCGCCAGCCGGCGTCGAGGCCCCACGCACCAACAAGAGGATCTCACGCCGCGAACCATGGCACAAATCGTGCACGAACGGATTAGCGACGGACAAGTGGCACTCGTATTCGGCACGGAGGACAACGGACTATCACGCGAAGACTTGTTGGCATGCGACGTCGTCATGCGAATCCCCGCGCACCCCGACTATCCCACACTCAATCTCGCCCATGCCGTCACGATCAGTCTCTACGAAGTCTTTCTCGCCCTCGCCGACAAGAAGCACACCGACGACGTCCCCCGCCGCCGCCGCGAGCCGGCCGACCTAGCCACCCTGAATCGACTGATCGACAAGCTCCAACACGCGCTCCTGACCATCGGCTACCTCAGACCCGAAAAACCGGATCACCTCATGTTCCCCATCCGCGCAATCCTCTCACGAGCTGAACTCACCCGGGCCGAAACCCAAATCCTCATGGGGTTGGCTCAACAAATCGACGAATTTGCAAAATATGGCAAGTAACAGCGATAACCCCGTCTTGCCGCCGCCCCCTCGAGAGCTGTTATTTCAAAAACGGATCAGACCCGTTCGCCCGTACTACCGCATCGACGCATCAATCATGAGGGCCGACTGAAATACTCGCGCGTACCGCCCGCTTCGACGGCCCGCCCCATGCGATTCAAAGCATGAGCATAGGTGGCGGTGCGCATATCCGTTCCGATCTCCTCCATGCGTGTCCACACCGCATCGAACTCGTGCGAGATGATCGCTTCCAACCGCTGGTGGACATCGTGAACCGTCCAATACAACCCCGCTTTGTTCTGAACCCACTCGAAGTAGCTCACCGTCACGCCACCCGCGTTGGCCAGGATATCCGGCACCACCAGCACACCTCGATCCGCCAGCACCCTGTCCGCCCCCGGCGTCGTCGGGCCATTAGCGGCCTCGAGAATCACTTTCGCCCGAACCGAATCCACGTTCGCTTCATGGATCTGATTCTCCAGCGCCGCCGGCACGAGCACGTCTACATCCAGCGCGAGCAGTTCGTCATTGGTAATGTTCTGGTGGGGCGTAAGCCGGCACAAGCTCTCGTCGGAATAGACGCCTGCCAAGTGTCGCGTCTCGGTCTTGTGGTAAATCAACGACTCCATATCGAAGCCTGCATCACAATAAACACCACCACGGCTATCGGTGCATGCCACGATGCGATATCCATCTTGATGTGCAAGCCGAGCAAAACTCTGCCCCACATTACCAAAACCCTGCACAGCAATCCGAACCTGTTCAGGCTTCCACTTTCGCCACTTCTCCAGCTGTTTCAAGCAATAGTACACGCCTCGACCCGTCGCATCCTCGCGTCCCAAGGAGCCACCCAACGGAATCGGCTTGCCCGTAATCACCGCGGGCGTGTGCCGCCGGACGATGTGCGAGTACTCGTCCATCATCCAACCCATGATCGTCGCATTGGTGTACACATCCGGTGCAGGAATGTCCGTATCAGGCCCGATGAAATCCGCGATCTCCTTGATGAAGCCCCGGCTCAGACGCTCGAGCTCCATCCGCGAAAGCTCTTTCGGGTTGACAACAATACCGCCCTTGGCTCCGCCGTAAGGCAAATTCACTACCGCACACTTACACGTCATCCAAAAGGCCAGAGCCTTCACCTCGCTCAACGTCACATCGGGATGGTAACGAATACCGCCCTTGGTCGGCCCTCGCGTGTCGTCGTGCCGAACACGGTAGCCCGTAAAGACGCGCAGCGATCCGTCATCCATGCGTACAGGAATCGAGACTTCCAAAATGGCTTTAGGGTGCCGAAGCTTCTCCGACGCCTCCTCGGAAATGGCCGCATAGGGAAAAGCAGCGTCCAACCGTTTGATCGCATCCGCAAACAAACCATCATCAGACATGACAGAGCCCTCATCGGGTGAAAGAATCGATGCAGGCTAGCTATTATACCGATGCGGCGGCCATTCTGGTAACTCGGCCACACCTATTCGTGACATATGGACGCAAAGCTCCCTGCATGCTACGCTCACGTCAGAAGCCGTCCTGCGTGGGGGCGGATGAAGTACAACAATCGCGACCGAGCGGAGGCCAACGGACACTCTATGCATCCTGAACTCTTCACGATCCCCGGCATCAACTTCACCGTGCCTAGCTACGGGGCCATGACACTTATCGGATTCCTTTTTGCCACGTTCTGGATGACACGAATCGCACAGAAGGTCAAAACCGACCCGGATATCGTGCTCAACCTCGGCTTCATCATCCTGATCTTTAGCATGCTGGGTGCCCGTACGTTTTACGTGATCCATTACTGGGACGACCAGTTCGCCGACAATCCTTTACAGGCCATCAACATCCGCGCCGGCGGGTTCGAATTCTACGGCGGGCTCATCGGCGCGTTCCTCGCCTGTGCTGTCTATCTCAAGCTGAAACGACTGTCGCTCCGCCTTTATTGCGACATGGTCACTGCCCCGCTGCTGTTTGCGATGGGCGTCGGACGAATCGGTTGCTTCCTCTACGGCTGCTGCTGGGGTGGCCCCTGCCCCGCGGAGACGCCCTGGGCGGTCCACTTCCCCTACGCAAGCCCCCCACATCACCGTCAATGGAAGCAGCGAATCGCTACGCTACCGGATGAATTGACGCTCATCAACCGCACCCTGATGGCCTCGCCCATCCCCCAGCAATTCCTCACCATGTCGCGCGACGAAGTCCAACAAAAACTAAACGAAGCCACTTCCGAACTGGAGCAAGCCGAAGCCTCCGGCGACCCGCGCAAAATCAAATTGGCGAAACTCAAGCACCTAGCCGCCGACTTGACCTACCAACCGTTCCTCGACCATCTCGACGCGTTCGATACCACGCCAAGCGAACTCAAAGCGTTGGCGGATCAACCCCAATTCAAGAGCTCCACCATCCATCCCGTTCAACTCTACGCTGCCACCGGCCCTATCTTGTTATCTTTATTGGCAATTAGCTACTTCCACCGGCGTAAGCGTCACGGCACCGTCATGGCCCTCGGCTTCGGACTCTATGCCATCGAACGTTTTATCGAAGAGATCATCCGGGTCGACAACCCGCAGGACACCTTCGGCCTCACCGTCTCCCAAGGCATTAGCGTCGCCATCTTGGTGCTCGCTATATTCGTGTACCTGATCCTCCAAAAGATGCCCCTGCGTTCGCCAAGAGCTGTCGCCTTTGTGCCCGCAGAGAACGACACCTAGAAAGCAAAATACGCACGCGATTCGTCTTCAGCGTCTGGACGAAACGCGACCATCGATTCACCGGCGAATTCTTCGACCGAAGCTGACGGGGCTACTCTGATGCAGTGCGCAGGTCATCCCCGCCAGCGTAGATGAAAAAATCTTCATCCTTTTTTCATCCTGGCGTCTCATAATGGGTGGAGAGCGAGACTGGATGGAGTGTCATGATCGTCAAAAAGGCAGATCGCAGGTTACGTTCGTCTTCCGCCCCGAGGGCCAGTGCCGACGCGTCGCCGTGGCGGGATCTTTCAACAACTGGCGGCCCGAAGAGGGTCGGATGATCCGTCAAAAAGATGGTTCTTTCCGTAAGCGCGTCAACCTGCAACCTGGCGAATACACGTACAAATTCCTCGTAGACGACCAATGGGTCCTTGATCCCGACGACGAGGCCCACGTCCCCAATCGGTTTGGCACGACAGACTGCCTACTGAAGATCCCTTAAACCGGGCCGGCTTATTCTATTTGTGTTGGCTCATACGGACCTTCGGCACAAAGTTCCGCACAACTCGAAAACGCTTGCGATGGTTTGTTACCGCTAGCCGGTTTGCCCGCGACACGAACGCCGTAAACCTTGACCGGAGCAACCTCGGTCTCAAAAGATTGGCCATCAATGAGCGAGGGTTGCTGATCCGAAGTCGTGTCTGGATAGGTCGTAAGTTCGCCAACCTTGGTCCAAGACCCCTCCTTTTGCGTACGAACAAGGACTTCCGGCTTGCCAGCACTCGTATCAAACCAACCGCCATGCTCGAACACATGGCCGTGCATGAAAACGACACGTTGAATCGTAACGGGCTCATCCATCGCAACTTCCCACCAATCCCGGTCTTGCATCGCCTCATCGTGCGTCACGTGATAGGTCTTCGGATTCCCATCGTTGAAATCGCCGCTCTTGAGGCTGCCATAGACATACCCCAAACGAGAACGCCCCTCGCGCCCAAACACAAGTGACGATCGATTCACCTTGGATAAGGCCTCCACCGTCGGGAGCCAAACCCAAAACTTCGCATCCTGTACCAGAGCATAAGGACCCAATAGGATCGGCTTATCCTCCACGCCATCAGGCGTGAGCATCTTGGCCCGAACCGACGCCAGGAATCCCTTTTCAGCCCGCAATGTCTCAGGCACCTCACCGGGATCACCCAAGACCATTGCCTCTTCCACACCCATCAGTCGGCCGGATACGAGATCAGGATTCCATCGCGTGGCGGCACACAACACAAGAGGCCCCTTGCGAGCCGTCAACTTGCCCGCATGATCCCCGGTCCCGGGAACCCATTGCGGTGCCGCATCGAGAAGAAGCGTGATGGTGTCTCCAGGCTGCCATTGGCGATCCAATACGATGCAGGATTGGTTTGCTACATCAATCGGTTGGCCGTTGAGCGTTAGCCGCGAGTTGCGCGACCAACTGGGAATGCGCAGTTCCAAACGGAAGGACGCAACCTGTGCAGGCTTGACGTCGATATCGATGCGACCCTCCACCGGGTAGGACGTCCGCTGAACAAGCTCCACCAGGCCAACGCCGGGCACCTCACCATTAAACTGTGACGGGCCATACAAATTGACCCGCAAGCGTCGATCCGACGTACTGTAGAAAGCGGCCGGAATCAAGGCGACACCTCGCGGGCCGCTCGAATGACAGCAGTTCACATTCTTCTGCCAAAACTTAATCCCTGCCAACGGTGTATATACACACCAGTCATTGCCGTCCTCAGCCTGCGCACCGAGCAAATGATTGTAAATCACCTGTTCGATCGCATCGGCATATTGGGGCTCGCCGGTTAGGGCCAACAACCGCATCGAGAGCTGCATCCATGTGACGTTGACGCACGTCTCCGCGACAGCATCCTCATCCGGCAAGTAACCGTCCGGCCAAAAGACTTCACGCCAACTACTGCCGCCGGTAATGCGAAGTTGATGGCGAACGACATCGGCCCAGCCCGCCTGAGCCGCTTTGAGATAGGATGGGGTACCGGTGACGCGATACAATTCCGTCAAGCCGACCAGATTGCTCAACAGTTCGTAAGCCTTCCCACTGGGAAGCTCATTGACCTTCCCATGACTGAGCAACCCCGACAGGATCTTGGGGCCGTTGGGCTGATCCCAACTTTCGACAAGATAGCCGCAAAATGACAAATAGCGTTTATCGCCCGTGGCGCGATACAAATAGACCATCGGTTCTAAAACGCATGTTGCCGCCATTCCCACGTGGGGCCCCGCCTTGATGATGTCGCGTCGATCCGGGCCAAACGTATTGGTCAATAGGTTGCCAATCCGGCGTGCCCCCTTCAAAGCGGCCTCGTCTCCCGTCACCCGATGATACGCCAACAAGCCGATGAGGTTGTACTTGTGAACCCACACATCCCAACTGGTCCAACGTTTCTTGTCCTCGTAGGTTCCCAGGTAACCGTCGCGCTTCTGTGCCGCCAAGAGAACGGCAACCGCCCGGTCGAGCATGGCCTTGAGTTCTTGATCGTTCGAATATTGCCACGCGCAAACGGCGGCATGAATCCATTTGCCAATATGCTCGCCGATCCAGGGATGACTTCCCGGTCGATTGCGAAAACCACCAAGAAGCTGCCCCATAGGCACATGCTTCAACCGGCCGCGAATATTGCGATCGATTCGCTGCCCTAGAAAACCCTCGACGCGCACACTCGCAAACGGTGCCGCCCGCAGTTGCTCCGCTACTTCAGTGATCGCCTGGCCGCTCTCTGCCGCCGAGATTCCTATCAAACCCATCCATAACGCCAATATCATTGTCTACTCCTCACAACCCCTATCTTACCTTGCGATCACCTACCCAAGACACACTCTTGTCGATCGGCTCAACACGGTATCCGAACTTCACTCACCGTTCGTACAGCCAAAGCAAACGTCTTTGACTTGTTCACATCAGCAAAGCCTGCTCGTATGCCTCGCCCGTCAAGCCCCGTACGTTCCGTTCTGCGTTGGGCTGTGTTACCATGCCCGGATGCCCAACGACAATACGATGCAAGCGCTCGTCTTTCAAGGCCCCGGCAAGCTCAGCCTTCGTTCGATCGCGCGTCCCGTCCCGGGCAACGGCGAGGTGCTCATCCGCGTACAAGCAGCGGCCATCTGCGGAACCGATCTACGTATCGTCGCGGGTCGAAAAACGCGAGATGTCCGTGTCGGCCATCCCATCGGTCACGAATGTGCCGGAACCGTAGCTGCCGTGGGGCCTGGCGTACACGATCTTGCACCCGGCGACCGGATTGGTGTTTGCGTCGTGGTCTCCTGTGGACAATGTCATTTCTGCGATGCCGACAAGGAAAACCTGTGTGAAACACGCATTACGCTCGGCTACCACACGGACGGCGCATTTGCTGAGTATATGTTGATCCCGGCACAAGCCGTGCGCCGAGGCAATCTCTTCAAGCTTCCAAACGACCTGCCGATCCATCTGACGCCCCTGTTGGAGCCGTTGGCTTGCTGTATCAACGGTCAACACGAAATGGCGTTACAAACCTCCGACTCGTTAGTTATTTTCGGTGCCGGCCCCATCGGCTTGTTACATGTGCTACTCGCCAAAGCGTATCGAGCCGCCACCACGCCAACAGCACCGATCACCGTCGTCGAGCCGGTGTCCCTCCGCCGCCAACTGGCCATCCAGTTCGGTGCCGACGCCACCTATTCGCCCAATGAATTCAATGCTGCAGGCCAGTACGACGCCGCCATCTTGGCCGTCGGTGTCCCGGAATTGGTAAACACCGCATTAAGGGCCGTCCGAAAAACCGGCAAGATGAGCCTGTTCGCCGGGTTCGACCAAGAAACAACGGTAGCGATCGACCCCAACATCATCCACTACAACCAAATCCGCGTGACCGGCGCATCCGAGTCGCGTCGTCGCGACTATGCTGAAGCACTTTCGCTCGTCGCCCAAGGAACACTGGATCCCTCTCCCCTGATGACACACCGTCTGCATTTGGAGAATTACGCAGAAGCTTTTCGCGCAGTCGAGAACGGTTCAGCCCTCAAGGTCATATTTGAGCTGTAGCAAAATGAAAGCCATCCACTCGCCCGCGCGCACAGAAGCCACCGCGAAGTCTCACCCATTCAACTGGACGAAGAACTCAAATCACGGACCGCAATTGGGATCGGCCACAACATCCGTACCACTAAGACAAATTTGCAGAACGCCAAAATCTTCCATGTCGATGTCACGATCTTGATCGGCATCGGCTTGCGTACAGTTCGGATCGCTGATCGGAACAGAGGGGCCGCTGCTGCACGCGATGAAGAAATCCACATCAATGTCATCGACGTCGAAATCACGATCAAAATCGCCAAACGCAAACGAAAGGGGATCCGAAACATGAAGAAAACCGCTGGCCGTCAGCGAGGGTTCAAACACGAGGTTGCGATTCCAGAAAAAATTCATCCCGAGAACACCGTCCAGCGAGCCCCCTTCGGGCGACTCCAGATCGAGAACGACGAACGGCGCACGTGCAAACTCGAGCGCCCCACCCAACGCACTGATCTTCACGTAATCGATGTAATACCCCGGCACATCGGTCACCAGACCTCCCACACCACACACGTCAACCGTGAAATCGGGTGTTGTCGGAAGACTGAGATTGGCCGCCATCGCTGGGCTCATAATGGAACTTTGCGCGCCCGTATCGACCATGACGCGCATGTTCTGGATCGGATTGAGCGGCCCCGGCTCACCCTGCAACACGCCGATGGTGGTAAAAAACGCCCCGCCGAATGGAATGGACAACGGGCTCAACGACAACAGGGTGGGAAAGATCGGCGTTTCCAGGTCATAGAGATCGGGGTAGTAGCTGGCGGTGGTGACCGGCGACAGACCACCGAATTCAAGCGCAATACTTCTCGGCAACGTCGGAATCGTCGGGTCGAAAGGACTGAGAATTTGCACATCGGGACTTGTCAAGGACTCACCGTCCACCGTGACGTGGCGCGGCATATCGACCCGAATCACCGTCGTAAAGAAACTGATGAAGGGCGTGCCGATGATCGCCGTTACGCTTTCACTGCCGCAACTGATCTCCGGCGCAACCACAACCGACACGTTGGAATGCCCCACCACCTGCGTAAGATCAAGCTCACCGTTGGCCTGAATCGCACCGAGACCGGCAGCAAAAAAGCCGATCGGGTAGGAAAGATCCGCATTAACCGACCCACCTACGCCTCCGATAGGAAACTCACTACCTGTCAGATTGCTCCCCGTAAGCCCCAGGGTTACCGCGCTACTACCAGCAACCAGATCCACCACAGATCCGCTATCAAGAATCCCAACCACAACGTTCTCTGTCGCCGGCGGATTCAACGCAGAACCTGCATAAGCCCACTGAAGATCATGTTCATAGTCGAGATCTTCGGTACTCTGCTCATCCGACGTCGTCATCGCCACCAACGGAGAAAAACCGGCAAGCGGTGGCTCTGGAAAGGCAAAAGATTCCGCGGCAGCAACGAGCGGTGTTTCTGCTCGCTCAACCGGCTCCTGCGACGAGACCGCAACGATCTTCAGGCCACCCGAAAGCCGAGCGCCGATGCCCTGGCTTTGCAGCGACCTCGGCCCGGTCTCAGCCCAAACCACACGCCCCGTCATGCCCAAAACGAATCCGCACCCAACACCAACGATGATCCGTGTGAGTTTATGCATCCGTTCCTCGCTCCTAAGGCGGACCGCCTTGAACGTAGTCCTGCCACAATGCCGAAAGGATCGGCCCCCGCCTTCCCCGCGAAAGTCGCCGCCTCCTGCCCCCCTCTACCCCTATTCTAGCAATCCCCAAGTGAGAATCGCCCCCACCATCGCCCGCGTCGCCCTAAAATAAACCATCTGCACCCCTCTTCCCCCCATTCTCATATAATAAATGAAGCCTTATCACGAAGACGTCGGAAGCACCAAGATGGAGACATTAAAAAATGGAGCACACCCATCTCGAACGCGTCAACGATCCATTACTGCAATGCCTTACCAAACTCCGCGAAAACATCGAACAGGTTTTCCTTGGCAAATCGACCGCCGTAACTCAGGTCCTAATCGGCCTGTTGAGTCGAGGTCATATTCTCATCGAAGATGTACCCGGCGTCGGTAAGACAGTCTTAGCCCGTGCGCTCGCGCGAAGCGTGGACCTCTCCTTCTCCCGTATCCAACTCACACCGGACCTGCTCCCGTCGGACATTACCGGCGTCAGCATATACGATTCCAAAACCGCAACCTTCGAATTCAAACGCGGGCCCATCTTCGCCAATATCGTCCTTGCTGACGAAGTCAACCGCACCACGCCCCGCACGCAATCGGCATTACTGGAAGCGATGAATGAAGCCCAGGTCAGCGTCGATGGCCGAACCATGAAACTCGAACAACCCTTTCTTGTCATTGCGACGCAAAATCCATTCGAGTTCGAAGGAACCTATTTTCTCCCGGAAAACCAACTCGATCGGTTCGCACTGCGCATCCGGATTGGCTACCCCGACCGCGAGGTCGAAGCACGGATTCTTCGCGAGCAACCAAGTGGGGCCACCCTCGAATCGCTTCAGCCCGCGATGTCGAGCCAAGAAATCATCGCCCTACAAGACCGCGTGGCCAAAATCGAAGTCGATGATCGGCTGATTGACTACGCGTTGGACTTGGTGGAAATCACGCGGGGTCACGAACACCTGGAGGTCGGCGTGTCGCCACGTGGTACAATTGCGATCATCCGCTCAGCCCAGGCAGCAGCGCTATTGGCGGGGCGCAACTACGTGATCCCTGACGACATCAAATCGTTGTTCATATCTGTTTGCGCACATCGCGTCGTGAGCAAAAGTTATTTACACGAGGGGCATACCGTCAGTGCAGAACAGACGCTTGCTGAAATCGTCCGCAATGTGACGGTACCGGAATAACATGACCTCTTCGAACCCCATCAGGTCGAACGCCACCCGGAAACCGTTGGCCATGCCACGTCGCCCGCGTTCATCCGTCATTCGAGGCCTACGGATAACCTTCGTTGGCATCCTTTTCTTCGCAGTAACCACCCTGGTTGGACTGGCCGGCCTTAACGGTGACGCGAACCTGCTACTGCTATTGTTCGGCACCAGCATGGGCTTGTTCTTCTTCAATGCCATTGCCGCCATGCGTATGGCTCGAAGCGTGAATGTCGATCGAATCATACCACAGACCGTCGTCGCCCATCGGCCCTACACCGTCGTTTACGTCGTTCAAAACCGGCGACGCTGGTTTAGTGCATGGTCGCTGGTGGTGGGCGAAATCCCGATCGAAAAAAACATCCCGTTCCCGATGGCATTTGTTCCTCTGCTCCATGCAAAACAAGAGCAACGGATCGAACTCCGGGCGGTTTGTCCCCGCCGCGGACCGCTCGAGCTCAAAGGCATTCGGGTCAGTTCACGATTTCCTTTGGGGCTATTCTCTTACACGATGGACCTAAGTACGCCCGCTGAGTTGGTCGTCTATCCAGCCGTCATCCACATCCGCCGAGAACTCTGGCGACACCAGGAAGCTGCCGGCTTGCTGGCCTCACGTCGAAGACGTGAACACGTCGAGCAAGACGAGTTTTACGGTGTCCGCGAATATCGCCAAGGAGATAACCCGAAATGGGTCCACTGGCGGCGATCGGCTCGCACCGGTCAACTCATCGTCCGCGAACATGCCCCGTTGCGTGCAACACAGGTCATCATGATCGTCGATCCTTGGTCTGACCACCCTACCAAAAAGAAAAGGCACATGCCTCCATTCGATGCCACGGCAGAACGTCTCATCAGTGCGGCTGCCACCGCGACCTGCGATGCGCTCGAACGTGGACATCGGGTCGGTTTGATTGGCCGAGCAGCCCTACCCGTCGTGATCGCCCCGGCCGGCGGCCGACCGCAACGCCAACGTCTACTGCATGAACTCGCAATCCTACGACCCCGCGCCCAAGAGCCCCTGACCCAACTAATTACCCGCGTACGGTGGACACATGGTTGGAACGCACGCTGCATCATTTTTGCGGCTGAACAAAGTACAACGATCGATCATGTCGTAAGGTATCTCCACAAACGAGCCGAAGCGGTGACGCTCATTTCGCCCCCATCGGGAACACTGGACAAATTCTTCGACATGAGACCAGAGCCGCATGGCAAACGGAGGGTAGGATGAGCCCGCCAGCACGCCGGTTCGGGTCCCAGGTTCTAATGCTCGTCGCGGTCGTTACGCCCATTTCGCTGGCTGAAGGCACCTGGACATACGGCGGACTCGTGATACTTGCAGCAGCACTCGGATGGTCCACAACGGTCCGACGGAACACCCCCATGCTCGGCCCGATGACAAGCCGCCTGGTCGTCATCGGCGCGTTCGGATTCATGATCCTCGAATACGTGTGGTTGCAGCACATCGCGGTCATCACATTGGCACACTTCATGATGCTCGTATGCCTGGGTAAATGGCTACAGCACCGGACCCTCCGCGATGATGCCCAAGTATTCATTCTATGCAGCCTACTGACCGTCGTCGTCGCCATCGTCAGCGACGACGCGATGTTTCCTGTTTTACTCCTCGTGTATTTGACCATCGGGCTGGACGTTCTTATACGGCTCCACCTCGAATTGGAACAAGCCCACATCCGACGTCTCAACGAGAAAGCACAACCCATTCCCGTAACGACGGTAAGCCCGTGGAACCCGCGTTTCTCGTCTTGGAAACTCACGTTGGCCACCGCCACCTCAGCCCTTCTTCTCGGTACCACGATTTTTGTCGTTTGCCCAAGGATCGACCCCGGTTCGTTTGGCCGACTCAGCGTTCGGCAAGGTGGACATCTGCTCACCGGGCTCACCGCCGGACACGGAATCGAAACAATCGGCCCCATCCGCGAGTCGAATCAACCGGTCATGCGCGTACAGATCCAACGGGATGGCGAATCC
>Ga0180434_10003563_pt1 | contig 19767 bp, 21 predicted proteins | sample SS_ome_7_FD_132453 | JGI IMG/M metagenome (GOLD analysis project Ga0180434, IMG submission 132453) | Hypersaline lake sediment archaeal communities from the Salton Sea, California, USA - SS_1_D_2 metaG | ecosystem: Environmental > Aquatic > Non-marine Saline and Alkaline > Hypersaline >...
TTCATCACGCACAGCCAGGCATCGAAGCCGGGGCGGGTACAGCCCTCCGCGAAGTACCACTGTTCGGAGGGGGAGGTTGCTCCCAGGGTCACGTGGCCTCCGGGCCAGGCATAAGAGGCGGCGCAGAAAGCCGGGGCGGAAAGCCCGCCCGCGACAGCCAGCGCCATCATCAGGGCCAATATCCTTCTCAGCATCTACATCTTCTTCTCTTCCAGCCTGCTTACTCCCTTCCCCCTGAGGCTTGAGAATCCCCATAGGCCATTAATCGGTGAAACCTTTGCAGGCTTTAGCCCGTCATATTACTACACACACCCCCTGGCCTTGGAAACGGCCCCCCCCAAGTTTCCAGGGCCCTTTCTCTTTTTACGCCCGTTCTATTCGTTACTATCATGAATCGACGAAAAGGAGCCGAATTACTATGTGAATGGGGAAGACCTTGTGTTTTCCAGGGTCTTGCTGCCAGGGCCTGAGAGGGTGATCGGGCTGGAACGGCGAACGTTCTCCCGGAGGGACCAAATCTCAGGCATCATTTAAGGGAAACGCATCATTTAGGGGAAACGGGAAAGATGGAATTCGAGAGAAAGCTGGCCGGGATACTCACCGTGGTGGCCATCATGGCCCTTCCGGCGACGGTGCTTATCATCCATTTACCTCACGGGCAGGAGATAGACTATTCGGTTATCTACCTGGCCTTAGCCGCCTTGGCCGTGCTGGTAGCCATTCAAAACCTGGTGATCTTCAATCCCAGCAAGCACGGGAAACTCTTCCCCCGCGTCCCCAATAATTTTATAGGCATCATCGTCTGTTATTTCATCCTATGTGTCCTGGTCTATTTCAGCGGCGGCCTGGGGAGTCCCCTTTATTACGGCCTGCTCATCGGCCCCCTTCTAGCCGGCATGCTGTTCGAGCTCCCCGTAGCTATGGCCAGTACCTCCATCCTCTCCCTTCTGTATATCCTGGTGGTTCTGACTCACGGCCGCCTCCACCTGGAAAATACCCAGGCCCTGGCCTTCAACATCCTCTATCTCTATATGGCCTGCCTCCTCTCCAACCGCCTGGCCCTCGAGCTTCGCCGCCAGGAACGGTCCAAGGACGAGGTGGCTACCCTGGGGGAGTTTATCCGAAAATTGGAGAAGGCTAAGACCGAGTTCGTGTCCATGGTCTCCCATGAGCTTCGCACTCCCCTGACCTCCATCCATGGCTTCAGCGAGATCCTCCGGACCAAAGACATGGAGTCGGAGAAGAAAGAAGAATTCTACCGCATCATCCTCAACGAATCGGAGCGCCTCTCTCGACTTATCACCAACCTCCTGAACCTTTCCCAGATCGAGGCCGGGATCGAACTCGGCCGGGAGATGATCAGCGTGGAGGACCTGGTGGAAGAGGATATGGAGTTCTTCCAATCCCAAAGCGATATACACGAGTTGAAATACCTGGGCAGTCAACAGCTGCCCCAGATTTACGCCGATCCTGACCGGGTCCACCAGATAATCAAAAACCTCCTGGCTAATGCCATAAAATACTCGCCCGAAGGAGGACCGGTCGAGGTGGAGACAGGGGTGGAGGGCAAGTACGTCACCATCTCCATCACCGACCACGGTATCGGCGTCCCGCAGGATGAGCTATCTCACATCTTCGAGCGCTTTCGCCGCGTCGAGAGGGAGGAGATGTCCGGGATCGCCGGCAGCGGGCTGGGTTTGGCCATAGTTAAGCACCTGGTGGAACTGCACAGCGGAAAGATAGCGGTGAGGAGCGAACCCGGTGAGGGGAGTACCTTCACCGTCTCTCTACCCATAAGGGGGGTATGAGGGGTGGAACACAGAGCAAACCTGATGCGGCTGTTGGGGGGATTGATCTGGGTGATGATCCCGGTCGTCTCCCTGATGCTGTTCCTCCCCCACGAGATCTATATAAATTATGAGGCAGCCCTGATCCTGCTCTTCCTCACCTTGCTGCTCAACCTGGCCATGATGCTGCTCCCCTTCCGGGAATCGCTGCTGGAGAGATATTTCGGCCTGCTCATGGGATTATTCAGGCTTGTGCTTATAGGGCTGCTGTGCGCGGCGATCTATTACACTGGTGGAGTGAGAAGTCCGCTGTTCACCTTCCTCCTCCTGGTCACCGCCTTCAGCACCAGCCTCACCCCCTCTCTCTCCTCCGCTGCCCTTATCTCGGGGGCTTCGGCCGGAGCATACCTCGTCACCATCCTGGCCTTCTCATCGCCCATGCGCCAGGACATCCAGCTTATCTTCGCCCAGGTCTTCTTCCTCCTGCTCATCTCCTTCTTCATCAACCGCGTGGCAGCGGAGAGCAGGGAGCAGGCGCGGGAGAGAGCCAGCGCCATGGAGGAACTCAAGGTACTTTCCGAGGTGGACAGGGCGACCTCCAGTTTCGTCTCAGCCGTAAGTTTTGAGATGCGCACCCCCCTGACCTCCATTCAGGGCTTCAGTGAGATGCTGGCGAATATGAAACTCGATCCACAGAAGGAGCAGGAATACGTGGAGATAATCAGCCGCGAGGCGGACAACCTGTCAATGCTGGTCGAGGACTTGCTGGATATCTCCCGCCTGGAATCGGGCAAGGTTCGCCTCAACAAAGAAGTGGCCAGGCTGGGCCAGCTCCTGAACATGAGCCTTCCCGTCCTCGCGCCGGCCTGCGAACCCTCGGAGGTTACCCTGAATATCCCCCCTGACCTGCCTAATGTCCTGGTAGACCAGCAGCGCATGAAAAGGGTCTTCGACGCCATATTCGGATATATCGCCAGAAAGTCCGGCCGGGGATCGGAGGTGCGAGTCTCGGTCAAGATGGAAGGCGAGGAAGTGGTGATAACCATCAACTTCCGCAACCGCGAAACAGCTAAGCGCTACGATAGCGGCGGCCTGCTTTTCCCCCCCATCGGAGGGCAGGATGAAGAAGATCTGGAGTTGGCCATGGCCCGCAGGATCGTCCTGGCCCATGAGGGCAGCGTGAATCTCATCAGGGCCTCGGGAGGTTGGTATGCCATCGTCCTCCGCCTGCCCGAGTTGATGGCATGGGACCTGATAAAGACCGCGCCGTCACCCTTCGGAGCCATCGAGGAATAACCCCACTTAATAAACGCACCATCTGGGTGTCAGACACCGATATGGTGCATTCTCGTTTGGGTGCCTGACGCCGATATGAAGAAAAAGCGTCGTTCTGTTATCTTTAATCCATGAAAGGAATAGAAGACGAGATGGTGGAGGGCCGCTGCAGGATATGCGGCGCTTCCACAGATATCCTGCGTATAACGGAATTCAACCTCAAGACCTGCCGTTCATGTTATCCCCGTTTTTTCGAGCGGCGGGTGCGGCGCACACTCGAGAAGTACGACATGCTGCAAGAGGGTGACAGGGTAGTGGTGGCTGTTTCGGGAGGAAAGGATTCCTCCGCCCTGCTCTACGCCCTGCGCCGGCTGGGCGTGGTGATGGGCTTCGAGGTACTGGGCCTCCACTTCCATCTGGACTTGGGGGATTATTCGGATAGAAACCTCGCCCTGGTCGAGGAACAGACCGAGAAGCTCGGTATCCCCCTTGAGGTAGCCCACATAGCCGACTTTGGGCTGAGGATACAGAGAGTGAAAGGCTGGACGCCCTGCGCTGTATGCGGCGCCATAAAACGCGCTCTCCTCAACCGGGAAGCCCGCAGGATGGGAGCAACGGTAATGGCCACCGCCCACACCATGGATGATGTCCTGCTCTTCACCTTCAAGAACCTCTTATCCCATAAATACTACATACCCCAACCGGTCCTTCCCCCACTGGACGGCATGACGCGTAAGATCAAGCCCCTGATGTTCACCCCGGAGAGGTTCAACTCCATCTACTGTTACCTGAGGCAGATATCCTATTTCGATGAGAAATGCCCGAAATGGTCTCCCCGCGCTCATGCCCTGAAAGATGTTTTCGCTCACATGGAGGAGATTATTCCCTCCAGCAACCTGCAGCTACTTCTTTCCCTGATGGAGGCGCTGCCGCCAGAGGATGAATACACCTGGAATCCACAATCCCGCTGCCCCCGATGCGGTGAGCTCACCAACCAGGACCTGTGTACGATCTGCCAACTGAAGGATTGGTATGCGGCCGCCGGCGAAGGGAAAAAGACGGAGATCCCGCGTTTGGACACAATGGAAAATCCCTGATAAACACCCAAATATGCTATTATTCCAATATGCCGTCTATTCTCGATACCACTAAGCAGTTCTGGAACATCCTCAACATGTATCCGGATATTCACTCCCCCCAACTGCAGGAGAGAATAAGCACCTTCGTCATTCACGCTGACGTTAACGCCTTCTTTCAAATGCAAAAGGGCCTTTTCGATTTCGCCGTCCCTTATTTCCTGGAAGACGAGCGTATCAGCGCCCTGATGTGCGGCCTGGACGGCAGGAAAATAGGCCTATCCATCGAGCGCGAGTACCAATCCACCTTGATTTTCCGCCCCGAGGGATTCGATATGATATGGGGGATTAAGAGTGGCTACCCGGTTTTCACCGTGGTATCGCGCGAGGCCTATCGCGACGGCATCCTGCGCCGGGAGGACCCCCTTAAACTGGTGCTGACCCGCAAGCTCAAGATAAAGAGATTGGCCACCCTGGCCCGTTGGGCCCTTCCCTATTGGCATATATTCATCGATGACACCCTCTACGAGAAATTCCTGGGATACCAGGATGATGTCGAGGGATGGATCAATGACGAGCTGACCCGGCTCGGCTACTAAAAAACCACCGCAATAACCCATCTTAACTGAACCTTATCCTGTATATAATTGGGGGAGAGGTGGATACAGGAAAGGAGGGAGACGACTATGGAGATCATCGATACCCATGCTCAACTTTGGACGGAAGAGGCCATCATGTCCATGCCGGAGGAGATGCGCGACGGTTACCTGCGCATCTTCGGTGATAACCTACCGGAGATAGGCGACACCTTAGAGGATATGGACGCCGCCGGTGTATCCAGGTCGGTGGTGGTAGCTATCGATGCCGAAACACGCTGGGACTACAAGGTGAGCAACGAATTGGTGGCGGAGACTGTAGCCGAACACCCGGACCGCTTTATCGGCTTCGCCAGCGTGGACCCTCACAAGGGGGTACTGGCCTGCAAGGAGCTCCGCCACGCCGTGGAGGAACTAGGGCTGAGCGGCCTCAAGCTCCTTCCCCACCTACTGGAATTAAGACCAAATGACCGAGAGATGTATCCCGTCTATGAAGTGGCCAGAGACCTGGGCATCCCCGTGCTCTTTCATGCCGGCACCCAGTTCCACGCCGGCACCAAGCTCAAGTACTGCCGGCCCATCGACATGGACGAGGTGGCGGTGGACTTCCCCGACCTCAAGATAATCATCGCCCACTTCGGATGGCCCTGGTACGAGGAGACCATGACCATCTGCCAGAGAAACGTCAATGTCTGGTTCAACATAGCCGGGTGGGCTCCCCGCCATATACCCGAATTCGTCATCAGGTATATGGACAGGGTGCTGTCGCACAAGGTACTCTTCGGAAGCGATTATCCCCTGGTCTCCCGCCAGAGGATCGTTAAGGAATTGGAGGGCATCGAGCTCAAAGAGGAGACCCGCCGCCGCTTGTACCACGAGAACGCCCACCAGCTCCTGGGATTATAGGAAGAAAGCGATGCTGCCGATACTCGGTGCGAAGGGTATTTTTGACAGCTAAGTAGAATAGGTCGACGGGAGGTAGGATATCATGGCCGTCTGTCCCCAGTGTGGAAAGCAGATGTCCGACGACGCGAGTTTCTGCCCCGCCTGCGGAGCTATTGCAAGCACGCCGCAAGCGGGAGCCGGTGGAGCACAGCCTCCACCCCAAGGTCCGGAGGCCGGGGCACCACCCCCTGCTCCGCCGCAGGCCCCCCCACCCGGCCAGCCGCTTCAACCGCCTGCGGGAGCCCAACAACCGTACCAACCCGGCGCCTTCCCTCCTCCGCCACCGCCGCCCGTAAAACAGAAATCGGGGAAGGGCTGGAAGATAGCCGTAGTGGTCATCCTGGTGGTCCTGCTGGTAATCGGCGGAGCGGTAGCGGCCATAAGCTTGTTCGTCTTCTCGGCGGTCAAGGCACCCATCGACGTCACCAACAACTATATAGAGGCCGTCAACGAAGGGGACGCGGAAGCGGCATGGGAGCTGCTGCACCCCGACTCCCCCTTTCGCCAGAATTTCACCTTCAGCGAATTCGAGACAGATGTGATCGAAACGAGCGCTCATCAGCTGACCACTTGGAACGCCAACGAGGCGGATGTATCCTCCGACAGGGCCAGGGTCGAAGTCGACCTGACATTCACCGACGGAAGCGAGTACAGGGCTGGTTTCGCTTTGAGAAAGGACGGCGGCGACTGGCTCATATACGAATACGAATAATATGAGCCTGCGATCACAGTATTATCTCCTGTATTGATTTGCGGCTGCGGGGGCCCGGGTCTTCCGCAGGATAGCCCAAGGGAAGCAGAAAGAGGGCGGGGCACCCCGGCGGCAGCGAGACTATCTCGGCTACCTTGACCGGCTGGAAAGCACGTACCCAACACGTCCCCAGGCCCAAAGAGGTGGCGGCCAGTACCATATTCTGCACCGCTATAGACACATTGACCACCCCGTTGATCACGCTCCGCTCCTCTGCTTCGTCCTCTTTTCCCGAGCGAGCGGAACGGAGGATCATGGACAGGCTGGGCCTGACCGCTCCCGACCGCAGCAGCTCCCAAGTGCGCTTGCTCCTGTCTCCGAAAGCCTCGAAATCGGTACAGGCCACGATGACCACCGGAGCCTGCTCCACGAATCTCTGATTAAAAGCCGCCTCCCGCAACGCCTTCCTGGTATCTGAGTCCGTGATGACCTTGAACTTCCATGTCTGAAGGTTGCTGGCTGAGGGGGCCAGGCGGCCCGCCTCCAGCACCTCGTCGATCAACTCTTGGGGTACAGCTTTATCCTGGTAGCGCCTTATGCTGCGCCTAACGCTTATAGCCTCCATTACCTCCATGCTCATCACTCCTTTCTCATCAATCCCCAGCGCCACCCGATATCACAATATGTCTACCATTCTTCATGCATACATATATCCCACAAAGGGTATATGGTTTATATCCCTTTTAACTATAAAGGGCTGTTTCAAGCTAGAAAAGAACAGCGAGGGGGAGGTAAGGACATGGAAAAGAATTTTAAGTGCTGGCCCAAGGGAGTTTTCAAGCAGCTGAGCTACCCGGAGATGCCCGTCTACGAGATGCTGAGCACGGCTGCCCGGCAGTGGCCGTGGAGAAATGCGCTCATCTTCGGTGGGATGGAGACCACATACCAGGAGCTGGAACAGCTGTCGGACCGCTTCGCCACCGCCCTGGCCGATATGGGGGTGAAGAAGGGAGATAAGGTAGGCATCCACCTGCCTAACTGTACCCAGTTCGCCATCGCCTATTACGGGCTGTTGAAAGCGGGGGCGGTCTTCGTTCCTATGAGTCCACTGCTGGCGGAGAGAGAGCTGGTCTTCGAGTGTAACGATGCCGAGGTGGAGACCTATATCGGCCTGGACCTCCTTTTCGCCATGCCCCAACAGGCCCTACCCAAGACCCCGGTGAAGAACACCATAATAGTCAGCCTGGCTGATTGCTATCCACCCGTGGCCGCGCCGGCCAAGGCCCTTGAGAGGCAGCCGACTCCCGAGGGGACTCTGGACTTTTCCTCCCTGGTGGCGGACTACCCTCCCGAACCTCCCCAGATAGATTTCGACCTCAAGGAGGACATAGCCCATATCGCCTATACCGGCGGTACCACCGGAACTCCCAAAGGGGTTATGATTACCCATTACAACGCCGTGGCCATGTGCTGCCAGGTTGCCTACTGGTTCCTGGGCGGGGACATAACCTACGAGAATGGGATTATGGGCATAAAGCGCATGGAGGGGGACAGCGATGAGGACCACCCCTTTGGCAGAGGACAGGAGATGTCGCTCATCGTAGTCCCCTGGTTCCATGCCATGGGGGTGATGGGATACCTCAACATGCAGCTGATGATCGGGGGAACCCTGGTGGTATTCCCCCGTTTCGATCCCACCGAATACCTGCAGGCCTTCAGTAAGTACCGCGCCACCGTCTTTGGGGGCGCCCCCCAGCTCTTCGTTCCCCTGGTAGAGAATCCCATATATGAGGAAACGGACTTATCCGACATCAAGCTGGTGGTATCGGGAGCCGCGCCCATACCCCAGTACCTCCTGGAGGCCCTGCTGAAGAAGATCCCGGGGGTGGTTTGTGAAGCCTATGGGCTCACTGAATGCAGCCTGGCCTGCTCCGTCAATCCACCCACCCGGGAAGGATACAGGCTGGGCTCGGTAGGCCTGCCTTTGCCTGATACCGACATAAAGATCGTGGACTCTGAAGATGGCACAAAAGAGATGCCCGTGGGGGAGATCGGGGAGATAACACTGCGGGGACCCCAGGTGATGAAGGGCTATTGGAAAAAGCCCGAGGAGACGGCCCAGGTGCTCAAGGACGGCTGGTTGTACACCGGGGACATAGGGAAGTTCGACGAGGACGGGTATTTGTACATCGTGGATCGTAAGAAGGACATGCTCATCTACAAGGGTTATAACGTCTACCCCCGCGACCTGGAAGAAGTCATTAACGAACACCCGGCCGTAGCCCAGGCGGCGGTGGTGGGCAAATACGACGACCGCCTAGGCGACCTCCCCATAGCCTTCGTCGAACTGGTCCAGGGAGAGGAGATCGGCGAGGAGGAGCTGCTCGATTACGCCAACGATAACCTGGCGAAATACAAGAAAATCCGCGTCCTGAAGATCGTCGAGGCCCTTCCGGCCACCGCCACGGGCAAGGTTCTCAGAAGGGAGCTGAGGGACCAGGCCCAGGAACTAGAGATATAACCTTGATGGGGTCAAACCTGCGGCCTTCGGTTTCAACGCCGATGGGGTCAAACATGCGATCTTCGGCAAAAGCCCGATACTCACTGACTGGAGGTCAGGAAGTCCATGGTCTTGGTGATCAGGGCGTCTATGCCGGCGCTCTTGGATACGAAGTCGTCGGCTCCCATTTCCCTCAATTGATCGATGCTTTCGCGGCGGGATAGAACGGAGGAGATGATCACCGGGGTCTGCATGGTCAGATCGTCCTGTCGCAGCTGCTTCAAGACACCTATGCCGCTCTGCCTTGGCATGTGAATATCAAGGATGATAACGTCGGGGTCAACACGTTTAGCCATTTCCACGGCATGGGAAGCATCCAGGCATAGATGTGTTTTTATTCCCTTGCTGTTGAGTATTACTTCCGTCAACCTGGCGATGGAGCGGTCATCCTCGATGACTAAAACCCTTTTCTGGCCCACCATAAAAGTATAATCCGGGTGCCAGAGAGAGGTCAAAGGCAGGACCGCTGCTCGGGCAGGCTGTATCTAAAGACCGTATTCTCTTTTACGCTTTGAAACGGTAGAGGGATGACAGCCGTAGATCTCGGCGATCTCATTCAGGGTCAAACCCTTACGCAGGTGAGCCCTGAGTTCGGTCTTCTTGATATCCACGCGAGCAGGTCCGCCCTTCTTTGCAACTGGCTTCTTCTTAGCGGCTGGCTTCTTGGCAGCCGTCTTCTTCTTAGTGGCAGGCTTTTTCTTCGCGGCTGGTTTCTTGGCGGCGGGCTTTTTCTTTGCAGCAGGCTTCTTCTTCGCGGCTGGCTTCTTGGCAGCCGTCTTCTTCTTCGCGGCAGGCTTTTTCTTTGCAGCAGGCTTCTTCTTGGCGGCTGGCTTCTTCTTAGCGGCTGGCTTCTTGGCAGCCGTCTTCTTCTTAGTGGCAGGCTTTTTCGTCGTCTTAGTCGCCATGTCCTTTCTCCTTTCCCCTATTACCTACATTTACCCTATACCCGGAAAGTGTTCTCTATCATGCATGAGTAAAGGAAAACACGAATGCTAGCCTACCGTCAACTTGCGTCTTGCCCACCATCACTCATCCACAGTCTCGAGAACGCGGCGATATTCCTCAACCGCTTTTTCGAGATGCTCCCGCCTGAAATCAGGCCATAATATAGAGGTAATGAATATCTCGGCATCGGCCAGGTGCCAGAGCATGAAATTACTTATCCTTTTCTCTCCCGCCGTGCGTATCAGCAAGTCAATATCTGGTAAATCAGGGAAATATAAGTAGTTGCGGAAAGACAACTCGTCCAGCTCCCGTAGATCCAGGCAGCCGTTCTCCACATCCTCTGCTATCTTCAACCCGGCGTCCATGATCTCGCGCCTGCCTCCGTAGTTGAAGTTGATATTCAGGGTCAAGCCCTTGTTCTGCGATGTGGCATCGGCAGAGAGATCGAACCAAGCCAGTATCTCGGGGGGGATCCTTTCCCTTCTCCCCATGTGGCGCATACGCACTTCCAGCCTCATGAATTCCTCTAAACGCTTCCTCAAGACATCTCGGCTCATATTCACCAGGAAGCGCACCTCATCCTCAGGCCTGGCCCAGTTCTCAGTGGAGAAGGCGAAGAGTGAAAGGGCTCTGACTCCCCATTCGGAGCATGCCCTGACGGCTTCCATGATGGATTCCTCGCCCGACCGATGTCCTTCGATACGCGGCAGGCCCCGCATGGTGGCCCAACGGCCGTTTCCGTCCATGATTATTCCGATATGCTTAGGATATATCTCGCTCACGCATCATCCTCCAATATCCCTATGGCGTGCAAGAAAATTATACCTAATATGCCTTCCCGGTTATAGGCACGTGGAAACGTAAGCCTGTACTTAAAGGTAGGTATAGCAAGGCGTTTTTACTGTTAAATCGCTACCTGCGATAACTATATATCAAGTGCAGCGGAATAATTCCGATAATAAATACGATATACCTTTAAAAAGCAAAGCAAGGGATGCAAGGCATTAATATGGAGATCAAGAACACAGAGGAAACATCGCAAAAAGTCCCGCAGAGACAGGTGTTTCGTAGTTATTTTACGAAGAAACTGGAGCGTAAATTCCAAGAAAAGGATATGGATATGCCCCAGTACCTCATCAACCTCATGGATGTACCCTTCGAGCAGTTCACCGAGGAGGATAAAGAGCACTACGAAACCCATCTGAAACCGCTGGCCTATGTCTTCGCGGAGCAGCTGGCGGAGGTCTACGAGACCATGGGAAGACCCCGAGACGGATGGGAGGAGATGCTGGAGCGCGTAGACCCCACTCCGATGAAGGTCTGGGCCACCCTGGTCCTGTATCAACAGGAAGAGGCCCAGCAACTAGAAGGCGATCTGGACATAATAGTGGAGGAACCGCTCCAGACCTCGGCTCCTACTGAGAAGATAAAGGTCCGCCCCTATCCCAACAAAGAGGACCAGTCAAAAGAACGCTGGTGGGAAAAGAAGATCTTCTGATCTATCATCCGCAACTCCCAATCCTTCAGCTTGTGCCCCCACTTATATGCCAATATGATTAGGCAGAAGGAGGCATTTACCATGCAAGACGAAGGAGCATTGAGGGACCTCATATGCGAGATCGGGAGGCGGACCTGGCAGCGGGGCATGGCTTCGGCCAATTCCGGCAACATCTCGACCCGTCTCAGCCAGGATACCGTGCTCATCACCCCCACCATGGTCAGCAAGGGTTTCATGAAGCCGGAACAGCTCCTGGTGATGAACCTGTCCGGAGAGGTGCTAAAGGGGGAGGGATATCCCACATCGGAGACGCCCATGCATCTGCGCCTGTACAGCGCCAGAGAGGATATCGGGGCGGTGGTGCACGGCCATCCTCCCATTGCCACCGGTTTCGCGGTCGCGGGCCAACCCCTGGACCGCCACCTCATACCGGAGGCGGTTATCTTCCTGGGCGAGATACCCATAATACCCTACCTTTCCCCCGGCAGTCCCGAGCTGGCCGAGGCCATCGTACCCTACCTGGAGATGCACGACGCGGTACTGCTGGAGAACCACGGCGCCTTGTGCTGGGGAAGCGAGCTGGAACAGGCCTATCACCGCTTGGAGACGGTCGAGTTCTGCGCCACGGTTACCTTGACGGCCCAACTCCTGGGAGGCGCCAGGGAGATACCCAGTGAACCCCTTGAGAATCTCCTCAAAGTGCGGGAGATGATGAAGAAAAACCCATAGGCGGGAAAGCGAAGATCGAAGGTTTGACCCCATTCTCTGATTCTATTTGCCTCTAAGTGCATCGTTTTGGTGCCTGACACCGAAATGGAGCATTTACTATTATGGGCATATGTGTAATAATATCTTTTGAAAGGCAAGGACAAGCTCCAAGGAGGTAAAGAGGATGCAGCAGGAGCAGATGGATACGCTCAAAGACGAAGGAAAAGGTAAAGCAGCCGAGATCGGAAATTATCTGGCCATTATGAGCGGCAAGGGAGGGGTGGGGAAATCAGCGGTTACCTCCCTTCTGGCAGCGGGGATGAATCGCAGTGGACTCGAGGTGGGTATCCTCGATGCCGACATCACCGGGCCGAGCATACCTCGCATGATGGGAGTTCACGGCCGCGTCAGAATGGAAGACGAGCTCATGGTACCCCCCTGCTCCGCCGGAGGGATCAAGGTGATGTCGGCCAACCTGGTCCTGGAGAAGGAGGACGACGCCCTTATCTGGAGAGGGCCGATGGTCTCCAACGCCCTGCGCCAGTTCTATGAGGAAAGCAAGTGGGGGAAACTGGATTATCTTCTGATAGACCTCCCGCCGGGAACCTCGGACGCCCCCCTGACTATGATGCAGATGCTCCCTTCCACGGACGTGCTGATCGTCACCTCCCCCCAGGTGCTTGCCTCCATGATAGTGCGTAAGGCCATCAACATGGCACGCAAGGTCGGCTCCAGGGTCATCGGGATGGTGGAGAACATGGGATCCGCCCGCTGCCCCAACTGCGGCGAGACCTTCGAGCTATTCCGCGGCGGCGGGTCGGAGAAGATCGTTGAGGACATGAAGGTGCCCCTCTTGGGCAAACTCGCCTACGACCCGCGCATAAGCGAGCTCTGCGACCTGGGTAAGATCGAGGACTACCGGAGCGAGGAAGTGGACGCCGTGGTAGCCGCGGTGTTGGAGCTCACCCGTGATGCGTAAGGAGGAGGATGATGACCTTTCAAGGTGGAGAAAAAGGAAGAGGCAGCGAGGGTGGGACAGTGCCACAACAGACCCCGTCCTTGGAGCCCTGGTATAGGACAGCCCAAGAGGCGGCTCAGATACTGGTGAGCGCCCTGGCCCTCTATGCTTCTATGAGGTCTTTTCTGGATAAGATGAAAAAACGCCGCGACCTGAAGCGGAGAGAGGAGGCGTAGGCTTATGTTCGGGACCAGACGAGGAGGAAGCGGCACCGGGAGGGGCGCCGGCAGGCCTGCAGGTGGGAAAGGGCTGGGCGGCAGCAGTGTATGCAGCTGTCCCAAGTGCGGGTATAGCGAGCCCCATACCCGAGGTGTGCCCTGCTCCCAAAAAGCGTGCCCCAAATGCGGTACCCGCATGACGGGAGCGCGTTGTTGATAGAACTTGAGTCTGTATTTGACGGGGGAGCCGGGCAGGTAGGCCCTGGCTCCGTTTAAAGAGATTAATGGAGGTAATGAAGATGAGAGTAGCCATAACGGCAAGCGGTCCGGACCTGGACAGCGCGATAGACCCCAGGTTCGGACGTTGTGCCTATATGGTCTTCGCAGACACCGAGACTATGGAATTCGAGGCTGTATCCAATCCCAGCATGTCCGCGGGGGGAGGAGCCGGTATCAGCACCGCCCAGATGGTCATAGACAAGGGCGTGGAGGCTGTTATCACCGGTAACATAGGCCCCAACGCCTACGGCGTGCTTAACCAGGCGGGGATCCCCGCCTACACGGGTGCCTCGGGTACCGTAAGGCAGGCACTGGAGACATGTAAATCAGGCGGCTTCAGCGCCACCCAATCCCCTACCGTCGGTGACCATTTCGGTATGCAGCCACCCGGTCCCGCCACGGGCCCAGGCGGAGGCACCCCGCCCCCCGGAGGCTTTCCCGGCGGCGGAATGGGAGGCGGCATGGGCGGCGGACGCGGCATGGGCGGCGGACGCGGCGGAGGTAGAGGCAGAGGTGGAGGCCGTTGGTAATCTGCATAGCCAGCGGCAAAGGCGGCACCGGTAAAACCCTGGTGTCTGTGAACCTGGCCCTCTCCCTGGCCCAATCGGGCCGGAAGGTCCAGCTTATCGACTGCGACGTCGAGGAGCCCAACGATCATCTCTTCCTCAAGCCCGAGATAGAGAGCAGCGAGGAGGTCGCCCTGCCGGTTCCCCGTATTGATGAGAGTAAATGCACTCTCTGCCGGGAATGCGTCGATTTCTGCGCCTACAACGCCCTGGCCCTGGCCGGGGAGAAGGTGATGGTCTTCGACGAGCTCTGCCATTCCTGCGGGGGGTGCTCCATCCTGTGCCCGGAGGAGGCTGTAACCGAGGAGCCCGTGACCATAGGAAGGATGGAGAAGGGCATCGCCAGGACGTCATCCTCGGGCCAGGACATCACCTTTTGCCATGGCGTCCTCGATATCGGGGAGCCCAAGGCCACCCCCATCATCGGGCGCATTAAAAGGGAGATAAAACCTGACATGATCAACATCCTGGACGGGGGCCCGGGTACGGGATGCGCGGTGATGGAAACGGTGCTCGAGGCCGACTACTGCGTGCTGGTCACCGAGCCCACCCCCTTCGGCCTCCACGACCTGCGTATGGCCCTGGGCATGGTTCGGGAATTTGAGGTGCCTCACGGCGTGGTCATCAACAAATACATACCGGGAGGGGGCGGCGTGGACGCCTTTTGCATTGATAACCATATTCCGGTGCTCATGCGCATCCCCTACCACCGTGATTACGCCGTCCTTTATTCCCGCGGCCTCAACCTGGTGGAGGAGCGCCCTGAATGGTTGGAGCGTTTCCTGCATCTCTTCCGCGCCATCAAAAGTGAAGAGAGTGCTGAGGAGGTGAGGTCGTGAAACAGATAACCGTGTTGAGCGGAAAGGGCGGTACGGGCAAGACCACCGTGACCGCAGCCCTGGCCCAATTGATGGGTGAGGTGATTATCGCGGACTGCGACGTGGAGGCCCCCAACCTCCACCTGCTGCTCAACCCCGAGGTTAACAGGAACTACCCCCTCTCCATCTCCAGCAAGGCGGTTATCGACCAGGAACTGTGCACCGAGTGCGGCCTTTGCCAGGAGGAATGCCGCTTCGAGGCCATACATGATTATAAGGTAAAGCCGTTTTTATGCGAGGGATGCGGACTGTGCAAGAGCCTGTGCCCGGTAGGCGCCGTGAGCATGCTGGAGCAGGAGGGAGCGGAGGTCTTCCTGGGAGATACCGACTTCGGCCCCATGGTATGGGCCAGCCTGGCCATGGGCGAGGAGGCATCGGGCAAGGTGGTCTCGCAGGTGCGCATGGAGGCCCAGGCTATCTGCGCGGAGGGCGGGCCCGAGTTGATACTGACCGACGGCTCCCCCGGCATCGGCTGCCCGGTGATCGCCTCGGTATCAGGGTCGGACCTGGCGCTCATGGTGACCGAGCCGACCCTCTCGGGCCGGCACGACCTGGAGAGGGCCATGGAGATGGCCGCCTTCTTCAACATCCCCTCGCTGGTATGCATCAACAAGTCGGATATCAACCCGGAGGAGGCGGAGAAGATAAGAAGCCTATGCCTGAGCAAGGGAGTGGAGGTGGCGGTAGAGATACCCTTCAGTGATGCCCTCGCCGAGTCAGCACGGCAAGCGCGTCCTCCGCTTACAGAGATCGACGACCAGGTAGCACAGCTTTTCGACAAGCTCTATAGAAAGGTAATGGAGAGTACAGGTCTCAAAAGCAAACTCAAGGGGTAACGCCGGCCAGGTAGTAATCCTCATACCGGCTGGTATAATGCCCCTAGTGACGGCTACAAGGAGGTAAATATGATTATATGTATTACCGCAGAAAACGGGCAGGTATGCCCGCACTTCGGACAATCCCCTGAGTTCGCCTTATACGAGGTGGAGGAAGGAGAGGCCAGGCAGATGAGGCTGGTACCCAACCCGGGACATTCTCCCGGAACCCTCCCTCCCCTGCTGAAGGAATGGGGCGTCACCCACGTCATCTCGGGGGGTATGGGGAACCGCGCCGTTTCCCTTTTCCAGTCCATGGGCATCGACGTTGTGACCGGGGCCCAGGGTGGACTCGACGATATCGCCAGGTCCTTCGTGGCCGGGGAGCTGGAGCCCGAAGAGAACATCTGCGACCATCCCGAGGGACATTCCCACGGGCACGGTGATGGGCACCACCAGCATTGACGACAGATATTGTAAGAAGAGGAGAAGACCGGTATGGCCAGGCCCCCTAAAAGAAAGGTGGTGGGAGAGGAACCTCCCTCCGACTATTTCAAGCCTCGCGGTATTCCCCTGGTTCAACTTGAGGAGAACTCGCTGACCATCGAGGAACTGGAGGCCCTGCGCCTTGCGGACAAAGAAGGTTGTTACCAGGAGGACGCGGCGAAACAGATGGGGGTCTCGCGCCAGACCTTCCAGCGTATTCTGAAACAGGCGCGGCAGAAGGTCACCGATGCCCTGGTAAACGGAAAAGCGGTGCATATATCCGGAGGGAAATACGTTACTCCCATGGGGAGCGGGCGTTTCAGGTGCGGGTATTGCGGCGGCGAGGTCAAGTCCTCTAAAGGCAGGCGCGGGGCGTCCTGGCAGTGTCCGGAATGTGATACATAAGGGGTCAGGTCTTGACCCCTTTGTATATTTTTCTGTTCATTTGCCCCTCATTGCCGTGTCCAGCCGTACCAGATGAACAAAAACCCCAATAACTTCTCAACCATTACAGCCCACCTACCGAGTAGAGTAAGGAAGGGCAAAGGACGCGTTTGTGGAATTATATTCATAGAGGTAATCTATTATATATAGGCGGCTGAATGCCTTTCCTTCCTGTAAAAGTATTGAGGGGAGGATGAGGTAGGGAAGGTTTGCGTGTTTTAATTGCCCATTGAGAGGGGGTGATGTCCGAAAGGCACAGGTTTTTCGGGTTTCACTTCAACTTACCCTAGGGGGGTGAATCATGAAGAGTGATTACGTTAGAAATGCCATATTAGCGGTTGCCTTGGCCGTCATTGCCTTCTTCTGGATCTGGTTCTATGAATACCTCGGGGCCAAGGCCTATTGGGTGGCCCTGGTCGCCTTCGGGGTATGCATGGCCTACGGGACGGAATTCCGCAAGGCGATGCCCTGGGCAACCGGGGGAGCGGTACTGGGCGCGGCGTGGGGCCTGCTCACCTACGTCTTGTTCATGCTGGTCTTCCCCTTGTACTACGGCCTTTCGGTAGCCCTTGCCGGAGCGATCTTCATCCTGTTGGCTGGACTGATAAGCATTCCCAGAATGAGAGAGCTGTTACCGATGATGCTGGTGGGCTGGGGCTGCTTCCTGGGAGCTGTAGCCCGCTTCGACTATCTCCTGGCGGAGAAGCCGATAGAGGGCATGCCCCGCGCCATTACCAACTTCATCGGGGTCATCCTGTCCCTGCTCATCGGGATACTGATCGCCACCGTGTTGGACGCCCTGGTCTTCGCCCCCAGGAAGGAAAAGGCGGCGGCCGAGGCCCCGGCGGCACCGCAAGCGCCGGAGATACCAGAGGAATAGGAGGTGGTGCATATGCGAAGATTGAGAAGATACGTAATCGTCCTGGCCGCCTCCGCCCTGATAATCTCCCTGGCCATGATCCTGCCCGCGGGGGCCCAGACCACCAGCAGTAACGTAGAGTACATGGACTACGAGCTGGTCTTATGCGACACCGATGTTGACGGCGACATCGAGAAGATCCAGCTCATGAACTGGATCGCCTTGAACGGCGACGGCACCACGGACGTGGAGATGGATAAGGCCTTCGAGGAGACCACCAGCTGGCAGGGAATACACGGTTGGACCACTCCTACAGACGAGGGGGATCTCCTGCTGTGGGAGGGCCTTAGCACCAGCGACTTCGCAAACTTCCCGGCCATGACGACATTCTCCGAGAGCATGGTAGAGGATTCCGCAATGCGTATCCCGCTGGATGTCCGCTATCAATACTGGCTGGACGGCAAGCCGGTCGATCCCAACGACATAACCGGCGAAAGCGGCCATTTCAGGATGGAATTGACCCTGACCAACACCAGCGAGGAGATGACGGTGGTGGAGTACGAGGACCCGGAGACGGGCGAGATGATGGAGACGGAGATAGAGACCTACCTCCCCATGGTCATCATCCCCTACGACTGGTACTTCGACAACACCACCTTCTTCAACATGGAGTGCGACCCCACGGGACTGGTCTTCTGGATGCCCGACTTCTACCAGGTGGGATGGTCCATTCCCCTTTTCCCGCCGGCCACCGAGGACAGCCACACCATATGGGTGGAGGCGGACGTGAAGAACTTCCACCTTCCCACCTTTACCTTGCCCGTGGCCTTCGTCTTCCCGGAGACCAACCAGATCGACACCACGGCCATCTTCAAGAACGGCCTGGAGCAGCTCTTCGATGGAGTAAAACAGCTGGATGAGGGGCTGGTGATGGCGGAGGAAGGCATAGGAGATCCCGGAACGGCGGATACCCTGCTCTACGGGATCAGCGCGGTAAACGAAGGTATGGCCCAGTTGGCTGGTTCACTGCCAACCGCTAAGGCGGGCGTGGATAACGACATGATTCCCGGAGTGCAGCAGGCGGTAGCGGGCATCGGCTCAGAGGCAACGTCCGATACCCTGCTTTACGCCGTTTACCAGACCACACTGGGATTGCAGGGCCTCGTGGCCGGGATCGGGGGTCCCACCACCCCAGATACCCTTCTCTACGGCACGGCCTTGATGGCGGCAGGGTTGAACGAGGCCGCGGCCGCTATCGGAAGCTCGACTACCGATGAAACCCTCCTGTACGCCGCTAACCAGATAATACTGGGCCTTAGCAACACCGATCCGCTCAACCCCGGACTCCTGCAAGCAGCCCAGGGAATCCAGGCTGGTTCAGTAACTGGAGGAGCGATAGACACGAATCTGGCGAACATACGAGGTCTATGCGCCTTGTTGATCGCTACTTACCCGCAATTCGCTGGTAGTCCACCTGCAGATCCATCGGTCCAGAACATAGATGCAATAGCCCAGGGTCTCCAGGCAGCCATAAGCCAAGCTGGTGCAACTCCACCCTCGATCTACGACGCGGCTACTGGTATGGTAGCGGGGATCGGAAGCGCAAGCACGCCGGGCACCATGCTCTACGGTGCAAGCGCCATATATGGCGGCCTCGATTTCATAAAACAGGGCATAGGAAGCGCAACCACGCCAGACACCCTGCTCTACGCCGTGGCCCAGCTCGACTACGGCCTGAATCTTATAGTTGACCAGGTAGGTAGTTCCACCACGCCGGATACCGCGCTCTACGCCATGGCCCAGATGCAGTACGGCCTAACCGAGATGAAAGCAGGGCTTTCCACCGGCGACCCCAATAACCCCGGCTTGCTTGAAGGGTTGGTTCTTCTCTCCGGCGGCCTGGGCCAGGCCATCCAGGGCCTGGGAAGTCCGGGCACACCGGATACCCTCCTCTATGGAGGTGCCATGGAAGAAGCCGGTCTCGTCGAACTAGGGGCCGGGCTAAGTGAAGGCACCGGGGGAACAGCGTTAATGCTCGAGTCCCTCATGGATACCCTGGTGATGCTCAACGTCACCGAGGCTGAGTTGGAGGCCATCGCGATGAGAGGCGAGGAGTTCGACCACTTCCTCGGACGCGCTGAGGGCGCCGAGGAAAACCAGGTGCGCTTCGTCTACCAGACCAA
>Ga0180434_10003564_pt1 | contig 19767 bp, 19 predicted proteins | sample SS_ome_7_FD_132453 | JGI IMG/M metagenome (GOLD analysis project Ga0180434, IMG submission 132453) | Hypersaline lake sediment archaeal communities from the Salton Sea, California, USA - SS_1_D_2 metaG | ecosystem: Environmental > Aquatic > Non-marine Saline and Alkaline > Hypersaline >...
CGCCGCGGCGCTACAAGGATGATCCCAAGCAATATCAGCGCGATGAGCCGCAGTATGCCCAGACCGTTGGCAGCCCCGATAAGGGCCGTGCCCAACGCACCGCCGAGGGCGAAGAAGGCGAGGAGCCCGAACACGGCGAGGGCGAAGACAATACCGCCCAGCCACAGGTTCCATCTTCGAAGCGCGAGGGCCGACGCGGCATCGCCCAGGGATTGGCTCCAGCGACGAAGGAAGTCGGGGACCCCCTTTCGCGATACTATCAGGCCGACAATGACGATGGCTACCGCCAGCAGGATGAGCCCCACACCGAACGTTCCGACAAGGGCGCCCCAGGCGGTGCTGAAGGCGGAGACGACCGGGGAACTGAAGGAGAAGAGGAGCGCGAGAAAGATAATAAGGAGGAGGACCCATCTCACCGGGCGCGAGAAGATGAAGCGAAAGAAACGCCTGATGGGGGAACCGGACGCGTCTTCGACAGGGGCTGCGCTCTTCCCAGGTTTCTGGCGAGGCTTGCCTTTGGCCTTTGCCACTGCCCTCTCCCTAGAACATGGATAGCTGCTGTGGCTTATCCTCTTCCCCAGCCTCCTCGACTTGCTCCGCTTGAGTCAGGAGGAGAGGAATCTTAAGCATATCCTCTTGGATGGTCTTGCGCAAGCTCTGCTGGTGGAGAGCCGCTGCGGGGTGATACATGGCGAAGTGGAGTATTCCGTCCTTCCTGCGTGCTGTGCCGTGGGCCTTCCCGATGGTGACGCCAGGGGAGAACTGGGCGAGGGAGTAGCGGCCCAGGGTGACAATCATGCGGGGCTGGATCAGCTCGATCTGCCGGTCCAGCCACTTGCGGCAGGCCAGCATCTCCGAAGGCAGCGGGTCGCGGTTGGTTGGGGGACGGCATTTGATGACGTTGGCTATATACACCTGGTCGCGCCGCAGGTCAATCGACTGCAGCAGTTCATCAAGGAAGTGGCCCGCTGGCCCGACGAAGGGCCGTCCCTGCTGGTCCTCGTGCCAGCCCGGCGCCTCGCCGACGAAGAGGATGTCAGCGTCCTCGGGGCCCTCGCCAGGCACGACCCGCGTGCGGGTTCTGGCCAGTTCGCAGTCGGTGCACAGAGCTATCTCCTGGTAGAGCTCACTGAGCGCTGACACGTTGCCTCCCGGTTACCATCATTATTATACCAACGAGAATCAATACGCCTCCCCAGATGTTGCGCAGCAGCGATGCGTCGAGCAAGTCGGCCAGCATGCCGCCGAGGAAGGTGAACAGGATTGCGGCGGGGATAATCCACAGCGCCACGCTCAGCCTGACAGTGTGCTGGCGGTAGTGGGTTATCGTGCCCACCAGCGCCGTCAGCGTGATGACGAGAAGGGAGACTCCCTGCGCCGAGTGCTGTCCCACTCCCAGCAGGAGGACCATGCCCGGCACCAGGATTGCCCCTCCCCCTATGCCGAGCATCCCGCCGAGCAGCCCTGCTGCAAGCCCTATGCCGATGCCGATGCCTATACTCATGTGCAGCCTTCTCTAACTGACAATCATGTAGATGCCCAGGGCCATGACGAAAGCGCTGAATATCCACCTGAGCTGCCGTGCCGGGACCCGCATCATCAGTTTCGCTCCCGTGACGACGCCCACCACAGCACCAAAAGCCAGCGCCGGGATGAACGCCCAGTCCGCGTCGCCCGGAATGTGGCCCAGTGAGGCATAGGTTATGGTTCCGACGAGGGCTATGGCGACTATGACCGCGAGAGAGGTGCCGTGGGCCTCATGCTGTGCCACGCCGAGGACGCCGACCATGAGAGGTACGAGGAACACTCCACCACCCACGCCGGTGAGCCCGGCCTGCATACCGGCGACAGCCCCGATCAGGAGCGAAACAAGAGCGACCTTCTTCAAACAGCAACCCGCTACGCTATTTGCGACGATGATAGCATAGGCTCAAAGGTGAGTCAATTTCGCCTGCGCGTGCCGGGAGCACGGATGGGGTGAGGCCGCAACAGACCTGCACTTGCTCGCCCCCTCTTGTGCTTTTGGGGCGATTGTAGTATTATTGAGTTCACCGCAGGGGAGCCTTTACGGCTGAGAGGCCGGGGTGCCGGTCAACCCTTCGAACCTGATCTCGGTAATGCGAGCGTAGGGACGCGGTAGCCAGTGAGACCAAGAGTCTGGAACCGAAAACCTAGGCTCTTGGTTTTTTGCTTTTGAGGGAGGTTGAGGTGACACAGTTAGAGCTGGCACGAAAGGGGACTATCTCTAAGGAGATGAAATCTGTAGCCGTAGAGGAAGGGGTGACGCCGGAGCTTGTGCAGCAGGGGCTGGCCGAGGGGACCATCGTAGTGCCGGCCAACGTCAATCACAGGATGGGCCGCTACTGCGGCATAGGCAAGGGGCTGAGGGTCAAGGTCAACGCCAACATAGGCACCTCCTCGGATTTCAGCGATGTCGAGACCGAGCTTGAGAAACTGAGAGTTGCCATCGGGCACAAGGCCGACACGGTAATGGACCTGAGCACCGGTGGCGACATCACCGCCATCCGCTGCGCCATCCTTGAAGCAAGCTCCATCCCGCTGGGGACCGTTCCCATCTACCAGGCGGGCATCGAGGCCATAGAGAGGGAAGGGGCGATAGTCAGGATGACTGCCGATGGGCTCTTCGCCGTCATCGAGCAGCAGGCCAGGGAAGGTGTGGATTTCATGACGGTTCATTGCGGCGTTACCCGCTCGGCTATCGAGCGGCTGCGACGTCAGGGGAGGTTGACCAATGTCGTGTCCAGAGGGGGCGCCTTCCTCCTGGGGTGGATTCTGCACAACGAGCAGGAGAACCCCCTGTATGAAGAGTATGACCGCCTTCTGGAGATAGCGCGGGAGTTCGATGTGACGCTCAGTCTGGGCGATGGGCTTCGCCCCGGCAGTCTCGCCGACGCCACCGACCGGGCGCAGGTCGAGGAGCTGATCACCCTGGGAGAGCTGGTGCAGCGGGCGTGGGATGGCGGCGTGCAGGTGATGGTGGAGGGGCCGGGACACGTCCCGCTCGACCAGATTGAGGCCAACGTCCAGTTGCAGAAGAGGCTGTGCAAAGGGGCGCCGTTCTATGTGCTGGGCCCCCTGGTCACCGACGTCGCTGCCGGCTACGACCACATCGCCGGCGCCATTGGAGGCGCTATCGCCGCGGTTGCCGGCGCTGACTACCTGTGCTACGTGACCCCCACCGAGCACCTTGGCCTGCCTGACCCGGACGACGTGAGGGAAGGGGTGATAGCCTCACGCATCGCTGCCCATGCCGCGGACATCGTCAAAGGGGTGAAGGGGGCATGGGACTGGGACAGGCAGATGTCCCTGGCGCGTGAGAACCTGGACTGGGAGGAGCAGGTCAGGCTGTGCCTCGACCCGGCCAAAGCCCGCAAGCTGCACGGCATCCATTCCACCTCAGGAGACGCGTGCAGCATGTGCGGCGACTACTGCGCCCTGCAGTTGGTGGCGGACTTCCTGGGGACCAAAGAGGGCAAGCACTAGGACCGAAAGGAGATATGAAATGGCCATATTCCATCCCGTCTCGGAGAAAGACGTTACCAGAGCCATTGTTTCGAGCTTTCTGCACCATATTGAAGACTGTGTGGACAGCGATGTAATCATCGTCGGCGGCGGCCCCAGCGGGCTGGTGGCGGGAAGAGAGCTGGCGAGGCAGGGGGTCAACGTCGTCATCATAGAGAGGAACAACTACCTTGGCGGGGGGTTCTGGATCGGGGGCTACTTCATGAACAAACTGACCGTCAGGGCTCCGGGACAGGAAGTCCTTGAGGAGTTGGGAGTCCCCTGTGAGCAGGTCAGTGAGGGGCTCTACGTAGCCAGCGCTCCTCATGCGTGCTCCAGGACGATAGCCGCGGCGTGTGACGCCGGGGTGAGAGTTCTTTCCCTCACCCTCCTCGAGGACGTCATCCTCAGGGAGAACAACCGCATGGCGGGCATCGTCATCAACTGGAGCCCTATTGCGCACCTGCCCAAAGAGGTGGCTGCCCTCGACCCGGTGCCGCTCGAGTCCAAGGTGGTGATCGACGCGACGGGCCACGACGCCTGTGTGGTCAGGAAGCTGGAGCAGCGGGGCCTGCTCAAGGCGAAGGGGGAAGGCGCGCTGTGGATTGAGGCATCCGAGGACGCGGTGGTGGAGAACACCAGCGAGGTGCACCCGGGGCTCGTCGTCGCCGGGATGGCGGTGGCCGCGGTCTACGGGCTGCCGCGCATGGGGCCTACCTTCGGCTCGATGCTGCTTTCGGGCAAGCGGGCGGCGGATGTCGCCCTGCAAATCCTTGACCGGGTGGGAGCGCCGTAGAGGAGCGGCATGAAGGCGGAGATTATCTCCATCGGCACCGAGCTGCTGCTGGGGCAGATCACGGACACCAACGCCTCCTACCTGGCGTCCAAGCTCCCCGAAGTGGGAATCGACCTGCTGTGGGTCACACAGGTGGGCGATAACCTGGGGAGGATGAGGGAGTGTCTGGAAAGGGCGTGGAACCGCTCCGAACTGGTGCTCACCAGCGGCGGCCTGGGCCCCACCGAGGATGACCTCACGCGAGAGGCCATCGCCGCGTTGATGGGGGAGGAGTTGACTGTGGACCCTGAGCTTGAGCACGAGCTGAGGGAGTTCTTCTCTCGACGCGGCTATAAGATGCCCCAGAGCAATGTCAAGCAGGCGACCTTGATCCCCTCGGCTCAGACGATAGCCAACCCCAGGGGCACCGCTCCGGGATGGTGGGTGGAGCGGGACGGGAGAATCATCATCGCCATGCCCGGCCCGCCCAGCGAGTTGCAGCGCATGTGGGAGAAGGAAGTCTCGCAAAGGCTGCATGAGAAGATACCTGAAATCATCGTTTCAAGGACGCTGAAGACGCATCTCCTGGCCGAAGCCGCAGTGGGTGAGATGGTCAGTCCACTCCTCTCATCCTCGAATCCCACTCTTGCCGTGTACGCCAAGCTTGACGGCATACACCTGCGCCTCACCGCGAAGGCGCGAAGCAGGGACGAAGCGCAGCAGATGATCGCGCAACTGGAAGAGCGCGTCCGTGACATTGTGGGTGACAGCATCTGGGGCTGCGACGATGAGACCCTGGAGAGCGTGGTTGGCGCACTCCTCATCGAGAGGGGGCTCACGCTCGCCACCATGGAGTCCTGCACCGGAGGACTTCTCGCCAGCACAATCACCGACGTTCCGGGAAGCTCCGACTACTTCAGGGGCGGGCTGGTGTCCTACACCAACGAGGCGAAGGTGACCTACGGTGTGGCCCCCGCGCTTCTGGAGCGACACGGGGCCGTCAGCCCCGAGGTGGCGGGGGCGATGGCCGAGGCGGCCAGGCGCCGTCTGGGGGCCGACATCGGGGTGGGCATAACCGGCGTGGCCGGCCCTGACCCATTGGAGGGCAAGCCGCCGGGAACGGCACACATCGCCATCGACGATGGAAGCGAGAAGAAGCTGGTCAAGGGGACCTATCCGCCGCTGCGCCACGATATGAAGCGGCGCGCTACAAACCACGCCCTCTTCGAGCTGAGGCGGACTCTCCTGTCCGCCAGGTAGTCGGTCCGCAATCCGCACTGTCGAATCCACCTGACCTTGACAACCCGTCGCCGCAGCGCTATGATGCTATTGGCTGACCGACTGGTTGGTCAGGGAAGCGAATGGGCAAGCCACTCCGGAGAAAAGACATACCCCCTCTGCGCCGCGCACAGATACTGGCGGCGGCGGCTGAGCTCTTCTCGCGCGGTGGCTACCAGGGCGTTACCGTGGATGCCATTGCCCGACAGGCGGGCATCAGCAAGGGTAACCTGTACTGGCATTTCAGGTCGAAACGGGAGATATTCCAGCTTCTCCTCGAGGAGGCTATGGGGAGGTTCGACCCGGTGCTGGGGGAGATAGCGGACAGCGATGCGCCGCCGCGTCAGAAGCTGCGCGCCCTCACCAGGGCTCTCCTGGAGACCGCCGCGGCCAACCCGGAAGCCATGTCCCTGGTGCTGCAGATTGCGGCGCAGCCGGAACTGAGGGACATGGTGTCGGCGGAGTACGTGCTGCTGATGAGCCGCTACATCGACACTATGACGCAGCTCTTCGCCGATGCCGGCGCGGAGAAACCACGGGATGTGGCCGCCCTCTACGCTCTTGTCATCGATGCTCTGATGGGGATGGTCGTCGTTGCCCCTGACCTCTACGACAAGGAACGGATCCTAGCGCTGCTCGAGGAGCGGTTTATCAGCTTCGGGAGGGACAAAGATGGCTGAGCCGGCGTCTCGCAAGACGGGAAAGCACATGGTGGAACTGAGAAACGTGTCGCGGTGGTACCACATGGGGCATGTGAGGGTCAAGGCCCTGAGCCGGGTGACCGTGGACATCGCCCGGGGCGAATTCGTAGTCATCCTGGGGCCCAGCGGCTCGGGGAAGACCACTCTGCTGAATCTGATTGGCGGCCTCGACTCGCCCACGTCGGGGACGATCCGGGTCGGTGGCGTCCCCATCACCGCGCTGGACGAGGGGGGGCTGACCCACTACCGGCGCGAGCGCATTGGCTTTGTCTTTCAGTTCTTCAACCTGGTCCCCACGCTCACGGCCGGCGAGAACGTGGAGTTCGCCGCCGACCTGGTGGCCCATCCGAGGGACACACTGAGGATGCTGCGGGTGGTGGGGCTCAGGCGGCGCGCCAACCACTATCCCAGCGAGCTTTCCGGCGGGGAGCAGCAGCGCGTGGCCATCGCCAGAGCGCTGGTGAAGGACCCGCCGATACTGCTGTGCGACGAGCCGACCGGGGAGCTGGACTTCGAGACGGGAAAGAGGATTCTGGCGGTACTGCGCCGCATCAACAGAATGAGGCACAAGACGGTGCTGCTGGTGACACACAACTCCGCCATCGCCGATATGGCCGACCGGGTTATCCGTCTGCGCAGTGGCGAGATCGTTGAGGACAGGCGGAATCCCTCCCCGGTTGACCCGCTGGAATTGACGTGGTAGAGCGCCATGAACACGCTTAACCGCAAGCTGATTCGAGACTTCTCGGCATCCAGGTGGCTGTTTGTCGCGGTGGCTGTGGTCATCTTCCTGGGTGTGGCCTTCTTTGGGGCCTCCTTCCTCGGATACCGCAATCTGAAGACCTCGTATGACTACACCTACGAAACCCTCCGCTTCGCCGATTTCACCGTTACCGTCGTCGAGGCCCCCGACGAGGCGTTGGAGGAACTGGGGTCCATCTCCGGGGTGAAGGCCGTCACCGGCAGAATGAACCGGGACATCGCCCTCACCCTCTCGGGAGACGAGGCGCAGAAGGTGCTGGCGCGGGTGATATCGCTGCCCTCCGATTCCCGCGCGGGGGTCAACGACGTCAAGATAGACGAAGGCGCGTACTTCGAGGAGGGCGATACCGCTGCGCTGCTGGTGGAGAAGGGCTTCGCTCAGTACCACGACCTGCGGCCCGAAGATGTGGTGCATCTTGCCGCAGGGGGCCAGGAAACCAGCTTCCGCATCGCGGGAACCGTTGTCAGCCCCGAGTACATCTGGCCGGCGAGGAGCCGGCAGGAGCTGCTGGTTTCCCCGGAGACCTTCGGAGTCCTCTTCGTTCCGCAGGATGCGGTGCCGGGACTCATGGGCGGGCCTTTCATCAACGAGTTCTGCTTTCTCGTCGACGAGGACGCGGACAGGGATACCGTCATTGCCGAGGTGGAGAGTGCGCTGGAACCCTACGCTGTGACCGATGTTGTCGCGCGGGAAGACCAGCCGAGCAATGCCGCTCTGTCGATGGACCTGCAGGAGTTCGGAGAGATGGCGGAGGTCTTCCCCCTTCTGTTCCTTGTCGTGGGGGCGCTGGCCACGTACATACTGCTCACCAGAATCGTCTGCAAGCAGAGGTCGCAGATCGGCCTGATGCGGGCCGTCGGCTACTCACGCCGCAAGGTGCTGCTTCACTATCTGAGCTTCGCCCTTATCATCGGAGTCCTGGGAGCTGTGCCGGGGACGCTGGCCGGCTATCTGCTTTCCGAAGCGGTGACCAACCTCTATGTCGGCTTCCTCAATATCCCCTACACCAGGATAGAGATGGGTTGGGTAGAGTGGCTGGCCATAGAAGAGGGGCTGCTGCTGGGGATTTTGCCGTGCGTGATTGCCGGAATCATCCCTGCCCGCGCCGCGGCGAGGCTCATTCCCGCCGAGGCCATGCGCACGCCGCCGCCCGCTGCCGGCCGCAGGCTTCTCGTGGAGCGGGTCCTTCCCTTCCTGGCGCGGCTGTCTGCTCCGAAGAAGATACCGCTGCGCAACGTCTTTCGTAATCGGCGCCGCAGCCTGTACACCGTGATTGGCATTACCTTCGGCATCAGCCTGATACTGGTTTCGGCTGCCTTCATCGACTCCGTTGACCACCTGATGAGCCTCCAGTTCGACCGCATCCAGCAATACGATGCCCAGATCAACTTCGCCCAACCTCAATCGGCTGCCGTGGCGGATGAAGTCAGCGGCTGGGATGAAACAGAGCGCGTTGAGCCTATCCTCCAGGTGCCTGCCAGGCTGGAGTATGGCGATGAGACCTACTCGACCCTGCTCGTAGGTCTTCCCAACGACTGCGAGCTGTACGGCGTGTATTCCGTCGCCGGGGACCGGGTGGCAGTGGACAAGGAAGGGGTCCTGTTGAGTGAAGGCCTGCGAAAGACGCTGGGCGTAGACGTGGGCGATGTTGTCGGTGTGCAGTCCCCCTATGCGGTATCCCAGCTTGAAGTTGTCGGGTTCGTGAGGCAATCACTGGGCGGGTTTGGCTACGTGAGCCTGCCGCAGGGCCAAGCGATTGCCGGGGAAGAGGGTGTGGTCAGCGGCCTCATGCTGGATGTCGAACCTGAGTACCTGGACTCCATAAGAGACAGGGCCTATGCGGTGCCGGGTACCGCCTCCGTTGAGCTCACCGCCGAGACATATGACAAGGTCAATGAACTGATGGGCTTTCTTCGCGGCATGATGTGGGTGATGCTGGGCTTCGGCGCCGCCATGGCGCTGGCAATCGTCTTCACCGTCGTGACCATCAACGTTCTGGAGCGCAGCCGTGAGGTTGCGACGATGCGTACAATGGGGGAGGGCAGGCGCAGGATCGCGGCCATGATCACCATCGAGAACATGATTCTCGGGCTGGCGGGGCTTCTGCCCGGGATCGCCCTTGGCTACGCCCTGGCCCTCTTCTTCTTCAGGCTCATCCAGGGCGATATGTTCAGCTTCAGCCTGGTGATCTTCCCCCGCACCTATGCGCTCACGGCAGGCATCGTAATACTGATAATGCTGCTTTCGCAGCTCCCCAGCATACGGCAGGTGAACCGTCTCGACCTGGCGAGAGTCATCAAGGAGCAGGTGAGCTAGCTGCGCAGGGAGCGCGCCACTGTGCGTTCGGGTGGCGGATTCCTCCGGGATTTCACGCCGGGTGTCTTGATGCTGTGAGACATGAATAGTGTTGCATTGGGATGCAATGTATGCTATTATCGCTAAAACGCTATGGGTCCCGTCCTCGCGGGGCCGCGAGGGGAGGATTGGTTCTTTGTGGATGAAGGCGAATTACTGTCTGTAGAGGAGATGACAAGGATCCTGAAGGTCAGCAAGCCTACCATCCAGCGGTGGTGCCGCGACCGAAAGATCCCTGCAGCGAAGATTGGGAAAGCCTACAGGATAAGAAAAGAAGACCTCGACAGGTGGTACGAGGAGAAGCTTCTGGAGGGGGTGGAGAGATAGGCCTCCTGCAACGAAGCAGAACCAGGAAGTAAGGCGAAAACCCGGCGGAGCAGCAGTCTCCGGGCAGACGCAGCGTCAGTTTGCCACGGGTTTTTTTGTGTCATAGACTAGGTGAAAGGGGGTTGAGATGCACCTGATTATTGATGGTTTCGGGGCCAATCCAAGAATACTGGAGAACGAGGAGTTGATCTACCGCTTCCTCGACGAATACCCATCCAGAATCGACATGACCAAAGTGGCGCCTCCTCACGTATTCCGGTATGTGGGCTCGAAACCACAAGATTGGGGGGTATCCGGCTTCGTGGTCATAGCCGAAAGCCATATCAGCATCCATACCTTTCCCGAGAGACGCCTGGTCAATGTTGACGTATTCTCATGCAAGGAATTCGACGCGGAGCGAGTGATCAAGGACATCCGGGCCCAATTTGAGTTGACTGAAGACGAAACCCATCTCCTTGACCGGGGGCTGGAGCGGTACTACATGGAGGCGGCGGAGTCCAAGACGACCTGAGCCCCTCAACCGTCGAGGAGAGAGCTGCGGGAAATGAACAAGCCGGTTACGCCCTTTTCCATATCTCAGGGATGCACTGTCTCTGAGCTTGCGCAGAAGATGGGCGGAACCTCTTTCCAGGCCCGGAATCTGGCGCTCGGTGTCGACATATGGTCTCGTATGCTTCAGGGTGAGGTGACCATCTTCCTGGGGCTGGCCGGCGCGATGGTTCCAGCAGGCATGCGGCGACTCATCGTTTACCTCATCGAGAACCGCCTCATCGATTGCCTCGTTTCAACCGGCGCCAATCTGTTTCATGACCTCCACGAGACCCTGGGGAGAGCGCACTGGCAGGGCTGCGCTCAGGCTGACGACCAGGAGTTGGCGGACGCAAAGACCTTTCGCATATACGACGTTTATGCCTCTGAGGAGGAGTTCGACAGGACTGAGCAGTTCGTCGTCGACTTCTCGGCCCGGCTGGAGCTGGACCGGCCGTATACCACCCGTGAGTTCTTCTACGTGCTGGGCAAAGAGCTGGCGGGTGAGGCCGGCGAGGACGGGATTCTGACCGCAGCCGCCAAAGCCGAGCTTCCCGTGTTCTGTCCCGCCCCCGCCGACAGCGTGTACGGCACGGCGCTGGGAACGGCGCTGGCGAAGGAGGGAAACGAGCTGCTGTTCCACACGGTAAAGGACCTGGTTGAGCTGGTGCAGATCGCCTGCGCCGCCAAGTCCACCGGCGTGATATTCGTTGGAGGCGGAACACCTAAGAACTTCATCCAGCAGGTGCAGCTTTGCGGCAGCTTCTTCGACAAGGATCTTAAAGGGCACGAATACGCCATTCAGGTGACGACCGATGCCCCGCAATGGGGAGGACTGAGCGGGTGCACCTTCGAGGAAGCCCGTTCGTGGAAGAAGATAACCCCTGAGGCACCGACGGTCACCATCAACTGCGATGCCACCGTCGCCCTTCCCATTATCGTCAGCGCCCTGAGCGACAGGGCTGCCGCTACACTCAAAGACCGGAAGAAGCCCTCGTTCCGTCTGGGGAAAGAGTTGACCATCCTATGAGCGAGGAGCTGTTCTATCCCCGGCGCAACTTCGCCGGCCTTTCGCTACCGCTTTCCAACCTCGAAATCGCCAGGGTCGTGGTCCTCCCCGTTCCCTACGACAGCACCACCGACTGGCGCAGCGGCACCAGGGACGGGCCTATGGCCATCATCGACGCCTCACATTACCTTGAGTTCTACGACCGCGAACTGGACCGCGAGCCGTGCCGCGTCGGCATTCATACCCTCCCGGAGCTTCAGCCGTCGATGAGAGGGCCGGAGGAGACGGTCGAGCGGGTTCACCGGGCGGCCAGCGAACTGGTGAGGCAGGGCAAGTTCGTGGTAATGCTTGGCGGGGAGCACTCGGTGACATTGGGAACGGTGAGGGCGTTCAAGGAGGAATTCCCGCAACTCTCGGTGCTGCAACTGGATGCCCATGCCGACCTGCGAGACGAGTATGAAGACTCGCGGTACAGCCATGCTTGCGTCATGAGGAGGGTGGTGGAATGCTGCCCCATCGTCCAGGCGGGCGTTCGCAGCTTCAGCCTGGAAGAGCATCTCTTCATGGAGGAGCAGAAGATACGGACCTTCTTCGCTGAAGAGCGCTCCCTGGAGCAGACCTCACTGGACGAGATAGTGTCTGCCCTATCTGACGACGTTTACATAACCATTGACCTCGACGTTCTTGACCCGTCCATCATGTCGGCGGTGGGAACTCCCGAACCGGGTGGAATGGGCTGGCATGAAGTGCTGAGGCTGCTGCGGCATGTGGCGAACAACAGGCGCGTCGTGGGCTGCGACCTGGTGGAGCTGTGCCCCGACGCGGGGCCTTCATCCTGTGCTTTTCTTGCCGCCAAGCTTGCCTACAAGCTCATTGGATATGCCGCCTCGCCCTGATTCTCTTCTTCGCCGTGGCTGTTCCCATGTCCGAAGGAACGAGTATGTTGAATTGTAGCCCCACAGAGCAGCAGCGATGGCGACAGCCCGCCAACGAAGACGAGAAGATGATGTTGCGCGTGTGGTTTCCCCGTGGAGAAGGCCAGCGGCGCGGTGGGCGGCATTCAGGCCGGTGGCACCGGCGGTCTGCCACTGGCTCAGACGAACGAGACGGCTCGGCTCTTGAAGTGAAGGGAGCCCGATGAGCGGGTCGGTTCAACTGGGGAGGCTCTTTGGCATACCCTTCAAGCTGCACTTCACCTGGTTTCTCATCTTCATCTTCGTGACGGTTATTCTCTCGTACGCTTACTTCCCCGAGCTTACTCTCGGCTCATGGTCCACCGCGGCTTACTGGATTGTGGGTGTGCTCACGAGCCTGACCTTCTTCGCGTCGGTGCTGGTTCACGAACTGTCGCACAGCGCTGTGGCTATCAGAGCCGGCCTGCCGGTGAAGAGCATAACCCTGTTCTTCTTCGGCGGTGTGGCGCTAATGACCAGGGAAGCGACGAAACCGGCCACGGAGCTGAGGATGGCTCTTGCCGGGCCGTTCGCCAGCATAGTCCTGGCGGGTCTCTTCTACCTGGGCTTTCGGGTCAGCATCGGCTTCAGTGAGTACGTGGCGGTGTGGTGCTGGTGGCTGGCGTGGATTAACGGCGTGCTCGCAGTGTTCAACATGATACCCGGTTTCCCTCTCGACGGCGGCAGGGTGTTCCGCTCCATTGTGTGGATGGTGACCAAGAACTACGTGCGGGCGACACGCATCGCCACGATGGGGGGCCGGCTCGTCTCATATCTGTTCATGGTTGGTGGAGTCGTTCTGCTCTTTCTGCCCGATTGGCGCCTCAACGGGATATGGTTGCTGTTTCTCGGCTTCCTGCTGGGCAGCGCCGCCACGGCGAGCTACCGTCAAGCGCTGCTCCTCGACGTGCTTGCCGGGTTCACCGCTGGGGACGTGATGGCCCGAGAATCCCCTGTGGTTCCGCCCCATCTCACCGTCGGGGAGCTGGTGCAGAGCAGCCTGCTCAGCACGTCAAGCCAGTCGTTCCTGGTGGTTGAGGGAGATAGGCTGAGAGGTCTGCTTACTCTGCCCCAGATAAAGAAGATACCCAAGAAGAAGTGGGCTGTCACCACAGTGGGGCGGGCGATGACCCCGGTGGAGCAACTGGAGGCGGTTCGCCCGGGTGACGATGCGGTGCGCGTGCTGAATCGAATGAGCGAGGGGGATCTGAGCGCGGTCACCGTGGCCCAGGACGGACGGGTTGTTGGGGTGATCCTGCGCAACAACCTGATGCGTTTCGCCGAGAACCTGCGGCGGCTGAAACTGAAGAGGTGAACCCTACGCCTGCGCCAGCTTGTGGATCTTCGCGGCCAGCTCCACTATCTCCGACCTGCCGGCGAGTCGCTCCACCCACCTTGACGGCACCGCTTCCAGCCCGTAGTGGGCTCCGGCCATGGAGCCACATACTGCTGCAACAGTGTCGGCGTCTCCACCAAGGTTCACCGCAGTGACCAGAGCATCCTCGAAAGAGGTGGTATTGAGGAAGCTCCACAGGGCTGCCTGGAGGGTGTCAAGGACAAAGGCGGAAGGGACGACGTCTTCCGGCTTCATCTGGGGCACCGCTGCCACTGCCTTCCTCACGTCGGGCTGGTCGATTCCTCCCGAGATGGCCTCGACGAGGCCTTCGTTGCCGTGGTACACCAGGTGAGAGATAGCCAGATTGAGTGCCACCGCTGCCCAGCAAGCTCTGGGGTCGAAATGGGTGATCAATGAGCTGTCGATACTGTCTCTGGTCAGCCTCTCCGTGTCTCTGCCGTCGAGAAGAGCGATAGGAGCGCAACGCATGATGCTGCCATTGCCCGCGGAGAGCCCCCCGAGCCTGGCATGCGCTATCCGTCCCGCATCATTCCAGGTGGCTCCGTCGCCGAAGGCCTCCATGGCGAGCCAGGTGGTCTGGCCTATGCCGGGCGGGTTCGTGTCGTACCACTGGAAAAACTTCTCAGCGGTGTCCTGAGGGTCGAACCGCTCCTTCTCCACAATGCTGCGGGCGATGCACAGCATCATCGCCGTATCGTCGGTCCATGCCCCGGGCTCCAGCCCCAGCCATCCCCCGCCGATTAGCTCGGTCACGCGGCCGTGCTGCTGCTCGATCTCGCTCGCCCCCATCCCCTCCACGGGAGCCCCAAGGGCGTTGCCCATTGCGAGCCCAACCAGGCATCCTTGAAAGCGGTCCAGATAGTCCATTGCTACACCCCCGCTGGCCGAATTATACTTCGCCATTCGCGGCAGGGCAACGTCATGAACCGTGGTGGGGGCGAAGGTAGGCAGGCCCGGGCGAGGTGGGTGCCCGGCCAGGCCCGCGTGTGCCGGCGCGGTGCCCTCTCCCCGTTTCTTGACATTTTGACATAGTGTGGGGCGAAGGGTAGAATCAGGTGGAGGTTTGACAGAAGGTTGTCCAGCAAGTACGACGTCATAATCGTTGGTGGGGGGCCGGCCGGCATTTTCGCCGCGCTTGAGCTGTGCCAGAACTCGGACCTGAGCGTCCTGCTTCTGGAGAAGGGCAAAGACATCGAGCGGCGTAGTTGTCCCTCCATCCAGCGGGGAATTGCCTGCCCGCCGTGTATGCCGTGTGATTTGGTGAGCGGCCTGGGAGGTGCCGGCGCCTTCAGCGACGGCAAACTGACCTTGTCGACTGAGGTTGGGGGGCGGCTCAAGGACTACCTGGGCGTGGAACGTACTGAGGAACTGGTTGGGTATGTCGACAGCGTCTACGTCAGGTTCGGCGGTGTGGACAACGTCTATGGTGGTGGTGAGGCAGTAGGGGACCTGATGCGCCGCGCAGTTCTGGCGGACCTGCGCCTCGTCCCGATGACGGTTCGGCACTTGGGCACAGAGCGTTGTGGCACCGTGCTGAAACAGATGCGCGACTTCCTCACCGGCAAAGTCGAAATAGGTCTGGGCACGGCTGCGGCTACAGTGCTTGCCGAGAATGGTGCGGTGAGGGGAATCGAGACGAGTGATGGGCAGAGACTGGAGTGTCGCTACCTTGTGATAGCCCCGGGGAGGGACGGCGCCGATTGGCTGGCGCAGGAAGCGGCGCGGCTCAAGCTCACTCTTCATATTAACCCCATCGATGTCGGTGTTAGGGTGGAAGTGGCGAAGGCGGTCCTTGAGGAGTTGACCAGTGCGCTCTATGAGAGCAAGCTGGAGTACTACTCCAAGTCCTTCGACGACAAGGTGAGGACATTCTGCATGTGCCCGGCGGGCGAGGTGACCATGGAGTCCACCGGCGGCAGCGACTCGGTTATCACTGTCAACGGGTACAGTTACGCCGACCGCAAGACGGAGAACTCGAACTTCGCTTTGCTGGTAAGCACTACCTTTACCGAGCCGTATCGTGATCCTATTGCGTACGGTCGATACCTGGCGCGCCTGGCCAATATACTGAGTGGGGGGGTGATTGTGCAGCGGCTGGGTGACCTGAGGGAAGGGAGACGCTCGACCCCGGAACGAATCGAAAGAGGCATTGTGCAGCCCACTCTGAGCAGCGCGACGCCGGGAGACCTGAGCTTCGTTCTTCCCTACCGCCACATGAGAGACATAATCGAGATGATTGACGCCATGGACAGACTGGCGCCGGGCGTCGCCTCTCGCCACACCTTGCTGTACGGGGTGGAGGTCAAGTTCTACTCGCTGCGACTGGCCCTGACCGAATGCCTGGAGAGCGAGGTGGCCAACATGTTCGCTGCGGGGGATGGCGCCGGTGTGACCAGGGGACTGGTGCAGGCGTCGGCCTCTGGTGTGGTGGCAGCCAGGGAAATCCTCAGGCGCGTCAGCAGCTCTGCCGCTGCATAGCAGGAATGGAGAGAGCCCTCTTCACTGGCATCGACCTTACTTCCCCACCTTCAAAGGCGACTGCCGGCGCGGCGCTTGACAACCAGTTCTACCTTTGCTGGTTCGGCCGTGACCTCTGTGACGCACCTCTCGCCGCATACACGGCCTGCCTCCGCGATCCGAGTCATGGTGGCGAGCATCGACGGTTTCGCGAAAGGAGTGGTTGTTGCCTCGGCGTCGCATCCTCATCACGGACGCACAATGGCCCAAGCCCTGCAATCATTCAGGCCATGAAAAGATAGCAACAAGCACTCAATAGCTGAAAAAGTGGAAGGGCTTGACAGATGACAACTTGTGTGATATAAGGGATAGTAAAGTATAGTAGATGTCAATAACAAAGACTGCGGGTTGTTCCGGTAACCGCTGCGGTGGTTGATAGTGACGCAGAAGCGGCGCCGATGCGATGGAAGGGGCGAGGCCGGAAAGGAGATTGATTGAGCAAGGTCAGTGTAATCATACCGGCTCTGAATGAAGAGGAGGCGATCGAGCGCGTGGTGAGAGCTGTTCCCCACGAGCAACTGAAGGGCATGGGGTACGACGTCGAGGTGGTGGTGGTGGACAACGGCTCGGAGGACAGGACGGGGGAACTGGCAAGAGAGGCTGGAGCTAAGGTCGTGTTTGAGCCTGCCCGGGGCTACGGGAGAGCTTACAAGACCGGATTCGGCAGTGCGCAGGGGGACATCATCGCCACCGCCGATGCCGACATGACCTATCCCATGGAGGACATACCCAAGCTTCTGAAGCTACTGCTGGATGAGAATCTGGACTTCGTTACCACAGACCGCTTCGCCGACATGGACGGAGATGCCATGACGCTTCGCAACAAGATCGGAAACGGCATCCTGAACGTGACCACACGCTTGCTTTTCCGGCTGGACTTGAGGGATTCCCAGTCAGGGATGTGGCTGTTTCGGAGAGAGGTCCTCGGGCCGCTGGTCCTCAAGTCCGATGGTATGCCCTTCTCTGAGGAGCTCAAGATAGAGGCTTTCCACTTCGCCAGATGCCGCTGGAGGGAAGTGCCCATCAACTACAGGGCTCGCCAGGGTAGCGTGAAGCTTAGGGCGTGGAAGGACGGCACCTACAACTTCCTGTACTTGTTGAGAAAGAGGGTGGTTCGCTAGCTGGATGGCAGGCCATGTCGCAGATCGACGTTTCCGTGGTAGTACCTACACTGAATAGCGGCGCGACGCTGGAAAAGTGCCTGGAGTCGATCCGAGGCAACACCAGCCGCTATCGGTACGAGATCATTGTTGTCGATGGGGGCAGCACGGATGACACGGTGGAGATAGCGGGCAGAATCGCTGATGTCGTTCTTGCATCGGACACACACTATGCCGGAGCGAACCGGAACAAAGGGTTCAGGGCGGCCCAGGGCAATATCGTTTGCTTCACCGACAGTGACTGTGTGGTTCCTCAGGACTGGATAGATGGGCTTGCCGACGGCCTGCTGAAACTGAACCAGGAGGATAGCAGCATAGTAGGAGTTGGCGGCGGCAACGTTCCCCTGCTGGAGAACCCGACACTGATGGAGCTGGCGGTTTCAAGAGCGATAAGGTCGCCACTCGTGGCATTCGGGGCAAGAAACGTGACCGTGTACGACGGGCCGCGGCAGGTGTCGCACAATCCGCCAATGAACTCGGCCTATTTCAAGGAGATTCTCGAGGCGGTGGACGGGTTCGGTGAGGAATGCGCCTATGGCGGGGAGGACCTGGAGCTTGACGCCCGGATAACGGAGAAAGGCCACAAGCTGTACTACCTACCGGATGGAGTGGTGCTGCACAAGCACCGCTCCAAGTACAGCAGATTCACCAGGCAGATGTATCTATTCGGAAGAGCCAGAATCCGGGTAGGCAGGAAGTTCAGGCGCTATCTGCCGCTACATCACTACGGGCCGGCCCTTCTGTGCTTGATGACATTCTCTCCCCTGACCTTCATCCCTCTCGGGATGGCGCTGGCGAACGGAGCCTGGGTGAGCGTGAGCCAGAGAGACCTCAGGCTGTTTCCGCCGCTGGCTTTGCTTACGGTGAGCTTCTATGTCTGCTACGGGGCCGGTGAAATCGTTCAACTGGTGAAAGGGGAGTGATGACCCGGGTCTATCTACTGAATCCGCCTTTCATACCTCACTTCGGCAGAGGAATGAGGTGGCAGGATACCGGCAGGTCGGGCACACTGTACTACCCGATATGGCTGTCCTATGCAACGGGGGTGTTGGAGCAGGCCGGGTTCGAGACACGGCTGGTGGACGCCCCGGCGTGGGGGTGGGATGAGGAGCGGGTGGTCCAAGACGCAAAGGCGTTTGAACCGGCATTGATCGTCGTTGACAGTGGCTTCACCAGCCTCAGCAATGACGTTCGCGTTGCGCAACGTATGAAGGAGAGTGTCCCCGATGCGCTGGTGGCTTTCGTGGGCCCTCCAGCCTCACAGTTTCCCGACAGGATTCTGGAGAACGAGGGCATAGACATCGTGGCCCGCTGGGAGTATGACTTCACCCTGAGGGAGATAGCTGAAGGTCTGGAGCGGAAAGCGGACCTGGGGAGTGTGGCCGGAGTCTCCTACAGGGACGGCGGAGCGGCGGTGCACAATCCAGACCGCGACCTCACCGTCTCGGCGGACCTGGACGGCATGCCTTTTGTCTCGACGGTCTACGCGAAGCATCTGCATGTGGAGGACTACTTCCTGGGGAATTCGCTTTATCCCGAGGTTCAGCTATTCACCGGCAGGGGCTGTCCGTTCCAGTGCACCTTCTGTTCCTGGCCGCAGACACTGATGGGCAGGAAGTACCGGACGAGAAGCATCTCCAGTGTGCTGGACGAGATGGAGTGGGTCCAAGAGAATCTTCCTCAGGTAAAGGAGATTTTCCTTGAGGACGATACCTTCACCATAGACAAGGGGAGAGTCCTGTCGTTCACTGAGGAGTACTTGCGCAGGGGGCTGGGAATCGTGTGGGCCTGCAATGCTCGGGCCGATCTCGACTACGACACCATGAAGAGAATGAAGGAGGCGAATTGCCGTCTACTCATCGTCGGCTATGAGTCAGGGAACGATGCAATACTGAAGAGCATCAAGAAGGGCGTCACCGTGGATGACATAAGGAGATTCGCCCGAGATGCCAAGCGAGCGGGACTGCTGGTGCTGGGGGATTTCATCATCGGTCTACCCGGCGAGACCAGAGAGACCATCAAGTGCACCAGGGGGCTCATCGAGGAGGTGCGGCCGGAGCTGTTGCAGGTCTCGGTGGCCTCACCCTTCCCCGGCACGGAGTTCTATGAGTGGGCCAGGGCAAACGGGTATCTGATCACGGATGACCCCAACGAGTACCTCGACGAACAGGGGCACCAGAAGTCCATTGTCGCCTATCCGTGGCTGCCGGCCGAGGAGATAGTGGCGACGGTGGACGAGATTCTGAAGCACTACTACCTGTCTCCAGCCTATGTTCCGCTGGTGCTCAGACAGGTGTTTCGCCGTCACGGCCGAGACGAGGCCCAGAGGATACTGATAAATGCAAGAGGGTTCATGAGGTATGTCAGGTCCAGGTAGTCGAAGATGAAGATAGCCATTCTTGTTCCGAATTTCGTTGAGTTTGACGGCAGCGCTCGTGTGGCTGAGGTCCAGGCGGAGGAACTGGCGCGGGAAGGCAACGACGTGGCGGTGTTCACCTTCGCCGCCGGAATCCGGCCCGAGA
>Ga0180434_10003565_pt1 | contig 19766 bp, 17 predicted proteins | sample SS_ome_7_FD_132453 | JGI IMG/M metagenome (GOLD analysis project Ga0180434, IMG submission 132453) | Hypersaline lake sediment archaeal communities from the Salton Sea, California, USA - SS_1_D_2 metaG | ecosystem: Environmental > Aquatic > Non-marine Saline and Alkaline > Hypersaline >...
ATAGACATTATCTTCTTTGAGTATATTGATGCCAGCTACGCAGTAATTCAAACCACGGCCATGCACAATTCTGGTGATCAGTGTTTCGATATCTGCTTTCAAATATAGGATAATATCCGGTTTTATTGCGAACCCATAAACTTTCCGTGCCCATTTCGGATCAAGCCCGCGCACCACATCTCTGGCAACGATCGAATAAAAATACCTATCTGACAAAACAATGAAACCGGCACGCAGCGCGGGTATGATCTGGTTTTCTAATCGATCAGCAAAATCCGTTGCATAGAACAAGCTGTTTGTTAAGGGAGAAAGCGCATTCCCTTTTTTTGCCTCTTCCAGTCCGGATTGCGTGAGTTTTGAACGCCGCAGGCCTGTATCCGATACGGCAAAACCGTTTTCTTCCAATGTCGTTTTGAGCAGTTCGACCTGGGTTGAACGCCCGACGCCATCAGTGCCTTCAACAACAATCAATTTGCCTGGCAATTTCTTATCCTTTTTATAGGGGAAACCGACCCCGTAATATTTAGTCTTTGCCATCGTTTTTCTCCTCGGAAGAAGCTTTTGATTGATACGTCATCCTGCGAGCATAATTTCTTGCGGAAGTGTCCGGATTGGGTAATCCCCGCCATTTTTTCAACGCTTCTTCGACCAATTTCCGCACTTCTTTCTGTTGTTTGTGCACCGGCCTTGTTGCATCAATGACTTTAAAGTCAAATTCTTTGATCATTTGATCATATTCTTTCAGGATTTTTTCCTGAAACAGTTCGAAGCTGGTTGTGCGTTTATCGGATAGACCCAGATCCATACCTGCTTCGTAATACTTCAGCTTTGAACGCCCGGTAGTGATACGTTCTACTGATACGCCCAGGGGAACTTTGAAATATAGGATAAGATCAGGTTGATACGCAAAGGAATATAAGTTGCGTACCCATTTACGGTCAACACCGCGGGCTACATCCCGACCAAACCCGGTAAATGCATAGCGGTCAGCGAGAACGATCACACCTGCTTTTAACATGGGCAGAATCTGGTTTTCCCATCTGTCTGCAAAATCCGCAGCCTGGATCAGGCTGAATGTTGTTGGTGTGAATACCTTTGATTTTTTTCCCTTTTTTGTTGTACTTTTTACAAGGCGTGAGGAATTCCATTCGCTGAAGTACACAGATTTTCCACGTCCGGAAAGCCATTTATAGATCAGGTCGATTTGTGTTGATTTTCCGCTTCCATCGATTCCCTCTACCACAATCAACTTACCGAGGGTTGTGTTTGGCTCTAACATATTATCTCCCGATATAAATAATGGGCCTGCTATATAAAATTATAACAAGCCCGTTTCATTTTGAAGTCTTTCTAAAAAAACTTATTCATCAAAATCATCTTCAAATTCATCATCTGATACTCCCATTTCCATCATCTCACCGGATATGATGAACAAGGTGCGTTCGCAGATATTGATGGTGCGGTCAGCGAATCGTTCCAGATTATGCACCACCCATAATAAGTAACTCGCATCATCTATCGAGGATGGATTCGAAACCATCACATTAACGATTGACCGATAAGCTTTATTGAATAAGTCATCCACCAGATCATCTTCGTCAGGAATTTTTGCGGCTAATTCCATATTCTCATTTACAAATGCAGAAAGCGCACGATGGAGCATATTAACACCCAACTCCGCCATTTTTTCGATGTCTCGTATAGGGATGGGAATGTCAGAAGCGCCCAACCGGATGGCATTGGACGCGACTCCTTTTGCGTAATCGCCCATTCTTTCTAACTCGTTTGATACAAGGAGCATGGCGGATAACATGCGCAGATCATGGGCAAGGGGCTGCTGGGTTGCGAATAATATCATGATTGCATTCTCGATCGCAAAGCGTTTATCATTTATCGCCTGATCTTCTTGAATTAAGGATCGGGCGGCTTCCATATCTTTATGTTTAAATACTATGACGGAATCCAGCGTTGCTTGCTCAACCATTGAGCCTAACAATAGAATCTCATCTTTAATTTGCTGGATCTTTCTGGTAAAAATTTCTCTTGTCATAATGAGCTTCCTTTTTTATCCAAATCGTCCTGATATGTATTGTTCAGTTAATTTTTCTTTCGGGTTGGTAAATATATCAATTGTATTACCAGATTCAACCAGATATCCTGCTCGATCTTCAGCCATATTGAAAAATAGCGTGAAGTCAGATGCGCGTGCAGCTTGCTGCATATTGTGCGTTACTATTACTATAGTGTATTTTTCTTTTAATTGCTGTATGAGATCTTCGATTTTCAATGTTGCTACGGGGTCAAGCGCAGATGCAGGTTCGTCCATCAATATGACTTCTGGTTCGACAGCAAGAGCGCGGGCAATACATAACCGCTGCTGCTGGCCGCCGGAGAGGGCAAGCCCGGATTTATTCAGTGAATCCTTTACCTCATCCCATAAAACGGCCTGTTTGAGACTTGTTTGCACGATTTGGTTCAGGATCTGTTTGTCACGGACACCATGCGCGCGAGGTCCAAAGGCAATATTTTCATAAATCGATTTTGGAAAAGGATTTGGCCGTTGAAAAACCATACCAACTCTTTTCCTCAGTTCTACAACATCGACATTGTGGATGTTTTCTGCATCCAACTCAATTTTTCCTTCGGTATGAACAGATGGGATCAAGTCGTTCATGCGATTGAAGGAGCGTAAAAATGTGCTTTTTCCACATCCAGAAGGCCCGATGATCGCAGTAATCTTGTTTGCTGGAAGTTCGATGGTAACATCCCGCAATGCCTGAAAGTCTGCGTAATAAAGTGAGTAATCCTCAACACTTAGTTTTGAAATACCGTTCGTTTTATTTTCCATTTCTATTCCTATTTCCCTGAAAATTTCTTTGCAAATTGTCTTGATGATAGATTGATTGCCAAATTCAATGCGACAATGATGATAATCAAAATCGCCGATGTGCCCAGTGCTTTGTCAAACGCGCGCGTTTCACTGGCCAGTGAATACACATGCAGTGCCATGGTACGACCTGAGGACATAATATCTCTTGGCAGACGATAGCTGCCGCCTAAGGTTACCCAGAAGATGGCGGTTTCTGCTATGACCCGACCAATGCTGAGAACAATGCCCGTAACGATGCCGGGTGTGGCTGCGGGTAGAACAACGCCTGAAATGGTTTGCCACTTGGTCGTTCCCAGCGCCAGGCTGCCCTCACGATAGGATCGCGGTACAGCCATAACCGCTTCTTCCGTTGTGCGGATGATGACTGGCAATACCAGGCAGGCGCCGCTCAAACCTGCTGAAAGCAAAGAAAAATTGAGTTTCAGGCGTGATACAAAGACAATGAAACCGAACAAACCAAAAACGATGGATGGAACGCCGGCGAGGATTTCAACACCAATGCGGGCATACTTTACGATGGCGAAGATAAAACTGCCCCCCGTTTCTGTTTCTTCCGCATATTCCACAATATATACGGCGGCAAGCACGCCAAGGGGCGCAGCAATGACTGTCGTAATGATCACAAGGTATATGGTTGTCACAATTGTGGTAGACATGCCACCTTCGCCTGATACACCACCTGCTGGGCGTGTAGTAATAAACTCGAGGTTGACAGCTGGCAGGCCGTTTATTAATACATAGCCGACAATTGCGATCAGGGCGGCAACAGCTATTGCCGCGCACAACCAGATGATCCCAAAAGCAATTTTTTGGCTGATGTTCCTCGCGCGGAGATTTTTTTTATAATCAAACTTACTTGGTTTATATTTTAGTAATTTTCGAGCGGTTGCCATATCAATATCCTTCTTATGGTTTTCTTTCCCGCATCATATAATGTGCTACGCGGTTGATAATTAATAACAGTAAAAAAAGCAGCACACCGGTGAAGAACAGCGCACTGCGGTGTGCGCCGGCTGCGTAATTGATCTCAACTGCGATATTACCGGTCAGGGTGCGCGCAGTGGCTAAGAGCAGGGTAAAGGGGTTTTCATTGAGCGGAGTTGGAATCGCGATTGAGTTACCAATTACCATGATCAGCGCCATTGTTTCTCCAAGTGCGCGACCTATCCCCAGGATGATCGCAGCGATGATACCCGAACGGGCAGCTGGCAAGACAACAGTACGGATAGTTTGCCACTTGGTGGCACCTAAACCATATGATGCCTTACGGTAAGCGTCCGGAACAGCATTCAATGCATCCTCGGTGATGTTTGTAATTGTTGGAAGGATCATAATAGCCAGTACGATCGATGCATTCAATAACCCAAAACCGGAATTCCCAGATACTTCAAAATTGCGGATTAAAGGCGCCAGCACGATCATACCAAACAATCCATAAATGACTGAAGGTATACCTGCTAAGAGCTCGATCAATGGACGGAAAATGTCCCTTACAATTTGCGGCGCAATTTCAGCCAGCAAGATTGCAGTGCCGACAGACAGGGGAACACCAATGACGACGGCACCGATTGTGCTGTAAATGGAGCCGATGATCATCGGTACCATCCCTAATTGGGCGGTATCATTGCCGATAATCGAACCCGGCCGCCAAATAGTTCCCGTTAGCATTTCCTCGAGCCCAATCTCTTCGATTGCCAGTGTTGATTCGGAAAAAGTAAATATGAAGATTAATGCGACGATAAAAAGAGAGCTTGATGCTGCCAGGAGAAGAACGTAGCGGATGGAGTTATCAAAAAAATTCCGCTGGGCTTGATTCTCAATGAATCCTTCTTCTTGATATCGAAATATCAAGATGAGTATAAAGGGTATTGCAATCTTATAAGAAAGCTTAACAATGAAAAAATTGAAAAAAGTTCTTAATATTATGGGAATGGGTGTGACCTCTTTGCCGCCAAATACAATCACAGCAAATTTAAAAATCGTGGTGATAAAGAAATATAAGATTACAAGGATTGCCAAGCTGAAGATAATAGAACGGGCCCAGTTTTTATACGTCCAAAGACCAACCGCCGAAAGTGCGATCAGAATCGAAAACAAGGATCCGATTATCAATATCAGGATTGGGGAAAAGGGTAATGTGATTCGTTGAAAATACCCAAGGATCGTGATAACTAACATGGTAATGGAGACGATACTGGAGATGATAGATAAAGCACGGATCGTTTTTCGTTTGAAATCAATCGTTTTTATCATTTTCATATTATATATTTTTCTTAGGTTTATATCTAAATTACATTTTTTTTGTTATGAAATAGAAATAGAGGCACTTTTCTTTCCAGATCCGTGCCCCTGTATTCTTCATGGTGATTGATTAATTGACTGTGATGTAGTCTTCAGCAACAATTACCTGGCCATCTGCAGAGAGGATGAAGTCCAGGAATGTCTGTGCGAGATCGCTTGGTGCCCCGCCGGTTTCCATGTTCAAGGGGCGGAAAACGCTATAGTCGCCGCTCTTGACGTTGTCAACGCTGGGTTCGACACCATCGATCGCAACACCTTTGGTGGAGTCATCGAGGAAGCCAAATGACAAGTAGCCGATCGTGTTGGGGGTTTCAGCAACAACTGTGCGGACCTGACCATTGGATTGCTGCAGAAGCGCATCTTCCGAGATGGGAACTAATTCTTCACCTTCCATGACGAGTTCTTCGAAAGCTGCACGTGTACCGGAACCTTCTTCACGAGAGACGACGGTGATCTCGGCATAGGTGCCGCCAAACTCGGAAAAATTTGTAACTTCACCGGAGAAGATTGAGCGAGCTTCTTCAATGGTGAGAGTGGGGAGTTCCACTTCAGGATTCACTACGATTGCGATACCATCGTATGCAATTGTGAAGACTTCCAGCTCAGGGAAAACATCGAATTCGGAATCCTTGATGTTGCGGGAGGACATACCGATATCTACGGTGCCTTCACCAGCGGCAGTAACGCCAACGCTTGATCCACCGGCCTGAACGTCAATGCTGACATCAGGGTTCGTATCCATGAAAGCTTCTGCCAATAATTCGGCTAGAGGTTGCACGGTGGTGGAACCTGCTAACTGAAGCTGACCGGACAGGGCAGCTTCTTCTTCTGCTGCTTCCTCTTCCATCGCTTCTTCTTCCGCGGGAGCTACTTCTTCAGCAGGTGCTGCTTCTTCAGCTGCGGGGGCTGCCGGGGCGCATGCCGCGATCATCATTGCGGCGATTGCCAGTACAGCCAGTACTACGAACGATTTTTTAAACATACTTTTTCTCCTTTTATAAGTTGAATATCGAGGACAATCTTATCGAGTGATGCTTAACGGAGAATGGAAGAATTGTTAAGGAGTGATTAAGAACGATTAAAAACTTCGATTGATCGGAATGGAGAATTTTACGGTAGTACCAGCTCGCAGGACGCTTTCAGCCCAGATTTTGCCGCCATGCCGCTCAACGAGATGCTTCGAAATGGAAAGCCCAAGGCCGGTACCGTGTTTGGAGCGTGATCGATCGGATTTATAGAAGCGTTCAAAAATGCGCTCAAGATCTTTTTGTGGTATGCCGACTCCCGTGTCTTTGACAAAGAATATCAGGTTATTTCCTTTTTTAAAAGCGGATGCTTTGACTTCTCCTCCAGGAGGGGTGAATTTGATAGCATTATGCATCAGGTTGATCAGCACCTGACTGAGTCGGGTTGCATCCACAAACACAGAGGGTAATGCATCGTTGCAGATATGGTCAAATGAAAGACCGGCTCGGTTTGCCTGCATCTCCATTCTACCTCCTGCGTTGTTTATCAATTCACAGGGTTTAACCCATTGTTTTTCTAATGGAACCTGCCCGGATTCAATTCGGGATAATTCCAATATCTCCTCAACCATTTGTGTCAGGTTATCTACTTCGTTGTCCATCTGCCGAAGAAAACGCTTTGCGGCAGGCGGGTCCTGTAACGCGCCGCCGTGTAAAGTTTCTGCGATTAATTTTAGGGATGCAAGCGGTGTCCGTAATTCATGGGACACATTGCTGATAAAATCTCTTCGTATAATTTCCAGCCGTTTCATGCGCGTCAGGTCCTGGAACAGGAAAAGGATACTGCCTGGGAGCTCAGGAGCAAGAGGCGTTGCAATACATTGCAGCAAAAATTTTGAAGCTGCGATTTCAATGGTCATCATTTCCTGTTGTTGTGATAAGGAACATTTCTGCCATAATTCATTGATTTTGTAATTACGCAAAACTTCAGCGAGAGAAGATCCGATCACATTCCTTTTTCCAATTCCGAACAGCTCTCGGGTCGATGTATTGATCATGGTTACATTTCCCGTTTCATCCGTAATTAAGATGCCGTCTTTCATATTCTCAAGCAGCGAATTGAACATTTTGCGCTCTGCGAGGTAATCCGTCTGGAATTTATCGGTATCTGTCTGATATTGAATGACTGACAACAACAATCGTTTGATCTCTGAGGGCAGGCGGGGATTGGAATAAAAAAGATCCATCAATTTTTTTGGCTGGGAAATATTATCAGTGACCTTTTTGATCGGTTTGACAAATTTCACAGAAATATACGCTGCAGAAAAAATCATAAGTGTAAGATAAACCAATGTAAAAATAAAAAATATGGGTTTATTCAATAAATCTTCAAGTGAAACTCTACTGGCGGTTAAAAAAATGAATGCAGCGAATATGAAGATAAAAAAAACCAGGATGATCTGGAAAAAGAGCGAGTTACGCAAGATCCTTACCCTTCAAATCGGTAACCAGCGCTTCGTATAGTAATTATCCTTTTGGGATGCGCGGGGTCCTTTTCAATATTTTTCCGCAGCCATCGAATATGCACGTCTACCGTACGGCTGTCGCCAAAATAATCCCATCCCCACACTTCTTCTAAAATTTGTTCTCTTGAGAGAATTAAACCGCGGTGTTTGGCAAAATACAGCAGCAGATCATATTCCTTTGGTTTTAATTTAAGTGGTTCTTCGGCAAGCAAGACTTCATGCCTGGATTCATCAATATGCAGGTTATTAAAATGGTAGGTTTTATGCTCTGTCTTATCTTCATTCATAGTTTGCATGATGCGCACACGTCTGAGCAGGGCTTTCACACGGGCGATCAACTCCCGCATACTGAAGGGTTTTGTGAGATAGTCATCGGCACCAACTTCCAAGCCGACCACACGATCTATCTCATCATCACGCGCTGTCAGCATCAAAATGGGAACAGTCATTTCCTGCCTGAGGATACGGCATACTTCAAACCCATCCATACCGGGCAGCATAATGTCCAATAAGATCAGGTCCGGATTGGCATCTTTGGCCTGTTCAATCGCGATCTTTCCATCAGATGCAGTTAATACCTGGTAGCCCTGATGTTCAAGGTTATATGCTAATGTTTCTTGCAGCGTGATTTCATCTTCGACAATGAGTATTTTTTCAGCCATAGTTTTTTACTATTTTTTCCATAATATCAGAAAATTGATCGACAGTTGCCCTGCGGTCAAAGTGGGTCAGTAAGTATTGCCGGCCATTTTGCCCCATTGTGCGGCGGGTGTCCGCGTTCAGATCACACATTTTCTGGATGCACCCGGCAATCTCCCGAATATCACCTGGTTGACAGAAATAACCACACCGGGCGTCTTCAACGACTTCACGAATAACCCCATCGATGGCGAGCACAATTGGTTTGCCCGCTGCCATATAATCGAACACTTTGTTGGGGTAGGTCGTTTTATATAGCGCGATGGGCTTCAGAATTGCAAGGCAGGCATCCGCCGCGTTAAGGTAGTCTGCGATTTTATTTTTCGAAACCGGATCTAAAAACTGCACATTGGTGAGGGTGCGTGTTTTTGCTTCTTGCATGAGATTGTGCTTCTCTTTTCCGTCACCCAGCAATACGATGCGGATATCTTTCCGCGCTTTGATTAATTCTGCTGCAGCCAATACTGTTTGCAGATCATTTGACATGCCATGCGCACCAGCATACAGAAGGATGAATGTATCGCTCCATCCTAAACGCTTTCTAAGCTTCGATGTTTCATTTACTTTGAAAAAAGATGCATCAGCGCCATTTGGAACCATTGATACGTGTTTTGCCCCCCTTTTTTTAACATGCTGGATATATCCCGGTGAGTTAACAATAACCTGATCAGCTCTGCGGTACAAAAACCGTTCAAGCCATTGCGATAGCGAGATAACTATTTTGTTCTTAAGTACCCCAACGGCTACAGCAAATGCCGGCCACAGATCACGAACCTCAAGGATAAATTTTGCACCTTTGATCCTGGCGATCAACCATGCGGTAATGCATTGGAAAATCGGGGGGGATGTACCCCAAACGACATCCACCGAACGGATGCGCAGCGATTGAAAAAATGAGGAAACCATAAAGGATACAAAGCTGATGATCCGATGAAAGAAGCTTTTATGCAGCGCAGAATAAGTAGATGTTCGATAGATGGTGATTTTTCCGTCCTGTTCTGATCGAGTCTTTTTTTCAGAATCCTTCGAACCGGTCAAGTAGCTGACCGGGCTGGCAATTATGCTGATGCGGTGGCCTTTCTCAACCAGCAACCGGGCAAATTCATGGTGGCGTGTTCCTCCCGGTTCATCCATTGCAGCGAATGCCTGATGTATCAATAGAATATGCATGCTATTAGTTTATCCGAAAAAGAAATCTGTCGTTATCGTGACAGGCAGTTTCTCCTGGATTGCATAAACAATCGATAGTGCTGGTTCTTTTATGCCATATGTTGGTGAGTACCACCCCAGCAATGGTTTAGTATTTTTTGGGTCATCGATTGCGCGACCGGCTCTGTAAATTGTTATTTGTGGTGATAGATCTTTCCTATTAACCTTAACCTTTATCGCTAATTGGATTTTACCGAAAGGGGCATCCAGTAAGATTCGATTATCTGAAATAATAAAATTCCAGTCGGGCATAAGCCAATTCATGTCAATTTTCACAGCGTCTTTTGCGGCTTTAAGCTTTAACAAACGATCAACCACCCGCCAATGAGAATTGTTAATGTTGAGCAATTCTCTGGCGTGGACAGCACCAACTCTGAGGTATCCATCATGCGCCGCGGTAATGTGTTTTTTATCATATTCAGAAATATGGGCCTGCGCCCAATCCAACCATAGGAATCGTCCACCGCGTGTCATCTGGTCTGAGTTTGCCAGCGTGATGGTATTGTGCACACACGTTTTTGCCAGCCCGTTATTCCATGGCGGTGGCGCATTATATTGATAGGTGCCAGCATCGAGCAGAATATTATTACCCTTAAACCACAGATCAACATGCAGTTGATCGGCATGGGCGGGGCGGGACTCATAGTGTGCAGCACGCAGAGTTGCCCAGGATGTATCATTACCGATTCTTGGTGATCGGTGTGGTTGATTATGTGGATCGTCTTTGTTCTCCGTGATTTCGATGCCCATCCAAAAAGCCAGATCATTATAGATGCCCTGTTCAAACAATGTATCTTTCAGAAACAAAGCGGATGCAGCTTGTATGATTGGGCGGTAGTCATTGAAATTGCAAATAGAAAACGGCAGTATCAGCGAACCGTCATTATGACCCAGATTTGGAACCTTACCGGATTGCGGATCCAGCAGATTCGAGATCCAAAAAATCGCCTGTTGGATTTTTGAAATCGTTATTTCTTTTAGTTCTGTATCGTTGAATGCTGCTAATTGCATCATCCAAATTGAAATGGTTAGCATAAAGCGATGGTAATTGGTTGAATGTTGGATATATTCACCATTCTCATCGATCTGGCGCTGAATTGCTTGTTCAAATATTTTCAATCCAATCTCACGCCATTTTTCAGCATCATGATGATGGAAAAGGAATGTCCCAGCGGTATAAAGGCCCGCTGCTTCAGAAAGGATATGGTTGTTATTTTGTGCTTTTGCGTATGAAAGCGATGGCATAATGCGGGCAGCATGATCGGCAATATCCCTATTTACACGCAATAGGTTTTTTTCTGTCATGGTTTTTGATTCTGCAATTAGATGCAGCGCAACCACCCACGCGATCAATCGGAGGGCAATTTCTTGAGAAGATTCCCAATTAGGCCCCAAATTTAATGGGTTTTGGTCTCGAAATGTGGAATATTTATTCCAGAAGTGATTCGCGTATGCTTCCTTTCCTGTGATCAGAAAAGCTTGCCCCAATCGGATAGCCCAGCCGAACCGGGCTGGTTCCCAGGTGTATTTGATATCTTCATGTTCAGAATTTCCTGCATGGTAATCCAGTTGACTCCAGTGGTTAAGCGGAGTATTTGGTTTCAGATCCAGTTCAACCTCTTCTCCGCCGAATAGGACGATTTTGTCTTCGCAGATGTTGTTAGCGATATGCACAATGCGAGTTGCCTGCGGTAGCCCACCCGATTCTTCAGCATTGGGACTTAGAAAATCAAACCAATGGTTCTGGAAATGAAAATTCGCAAAATCCTCGTATTTACTTTTTGTCGGCGTTTGTAATCGCAGTAAACCGGAGCGGAGTTTGCCCTGGTAGACCAGGTAGTTTAACGTTTCTCGAATGGGTAATTGCGTGATGGATTTCTGTATGATCGAGAACGATCGCGCCATTATTAATAATTATCCGTTGATAAATGCCTGAATGTTTACTGCAGTACCTGACTGCATTGAACGTGAACATGCCAGTGTTGTCATGCTTGATTGCAGGAGTGCTGCATAAGGGATTGGTGGCTGGGTTTGATTTTGGATAGCTTTGATGAAAGCTTTCCACAAAGATGCATGGCCCTTATCCTTTTTTCCAAATTGGCGTTTGGTTTTTTTTGTTTGTCCAACAATTGTTAGTTTTCGGAAATCATCCATTATCCATGTTTTGCCCGAAGTAAAAATTTCTAAATACTCTTTTCCTGCCAGGCGGCTGCCATTCGCGATATATGCGATGGAAGCTAGTGATCCATCCAAAAATTTGATTGTAATCAGAAGATTATCATTCTGATACTTCCTAATATTGGGTAGGGATTGTGTGCGAACTGTTACCGGTTCTGAATCAATAAGATACAGCATCAGATCAATGAAATGGCAAGCTTCTCCGATCAACCGTCCGCCTCCAGATGAGGGGTCATGCAGCCAGTGGTCAATGGGAATAGTTCCGGCATTAACCCGGTAATGAGAATAAATGGGCTCGCTTGTCGTGTGAAGTTGGGATTTTATTTCGGTAATAAATGGTGCAAATCTGCGATTAAATCCAACAGTAAAATAGGGATGGTCATCTTTTTTTAATTGGTCCTCCACCGGACTTAATTCTTCCATGTCAACAGCAAGTGGTTTCTCGCAAAACACATGTTTTCCGTTCTCCAAAGCTTGTGCTGAAAGAGCAGCATGGGAATCATGCCGGGTTAGTACAGTGACAATATCGATATCTTTGTTGTCAATGATGTCTGTTTTTGAAGATGACGCAAATTCAAAGTTAAATTTTTTACCCGATTGTTGTGCGTTCAATCCTTTTGCAGATAGAATCCCAAAACAATGTGTTTGTGGATGTTTTTGAATAATGGGGAGAAAAACAGCGTTTGCATAGTTGCCCGCACCTAACACACCCACATTGAGAATATCTTTATTAGTTTTTGAATGGGTTGAAGAAAGGTTGATTTTTCGGTTTGGAACGCAGTCTTTTGTTTTCTCTGGATAGGTGATCATGAGCCCGAGGTATTTTTCACCACTCTTATTTGAGAGCATTTGATAGGCTTTATCTGCCCGGTCAATCGGAAAGCGATGGGTGATCAAATTTGATACATCAATGTCCCCATTGCTGATTAATGTAATGATGGCAGATAGGTTGCGCTGTTCTGTCCAGCGTACATACCCGGCGGGATAATCATGGCCTTTCTCTTCGTACGAGCGGTCATATCGACCGGGGCCGTACGATCGCGAGACCATGAATTTAAGCTCCTTTTCATAATACGGTTTTCGAGGAATCTGCATGCCAATCGCGCCAATTGCAACAATGGTACCGCGATCATGTGCGATCTTTCCAGCTAATTCAACGGGTTGACTGGAGGGCGTATCTGCGCAAATGAAGATATGATCAAACCCCGCTCCGCCGGTCATGCTTTCATAATTCGCCACAACATACTCGTTTGTATACCCTTCGATGCCGATCTGCTTGGCTAGATCAATCCTGTCTTTGTCGATCTCTAAACCGGTTACAGCACACCCACTGGCTTTTAGGATTTGTGCTGCCAGCAAACCTAATAAACCAAGGCCGATCACAGCAGTACGTTCCCCAACCTGCGGTTGCGCCAGTCGAATTCCGTTCAGCGCAATAGCCCCGATAGTTGCAAACGCTCCTGCTTCAAAGGGTACTTGATCAGGGATTTTTACTGCCAGGTTAACTGGAACCAGTGCGTATTCTGCATGAACAGCATGTCCACCACCCGCACAGGCAACGCGATCACCAACAGCAAATTCACTCACATTTTTTCCGGTTTCTACGACGATCCCTGCAGAAGAGTAGCCCAGCACGATGGGTTGGTCTAAGCGGTTAAATGCTGATTCCAGCGTAGTGAGAATGCCGTCACGCTGCGCTTTTTGGATCACCTGTTTGAAAAGATCCGGGCGAGATCGGGCTTTTTCAACTAAGTTTTTTTCAGCAAAATCCACCAGCATTCGTTCTGTACCAGATGAAACGAGCGAAGCGGCGGTTTTAACCAGGAGGTAACCGGATTTGACAGCCGGAACAGGAACCTCAGCAATTTCGGTCGCACCATTTTTCATGTTTTGAACGATTTGTTTCATATTTGCACCACATTGGTTGGTATTAAACCGATGAATTAATTGATTATACCTATAGTTGAATAATTAAATACGAGTAAGGCAGCCTAATATTCCTGGGGGGGGCTGAATTCTTATTTGGTGAGGAATCTAAGAATAATTGATCCGCTGCCAAATGTGGAGATGATCATGCTGAGGATGATGTTCACAATAGGAACAAAGGCAGCGAGGATAAATAGGATTCCGAAGAAAATCGAGCCGATAGTAACAATGCCAATGTCAGATGTTCTGATCTTGAACCATTTGGATAATTTTGCGCCTGTGAAATAACTGGTAACTCCCCACCCCCATAGATTAATGAGACCTAAAACAATCAACAGTATCAGGCCAATTGGACTGAGGCAAATTGATATAATGAGCACAATGCTGATCACCGGTACCGCTATAAATACAAGCAGGCCAATCAGCCAGGATACAAGCGGGTCCTCAGCCAACTTCTTCGTTATCTGAATAGTTTGCGGGCCGAAGAGGAAAACAATCAGGATATTGATCAGAAGCAGCAATAAGTTTATGAAAAGTTGAAAAATTATCAATGCGCGCGGCCCTACGAGTGATTCAATTTTCAGTGGTAATTGAATGTCTTCGATTTGATTCTCCTGGCCTTGTTCCGGCACGGTAAAGGTATTTATCTCACCATATATCACCGCTCCGGGATTGATCTCCATGACATTGCCGAACTTATTGATCGATCCAGAAACAACAGCTGATTTTAAAAAGTGGGATTCACCGCCGAACATGTTTATCTCGCCAGCAATTCGCCCGCCGACTTCCAATTCACTTCCCACTAAATGGACGTCACCCAGTACAGCGGCGCCTTCTTCAATAAATAATGAAGTATCTATTCCGACGATATTCCCTTCGATTTTTTCAAAGCCTTTGAGAATATATACATCCCCAACGATAAACTGGCTGGGATATGAGGTGGCAAAGGAATCCCCCGGCATGTTTGCATGCCTGCTGCACGCAGTCAGCAGCAGCAACATCAGGAGCAGAGGAAGGTATCTAATCGATCTTGACTTCATGCGTTTGTAATTTCCTTTGTTGTATATTCCATAGGAAGAAAATCCCAACCATCATAAATGCCGACAAGAATCCAAAGAAGACGAACCCGATTGTAAATGGGACGGCAACCGGCAGCCGATTGAACCAATATCGCATCGTTGATAGTCCACTGGTTGTTTTGATGATTAGGTCAGAAAAAATTGAAAGACTATTTGCCAAAGATTGCATGGCCTGCCCAGAAGTGATCAGATAAGTCAATGCACCCATGAAGACTGCAACGATCAAAAAGAACATGGAAATCCTGTAGCGCCTGATCTTTTCTATCTGCCGCTCTTTGATCACCGTTTGCTGCCATCGTGCTGTAAAGCCGGGAGCAGGTTTGTGTTGAGCGGATTGTGTGATCAGCTGCTTACTGGCCGACCACCCTTTCTGTAGTACACGGCAGCTCTGGCACGAAAGTAAATGTGCGTCAAGAGCCTGCCTCTGCTGGATATCCAGGGGGGCATCATCAAGTATCCATCTTTCAAATTGTTTGTGCTTCATGGTTTCTTCCTTCCATAACCCGGCTGTTTTTGGATTGCGTCCATTGCTCAGCCATGTGTTTCCTTGCCCGGTGAAGCCGGCTTTTAACTGCGCTTTTTGATATTTTTAATATTTTGCAAATTTCCTTTTCGGAACATTCATGCCAATATCTGAGAACCAAAACAGCTCTATCGTTCTCGCTCAATTTTGATAACTGCCGTTGTACTTCTTCAGAAAATTCGACCTCTACGAGCGATGATTCCGGACTGGGACCGGGGTCATCGGCTGAAAATTCGATAATTGCATCTAAATCCATGGTTGGCAATCGCTTTTTGCGCTGTAGGTCGATGCAATAGTGCGCCGCGATTGATAAAAGCCAGGTGCCGAAAGAACGGTTTTGATCATAGCGGTTTAAATGTTTATATGCTCGCCAGAATGATTCTTGTGCTGCATCTTCCGCTGCCTGTGGAGTACCCAGCATGCGGTAGCATAGGTTATAAACCGGGTTTTGATAAGCTTCTACTATTTCTGAAAAAGCACTTTCGTCACCCTGTTTCGCATTTTCTATGCACTCCGCTTCAGCGAATGTTTCTGATGCCTTGATCATTGTTTTCTATGCATATATACGAGGAATAGTTTAAAAGGTTTCTATTGTGATGCAAAGATTTTTGGGTTAATTCACTTCGTTAAATATCACTTCTTCTTTACCGGCCAATTTATCCTTGATGCGCTTAATAACAATATCCAGATGCTTCTTTTTATGCACAAAATCAAGATCATCTGTACGGATCGTTAATACCGGACAATCATCAAAGGATGCCATCCAATCATCGTAATACGATTCAAGCAAAGAAAGATAATCAGCAGAGATGTTTGACTCGATGTCACGTCCGCGTTTTTGGATTCTTTGCATCAGCACTTCAACCGGACAGCGCAGATAGATCAACATGGATGGTTTGGTCAGGGTGGGTATAAGCAGATTGAATACACTCTGGTAGGTATAGTAATCCAGTTCGGAAAGGTTGCCCATATTGTTTAAAGCTCTACAGAAAATATAGGCATCTTCATAAATACTGCGGTCAATGATTGCCGATCGCGGATCAGCAGCCATTTTTTGGTGCTGTTTTGCGCGATGACCGAGAAAAAAGACCTGCAAGTGGAACGCCCACTTTTTCATATTTTTGTAGAAATTTGGCAGATATGGATTGTCCGCGACCGATTCATACGCTGTCCGCCAGCCCAATCGTTCACCAAGGCGTTCTGTCAATGAGGTTTTCCCCGACCCGATATTTCCTGCTACAAGAATTAAGTGCTTTGGCATGATTTACCTATTTCTCAAAATGAATCAATTAGCATTCGCTGTAACCACAAGCATAACATTTTCGGCAGCCTTCTTCATTAATAAGCGTCGCCTGTCCGCACTCCGGGCATAGATCACCGATGCGCATAGCAAAACTTTTCTTTTTCTCGGTCCATTCCTCTGAATCACCAAAATCAGCGGGAATCGGTAATTCGCCTTCCATTAATTGATCGACTTTGGGAGTGCCATTTTTTGATAGGCGATCAGCCCGGCTTTCGATATATTCAGCCAACACCTGCGCTAATCCATCCGGCATGGAACGCACACGGTTAGGCCCAAATCCCATCGGGCGACCACCGCCCAGGCCGGACATCTGTCGCCAGATCTCCTGCATTCTTTCAATGGGTTCAACCGGTGAGGAAAGGCGTAGGATATAGGAGATCAATCTGCCGATTGCCTCGCCGTCCGCGGCGACGTCGGATCCGGCTTTCGCGGTGTTGATGAACACCTCAAAAGGTTGCGACCCGCCATTTTCATTGACAGTCACAAAAGTTTTTCCCACCGGTGTTTCAACACCAAATGTGAATCCGGGCAAGAACCGTGGGCGCGGCTTTTTTGTCCTATTGATAAAGAAGGCTTCTTCTGTTTCTGATTCTTTGATCCAGATTGGTATATTTGTTTCAGGAATTTTCGGAGAGACCATTTCCCTGACGTTTTCACCTTTAACCTCGCTGCTTGTTTGCAGAACCTCCTTTTCACGAGATCCCGTCACATATACAGTGATGCCTTTGCATCCCAGCCGCCAGGCCTGTAAATACGCTGTCGCGATATCGTCAGGTTCTGCGTTGCTCGGAAAATTGATTGTTTTTGAGATCGAATTATCCACAAAGGTTTGCAGTGCTGCCTGCATGCGTACATGATCCGCTGCGCTGATATCCATGGATACAACAAAGGTATTGCGAGTGTGTGCGGGTACGTTTGGTACATCCTGGCAGGAACCGTTATTCTTCACTTCTTCAAAAATGGATGCGCGCTCTTCTTTGTTTAGACCTTCATCGATCAATGCTTGTTCAAATAATGGGGACGTGTAAGTCAGTTCAACATCATCACCGTCATGGTTGACATGCCGGGTATACGCGAGCGCAAAGACTGGTTCACATCCATATCCCTCACATCCTGCAACGGTTCCAATTGTGCCGGTTGGAGCGACGGTTGTCAGTGCTGCATTTCGTATGCCATGTTGTTTAATCCCCGAAACAATCACATCCCAATCTAATGGCGGTCGATCAATCTTCAAGTCGATTGTTTGCTCATAGGCTGGTGGAGACCATTTCAAAGCGTTTGGGTCAAAAATACTGCCCTCAATTTCAGGGAACGCACCTCGTTCTTTGGCCAGCTTAATACTTTCCGCCATCGCATGAAACCGGACAAATTCCATCACCTGTCCAGCAAATGCCTGGCCTTGTGGTGACCCATAGCGGATCCCGATATGGAACATAAGATCTGCGAGCCCCATTATGCCTAACCCAAGACGACGTGCCCGCATTGCATTTTCTTTTAATCGTGGAACTGCCGGAACATAGGCGTTGGCATCAACAACATCATCCAAAAAGCGGGTTGCCAGCCGAATATGATCAGCCAGGGATTGCCAGTCAACCTGGCCGTTCTCCTGGAAGAATTGAGATAGATTGATAGATCCCAGGCAGCAGTTCTCATAAGGCCCAAGCCATTGTTCACCGCATGGGTTTGTTGACTGCAAGCGATATAAATGCGGAAGCGGGTTACTGCGATTGGCTGTGTCTAAAAACAGTAATCCAGGTTCTCCATTATGGTGTGCATGTTCAACGATCTTGTCGAAGAGTTCGCGTGCATCAATTGTCTTGTGTGTGATGATCGGAATACCTGCTTCCTCAGCTTCTTCCAATGTTCCGGAGAAATCTCGATATTTATCGTGGTGCACATCCGGGAAACGCAGGTCCCAGTCCAGGTTGTTTTCGACCGCGCGCATGAATGCATCCGTGATGCCCACAGAGATATTGAAATTGGATATGGCCCCTTCTTCAGTCTTACAAATAATGAATTGCTCAATGTCTGGATGATCAACCCGTAGAACTGCCATGTTTGCGCCGCGCCGCGTCCCACCCTGAGCAACTTCACCAAACGCATTATCGTAAACACGCAGAAAACCAATCGGCCCCGTGGCCTTTCCGGAAGAAGCTTTTACGATCGAGCCGGAAGGGCGCAGTGATGAAAAAGAAAATCCATTTCCTCCACCAGTTTGTTGGATCAGGGCGGAATCTCGCAGCGTTTGGAAAATGCCATCAGAGCGGCGGCCCATATCATCAGAGATGGGAAGCACAAAGCATGCTGCTAATTGTCCGAGTGGTGTTCCAGCCCCGGTGAATGTTGGGGAATTGGGAAAGAACCTTTTTTTGGCGAGCATGATGTAAAATTCTTTTGCTTTTTCAATGACTTCTTTTCCCCATTTCTCCTCCGCTTTAGCGATGTGGTAAGCCACTCGCCAGAATAGTTCTTTTGGGGTTTCGATTAATTCGCCATGTTCTCCTTTGCGAATATAGCGCATGCATAAAACTTGATGTGAGTTCTCTGTCAAATCGATTTCAGGTAAACCCTGTGGAACAGGGGGAGTGGGTAAGAGTTTTTTTGCCTGGTTTGAGCTCGTTGTCATGCTTTCCCTCTTTCGGTATTAAGCAACCGTGTTATTTCTTGTAAAATTTCGTTCATATTGGTGAGCGGCAGATATACAATTGCGTATCGAATATATGCGATTTTGTCCAGCTCGCGAAGACCACTAATAACCATATCGCCAATGACTCTGGATGGAACTTCCAGTTTGTTCATTTTCTGCAATTTTGATTCAATTTCACCGGCTAAGCGTTCGATTTCAGATGCGGGAACAGGACGTTTCGCGCAGGCAATCCGTATACCGCGAATCAATTTTTCTCGATCAAACTCTTCGCGCATATCATCCTTTTTAATGATCAACGGCGTGGATAATATTGCGCGTTCATAAGTGGAAAAACGCTGATTGCAATCCTCGCATTCTCTACGGCGCCTGATGCCTCCCCTTGAGACGTGCGTTGTATCAATGACTTTTGTGTTTTCGCTTTCACAGTGCGGACAGCGCATAGATCCTCCGTAAAGAAAGATTTGATCAAGCCAGGTTATCACTATTTGCGTTGGTGTTTGAATGAAAACCCCCATATATG
>Ga0180434_10003570_pt1 | contig 19740 bp, 14 predicted proteins | sample SS_ome_7_FD_132453 | JGI IMG/M metagenome (GOLD analysis project Ga0180434, IMG submission 132453) | Hypersaline lake sediment archaeal communities from the Salton Sea, California, USA - SS_1_D_2 metaG | ecosystem: Environmental > Aquatic > Non-marine Saline and Alkaline > Hypersaline >...
ACAGGAAATCGTCCAAAAGCTGCGGCACCTGGCGGCGTCGCGTCCGTCGACGGTGGCGCCGGATGACTTGAGGGGTGCGGCGGCGGATTCCCGTCGACAATTCGACAGCCGCAAACGGTTTCGGCTGCTGATGGCGCTCGACCAAGGCCGCGGTCCGGCCGCGGCGCCGGATTTTGTAACCGCCCTGGTCCACAACGCCGTTCACCTTTTTGAAAACGGCGCCCTTTCCGGCAGCCTGCCATCCGGTCGTTTTTATGGCGGCGAAAACCCGCCGCCGGGAAAACTGAGCTTTCTGTTTCCCGGCCAGGGAAGCCAGTATGCCGGCATGGGCGCGGAACTGGCCTGCATCTTCCCGGAAATGCTTCAGGTCCTTGAAACGGCCAATGACGCCTGTGCCGGAGCCCGGCGGCTGACGGATGTCATCTTCCCCGTCCAAGACACATCATCGTCACCGGCGACCGCCGACAGCATGCTTCTCAATCAAACGGAATGGGCCCAGCCTGCCATCGGTGCGGTGAGTCTCGGCATGCTCAAAATCCTGCAGCGTTTCCGCCTGCAGCCGGACGCCGTCTGCGGACACAGCTTCGGCGAACTCACGGCGCTGCGGGCCGCCGGCTGCTGCGACGACGACACGTTTCTGCATTTGGCCGCCGCTCGTGGAAAAGCCATGGCCGCGGCCGGAAAAAAAGGCGAAAGCGGCGGCATGCTGGCGGTCCAGGCGCCGCTGGACCGGGTCAGCGCTTTTGCCGAGACAAGCGAAGACCTCGTATTGGCCAACCGCAACGCACCGCATCAGGCGGTACTGTCCGGAACCATGCAGGCCATTCGAAAAGCAGCGTCCGCACTGGCGGCCGACGGCTGTAAGACGGTAATCCTGCCGGTATCGGCCGCTTTTCACAGCCCATCCATGGCCGCCGCCGCCGCACCATTCACACAGGCCGTGGGGGCGGCGGTCTTCAACGCTCCGTCCATAGCGGTGTATGCCAATGCGGTCCGTCGACCGTACCCTGAACAACCGCACCGGATTCAGGATCTCCTGTCCCGACAGCTGCTCGAGCCGGTTCACTTCTACGACACCCTGCGCAGTATGTATGCGGCGGGCGCGCGAACCTTTGTTGAAATCGGCCCCAAAGCGGTCCTGACAGGTCTGGTTCGGCAGTCATTCTCCACCGCGTCCTGCCGGGCGCTGGCGCTGGACAATCCGGCGGCCGGCGGCGGCGGACTGCGGCAACTGGCCGGCCTGCTGTGCTCTTTGGCCGCCGTGGGATACCCCGTCGACCTCACCGCCTGGGAAGACCCGCCGGCTCCCCGGCGGCGGCCGCGGATGTGCATTTCGATCTGCGGCGCCAATTACCGATCTGAAAACCCGACACCGGCCGACGCAGCCCGGAGGAGCGGTGCCGAAAAAACCGATCGGCCGCCGGCGAACCGCCCGCAAGGCAAGACCGCACCAGCGGGGATGCCGGCGCCGTCCCGTGCAAACCAAAAATCAACAGATGAAGAAAAAATGAAACAGCCATCTTCCCAACAGCCCCTTTTCAACGCAAGGACCCGGCAAACCAGGCCGTCGCCTCTTGGCAATGCGCTTACGACCGTCCAGGAAGGCATTAAATCAATGCGGTCGCTCCATCGGCAGACGGCCGAAGCCCACCGTCAGTTTCTGGATGCCCAGACCCACGCGGCCGACATGCTGCATCGCATGCTGGAGAGCACACAGCGCCTTGCGGAAGCGGCGCTGGGTCTTCCCGGCCGTTCGGATGCGATATCGGACAGCGTGGCCGCACCGCCGGACGGACCGTCCGATGACGCCCGCCCGACAGCCGCGCCCCCCGTGGCATCCACGGTCCCGGCGCCCGAACCGCCGGCGACATCGCCGCCGCCGGACGCCGCCACGGATGACACCGCGGACAAAAACGCAGACAGCGCGGCCAAGGACGTGGTTTCCGGTGCATTGTGCCGCATTGTCAGCGAGCTCACCGGCTATCCCCCGGATATGATCGATCCGGACATGGACCTGGAGGCGGATCTGGGCATCGACTCCATCAAACGGGTTGAAATCCTGTCCGCCCTCGAAGAACGCATGCCGGACCTGCCCGCCGTCGCACCGGATGTGCTGGGCACCCTGAAAACCCTGCGCCAGATCTCCGCATGCTTTGACGCCCCGCCCGCCGCCGACAAGGCCCCCCCGCCACCCGCCGGACAGATGATATCGCAAAGCGCGCCCTCAGCGATGCCGTCGGTGCATCCGGCACCGTCAGAACCGCCGCCCGACATCGACCGCTACCGTGCCGTCCCGACGGCGACGCCTTTTGAAAAAGGGCCGCATCCCTTGACCTTTGCGGCCGGGAGTGTCTGTTATCTTCTGGATCCGGACGACCTGCTGACGGAAGCCCTCGTCCGTGAAATAACGCCGCGCGGTTGTGAGCCGATCCCGCTGGATCCGCCGCGGATCGAGCGCTTGATGCAGGGCAAAATGCAGTTGAACAACGCGGCGGGTTTGATAGTGGTCGCCGCCACGAGCGTTGGCAACCTTGCGCAGGGACGTGAATTCCTGCGCCGGGCTTTTTTTCTGGCCCACAAAGCCGCTGATCCGCTGCAGAAAAACGGGCGACGGCAGGGTGCGTTTTTTGCGACCGTCGGTTTTCTGGACGGGGCCTTCGGTCTGCAATCCCGCCGCCCGGTGAATGCGCCGGCGGCCGGACTGGCCGCCATTGCAAAAACCGCGGCCATGGAATGGGAAAGCGTCGTCTGCCGCGCCTTTGACGTTGCCCCCGATTGGGAAGATGCGCAGGAAATCGCCCGCCGGATTGTGGAAGAGATCTGCTGCGCCGATCCATCCGGACCAATTGAAGTCGGTCTGACGCCGACCCGGCGTCAGACTATTTTTCTCGAACCCCGCCCCTATCCGCAGGACCTGCGCATCGACATCGATCTGAACGCATCCGATGTGGTCCTCGTTTCCGGCGGCGGGCGCGGGGTCACCGCGGCGGCCGCCGCTGCACTGGCCCGACAGACACAGGCCACTCTGGTTCTTTTGGGCCGATCGCCGTCACCTTGTGATGAACCGGCCTGGCTGCGCGGTGTCAGCGGTGAAGCCGCCGTCAAACGCGCCATCATCAAAAACGAATTCAACAACAACGGCGCCACGCCCAAAGACATCGAGGCCGCGTATCAGAAATGGATCCGCAACCGGGAAATTCGTGACACGCTGGACACGATGCGGCAGCAGGGCATCCGGACGCATTACCGCTCCGTCGACATCCAGGACAAAGAGCGGCTGGCGGCGATTGTCGCCGATATCCGCGCCGATCTCGGTCCCGTATCCGCCGTCGTGCACGGCGCCGGGGTCCTGGAAGATAAGGCCATCGCCGACAAAAGCCTGGAACAGTTTGACCGGGTCTTCGATGTCAAGGTCCGCGGCTTTGAGGCGCTGCTGGCGGCCACGCGAACAGACGCGCTGAAGTACATCGTGGTGTTCTCCTCCGTGGCCGCGCGATTCGGCAACCGTGGACAGGGGGACTATGCCGCCGCCAACGAAGTGCTCAACAAAATGGCGCTGAATGAATCGCTGCGCAGAAACCATTGCCGCGTCGCCGCCCTCAACTGGGGGCCCTGGGACGGCGGCATGATAAAGGGAGCGCTCCGCCGCTCCTTTTTGCGCCGCAACATTCCTTTGCTCGACATGCCGACCGGCGCCCGCTGCCTGCTCTACGAAATGTCGCCGCCCTTTGAACGGCCGGTGGAAATCGTCATCGGTTCACTGCTGGATCCCGGGGCCGATGAACGCAATTCCGACCTTTCTTCGGGAACCGAAGACAACATGTCTCTGGTGTTCAAGCGCGAGTTGGACACCCGCAGCCACCCGATTCTGGACGCCCATTGCCTTAACGGACAACCGGTGGTGCCCTTCGCGCTGATGGCCGAATGGTTCGGCCACGGCGCGCTGCATGATAACCCGGGCCTTGTGATGCACGGCCTTGACGACATGCGTCTTTTCAACGGCATCAAAATCGATGGAACACCAAAGGTCATTCGGCTCTACTCCGGCAAGGCCGTAAAAACGGACAGCGCCTGGCAGGTGGACGTAGAGCTGCGCAACGGCCACGCGCACGCGGCCGAGGACCTCCACGCCCGCGCCCGGGCGCTTTTAACCGAAACGCTGCCGCCGGCGCCGGATGCCGTGCCACCACCCAAAAAGAATGACGGTTCCTATCGGAAAAGCGTCGCCGACATTTACGAAAACATCCTGTTCCACGGTTCGGCCCTGCGCGGCATCAAAGAAGTGCTGTGCATGTCGGATGAAATCATGGCCGCCAGAATCTCGGCGGCTCCCGCCCCGGGCCAATGGATACGGGAGCCGGCCCGCAGCGTCTGGATCGCTGATCCGCTGGTGCTTGACTGTGCCTTTCAGATGGCTTCCCTGTGGTGTTTCGAACAGAAGGGACTCGTGTCGCTGCCCAGCTACTGCGCCGCGTATCGACAGTATCGGTCCCCGTTTCCCGCCAGCGGCGTTACGGCCCTGCTGGAACCCGTTCGCGCCGGACGGCGCAGGCTGGTCGCGCATGTGACCTTTTTCGATGCGGACGACCACGTCGTCGCCCGGTTAAGCGGCCTTGAAGCCGTGATGGACCAGGCCCTGTTCCAGGCGTTCAAACCGGGTTGCGACACCCAAAAACCGTCCGGCATCGATCCGTCTTCCGGCACCATATTCGGCGCCGGATCTTGACATGAAGAAAGGATGAACCATGACAACCGCCAAAAAAACCGTAACGATCAGCGCGGTGCTGGAAATCGAGCCCGAAGCGTTGGAGGCGGTGGTGGCCAACGCCAAAATGAAAATGGGCCGAAACGAAAAAGGCTACTACCGCATCGACACCGCCGACATTCTGAATGCAATGATATCGCGTTTTCTGCAGCAAAAGAATTTTACCGCTTATGCCGGGGAAATGGCGAATCTGCCGGAACAAAAGGATGCGCCACATGGATTTTGACTGCATCATCTACGAAAAGAAAGCGGATGCCGCGGTCATCCAATTAAACCGGCCAAGGGTCCTCAACGCCATGAACAAACAATTGTGGTGCGATCTGCAGGCCGCCCTTACGGATGCCGCCGCCGACGCCGGCATCAAGGTTGTCATCATCACCGGCAACGGCCGAGCGTTTTCCACCGGTGCCGATCTCAAGGAGTCCAAAGACCGCAGCATCGACGCCTATCGCGACTATCTGACGGAACTGCAGGAAGCTTCCCGCAAAATCATCCGCTTTGAAAAGCCGACCATCGCCGCGATCAACGGCTATGCCCTGGGATCGGGTTATGAGCTGGCGCTGGCCTGTGATCTGAGACTGGCCGCCGAGGATGCACAGATCGGCTCACCCGAAGCCCGGGTCAGCTCCTCCGTGACCGGGGGCGCCATGCGGCTGCTGCAGGACATCGTCGGCCCGCCCAAGGCCATGGAGCTGCTCTTCACCGCTGAAAACATCACCGGCAAAGAAGCGGAGCGCATCGGGCTGGTCAACAAGGCCGTACCCCTCGACGACCTGATGGACACGGTCTTTGCCCTGGCGGAAAAAATCGCCGCCAACGCACCCTTCTCCATCCAGATGATCAAAAAAGGGCTTTTCATGGCCCGGGGCGAGGCCAGCCTCGCGGCTGTCATGGATTACGAAATCGAAGCCTGTCTTGCCTGTGTGTCCACCAAGGAGCGGCGGACCTCGCTGGAAAACTTTGCCGCACGCAAAAAGAAATAGCCCGCTTCAAGCGCAACGGCGTCAATGCATACCTGTTCTCCGGCCACGACACGAGGAGGAAACATGTTGGACAAGGTTCTGAACGCCGAATCGGTGGCGGTCATCGGCGCCTCCAGAGATGAAACCAAGCGCGGTTACCAAACGATTCGTACCCTTCTGGAGGAAGGCTACGAGGGCCGCATCTATGCCGTCAACCCCCGTGAAAACAGCATTCTCGGTTTCAAGTGCTACGCCGGCGTGTCGGAAATCGCCGAACCGGTGGACATGGCCCTGATCGCCACACCGGCCAAAACGATCCCGGCCATTCTGGAAGACTGCGGCAGAAAAGGCGTGAAGGGCGCCGTGGTGCTGGCCGGTGGATTCGGCGAGATGGGGACCGGCGGCAAGCAGCTGGAAGAAACCATCGTGGACGTGGGTCGCCGGCACGGCATCCGCATTATCGGCCCCAACACCTCCGGCATGATCAACCTGCACACATCCATGAACCTCGTCGGGCTGAAGGATGCCCCCAAAGGCAACATCGCCCTTTTGACCCAAAGCGGCAACATGGCCCTGACGCTGATCACCGAAGCCAAGCGCAAAAGCTGCAAGGGTTTTTCCTATTACGTGGGCGTGGGCAACGAGGCCGATATCAAATTTCACGAATACCTCGAATTCTTCCGCCACGACCCCAAAACCAGGGCGGTTCTGATGTATGTCGAAGGCATGCGCATGGGGCGCGAATTTCTGCAGCAGGCCTACATCACCACCCGTGAAAAACCGGTGGTGCTTTTAAAAAGCGGCCGGTCGTCCACCGGCAAGAAATCCGCCGGCTCCCACACCGGTGCCCTGGCCGGCATTTCCGAAGTCGCCAAAGGGGCTTTCAAGCGCGCCGGCATCATCGTCATTGAAAACCCGGACGAACTGTTTCCGGCGGCGGAGACCCTGGCCAGTCTGCCGCCCATGAAAAACCCGGACGTCTGCATCCTCGCCGATGGCGGGGGGCATGCCACCATTGCGGCGGACCTTCTGACCGACCTTGGCCTCCGCATACCGGAATTGAGTGAAAAAACCAAAAACCGTCTCAAAAAAATACTGCCGCCGGCCGCCGCCCTGCGCAACCCGGTCGATGTCGCCGGCGGCACCGACCAGGATCCTTCCGTTTTTGCCGAGTGCGCCCGCATCGTTTTGAACGATCCCAACATCGGCGGCCTGCTGATCGTGGGTCTCTTCGGCGGCTACGGCATCCGTTTTGCCGAAAGCCTGGCCTTGAAGGAAGAGGACGCCGCCCATCAGATGGGCAAAATGATCCGGCAATACCGCAAACCGATCGTCCTGCACAGTCTTTACAGCGCTGATAAACCCCACTCTCTGGCCTTGCTGCGCTATTACGACATCCCGGTTTACGACTCGCTGGATGTGGCCTGCCGCTGCGTTTCGGTCCTGGCCGAATACGGCGGATACGTAAAACGCTACAAGACCAAAGCCCGCTTTGTCATCAACTGGCGTTCCAAAGCCCGTAAAAACGCCGAACAGATCATCCGCAACGCCCTCAAAGAAGGCCGAAAGTCTCTTTATGAACCCGAAGCCAAAGCGCTTCTCAGCGTCCACGGCGCCCTGGTTTCCAAGGAATATCTCGCCAAAACAGCGGCCGAAACATCCCGGGCGGCCAAGCGCATACCCGGTGGCAAGGTCCTGAAAATCGTGTCCCCCGACATTCTTCACAAAAGCGATGCCGGCGGGGTCGTCTTGAATGTCAAAACCCAGAAGGACATGCGCCGGGCCTACAAGCAGATCATGACCCGCGTCCGGGAATTCAAACCGGACGCCGACATCCACGGCGTGCTGGTGGCGCCCATGGCGCCCGAGGGCGTCGAGGTCATCATCGGCACCAAAATCGATGACCAGTTCGGCCCGGTCATCATGTACGGGCTGGGCGGCATCATGGTCGAAATCTTAAAGGACGTCTCCTTCCGGGTCCTGCCGCTGCAGCAACGGGGTGCCCGCAAAATGATAGAGGAAACCAAATCCTTTCCGATTTTAAACGGTGTGAGGGGTACGCCCCCGGCGGACCGCAAGGCCCTGGTCAAGCTGCTCATGCTGTGTTCGGACATCATGGAAGCCTACCCGGAAATCATTGAAATGGATTTGAATCCGGTGATCGTCCACCCGAAAGAATACAGCGTGGTCGACGCCAGAATACTGATTCGGGCTTGACACGCCCCGCCGGCGGCGGTATAGAAACCACCGGCCGTTAAAACAAAGCAATATCGAGGTTATGCCAGGCTGACGCCATCCCGACCTTGTCGGGATGGCGTTTTTTTTGGTTGCGGCCGCTGATGGTTGGCAATCAAAGGTCGAGATCGTCTCATCCAAGCAGGTATCCAAATGACCGTTAAAATACTGGTATTGGTCGGGTATTTCATCGTGGTTCTTTTTATCGGATTTATTACCAAAACCCGGCTTACATCGTCACCGGAAACCTACTTTCTGGCCGACCGCAAGCTCAACACCCTGGTGCTGATGGGCACCATGGTGGCGACCAATTTTTCCGCCTTTACGGTTTTCGGCACATCCGGCGCCGGCTACCGGGACGGATATGCCTTTTTCCCCATCATGGGATTCGGCACCGGCTTCATGGCGCTGACGTTCTGGGTGCTGGGCCGCAAAATATGGCAGGCGGGACGCGAAAAAAACATTCTGACGCCGCCGGAGCTGGTCAAAACGCTCTATGACAGCCCGGTTCTTTCACTGATTTTCTCCTTGATCATGATCCTTTTCACCATCCCTTATCTGGCCCTGCAGCCCATGGCGGCCGGCTATGCTTTGGAAGCCCTGGTCGGCCTGCCCTATGTTTACGGCTGCATCCTGGTCACCGCGATCATTCTTCTGTACACCCTGCGCGGCGGCCTGCGCGCGGTGGCCTGGACCGACCTGTTCCAGGGGGCCTTCATGCTGGCGCTGCTGCTGGCGGCATTGATTATGGTGGCGGATCACCACGGCGGCTTTATAGAGGCCAACCGCAAGGTAATGGCCCTCAAACCGGCGCTTTTTTCCAGGCCCGGCGCCGCCGGCCGCTACACTTACGGCATCTGGTTCAGCTACATCATGCTCTGGTTCTTCTGCGATCCCATGTTTCCGCAGCTCTTCCAGCGTTTCTTCTCGGCCCGCAGCGAACGCGCCCTCACCCGCACCATGCTGTTCTATCCACTGATCTGTTCGGTTGTCTTTTTTCTGCCCATTGCGGTGGGCGTTCTCGGCCACCTGTCGTTTCCGGACCTGGTCGGCAAGGAAGCCGACCGCATCCTGCCCATGGTGCTGACCCTGATATCCGGCGATTTCATGGCGGCCCTGGTGCTGGCCGCCGGTCTGGCGGCCCTCATGTCGACCATGGATTCACAGTTGTTGACGTTGAGTGCCCTTTTCACCCGCGATCTGCTGCCGCTGCTTGTGAAAAAAAACATCCGAACCAGCCTCGGCGGCCGCGTATTTGTCATTTGTCTGAGCCTTACGGGCCTGCTGCTGGCCTACAAGCCGCCGGCCACGATCCTGCAGATCGCCACCCAGACCTTCACCGGGCTCGCGGTGCTGTTTCCCACGGTTCTTTTCGGGCTGTATCTGAAACGGGTGTACGCCGCCGCCGCCTTGGTTTCCATTATCGGCGGCGAAGCGCTTCTGGTTGCGTTTTACCTGAAACGGCTCCCGAGCGGACCGTTTCTGCCGGTGGTATGGATCATGCTGGCGGCATTTAGCTTATATCTCCTGGTTCACGCGGCCTGCCGGCTGCAGCAGACCGGCATATTGTTTGCCCGTCCGGTCCGGCGCGTGAGCCGCCATATGCTGTCGATGACACTGATATTCGTTTTGGGCATGGACTACTGGGCCTGGGGGGCATACCGCCCGAACCTCTGGGGCATGCCTGTGTGGATCGGCTATTTTTTGCTGCTCTCGGCCCTGCAGACACTCGGCATGATCTTTATGGTGCGGACCGCTTTGCCCGCAAAAAGTCACGCAACAGCACCGCCATCCTGAGCCACATTGCAGGGGCTACTGCGGCACCCCGGCCTTGTAGAGCACCCCCTGCCCCTCAAGGCGATAGCGCCGGACACAGGCGGGAACGATGAAAGCGGTTCCCCTGCCGACCGACAGCTCTATGCCGTGGGCATCATCCACCGCCTGCACCGCCCCCGCCGTACACAGCAGGATTTCAAGACTGTGTTTTACCGGACCCTGGTAAACCCCGGCCGGCGGCAGCGCGATAACCGAAAGTTCGAACTCCTCCGCCGGTGTCGGATAGGTCTTTTCAAAGGGGCGCCGCGGCGCAGGCTGCAGCCGGTGCACCGCATGCGCCCGAAAGTGCAGCATATCCGTCAGCCCGTCGACATCCACGTGTTTAGGGGTCAGGCCGCCGCGCAGCACATTGTCTGAGTTGGCCATCAGTTCAATGCCGACGCCGGCGAGATAGGCGTGCAGCGTCCGCGGGGGCAGGTACATGGCTTCTCCCGGTGCAAGCCGCACCAGATTCAGCAGCAGCGGAAACAGAGCGCCGATATCGCCGGGAAACGCCGCGTTCAGCCGATGCACCCAGCGACAGACCGGATCATCCTCCACACCGGATGCCGTTCGGTCCAGCACCTCTTTGAGGACCTGACCGCGACGGATTTCATCGAGCGTCAGCAATGCGTGGAAAAAGCACCGCAGGCTCTTTTCAGAGGGATCTTGTTCCAGAGCGCGCCGCTCCCCGACCAGGGAATGCCGCGCGCAGCGTTCGAGCCGGTGCAGAAGCGCCGGCAGCGGCCGAAAGCCGTTCAAGGCCCAGAACGGCTCCAGGGCGCAGATGCACTCCGGCTTGTGGTTGTCGTCCTTAAACATACGTTCCGGCGCATCAAGGGGAACACCGTTGCGGTTTTCACGTTCAAAACCGGCGCGGGCCTGCGCCAGGTCGGGATGAGCCTGGATGGACAGCGGCTTTTCCGCCGCCAGCACCTTGAACAGATAGGGCAGCCCTCCGTTGAAGCGTTCGGCGGTGGGTCGGCCCAGCATGGCCGCTTTGTCGGCGGCGATCATGGCGGACAAAAGGGGCGTCGCCTCCTTCAGCCGCACCCGCGACGGCCCGCCGGGATGGGTTCCCATCCACAGCTCCGCCTGGGGACCGGGCGATGGCGACGGCCGACCCAAAAAATCGGCGATGGCGCTGAAGGAGCCCCAGTCATAAGGCTGAATCACATTGATCAGCGGTGCAATTGCGTTCATGTTTTCGGTGCGGAGGCCTTAAAGGCCGCGTAGGCTGCTTCCAGCCGCTCCTGGTTTTTGCGTGTGTAGGCCATGTAATCGAAATCGATGCGGGAGTGAATTTCCGAGACAATGCTCCACAGCGTTTCCCGCAGCAGCGAGGCGCATTTCATGGCCGCTATCCGATGCCGCAGCTGTACCGCGGGGGGCTGACCGAAATAGCGTTCCAGGACCCAATCCGACTGTTCATCGCCGAGCGCGTTGTTGGATATCAGATTGGCCAGATCGAACAGGCCGGTGTTGTAGCCGCCGTAGTCCCAGTCCAGCAGCCACAGGCGCCGACCGTCATCGATGAAGTTGGCGGCCAACAAATCGTTGTGGCCGAACACCAGGCGGATCTTCCCCACACTTTTTTCGAGTTCCGCATTGATCTCGGCAAAACGGGGCAGGCTGTCGATCATGCGGCTCTTGCCGTCCCGTGCGGCGTGGATGTAGCTGCGGCACACGTGAAACGGCCAGAAAACCAGCGCGGGGCCTTTGAAATGCAGCGGGATTGCATGGTGGCAGGTCTGGATCAGCGGTAGGATACGTTCCAGATTTTCAGGCTTGCGCACATCTTCCTCGGTGAAGGTCGTCCCCTCAATGTATTTCATGACAAAAACCCCGTCCCCCACAAAAACGATTTCAGGTGAAATGCCGGCGGCATGCGCCGCACGGGCCGCTGCAATTTCGTTGAACCGCATCACGCCGTGCACCGGGATGTCGTCCCCGCAGCGCACCACAAAACGCTCACCGCGGTCTTTGACGGTAAAGTTCATGTTGGTGATGCCGCCGCCCAACGGTTCGGGATCGACGGTTTTAGACCAGAAGGCAAGAGCAGCGACTTTTTCACGCAGTGATTCAACCATGTTTTCTCCTTATGTATTGATTATTCTGACAAAAGATATAGAAAGAGGATCATTGGATGTCAACAGACATTATACCGGTGGTCATGGATCCGTTCCACTCGGAATCGGCGGTTCGGCAACACCGGCGGTCAACGTCATTTCCAATATTCGGGAGCCATGACCACCGGTATCATGTTTTTTTTTCGAGAACAAATACAAGAAAGGCGCTTTTGTGAACCGGCATCTCATGGTTTACGATATGGACGGCGTTCTAGTGGATGTGTCGCGCTCTTATCGCGACGTCGCCCGCCAAACGGTGTATCGGCTGATCAGGACCGCGCGCGGCGGCGACCGGCTGCCTGATCCGCTGTTTTCTCTGGCCGACCTGGCCGCCGTAAAGCAGAGCGGCGGTCTGAACAATGACTGGGATTTAACCTACACCCTGCTGGATCTCTTGTTCAGCCGCATCGACATCTCCCGGCTGCCGGCCGGCGGTCCGGATCCCTGGCGCTACTACACGGAAACCATGCCGCGGCTGGACGTGAACGCGCTCGCCACTTTTCTTACGACCGCGGACCACCCCCTGCTGCAATTGTGGCGCAACGGGAATCACCGGCGCAGCCCCTATGTGGCGCGGCTTTGCGCCCATGACGTCGGCAGCGGCAATGTCGTCAAGCAGGTGTTCCAGGAAATTTATCTGGGCGAAGCACTGTTTGTGAAAACATACGGCTTTCCGCCCTGCCTGTATCGTGGTCAGGGCTACATCACCCGCGAACGATTGTTTGTTGCGCCGCGCCGCCTGGCGGACCTGTCTCGACACCACATTCTGGGGGTTGCCACCGGCAGGCCGCGTTCCGAAGCCCTGTATGCGCTTGAGCGGCATGGGCTTATGCGCTTGTTTCAAGCGGTCTACACACTGGAAGATTGCCTGACGGCGGAGGAGGACCTGTATCAACGGACCGGCAAAAGGCAGAATCTTGGCAAGCCGCATCCATTCATGCTGGATGCCGTCGGAGACCAATATGCGCATCAGGTCAAGAAGTGCTGCTACTTTGGCGACATGCCGGACGACATGCTGGCGGCGGGGCGCTCAAAACATCCGTTTGTGCGCGTGGGCTGTGTTTACGCCGCCGCGGACAAATCGGCGCTGGCGCAGACACTGCGCGCGGCCGGAGCGGACATCATCGTCCGGACGGCCGAAGATTTAACAGCGCTTACGCCCCCTTGAGCAGGGTAATGATATCGGACGGCTGCTTTGCCATGAACCGGCATCCATGATTCTCCAGTTCTTTCTGCGGACGAAACCCCCAGGCCACGCCGACGGCAAACATGCCGGCGGCAGCGGCTGTCTGCATGTCCACACTTGAATCGCCGACATACAAGATGTCCGCCGGCGCCAGGCCCATTTCACGGGCGATGATCAACGCACCGGTCGGATCCGGCTTGCGGGGGACATCATCCTTGTTTCCGGCTGCGGCCTCAAAACGCCACCTGCTGAGAAACGCATCCACGAACCGCAAAACGAATTCGTGCGGTTTGTTGGAAAGAATCGCCATTTTGACGCCCATGCGGGTCATCCCGTCCAACATTTCGGCGATGCCGTCATACAAACGGGTCTGCACCCGCCAGTTTTGACCGTAATCTTCCATGAAAGCGGCAAATCCGCTGTCAACATCCACTTCGCCGGCCGTCTCCGGCAGTGCGCGGCGGATCAGCATCCGGGAACCGTCGCCGACGAAATAGCGATAGGCGTCCAGCGGATGCGTGGGAAGCGCGTTGCGCGACAAATAGCGGTTGACGGACGCGGCAATATCGGCCAGCGTATCCAGCAATGTGCCGTCCATGTCAAAAATAACGCCTTGATATCTTGTCACTGTCATTGCGCCGCCTCACGAAAAGGCCCTGAAAAAGCCCCGCCTCGCTGTGAAAACGAGACGGGGCTGATATATGGGTTCTGCCTACTTCTTCTTCTTTTTCTGCGCTTTGCGCTCTTTCACCGCCGCTTCGAATTCGGCATAAATGCTGTCCAGCTCTTTCTGGATGTTTTCGGAACGGGGTTTGGGCTTGTCATTTTCAATGATCTCCAGGGACTTTTCATACGCCCTTTCGACGATGTCCGGGGATCCACCCAATTCCCAATGCTCCCGACTCTCACGATTCATGAGCGTGGTTTTGGACATCCGCTTGAAATTGTCCAGCGTGTGCTTGTGGGAAATGAACTCACCGGCGGGACCGACGTCTTTGATGACATCGTAGCAGATGTTGGATTCCGATACCTTGATGCCCCCGACAATCTGCAGCACCATGTCCAGAAATTCATTCTGGAGCAGGGCCGAGGCATAGTCCCAGGTCAGCGCGCTGTCGAGCATCCCGACGCCATAGATCATGTTGGCACCTGCCAACGCGGGTATAATGGCGGTCAGGGTGAACTCATGGCCGGACTGGGCATCGAGCTTTTTGCTGTCCACCTATCCTCCGCCGACCCACGATGGTATTTTGTAAAACTGCGCCAGCTTGGCCACGGCCGCACTGAGCATGGCCATCTCCGGCGCCCCCATGGATGCCAGCGTGGTCCGCAGATCCATGATGCTGGTGGAGCTGCCGTACACCATGGGTGCACCCCGGTTGACAAGCTGGCCGAGCGTGATGGACCCGAGCACCTCGGAGTTGTGCGTGACCAGCGTGCTGGCAAGATCCACACAGGTCGTGCCCCCGCTCATGCCGAGGCCGTTGATTTTAATGGGGATGCCGAACTTGCAGGCCTCGATGAGAACATCCGTGGCTTCGCCGCTCAACACCAGCGGACTGACCGGATCCGCGGAGCAGGTGAACAATGGGCTGTGGGCCAGTTTGTCTTCCCCCCCGGCGATGACGGCGCCCATTTTGACGGCGGCCTTGAAATGTTCGACCGAGTAAATGCCCAGAAAGCCGTGTTTGCTGGAATAGGAATAATAAGCCCAGGCATTGTAGATGCTGGCCATGTCTTCATCCAGATCCAGCGGCGTCAGCGGCCGCTCCCAGCCGACGACGTTGTTCAGATTGTCAATAAAGCGCACCGTTGTGTCAACATCGGCTCGGGTGGCGCCCCTGACTTTGCGGGTCACCGGATCCATCAGCGCGGCGGCTTCCCCGAAATTGACAAAGCCGGTTTTTTTTCCGCCGGGAACATAGTCGTTCTTGGGGTCGATCGCATGCGCCCGGTAGGTCGCCGGTGTCGATTGAATGGCGTCCTCCACCAGGTGGGGCGGAATTTTGACCACATGCCTGTCCTCTTCCACCACACAGCCGTGATCACCCAGAATTTTACGCGCCACCGAACTTTCGACCTTCAGGCCGATGTTCCAGAGCACATCGATCGTTGCATTGTGGATCTGATCAATGTCGTCGGGGCTGATGACGTTCAGCCCGAAGCTGTCCGCACTCAGCAGATTTGCGTATTTGTAGTTGATTGACATAACATCACCTCTTGTCATGCGCTGTCTCACGAATTCTCGCGGGCAGCGCGCTTGGGTTTATTTTCCTCGGCCAATACGCTGATTGTTTTTCAAATCCGGCCGCTTCAACCGATGGTTGAGATTATCCGAAATAAGCCCTGATAAACTTAAGAAAACGCTCGTTTTCTTCATCGGTGCCCGGCGTTACCCGGAAGTAACCGGATTTACCGTGGATCTCACCGATTCTTTTTAGAAATATCTTCTCCATGTCAATGGCGGCCTGCAGAATTTCGGCCGTTGTTTTACCGGTCATGGTGGCGTCCACCAACATGTAGTTGCCGTGGGCCGGATACGGCTTGAGTCCCAGCTTCTTCAGTTCATCGCAGAAAATATCCATCCAGCGGTTGTTGTGTTCGACCTTGGCCGCGATTTCATCGGGATTGTCCAGAATGGCCTCGGCCGCCGCCATGGACATCAGACTGACGTTCCAGGGCAGGAACATGGTGTTGAAGGCCTTGATCATTTCCTCGGCGCCCAGCACAAATCCGAAGCGGATGCCGGCGAACCCGTGCGCCTTGGAAAAGGTGACCGACAGAAAAACATTGGGATACTTTTTGATCAACGAAGCCTTGGACGGAATCTCGGGATGGTAGTCTTTGTAGGCTTCATCGACGCAGATGGGAATGCCGGTCTCGCAGAAGCGCAGCAGATCCGCTTCGTCGATAAAGACGCCGGTCGGGTTGTTGGGGTTGATGATCAGAATCAGCTTGGTCTTGTCATTAATGGCATTCAGCATGCCCTCGACATCATACTGCAGATCGCTCTCACGCAGGGGAATCTGCACCGCTTTGCCGCCGCAGAGCTCAGCGCGCGGCGGAAAAAGACCGAAGGTGGGGGTGGACATGATGATTTCTTCGCCGGGTTTCATGAAAATGCGCATCATGGAGTCGATAATCTCCGATGAACCGTTGCACAGCGCCACATTTTCGGGTCCCAGACCGTACATTTCACCGATCCGGGTCCGCAGGCGCTTCATGCTGTCCGGATAGCGGTTGCCTTTGCGCACGGCGTCGGCCACCGCCTGGACCACCTTCTCCGACGGGGGCATGGGGTTTTCGTTCAGCATCAGGCGGCCGTGATCGGGTTTGGCCCAGGCCACATCCAGAATGCCCGTGTTGTACTCCCTTGCCGTAAACAACCATGGTACAAAATAATCTTTCAGTTCTTTCTTCATTGGTCATCTCCTTCGGGATTGAAATAATGCGTTAACAAATCGATGCGGTGCACGATTAAAGCCGCACCGCCGGTCCATGTAAGCGGGCCGGTTTCACAAAATGCCTTCAAGGGGCGTGTAGGCCATATCGAATGCGTCGGCCACGCCCTTGTAGGTAACCTTTCCGTTGAGCACGTTGACCCCCCTGGCGATCTCGGCATCGTCCATCGCCGCCTGGCGGTAGCCTTTATTGGCGATTTCAATGGCATAGGGCAGTGTTGCGTTGGTCAGGGCGCGCGTGGAGGTCGCCGAAACCGCGCCGGGCATGTTGGCGACGCAGTAGTGGGTGATCCCCTCGACATCATAGACCGGATCGTCGTGGGTCGTGGGCTTGGCGGTTTCAACGCAGCCGCCCTGGTCGATGGCCACGTCGACGATCACCGATCCCTTCTGCATAAGCGGCAGCATGTCCCGCGTCACCAGTTTGGGGGCTTTGGCGCCGGGAATGAGCACCGCACCCACCAGCAAGTCCGTCTCCGGCAGCAGGCGCCGGATGGTGGCGGGATTGGACATCAGGGGAAAGCAGTTGGCGGGCATGACATCGCTCAAATAGCGCAGCCGCTCCAGATTGTTGTCCAGAAGATAGACCTTGGCCCCCATTCCACAAGCGACTTTGGCCGCATTGGTGCCCACGATGCCGCCGCCGATCACCAGAATGGTCCCCGGATCAACGCCCGGTACACCGCTGAGCAGCACCCCTTTGCCGCCAAAGGTCTTTTCCAGGTACTTGGCGCCCTGCTGAATGGACATGCGACCGGCGACCTCGCTCATGGGAGTCAACAGCGGCAGGGAGCGGTTGGCCTTTTCCACCGTCTCGTAGGCGATGGCGATGGATTTGGAGTCGATGACGGCCTGCGTCAGCTCCTGGCTGGCGGCAAAGTGAAAATAGGTGAACACGATCTGCCCTTCCCGAATGAGGGGATATTCCCCCGGCAGCGGCTCCTTGACCTTCATGATCATGTCGCAGGATGCGTACATTTCCCGGGCCGATGCGCCGATTTTGGCACCGGCGTTTTCATAGTCCGCATTTGAAAACCCCGATCCGACCCCTGCTTCGGTTTCGACGATGACCTCGTGGCCGTTCGCCAGCATCTGCTCGACGCCGTCCGGCGTCATCGCCACCCGGTTTTCCTTGGTTTTTATTTCTTTCAATACACCGACCAACATGAGCTGCCTCCTTCTTTTTCTGTTGATAGCCAACCGTTATCTGTTTTTTAGAACTTCAAAAGAAATTCTTGATTTCTATTAGCAGAATAGATGTATATACAGCAATAGAAATTTTTTAAGAAATGTCATTGGCGACATTAAAAGTCATCATTGCGTTTTCCTTAATGTGATATTTCCCGAGTTCTATTTCAAAAACATATTTGTCCCCCCGGTAATAGGAAAGCAGTAATTCAATGGGCATGTGCCCATCGTCAAAGGTAATGCTTTCCATGAACAACCCGGCTGCATTTTCGGGCAGCGTCAGCAGCGATGCGACTTTGCCTTTTAAATTGACGGCGCGGATGGTCTGTTCGCTTCTCTCAAGAACCGTATCAAAATTTTTGGAAATGATTTTATACATGGAGCCGGTCAAATCCATCTTCAAAATCGAGCTGAACATGTCATAGGGAAGATAGCTTTCCTCGTAGATCAACGGAACGTCATCGCCCGTCCGCAGGCGCCGGATGACGATCGTCCGCTGGCTTGAACCCAGAAACAGCGCATTGGCCACGTGTTCACCGGCTTTTTGAACCTTCTTTTCCAGTATGATGGTTTTTTCACTCGCCCCGATTTCTTTTAAATCATCGCTGAAGCTGGAAATCTGTTTGAGTTTGTGTTTAACAGCCACCGGGTGCGGTTTGGACACAAAGGTCCCCATTCCCTTTTCTTTTTTCAAAAACCCCTGGGACACCAGCTCGGCAATGGCCTGACGCAGCGTGTTGCGATGTACCGAACACAACACAGACAATTCAACTTCAGACGGCAGCTTTTCGCCTTGCTGGTAGCGGCCGCTCTGGATCAGTTCTTTCAGCCAGGCACTGATTTGCAGGTATTTCGGCATCGGATTCAACGGATCAACGATTTTCATGTGGATACTCTTGTCTGGTTAGCACTTGGTTAGATTCCGGTTCGTTTTTGATCAGCCCTTTTTTATGGACCGACCATCAGTTTCTGGCCCGGATAAATGGTTGCTCCTTTTTTCATCTGGTTCATTTCTCTGAGCTGATTCAGCGACAGGCCGTATTGTTGACTGATGCCGTAGAGCGTCTCGCTTTTTTTGACAATGTGAATCACCGGCGGCGGTCCACCGCTTTTTTTGTCCGCGGATTTGTCTGCAGCGGATGCGGTGTTTTTTTTCTGGGCGAGTGCTTTGACGGCGTTGTCAATTTCCGCCAGCCGTTTGGCGTTGGTGCTTTCAATGCGGTCAAGCCGCTCGACCAGACCGGCGATTTGCTTTTCAAGTCTTTGGCCGGCATCTGAAGGCCCGCCGCCCTGTTCCCGCTGTGATCGTCCGGTTTCAAGATCCCCAAGCCGCTTTTCAATAGCGGACAGACGTTCGCCCACCCCGGTCGTCCGGCCGGCGGTCGAAAACCAGACAATCACCATCAGGGCCAGCGCCGCCGCACCGAAGATCATAAGGAAAAGCCCCCCCGGCCGCAGCGTCCGGATAGACGCCATCCCCGCGCCTTTGCCTTTTAAGGGAGAATACTCTTCCTCGAATGGCTTTTCAGGCTCCATTCCTTCTGCGTCGTCTGAATCTTTCCATTTCATGATAATTTTTTAATACACATTTGATTTCAAGCCATTTCAAGCCATTTATTCCAGTTATCCGAATGAATGGCGTTCATCGCTCTGTTGAACCGGTTCATACCATATGCCCAATAATCGAAGTCCAGCTTTGAAATGTGATTCTGAATGGAGGCCCATAGGGTCCAAAGAATGTCCGCCATGTACTTGTAAATGCTCATTCGGGCATACTTGTCTTCCAAAAAACGGCCGAAATAGGTTTCGATCATCAATTTATCTTCAGGATAGCCGAACGCTTGCTCCACCGCAAAGTCACCAAGCTCAAAACAAGGCTCGTTGAGGCCGGACAATTCCCAATCAATAATTCTCATTCTTCCGTTTTGTTCAATAAAATTTTCCGCCAGCAAATCGTTGTTGCAAGACACCAAATCCGGCATGTTTTTGGTGAATCGGT
>Ga0180434_10003571_pt1 | contig 19734 bp, 15 predicted proteins | sample SS_ome_7_FD_132453 | JGI IMG/M metagenome (GOLD analysis project Ga0180434, IMG submission 132453) | Hypersaline lake sediment archaeal communities from the Salton Sea, California, USA - SS_1_D_2 metaG | ecosystem: Environmental > Aquatic > Non-marine Saline and Alkaline > Hypersaline >...
AATGGCATTGAGGGCCTTGCCCGCCTGAATGACCACACGGTAGCCGTTATGCTCGTGGACATCAATATGCCGACCATGAACGGCATTCAGTTGCTAACGCGCATGAAGGAAAACGACCGACTCAAGGACATTCCAATTGTGATCGTTTCGACGGAAGGCAGTAAAGAGCGAATCGAGCAACTGGAATCGATCGGCGCGTTTGGATACGTGCGCAAACCTTTCCAACCGGAACAACTCCGCGATGTATTGAAACCTTTGTTGGGAGTCAGGGATAATGGAAGTACAGAAAACAGCAACACTGACGACGATCTTTTCTGAGGTTCTCGCCAATCTCGCATTCATGTTCACCGACGAAGAGACGGCTGAGCCCTCAGCCGGCGACCTTTGGTTGGAAACGACAATTCGCTATGACGGAACAACGAAGGGAACACTCGCCTTTCGCTGCACCCGGGAATTTTCGATCCTGCTTGCGGCGAACCTGCTGGGAATCGACCCGCGGGACATCCACGCTGAAAGCCAGGCCGACGACGCCGTCAAGGAATTCATGAACATCGTCTGCGGCCAATTCGTCACGGCTTCGTACGGCTCGAACGATGTCTTCAATCTGTCCATTCCCAAGATTCGCGAGTTACCCGAGACACCCGATTTCTCGCAGGATGACGGCATCACCACTTCCACGTTGTCGGCAGACGATCACCGTGTCCAACTGGCTCACGAAACGATAGACGATGATGCACCCTGACGTGTCGTGCACCGCATGGAGTGGGATGTGATGGAAGAAGTTACCTGGACCAGCAACCCGCAGATCAAGGATCTAACCCGCGAGGATTACGAACTCATCCGGCGGTTGGTGTACGCTAAGAGTGGCATCAACCTCGGCGATCAAAAAATGCAGCTCGTGCGGGCCCGACTGGGGAAAAAAGTACGCGAGGGTAGCTTCAAATCCTTTCGCGACTACTACCGGCACGTTGAAGAAGACCCCAGTGGCCAAAGACTGTGCGAACTTCTCGATGCCATCACCACAAACACGACGCATCTCTTTCGCGAAATGCGTCACTTCAACTTCTTACGAGATCTGATCACGCGTTGGGCCAACGACAAGAGCTGGCGCGCAAGCCACCGTGAACTGCGCATCTGGAGTGCCGCCTCTTCAAGCGGCGAGGAGCCGCATTCCATCGCCATGGTCGCACATGAGGCACTGCAGAGTTATTCGGGCCTCGAATTCAAAATTCTGGCCACCGATTTGTCCGTGCAGATGCTCAGCAAGGCCAAGCTTGGGCTGTATGACCTGCACCGGGTTGGCACCGTACCGCCCGAACACCGAAATCGTTACCTCAAAAAGGTAGATCATGAAGGCACGATTTGCCTGCAGCTCGTACCCGAACTCAGACGCGCGATTACCTTTTCGCGGTTCAACCTGATGACACCAACGTTTCCGTTCCGCAAGGGCTTCGACATCATCTTTTGCCGTAATGTCATGATTTATTTTGATCGCCAGACCCAGGAAACACTGGTCAATAAACTGGCTGGACAACTCCACCGGGAAGGCTATCTCATGATCGGCCACTCGGAGAGTCTCAATGGCATCAAGCATCCGTTGAGCTACGTTGAACCCACAATCTACCAGAAGAATTGATCGCCTACGTTAGGGAGTAGCAAGTGCGCAGCTCTGGCCCCATCAAGGTACTCATCGTCGATGATTCGCCTTTGATTCGATCCATGCTTTCGCGCGTCCTGTCGGCGGAAAGTGATATCGAGGTCGTGGGCGGAGCCAAGAACCCGTTTGAAGCGCGCGAACTCATCATCAACTATCGCCCCGATGTCATCATTCTCGACATCGAGATGCCCCGCATGGACGGCTTGACGTTCCTCAATAAACTCATGCAGCATTACCCCGTACCGGTCATCATGTGCAGCGGTGTGGCTCCTTCAAGCAGCCATAACGCACTCAAGGCCATCGAATTAGGTGCGGTCGACGTTGTCTGCAAACCGAATACGGGCGGCAATCAAGCGTTGCGCCGGCTGGGCGAAGACCTTGCCGAAAAAGTTCGTGCGGCCGCCATCTCCATGCCGCCGCCCCCCCCCATCCCGGTCTGCGCCAAGAACACGCCAACGTCATTTCGAGCGGCCGGCCTTGATCCCAGCAGATACGTCGTAGCGATTGGAGCCTCGACAGGAGGAACGGAAGCGATCAAGAAAACCCTCGAACGTGTGCCGCCCGATTTCCCGCCGGTGGTGATTGTGCAGCACATGCCCGAAGGCTTCACCAAATCGTTTGCCGAAAGGCTTAACCAGTTCAGCGCCTTGACGGTCACCGAAGCGGCACACGGCGATACGCTGGAAGTTGGCAAAGCCTTTCTCGCGCGGGGCGGCCTACAAATGCGGATCGAGGGCACGCCTGGAAGATTTCGGATTGCTTACGGTAACGATGAGCCGGTCAATCGCCACTGCCCGAGCGTATGTGTGCTCTTTGACTCGGTAGCACGACTCGTAGGAAAACGAGCCATCGGCATCTTGTTAACCGGCATGGGAGCAGACGGCGCGAAGGGCTTGCTCAACATGCGCCAAAATGGCGCCATCACAATTGCCCAAGATCAACGTTCTTGCGTCGTGTACGGAATGCCCAAGGTCGCCTTTGAAATCGGTGCGGTCCAGCGGCAATGTGCGCCCACAGAAGTATCCAAAGCAGTGCTCCAAACGCTCAAAGCAAGAGATGGAGTTCGCGCAACCGCCCACGTCTAACCGCTAACGTTGTCAGCCCACAAGTCATCCGGCCAGCCCATTCATCGTATGGACCACCGTTTCACGCTTGGCTTGCAGGTCGGCAAGGCGATCGCGCTCGCGCTGAACCACGTCCGCCGGCGCCCGATCCACAAAGTTGCGATTACTGAGCTTGGCATGGATACCGGCAATTTGTTTATCGAGATTGGCCAACTCCTTGTCGAGCCGCTTACGTTCGGCCGCCGCGTCGATCACGTCGGCCACATAAATCTGCATGTCACCAATGACCAGCGTGGCAGCGTTCGAGGGCGCAACGGCATCGGGATCGATCGAGATTTCGCCAACATGGGCTAATTGCTTGATAACATTCGCCTCATGCGCAAGCGAAGCGACCCGCTCAGCCGGCACCTTGATCACAACGTCCACCTTTTGCTTCGGCAGAACATTCTGCGTTTGACGAATATCGCGCACCGCCCGAGTGGCCGTCTGCAAGTCCTCGAACGCGCGGTCCACCTCGGACGCGATCAGCGCGGACCACCCTTCGCGCGGCGGATAGGACGATACCACCAAGGGCTTGTCCGTATCGAGTTCAGCCAAGCCAGGCAAACCACGCGTCGGCACCATCGCGTTGAGGATTTGCCATAACCGCTCCGTGATGAAAGGCATAAACGGGTGCAGCAGCCGCAAGGATTGATCCAACGCAAAGGCAAGAACCTGCCTGGCTTCGGTGGCTTGACGATTGTCCCGGACACGCGACTTAACTAACTCTAAATACCAGTCGCACAACGAATCCCAGAAGAAGTCACGCGCCACCGTGGCCGCCCGGCTGAACTGAAACTTGAGCAGCGCCTCTTGCACGTCAGCAGCCGCCCGACTGACACGCGACAGAATCCAGCGATCCTCGATCGGCAGCGTCGCCAGGTCCAACTTCTCGTGGGTCGCACCTTCAAGGTTGAGAAAAGCGAATCGGGCGGCATTCCAAATCTTGTTGCAGAAATTTCGACCCAGCTCGAATCGCTCGGAGGTTTGCATCGCGCGACCGTCCTCGAGCGTGACGCGCTTCATCGGCATGCGGATGTCCTGCGTCTCGGTGGTCATGCTCGCCATCGTAAAACGCAAAGCATCCGCGCCGTAAATCTCGATAATGTCAACCGGGTCATAGCCGTTACCCAGCGTCTTCTTGAAAGGCCGACCTTGGCCATCCTGAATCACCGCATGAATGTAAACGTCGTGGAACGGCACCTTACCAATGTTGTAACGACCGGTCAGCACCATCCGCGCCACCCACAACGTAATGATCTCACGAGCGGTGCTCAACACGGATCCGGGATAGTAACGCTGCATCTCCGCGGCATTTTCAGGCCAACCCATCGTGGAGTGCGGCCAAAGCGCGGAACTGAACCACGTATCCAAAACGTCACCGTCCTGAACGAGCTCATGACCCGCAATCGCATCCATCGAAAGATCGACCTGATCGGCACAAATCAACCACCGATCGTTCTCCTCATCGCGCTGCCAAACCACATCGTCGCGACCGGCAAAAGCCTTCTTCAGATCGTCCTCCGTGCAGGTATCACAGTACCAAATAGGGATCCGGTGCCCCCACCAAAGCTGCCGGCTAATACACCAGTCGCGTTTTTCGCTCAGCCAGTCGAGATAGGTCTTGCGGTATCGGTTGGGAAAGAAGTAGACCTTCCCGGAATCACGGCGTTGCTCAGCAGTAGGTAACGGCTCGTCAGCAACAGCATCCATCGCCAACTGAGCCAAACCCGTACTGCCCCGCAGCCCCTCGATCTTGCCAGCCTCGTCGACCGGCAGGTCACCCATACGAACAAACCACTGATCGGACAGGTAGGGCTCGATAGGTGTCTTGCTTCTGTCACTGTGACCCACGTCCGACTCATGATCCTGAACCTCACCCAACAAACCCAGAGCTTCGAGATCCTCGACGACCTTCTTGCGGGCAACATAACGCTCCATACCACGGTAAGGACCGCCGTTTTCGTTGATCTTGGCCTCCGGCGTCAGGATGTTAATCATCGCCAGGTTATTGCGTTGACCACAAGCATAGTCGTTCGGATCGTGGGCAGGTGTCACCTTCACGCAGCCGCTGCCGAACTCCTTGTCAACTAAAATAGGATCCGCAATCACAGGAATTTCACGGTCAACGAGCGGTAAAAGGACCGTCTTACCGATCAACGGCTTCCATCGTTCATCTTCGGGGTGCACCGCGACGGCCGTATCGCCCAGCATCGTCTCCGGCCGGGTGGTCGCAACCGTCAATTGGGTGACTTCGACATCCTTCCCATCGCGGGGCAAACGAACCGGCTCCTTAAGTGGATAGTGAATGTGCCAAAGGTGCCCCTTGAGGGTCTCATGATAAACCTCGTCGTCAGCAACCGCCGTTTGAAGCTGTGTATCCCAGTTGACCAACCGTTTACCACGAACGATAAGACCGTCGCGAAAGAGCTTAAAGAACGTATGCCGAACCGCCCGAGCACACATGTCATCAAGCGTAAACCGCGTCCGTCCCCAGTCACAGGAACAGCCCATCAACTTGAGCTGCTCGAGAATGCGGTTGCCGTACGCCTCCTTCCATTCCCAAATGCGCTTGACGAGTTCATCCCGGCCGAGATCATGTCGGCTCTTCTTCTCTTTTTCGAAGATGGTCCGCTCAACAACTGCCTGCGTCGCGATACCGGCATGGTCCGTCCCAGGCATCCAAATCGTGTTGTAACCCCGCATCCGATGCCAACGAATCAAGATGTCCTGCAGCGTGTTGTTGAGCGCATGGCCACCGTGCAGGGCACCGGTCACGTTCGGCGGCGGAATAACGATCACATAGGGCTCGCGTGCCGCCTCGCTCGGGTCTGCCTGAAAGTAAAGCCCCTCGTCCCACATCCGCCGGATTTCCGGCTCCACGCCCCTCGGTTCATACGTCGTCGGTAGATCGTCCAATACCACCATTCCACACCCAATCTCTTTATTCCCAGAGAGTAACACATCACAAGAAGCCGCTCGCCGCCCCCCATCCGGAGACGCCACGAACAGGTAAGAACGTGCGATTTTACCGCCCCACTGAGACAAAGTCGATCCGGCCCGCCCATCTTCGTACACTGGAAAGAAATAGTCGAAATCCGCTAGACGGAAACTACGCCCTCACACGTTTTATAGGTAGAACGGACTCCGAACCGTTTAGAGGAACCGGGTGGAATTAGGCAAGCAGGCAGAGCTCGTTGCAGCCCTGAGGATTGGGGACCGAGAGGCGTTTGCGCAGACGTACGAACGCTACAAGCACAATGTTTTGGCGCTGGCAGCTACCATGCTCGGCCCGCGAGACGGCGCGTGGGATGTGTTGCATGACGTGTTTGTCGCTCTCGCTCGCCAAGCGCCCAATTTGCGCCCAGACTCCAACCTCAAGGCCCACCTGCTCACCGCAGCCGCCAACCGGGCAAGGGATTACTTGAAAAAACGTCGTCCGACCGAAGACATCGGCCAATTAGCAACGGCATGAATGCTCGATAGAGCAAAGTTGTACCGCCGCCAACAGGAAAGGCTATCTCACCTACAAAAAAGCTCTTGTCTTGATTTCAATCGCCACGAAAAACGATACCAGTCGGAATACGGTTTCAACATTCCGACTGGTATCGAGCGGCAGGTACAAACACGACAAAGCGACTCATCGTCGAAACCACGATCGAAAAACCGCCACTCCCAACATCCCCCTTGCTACACAACGCACGTTATTGGCCCTTCAAACGCTGAATATCGCGACACATACAGCGTTTACGGATCGTATAATAGCAATAGATACACACACGCATGAAGTGAGACAAACGGGGTGACCCATGAGTGATCTGGAACACCTAATCGACGTGGCTGCGGGACGCGAACCGGCGGACTTGGTCTTCCGAAACGGCTCGTTTGTGAACGTTTTCACGAACGAACTACAGGAAGCAGAGGTCGCCGTCGCGGACAGCCGTATCGCAGGCATCGGCTCCTATGAGGGACGACAGGTCGTCGATCTCAAAGGACAGGTTCTGTGCCCGGGCTTCATCGATGCCCACGTGCATATCGAGTCGTCCATGCTCTCCGTGCCCGAGTTCGCGCGGACGGTTGTAGCTTGCGGCACCACAGCCGTGATCGCCGACCCACATGAAACCGCCAACGTCATGGGCGCTGAAGGCATTCGGTTCATCCTTCGCAGCAGCAAGTATGCCCCCATTCACATCTATGTCATGTTATCAAGTTGCGTACCCGCATCCCACCTGGAATCAGCAGGTGCGGAATTGTCAGCCGTCGATCTTTTTCCCTTCTTGAGTGACCAATGGGTCCGCGGACTGGCAGAGATGATGAACTACCCCGGCGTGATCGCAAAAGACCCCGAGGTCCTGGACAAAATTCGCATCGTCGGCCAAACCCCCATCGACGGCCATTGCCCAGGCCTTACCGGACGTGATCTTTGCGCGTACATGGCCACCGGCATCCGTAGCGACCACGAAGCAACCACCTACGAAGAAGCTGCCGAAAAAGTCCGACTCGGCATGCACATCATGATTCGCGAAGGATCAGCCGCCCGAAACCTCGATGCCCTGTTGCCGCTGGTCACCCCCGAAACGGTGACACGATTCATGTTCGTCACGGACGATAAGAACATCACGGATCTGCTCTACGAAGGACACATCAACCACATGGTCAAGCGCGCCATCGCGTCCGGGCTTCAACCCGCACACGCGGTTCGTTTAGCATCATTTAACGCAGCACGCTATTACGGGCTACACGATATCGGAGCCATTGGCCCCGGTTATCTAGCCAATTTAACCGTGTTGGATAATCTTACGGACTGCCAAGTCACACAGGTCTACAAGAAAGGCGAACTCGTCGCTACGGATGGGCAATGCGTGGCTGCTGGACCCGAAGCACAGCACGCGCGAATCCCGCTGCGATCAAGCATCAATGTGGGATGGCTGGAACCCGATAACTTCGTCATCCGCCTACCCGAAGGGAATACATCGCAAGTACGCATCATCGAAGTGATCCCGGACCAGCTTCAAACCCGCGAGGTCCTTGAAACGCCCACGACATTAGGCCAACTCGTCGTCTCCGATCCCCAACGCGATCTGCTCAAGATGGCGGTGATCGAACGACATGCCGCCAGCGGCAGAATCGGACTCGGGCTTGTGCGCGGTTTCGGTCTCAAACGCGGCGCCATCGCCAGTACCGTGGCACACGACGCCCATAATCTTATCGTCGTCGGCACCAATGACCACGACATGCTGACGGCCGCAGTACGCCTTGTGAGAATACGAGGCGGTTTGTGTGCTGTAGCTGATGGCGAAGTTCTTGCGGAATTACCGTTACCGATTGCCGGCTTGTTGTCCGACGCCTCCGCAACCACGGTCGTCGACCAGTTCCAGAAAGTCCAAGCGGCGGCTCACACGTTAGGCAGCACGCTGACACACCCCTTCATGACGCTATCGTTCATGAGCCTTTCGGTGATTGGCGATTTGAAACTGACCGACAGCGGACTGGTCGATGTAGCAGCCTTCAAGCATGTGGACCTGTTCGTCTAAGAGTGCACAAACCCTATCGACTCTTTCGCTGACGCAAGGATGAAAAAACCCGCATCACATGCTGACGTGCTTGGGCATGATCCACAATCGGTTCGGGGTAGTCCATCTTCCGGCAAGCGGAATCACGCGACGCATACGGTTCATGAATCGTTTCGGCATCGTATTTCGCAAACTCCGGGACGTATTGCCTTATAAATACACCCTCCGGATCAAACCGTCGGCTCTGGTTGTAAGGATTGAAAACGCGGAAATACGGAACCGCATCCGTCCCCGTCGAAGCAGACCATTGCCAGCCACCGTTGTTACTGGCTAAATCCCCGTCAATCAAATGTTGCATGAAGTACTTCTCCCCCCACCGCCAATCGATAAAAAGATCCTTCGTCAGAAACATCGACACCACCATTCGAAGGCGATTGTGCATCCACCCCGTTTGTGCCAACTGCCGCATGGCAGCATCGACGATCGGCACCCCGGTCCGCCCCTGGCACCACGCAGCAAACAGCTTCTCATCGTACCGCCAAGGCAGTCCTTCCGTCTTAACCCGAAACGCCCGACCCATCGAAACCCGCGGAAAAGCGACAAGGATATGGCGGTAAAACTCGCGCCAAATCAACTCCGTCATCCATATGGTCGCCCCTTTCAATCCCAAATCGATCTTGCCCCGGTTGGCTTCAAGAGCAGCCATAAAACACTGACGGGCCGACAAAACACCGCTCCGAAGATAAGGAGATAGCTGGCTTGTGCCGTTTAACGCTGGAAAATCACGCGTTTTGTGGTAGTCCCCCAGCTTTTTCTCGACAAACCGTCGAAGCCGGCGTCGCGCGTACGTTTCGCCCGCTGGCCACAAGTGCGAGCCCGGTTGCACTGCGAAACCTCTCAACTTTTGGGGAACGCAACCAGCTACGACAGGCAACTCAGGTTGCCGCTTCGGCACAGGTAGGACGTGAATCGCAGACTCAGATTTGTACATTTCGCACCATTTTCGGCAAAACGCCGAGAAAACGGTGTAAGGTTGCCCCTGGCGTGTACGGATCTCTTCCGGCCCAAAAACAACCTGATCTTTGAACATCCGCACCGATCGGCCGTCAGCTTCGAAACAGCTCGTGACTTTTGCGTCGCGACGCCTTTCGTCGACTTCATATTCTTGATTGAAATACAAACCGTCGCACGCATGTTCTTTCGCCAACCGGAGAAGCCGACGAGGCACCTTCGCGTAATCACCCGCCTCGACAATCAACAAAGGAATATTGAGCTTCTGCAGCGATTGTGACAGGCAGGCAAGATTACGGAGTTCAAAGTCGACTTTGATCGACGCCCAATCATGCTGACGCCATTGCCCAGGACAGAGGGCATAAACTGCCAACACACCACGCCGCGCATCGCGGCAAGCGTTGTGGAGTGCCGTATTATCCCGCACGCGCAGGTCGGAACGAAACCACATCAGTGACCGCATACCGGCCCTCCTGGTCCTCGACCACACTACAGAAATACCAATTATTGCAGCATTGCTCAACCCAAAAATCGAGCAGACTCATATTCGCCCACCTTAACAGGGTAAGTACCTCCGAATTCCAGAGCAAAATCGGGCAGAGTAGGAATTACCGGACCTACCACTGGCATACCCATTCTCCGGACGCTGCAGGCACTCCAACACAAAGCAGCCCCATTGCATTACCCTACACTTCTGCATATACTTGGATAGCACTCGGGGACGGGCGGAGCAGCACACCTACAGAACGACACTCAACCGGAGGATCATTCCATGGCGGAACCCTATGATGGGAAGAAAATTCTTGTAGTGGACGATGACCCAGACATCCTGACCGCAATCGAAACCACATTCCGAGAAGCCGGCGCGGAGATGTACACCGCAGCCGACGGGAACACCGCAGTGACACTGGCGACAGAACATGAACCGGATGTCATGATTCTCGATGCCATGTTGCCCAAGCGAAGCGGGTTTCTGGTACTGGAAAAACTGAAGGGAAACAAACCCAAGGGCGGTAAGCCTTATATCATTATGATTACAGCGAACCCCGGTAAACGCCATCAGGTCTGGGCGGAGAGTCTGGGAGCTGAGGGCTACATCAACAAGCCCTTCGCCATGGAACGGCTCGTCGAAGCGGTCGAAAAAGCCCTCCAGAAAAACACCTAAGGCGAGTCGCCTTTTTATGCCCCGCAACCCAAGCGTTTTGCGATCAAAACGATGTGCGCCAAACGTAGCGATATCGCATAACCAAAATCCAGCAAACGAAATGCCGATGCGGTCGTCCATTCGAATGTGTTCGGCTTTCACAACCGAACGGTAAAGCCCCACGTCCCGTCCAAGCCGAAGGTGCGCGTGGGCGGAGTTGCTGGTAGGCGGCGAAATCTCTACAATTTGTCGATATGAGCAAATCCAAGGTCGCGATACTCCGGACCCAGCCAGCAACGGTTCTGGCGGATTACCATCGGCTGATGAACCTGGCTGATTACCAAGACACGGTCGACCGGACCGCCGATACAGCACTGAAAGTCAACATTTCGTGGCACTTCTTTTACCCCGGAAGCAGCACAACGCCGTGGCAGCTCGAAGGCGTGATCCGGGCCATGAAAAAGGACGGATACGACCCGAACCTCATCCACGCGTGCCATAACCGAACGGTCGTCATCGACGCACACTTCGGCGAGCGCGAGAACAAACAACTCAACGTCGTCCAGGAACACGGACTTCGTAATGTGCATCTGTACGAGGGTGAGGAATGGATCAATATCCACGATGCCGTTGGCGACCTATCCAAGGAGTTCCTGTGCCTCAACGAGGTCTACCCCAAGGGTTTCTCGATCCCCAAACGGTTCATCGGTGAGAACATTATCCACCTGCCCACGGTCAAAACACACGTGTTCACCACCACGACCGGAGCGATGAAGAATGCTTTCGGTGGGCTCCTCAATGAGCATCGTCACTGGACGCACCCGGTCATTCACGAGACGCTTGTGGACCTCCTAATGATCCAGAAAAAGATCCATCGCGGCGTGTTCGCAGTGATGGACGGGACGTTCGCCGGAGATGGGCCGGGCCCACGGTGCATGGTCCCGCACATCAAGAATGTCTTGTTGGCCTCCAGTGACCAAGTCGCCATCGATGCCGTCGCCGCCAAGTTGATGGGGCTCGACCCCCTATCCGATTGCAAGTTCATTCGGCTTGCCCATGAGCGGGGTTTGGGCTGTGGCGACGTGAGGGACATCGAGATCGTCGGCGATGTGGATGCAGCCGAGGAGAACTGGCACTTTGATGGGCCGTTCAAAAAGATGACCTTCGCCAGCAAAATGCAGCACAAGATTTATTGGGGTGGGCTCAAGAACGCCGTCGAATGGTCGCTAAAAACGTGGCTGGCACCATGGGCCTACATTGCCAGCGTGATCTACCACGACATGTACTGGTACCCACGCAACGGTAATAACCGCGTCCACGAAATCCTCCATAGCGAATGGGGACGGCTGTTCCACAACTGGGAAAAACTTACGCCTGACGAAAAGGGTTGGCCCCACGTCGGTTCGGAGCCGGCCAAGTTGGACCGTAACACAATGCAGCTCCTCACCCAAGCAACCCGCATTCTCGGCACCTGTATCGTGGAGGCACCGGAAGCCGCCAAACTCCGTGGCCGGAAAATGACCAAGACCAGCTCGTCGTAACACCAGGGCATACCTGCGGAAGTCACGCCGATGACAACGCCGACCTTTCCGCCGTTCGAGGCCCATCCTCTCCTACGCAACGGACACCTGCAAACGCTGACGACACTCTTCCGGGATGGCACAAATCATAACTGGTGTACCCAGCAACACCAGGTCACGCTGGAGGACGGCGACAGAATCGTATTACACGATGACTGCCCCGCCGCGTGGCAACCGAACGATCGTTCGGCCATGATTGTGCACGGACTGGGGGGTTCCTCTCAGGCGTACTACATGCAACGGCTCGCCGCCCGGCTCAACCAACATCACGTGCGTACCTTTCGAATGGATCTCCGGCGATCCGGTGCCGGGATTGCGATGGCACGCCTGCCCTCTCACGCGGGACGGTCAACTGACATAGCAACAGCAATTCGTTACGTCGCAAAACGGTGTCCTCAGTCACCGACTTCGTTAATCGGCTATTCGCTGGGCGGAAACATCGTACTCAAGCTGCTCGGCGAGATCGGCCATGAACCATTTGGAAACCTGGACAATGCGGCCGCCATTTGCCCCCCCATCGACCTGGCCGCTTGCATCAAGAAATTGAGCCAAATCCGAAACCGGTTTTATGACCGTTATTTGGCATCCCAACTTCTGGAACAGACGCAAAAGAACCAAACGCTGCGACCAGACGCGCCACCGCTTGATTTCCCGCACACCCCCAATCGCGTCGGCGAATTCGACGAAATGTACACGGCACCCGTATGCGGTTTTCGCAATGCCGCCGACTACTACCAACAATGCAGTTCCCAGAAGTTCATTCCGGACATCAAAATCCACACCCTGATCGTGGCCGACCGCGATGACCCCTTAGTCCCAATCGAGCCCTTTGAATACGTGCCCGTACCCCCCACCGTTCACCTGGAACGAACCACCCACGGCGGTCACCTGGGCTACATCAGCCGATCGGGCCTCAACCCCAATCGACGATGGCTGGACTGGCGTATTCTGCACTGGGTCACAACCGAGACCCCTGCGTAAGACAACGCCAAATCACGGTTGCTTGACAGTTGCGCATAAAAAAGCCGCAGCCGAGGCACAAATCCGCAAACGGCTGCGGCAAAACGTGTCACAATGTCAGATCGCGGACAGGACTACTTCATCCACTTGGCCGCCGCTTTCTTCAGCTTGGGCGCCACGTCCGTTTTCTCCCAAGTGAAGCCGGCACCCGTTCGACCAAAATGCCCATTTCGAGCAGTTTGACGATAGATCGCCCGACGAAGCTTCAAATGAGTCACGAGGTCAGCGGGTGTCAACGGGAAGTGATCGCGAACGAGTTTCGATATAACCTTGTCCTCGATTCGTCCCGTACCCTTCGTATCCACATCGACACTCACCGGCTCCGCGACGCCAATCGCATAAGCAAGCTGCACTTCGCATTGCTCAGCCAAGCCCGCCGCCACAATGTTCTTGGCAATGTAGCGTGCCATATAGGCCGCCGAACGATCGACCTTGCTCGGGTCCTTACCACTGAACGCCCCACCACCGTGCCGGCCTCGGCCACCGTACGTATCGACGATGATCTTACGACCGGTCAAGCCCGTGTCACCATGCGGGCCACCTACGACAAATCGGCCCGTGGGATTGATGTGAAACTTGATACCAGGCTTCCAAAGGTCAGGTCGTACCATCTGAATAACGGGCTTGATGACTTTATCGATGATCGCTTTGCGACCGGCTGCCGACATGTTGCCGGTACGATCACAGATCGCCTCCGTGTGCTGCGTCGAAAGAACAACCGCCTCAATCGCAGCCGGCAAACCATCGGCATAGCGAACCGTCACTTGACTTTTGCTGTCCGGACGAAGCCACTTAAGCTGGCCCGCTTCCCGCACATCCGTAATCTTCTCGACAAGCCGGTGGGACAAGTGGATGGGCAACGGCATCAACACCTTCGTCTCGCGACAAGCGAATCCGAACATCATACCTTGGTCGCCGGCGCCTTGGGACTTGTGCAAGCCTTTGCCTTTGGTCACACCTTGGCTAATGTCTTGCGATTGCGAATGCAACGCGCGAAGAACCGCGCAACTTCGGTAATCGAAGCCCGTCGTCGGGTCGTCGTATCCGATCTCACGGATCGTCTCCCGTGCCGTTTTCTCGACGTCTTGCAGAGCAGCCTCTGCTTTGGGAGTGTGGGTCGTCACTTCACCGGCAATCATCACCAAGCCGGTGGTGACCAAGGTCTCGACCGCACAGCGAACATTCGGATCATGGCGAATCAGACTGTCAAGGATCGCATCCGAGACTTGGTCGGAGACCTTGTCGGGATGCCCTTGCGAAACGGACTCGGAAGTAAACAAGCACCAATTCTTTTTGTTGGCAATGGCCACGAGGCATATTCCTTTCATTTGCACAATTTTTTCTACCCGGCTGATGATTCCAAAGCCGGCCAACGCAGGCCCACATAATAGGACTGATGCCCGCCAATGACAAGCCTCAGGCCGGGTTCGTCGGCCCCCAACAGAAGGAGCGGAGTTGGCCGGTCTTTTGTAGAATAACCTTGTGGACAAACACACGCTTGAGAGACTCGAGTTCGATCGGATCAGGCAGCAGTTGGCCGACTACGTCAGCTGCGCACTAGGGCGAAAGCATGCCTTGAAGGTCAAGCCCATCACCCGGCAGGATCTTATCGAGCAGTGGCTGGACCAGTTTAGAGAGATGCTGGAAGCTTCTGCCACAATCGGCTTACCGCCTTTCGGGGGCGTACACGACATCCGAGAAGCCGTACGCACCGCCGTCCCCCCCCACTGCCTGGAACCGGAAGAACTGGCCATTGTGGCCGAGACACTCGACGCAACCCACGCCATCGTCAACTGGGCCAACTCCCTCAACGAAGACGCGATACAGCTGAAAACACTCTGCCAAAGCATCGGCGACTTCAAGACGATCGCTGACACCTTACGCCGTATCGTTGACGGTAATGGAGAAGTCCGCGACGACGCCAGCGCCAAGCTGCGATCCGTCCGAACGGAAATCGCCAATGCCCAAATCAAGATCGGGCATGTGGTCGACCGTCTCCTGCGGGACCGACACGTGACGCGCTGGTTGCATTATCCAGAGGCGACGTTCCACAATGATCGACTTGTCCTACCGTTGGCGGCTGAACACCGCGGGCGCATCCCAGGCATTATCCACCGCAGTTCCGATTCGGGTGCCACGCTTTTCGTCGAACCCGCCGAAGCCGTCGAACTCAACAACCGGATTATCGAACTGCGTTATGAGGAGCGAACGGAAATCACACGATTGTTGCTGCATGCAACACGGCAACTATTTCTCAATCACCAAGCCATTCTCGAAACCCTCGATGCCCTCGCTGTGCTGGATCTCATTGTTGCCAAGGTACGTTTCGCCCGCAATTACGAACTCGCCTGCCCACAGCTTTCGAGCGACGGAACGCTTCGCCTTTACGCAGCCCGCCACCCGCTGTTGATCGAGATGCAAAAGGAGGCCCAAAAAAGATCTGAACACCGGGACGTGGTCCCGATCGATGTCCGTCTCGGGGACGATTTCGACGTCCTGGTCATCACCGGGCCCAATACCGGAGGCAAAACGGTGGCGATCAAAACCGTGGCCTTGAGCTGCCTGATGGCCCAGGCGGGCTTACCCATACCCGCCAACGAAGGCTCCACCGTCCCCGTATATAAGGACATCTTCGTTGACGTAGGCGACGAGCAAAGCCTGCAGCAGTCGTTAAGCACCTTCAGCTCGCACCTCAAGCAACTCATGATTATGCTGACCCGAGCCAAACCGACGACACTCGTACTCATCGACGAGCTGGGAGCAGGAACAGACCCGGATGAGGGAGCCGCCATTGGCCAAGCCATTGTCCGTGAACTTCTCCAACGCCGTTGCCCTGCGATGGTAACCACGCACCTCGGCGCCCTGAAAAGCCTGGCGTATGTCGAACCTCGAGCCGAAAACGCTTGTGTGGAATTCGACCACAAGACGCTCCAACCGACGTATCGCCTTCTCATCGGCGAGCCGGGAACCAGTAACGCCATCAACATCGCCCAACGGCTCGGGCTCCCCCCCAAGATCATCGCCGTAGCACGCCAGCATCTCAGCGAGTCACATCTACAGTTGACACGGGCGATCCGTGGCACACTTCAGTCCCGCCGACAGGCCGAAAAAGCACGGGCTGAGGCCGAAGCGGCCAAACGCCAAAACGAGAAAGAAAAGATCGCCGCCCAACGCGAGTTGCACGCTTTGCAAGAAAAGAAAAAGGAGTTCCAGAAGTGGGTTGAGACGGTCTCATCGCTTCGGCCCGGCGATCGTGTCCACGTCAGGCGATTCGACCGCTCCGGTCAGATTGTCCGCGTGCAACTGCACAAGCAAATGGCCGTCGTCAATATGGGTGCCGTCGAGATGGAGGTTCCCCTTCGCGAGTTGTCATGCTTGCCCCCATCCAACGATTGACCGGCAAGCAATATCGACAAGCCGCTACCACGTATCCGTTCATCGAACCGTGAACTCACAACCCTTCGCCAGAAGGCGACGAAGATGGCTTCGGCTCGTCAGCGGAACAAACCTCGACGCGAACCGTGGCCTGAACCGACTCAGCCGCCTTGGGCAGAACGATCTCCAAGACACCGTCGCGTAACGAGGCCAACACCGCGTCCGTGGCAATCGGGCCAGGCAACGGCACGACTCGCTTGAAGCTCCCGTAACGCCGTTCGGACTGCACAATTCGGCACTGGTCGTCCGGCACATCCTCCGGCAAGGGCGAACTCAGCTTCTCCCCGCTGATCGTCACGCTGGCCAAAGAAGCCGTGATCTCGAGAACCGAAGGGTCGATACCAGGCACTTCAGCCGTCACAACGTACCGCGCCGGCTCCTCGCGGAGTTCGACTGGCGGGGCGTAATCCTGACCGTCCAGAGGCCCCGTAGCCAACCCCCGATGCCATAATTGGTCCAGTACATTGGATACCTCCGACTGCAGGTGTCCCAGCGTCAACCGCTCCGCCGCCTTGAACGGGAATCTCGCCATGACGCACCTCCTAACCGATTATAGACCAACATACCGCTTCGGCACCAAAGAAGACCAGGACACCCTTCCCAAAGCCATGGCCGCCAACCACGTGCCCTTCAGCATTAATCAGCGACCTGGAAAGGGGAACAACCCTGCGGGTCCATCGGCAAACCATCGCCCTCACGCGTCAGACAGAATACGGTCCACACGCTCGGAGATCTCGTCCAAGTCGTCCGTGCCGCCGTACGTCTCATACGTCAAGGGGCCATCGTAGCCAACACGTTTGAGGGCGACCATCACCGCCGGCCAATCGACATCACCTTCAGTCAATGGACAAAAACCACTAAGGTTGCCCACGTCAGCCTTGAAGTCCTTGAGGTGGATACGAACAATCCGTTGACCAAGGATATCAATCCAGTCCTGAGGGAACCCAAGCTTAACGACATTCCCAACATCGAGATAGACACCGACCCAGGGCGAATTGACACGATCAATCAAATCCCGCATTTCCACCGGCGATAACAGGAAGCCATTCCACACGTTCTCGATCGCGATCACCACACCCCGAGCCTCCGCCTCCGGAGCCAACTCACGCAGCGCCTCATAGGTCAGCCGCATCGCCTCCGCGTACCCACATACCATCTGTGCAGGCCGCTCGAAATGACTAACAACCGCCGGCACAACCCAAATGGCATCCGTCCCCATCCACTGCGCCCGATCCAACGCAGCCAGCGTCAACTCGCGTGCCTTGGCGCGATCAGCCGCATCCGGCGACGCATAGTTCGACCCCCAAAAGAGCCCACAAGCCAACGACGCTACTTCCAACCCTGCCTCACGAATTTGGCCCGCCAGTTTCCGGCAAGTCGTCTCATCGCTGGCAATCGTCAACTCTCCCTCTGCATCCGCCGTCACTTCCATGGCATCAAAACCGGCAGCTCGGACAGCCCTGGCCATCTCCGCCAACGCCATCGTCCTGGGAAACATCCAGCTGTTGACGCTTTTCTTCATCATGGCTCCCCTTCCGCCGTCGCCCAACGTGCGTCGGCGCCACGCCGATCAACAACGATATTCAACCGTGTAAGATGGGTACATCCGTTTCAGTACCACAAACGAACCGCCATCGAGATCATACGTCACAAACCACCGGCGTCAATCAAGAACACATACGCCAACCCTTTGAAAACCAAGCCAATAAACAAGCACCAAACGATTAACGGGCACCCAAAAGAGGAGGCGGCCGCACCACCGAAATGATGCAGCCGCCTTTGTTACATCGAGAACAAATCGGGCTTAATAACCCTTCTTGACTCAGTCGTCACAGGTTGTGAGCGCCGGGACGCCTGGGCCACTTGCACAACCCACGAACATGGTCAGGTCGGTCTCATCGACCTCCCCGTCGCCGTCCCAATCGTTGCATTCACACGTAGCAGACAACGCTGGCGTCGACACGCCGCCCATCGAGTAGCCCTCGGTGATGCAGAGCTGGAACACCGCAAAGTCTTCCATATCCACATCGCCGTCCTCATCCGCATCAAACATCGGATCTTTTTCGCACCGAACGGGGAAGATGAGGTTCGGACTGTCAGCATCTTCCATCACCATGGTCGTTGAATACGAGAAGTACTCGTTCCCAACACTCGGTGAATCATTCGGGTCATCTTTCTTGAGACGGAGGTTCCCGTTGGCGGTCCGCTCACCAGCCCAGAGGATATTCGTAATCTCATCCTCCTGGCCCTTCCACATCCAGGCGTTGATCGTCCACGGCGATCCCGTTCGCTGCGCAAGACTGGCCTTCGATCCATCCCAGCTATCGACATAGAACTCAGGCATGGCTGCCGGATAGTTCGCGGCCGTATACCAACAAGCCACCAAAAGCGTCGGCTCGTTGTTGGCAACCACATCCGGGTTCTGGCTGTGGATCATGAGACCGTGCGGCCGCCACCAAACACTATCAGAGAAGTTGGCGCCGGTAACCACCGTGGCCCATGAATCCGAACCCGAAGCATAGTCGATCTTGATCATATCACCCTTGTTGTCGTCCGTTGGCCGATTGAGTGACTTGTTGGTCATGTAGATATCGCCGTTACGGTCGTCAATGGCAAATGGACACATATCAGGTTGCACCAAGTCACTGGGGCCATAAAAGACCTTCTTGACCGTGGTGAGATCCAAATCCAACTCCCACAACGTCGCCTGGTCCTCAGTACCCTCACTGGCACAACGGTATTGTACCGCACCAAGGAACAAGCTGTCGGGATAGTACGAACTCCACCGCACCATCACCTCGGAAACACCGTCGTACGTCGAGATTAGAGGGTTATCATACAATTCATACAACGCACCGTTGGTACCATCATCGAGCCAAACGGCATTCAGAAGCGTTCCATCGCCCGCAAGCTCGACAATCCGGGCGTCATTCTTCTGGATATAGGTACCCGGGGGATCCTCGTAGCTGTGCTGACGCGCACCAAAGAGCCGGGCATCCAAAGGCCCAACACCGGCAAACGTCATCGTCGTCCAGTTGCTGTCATCGTCATTTAACGAACTCAGAAGGTCCGTAACGGCAACAGCACCGGTACTCTCTTCAACCGCTGTGACAGCGCGACCATTCCCCAAGTCGATCACATAGACATAGCCGGGGTCGAAATTCTGACCCACAACTTCGACCGTCATCGACCGTGAATAGGCACCACCCTGGGCACTGATACCATAGTTGTCCGCCCGCACGGTGATCGGGAACGTACTACCAACATCCGA
>Ga0180434_10003572_pt1 | contig 19728 bp, 17 predicted proteins | sample SS_ome_7_FD_132453 | JGI IMG/M metagenome (GOLD analysis project Ga0180434, IMG submission 132453) | Hypersaline lake sediment archaeal communities from the Salton Sea, California, USA - SS_1_D_2 metaG | ecosystem: Environmental > Aquatic > Non-marine Saline and Alkaline > Hypersaline >...
TCCGCTGGAACTAGCTGGCTACGAGGTGCACAAGCTACCGATGGCTCAACTCTTCCGCGGACTCGCCCTTCAGTGGCCTGCCTCTGCTTTTCGGGAGGTGTCCCCAACTTGATACGGTCGCGGCGCGTTCGTTTGTGCGAGAGCAGTAGTCGGGTATAATTGGAGTGTACCGGGAATAGGTTTTATGAGCGAGGCCATGGAAATCACCATTCTGCTGGTTGACGACAATCCCAACGTGATCTCCTTCGTCCAGCCGGCGCTGGAGCAGGAGGGGTATCGCGTGACCACCGCCAACGATGGCCTGGAAGCCTTGTACCAGGCCGAAACCCTCGACCCCGCGCTCATCGTCCTGGACATCGAGATGCCGGAACTGAGCGGGCTGGAAGTCTGCCGCCGGTTGCGCGAGCGGGGCGACGAGACGCCCATCATCTTTCTGACCGTCCGCGACAGCGTCACCGACCTGGAACTGGGTTTCGAGTTTGGGGCCGACGATTACGTCACCAAGCCCTTCGACGTCCGCGAGCTTTTGGCCCGCATCCGGGCCAGGCTGCCGCCCCGCAGCCTGGAGATCGACGGGGTTCTGCGCGTCGACGCTGCGCGGCGCAAGGTCTGGGTGCAGCGGGAGGGTGAGTGGCGGGAGGCCCACCTGACCCCCAGAGAATTTGACCTGCTACAACATCTGGTCTACAATGCAGGGCGACCCATCGGCAAGACGACCTTACTGGAGCGGGTCTTTGATTACCATGGGGACGTCGAGACCAAGACGGTCGAAAAGCACATCTGGTCCTTGCGCCAGAAATTGGAACCCGACCCGGCGACGCCCCGCTACATCCTGAACGTGCGAGGCGTGGGTTACAAGTTCGAGGATTATCGCTGATGGGAGATTGGCTCGTCTATTTTGGGCTGCTCGATCTGCTCTTGCTGCTGCTGGTCGTGATGCTTGCAGCAGGACTGATCGGATTTGCCCTGGGGCAGCGGAGGCGAAGGGCGCTGGCCGAGCTTTTGAACGCGCTGCCCCACGGTGCCGTCATCGCCCGGCCCGATGGCCGCGTGCTGCTGGCGAACGCGGAGGCCCGGCAGTTGTGGGGTGCGGGGACATTCCCTGCCCGCCTGGAGGGATCCTGGGCCGCCCTGGCGCTGGAAGCGGGCAACGGCGAGGGGTACAGCATCCACAACCTGGATGCTCCATCGGGGATCAAGCTCCAGGTGCGGGCCGCGCCGCTCCGCTCAGGACCGGTTCTCTTTACTTTCCAGGATCTCGCGGCCCGGCAGCGTCAGGAGGCTTTTTACCGCAACTTTGTCAACAACGTCTCCCACGAGCTGAAAACTCCCCTGACGGTGATCCAGGGTCACGTGGCCGCTATGGGGGAGGGGTTGGCCGACGACGACCCCCGCCAGACCTCGCGGCGCATCGTGGCCCAGGAAGCCGCCCGCCTGACCCAGTTGGTGGACAATCTTCTGCTGCTTTCCCGGCTGGAGATGCCGGACTTTCGGCTCGATCTCCGTCCGGTGAGCGTGGAGGGGGTGATCGAGGACGCCATCCTGCAATTGTCCGATCTGGCCGAGGCGCGGGGCGTCTCGTTGAGCTTGCAGCGGGAGGGTAGTTTACCTCGCATCGTGGCCGACCGAGCCAAGCTGAAGCAGGTCTTGATCAATCTGCTGGACAATGCGATCAAGTACAACCGCGAAGGAGGCGCGGTAATGGTGCGGTTGGACGACGACGAGCAGCGCGTGACGATGCAGGTGACGGATACCGGGGAGGGTATCCCACCCCAGGATCTGCCGTACATATTCGAAAAGATGTACCGCGTGGAACGGCGCCAGGGCCGCTCCGTCGAGGGGAGTGGATTGGGCCTGTCCATCGTGCAGCGCATCGTGGAGCAGCACGGCGGCGATATTTCGGTCGAGAGCCGGGTGGGGGAAGGCTCGACCTTCACGGTGAGACTGCCGAAAAATGGTAACTCGACGGTGACGTTGCGGTGAACTTGTGGTAACCTGGATGTGGTACCATGATGCTGGAAAAACGTAGTAAAGGAGGAAAGCATCATGCGACGAATTACGCTCAGTCTGTTTATATGCTTATCGTTGTCGGCCTGCACGGTGGGCATCGTCGAGCGCCAGGTGATCATGACTGAACCATCTGTCACGCCGACGCTTACCCCATCTCCCACCCCAACAGAGACCGCTACCGCGACGCCCATCCCATCTCCGACTCCAACGTCGTCCCCCACCGCGACCGCGACGCCGCGTCCCGTTTCCAGCGCGCCTACCCATACCCCCACCGCGACGCCTACCCCGTGCTCGATTTACATAACGGCCGAGTTCTCCCGGCTCTATGACTATCCCGATCTTTTGCGCACCTTGGGTTGCCCTATTACCGGGCCGCAGCAGACATGGGCTGCCGAGGAACGCTTTCAGTATGGCCGCATGTTCTGGCAAAAGTATCCGGATACCATCTATGTGCTCTATCTCAACAATGGTACCTTTCACATCATGCCCGATCTGTACGATGAGAGCGACCCGGATGCAGATGCCTGCCCCGAGGTCGGGGATGCTCCGGAGGGGTTTTTCAAGCCGGTGCGGGGCTTTAACCGGCACTGGTGCAACACCCCTGGCGTGCGACAGGCACTCGGTTGGGCTTTGGAGGAGGAGGTGGGCTACGACACGGTGTGGCAAGAGTTCGAGCGCGGGCGTGTGCTCCAAAGCAGTGCGAACCGCCTGTTCATTTTCTTCTATGAGAGTGGGACGTGGAGCTACATTGAGTAGATGAAAGGAATCGTCATTAGCGCGTGCGCAACTCGTTGCGACGGATCCGCGGCTACAGATCTATTTTCGAAGGAGGAGCGAATTTTATGCGGCGAATCATCTTGTGTTTCTTCGTCTGCCTGTTGCTGACAGCTTGTACGGCGGGCATTGTCAGGCAGGAGGCGATCGAGTCTGCTGCATCCGCCACGCCGACCGGCGCACCGCCGCCAACCTCGACGACCGCGCCGACGCCCACCGCTACTGCGACGCCATCCCCAACGCCGACCGCCACCGCGACCCCATCCCCGACGCCCACCGCTACTGCGACGCCATCCCCGACGCCGACCGAGGAGCCGCTCCCCTTTATTCACGATTTTCACGCCAACGTCGACGAGGCCGATCCGGGCGACACCGTTGTTCTGGAATGGGAAAGCACGAATGCTACCCAGGCCACACTGTACCATCTGCCACCGAGCGGCCAGCTTCCCCAATCCGGTTGGGATGTGGAGCCGACCGGGTCCTTTGTTTATACCATCGATCCCGGCGAGCGCAACTATTCCCGGTTCTATCTCTACGTGTGGGACGAGGCGGAGCGGGGTATCGGCGCCACGCTGACCATCGAACTGCGGTGTCCCGATCCCTGGTTCTTTTCGCCCGAGCCGGACGTGTGCCCATCGGCCCCCATCGTCAGCGCCGCCGCCGAGCAGCATTTTGAAGGCGGCACGATGATCTGGATCAAGGAAAAGTTTACCGATTGGGTCGAGGAGGAGGGCTGGATCCTCGTTCTGTACGACGACGCTCGCTTGACCACCCAGTGGCAGGTCTATGAAGATGAATGGGACGAGGGCGAACCGGATCGCGACCCCACGCTCGTGCCGCCGCCCGGTCTCTACCAACCGGTGCGCGGATTCGGCCTGGTCTGGCGTCAATACTCCCAGGTGCGCTCCCGCCTGGGTTGGGCCGTTGACGAGGAAACCGGTTTCAGCACGACGATACAGCGCACCACGCGGTACAAGTACAACTCGATCTACCTGCGCGCTCTCGATGGGAATGTCTGGCATCTGGAGCCAGAACTGAGCGGGTGGGAGAAAATCATCGTCGAGGACTAGCAGGAGTCGTAGTAGCGGTAGTAGCGAATTTAGTCGCAGCTATTGCACAACCACCAGATAGTTCAGGTCGGCGTGGAGTACGGACGGATCGGCCCGCAACTGAGCCAGGATAGCCTGTTCCTGTCCCGGCGGAACTCGCAGCCGCCACGCATTCAGGGTGGGCAGCAACTCGGCGCTCGCTTCGTATTGCAGAGAGAGCGTTTCTGCGCGGACTCCAGGTCGCAGGGCGACGATGATCTCGCCTGGGACGAACGATGCCTTTGCCGATGTCTCTCCGACGTTTGCTGCCTGCTCTTGCATCCCTCCTTCCAGACAGACCGGTAAAGAACCGTGCGCGCCCATAAAGAGCGACCGGAAGGCGTCGATGCGTCCGCAGCCATACTCTTTGTCCCACCCGGTCGCGCCCAGATCGGTGGCGTTGTCCAGGATGGCGGAGGCGATCTGGTCGGGCGTGTAGGCGGGGAAGCGAGCGCACAGGAGGGCGGCCAACCCGGCCGCGTGAGGTGAGGCCATCGAGGTGCCGCTCTTGTAGCCGTACCGATCGTCCATCAACGTGCTGTAGATGCTTGACCCCGGCGCGGCGACGCTGACGTGATCGCCATAGTTGGAGTAGGAGGCGATGGCGTCGTTGGATTGGGTGGCGGCGATCCCCAGGACGTGCTCGCAGTTGGCCGGGAACATCTCGGCGTTCGGCCCGTCGCTCCCGCCGTGGTTGCCGGATGAGGCCACCAGCACCACGCCCTTGGCGTGGGCATAGTCCACCGCATCCTGGACGATGGAGGGGCACGAACAGCACGGGCTTGTGACCCCACCCAGGCTCATATTGATCACGTCCGCTCCATTGTCTGCGGCGTACACGATCGCTTCGGCCAGGTCCACATCTTCGCCCTCTCCGTCGGGATCTGTAACCTTGAGCGGCAGGATCGTCGCGTCCCATCCCATTCCGGTCACGCCGATCTCGTTGTCCGTCGTCGCCGCCGCGATACCGGCGACGTGCGTGCCGTGGCCGTGATCGTCGTCAGCTACGGCGACGTCGCTCGCAAAATCCCAGTCTATGTCGGTCCGCACCTTGTCGGCGAGGTCGGCGTGATCCAGATCGACGCCGGTATCTATGACGGCGATTAGAACCTCTTTGCCGGTGGCATAGTTCCAGGCCCTCGGCGCATCCACCTTCTCCAGTGCCCATTGGTTGCCATAGTAGGGGTCGTTGGGGAGGATGGGAGGGGGCGGAAAGTTCCGTGCGATCAGGGGAAGGTAGGAGATAAAGGGCGTGTGCGTTACCGTCAGCGTCAGAGTGATCGGGTGGGGGGACCCTTCTGTCTCTATCGGATCTGTCACCGTCACCGTGATCCTGCCGGTGTACGTCGCGACCGTGCTCGTGCTAAAGGTGGTCGGCGTGATCCAGAAGGAGGCCGGGGTGGTACCGCTGAGAGGTTCCACCGTGAACCAGTCGCCCTCGGCAGCGACCGTCCAGGTGAGAGGATCGCTGCTCCCCACGTTTTGCGGCGTCGCCCGACGGCCGGCGGGGAGAAGCCGCTGTTCGCGAATGTCGTAGGTGAATGAAAGGGTATCGGAGAGACCGCCCAGAGTCGGCGTGACGGAGGGGCTGGCTGCGTGCTCGCGATGGGACAGGCCCTCGACCGGGGCGCAATCGCCATACCCAGGCCTCACCCGCCACCACTCGTCGCACGAGCGCACATCCATAAACGCCCCCGTGTCCGCGATAGCCACGACGATCTCTGCCTCTCGGGCTGTGCCAAAGATCTGGTCTTCGGCCAGGTTCGGCAGCGTGTATGAGGAATTGGGAAACTCGTAGCGCGGGCCGTCGGGATCGTCGAGCGCGTTGTACAGCGCCAGCAGGTTCGGGTCAGTGCAGATGTTGTCCACGTGCACGGTGTAGCCATTGGGAGCGGAACTGTCGTCGCGGGTGTATCTCAGGGCGACAGAGTCCTCGTCGGCAAAGAGGATGAGGACCTCCATCCCTTCGCCGATGTCGTGTCCAGATTGGGGGACGTGCAGGGTCTCGCCCGGCGTCGTCTGGAGGCCGAGCGCGGTGGCCGGAAATTCGGTGATGGGGCTGTCGCGAGTGCCCGGCTCGGGGGGATCGGCCCACTGCCAATGGTGAACCCTGTAAAAGTGGGTCAGGGTCGGAACACGGGCCGGCTCGAACAGAGTGGCGAGTTGCGGCGGCAGTATAGGCTCGCCCGAACCTTCGTAGTCAACCAACTCACGCTTGAAATTAGAATCTGGGTTGAGGGTGTAGCCGCGCAGTTCGATGTTCTTGTCGGCGTGGTTGTACGCCGGGCGGACGGGATCGTCCTGGTCATACTGATAGGCGATCCCGCCGCTGTACCGGTTCGTAGAAGTCGTCGGGCAGGTGTACGGGTTGGCTACGTAGGGTAAATAGATGTAGGCCGTTGGCGTCAGCTCAAGCGACGGCGTGAACGCCATGCTCGTGTCGAGCGTGGAAAAGGCCAGCAGCGCGAGGATCGCCGCTCCCAATATTGAGATGGTCAGCTTTTTTCTGGTGGCTTGCATGACGTTTTTCCTGCGATGGCTATACCATGCGCTGGCGTCGCCGCACGTACCACCAGATGAACAGCGCCAGCGCGATGGCGAACAGAGCGAGCAGCAGGTAGGGAACCACGATGGCCAGCACCGACATCACAAATGAGACGACGTCCTCAATGGTGCTCACGATTGGGTTGCCCACCCCCGCCGTGGTGGCCGACACCACCGGGCGTCCCCCGGCCTTGACGACGTGGATGCCGCCTGCCAGGATCACCCCGCAGATGGCGGCCAGGACGGGGTGGAGGCCGATGACGTTCGTGGTGGCGGCAAAGAGGATCGCCCCGGCCGCTGGCCGGATAATGGTCTGGATCACATCGTTGATCGTGTCGGCGAGGGGGACCTTGTCCACCAGCACCTCGACGAGCAACAGCACCGCCAGGACGCCGATGACCCACCAACTGCTCATCGCGTCGTAAGGCTCGTTGAGCGTGACCAGCGACGTGAGCCGCGCCAGGAGCGCGACGACGAGGAGCGGGATGTAGGCGTTTAGCCCCGCCGCTGTCGAAAGGCCAAAGGCCGTCGCCAGGCTCAGGAAGGCTTGCACGGTCATTTTCGGTATCCCCTCAAAAAAAGGTTGTAGTGACGACTTTAGTCGTCCATCACAAGCTCATAACGACTAAAGTCGTTACTACGGTCCTCCCAATGGCTTCTCAAACTACGGAAAGGTCGGCCTGACGACCGATCTGGCCGTACAGGTGGCTGGAGAAAACGGTCAACCAGGCGCCGACGGGCAGCATCAGCAGGCCGATCACAGCGGCCAGGATCCACCCGCAGATGGGGATGATGCTCAGGATGCTAACCGCCACGCTCACCACGATCCCGATGATCATGCCCGCTGCCCAGATCAGTATCTGGCTGATGATGATCGGCCCGATGTGGGCAAACAGGAAGCGGAAGATCTCACCGAAACGGAGGCAATCTGCGATCTCGCCGCGCTCTGCGTAGCGGATCTGCAACACGGGCGTCAGGAGCGCCAGCAGGATGCCGTACAGGGTCGCCAGGCAGCCCAGCCCTATCGTCACGATCCCCGACACGCCGGCCAGAATGGCCATCAGATCCTCGCTGTCGCCGGCGGCCGCCGGCAGGATCCAGACGAGCGCGATGGGGCAGATGGCGATCAGGAGCGGGATCGAGTAAATCAGGGTGGCGACCCAGAACATCAGCCCGTCCACAAAGTAGCGTCCTATATCATCCCAGGCGGGCAGGGGGCGCGGATCGCTCGCTTTGACCCTGCGGAGGAGCTCGACGGCATACCCCATCAGCGCGAACCAGCCCAGAATGGGGATCAGCATGATCACCGTTCCCAGTAGGAGTTTGCTGACCCACTCTTCGTCTTCGAACACGAAACCAAATGCTCTACCGATGTCCATCTCTCCCTCCTTGTCTCTATAGAAGCCGAGTTTTATTGAACCCCATTATAGTCCATGTACGCACGGGAGGCAACTATTGTAGCAAAGGGACCCCGAGCGTGCCGATGAGTATATATCTTGCGACGTTGATCGCGCCGACCATGATCAAACTTATCGTAAAGCCAACCAGCAAGGGGATGAGGGCCTCGCGCCAGGTTTCTACCACGTTTTCCCGCCGCACGAACATCAGCACCAGCATGCTGTTGATGCAGGTGAGCAGGGTCAACACGCCCAACGCGCTCAGCAGCGCCAGTGGGTAGAGCAGGAGAGGGTGCCCGGTGAGTGTCAGGCCGATCAGGCCCGCTTCGAGCAGGAGCAGCACGAGCAGTTCGCGCAGGTTGCGGATGGTGCGCTCAGGGACTGCGTCTCGCCACAACGTAAAGTTGAAGAGAGGATAAACCAGCCCGCTCATCATCAACCCATTCAGCGCGCCGGTGGTCAGCCGCAGCCAGTTCTGAGGCTCGTAGAGGTGGGGAAGGTTGGGGAAGAGGGTGATGTACGAGTTCACGCCGTCGGCTGCCCACAACAGCGTGAAGCTGGCGAGGATGACGAGGATCCGGGGTGGGGGAAACTCGGCGGCGCGGCGGCGACGCAGTACCACGGCCTGCCCAAAGAACCCCACCAGGGCGCCGATGAAGGTGCCCGTGCAGCGGGCACAGAGCGGGAGCTGGCGTCCGGCGATGAAGAAAGAGTGCTCCGATATGCGACCACATACCGCGGAGCAAATGATGTCCGTCTTGTTCAACAGGCCACTGGGCGTGACGATCAGAAAGCTCAGGAACGCCAGTGCCGCCAGCGCGACGATGAACCGCGGCAGCGGAAAGGGTGACTTGTGAGGTTGAGGTTTGTCGAATCTGTTCATAGTTCTCATTATGGTGATTATAGCCGATGGTGTGATGGGCGCGAATTTCTCTGGCGCTCATCGAGCTGTTGCGAGCGAGCGGCGAAAGCTTCCAGCGCGTCCGACGTGATGGGCGGCGTCGCGCCGGGCCGGGTGGCGACATAGGCGCCCACCAGGTTGGCAAAGTCGGCGGCCTCGGCCAATGGCCTGCCCGACATGTACTTGATCGCCAACGCTGCGGTGAAAGCATCCCCCGAGCCGATCGTGTCCACCACCTGGCACGGATAGCCGGGTGCGATGACCCGCTCCTGGCGCGTGCGCAGGATGCACCCGCGCGCGCCCAGCGTCACACAGGCCAGCTCAATCTCGTAGGTTTCCAACAGGTGGAGCAGGAGAGCATCCTCGTCCAGGTCGTTCCGAGCGAGCATCTCCTGTACCACGCGCAACTCGTCGTCGTTCAGCTTCAGCAGGCTGCATCGCCGCAGTGCATCGCGCACGATCTCGGCGGTGTAGTGAGGCGGGCGCAGGTTGAGATCGCAGATGAAAAGCGCGCGTGAATTGGCGCCCAACAGCGCGGCGATGGATCGCCGGGCCACTGGGTATCGCTGCGCCAGCGTGCCAAAGCAGATCGCGTCGGCGGCGCGGATGCGCGCCATCGCTGCCGGGTCGGCGACGATATAGTCGTAGGCCGCTTCCGTGAGAATTTCAAACGTCGGTTGTCCGTCGGCCTGGAGCGTCACCTGCACCTGCCCGGTGGGGTGTCTTGCGTCCCGCTGGATCAGGCTCTCGTCCACGCCCAGTTCGCGCGCGCGGCTCAGAATTTCGTCGCCCAGTCCGTCCTGGCCCACGCGGCTGACGACCGCGCTGCGAGCGCCCAGGTGGTGGCAGTGGATGGCAAAGTTGAAGGGCGCGCCGCCCAGGTGTTTTTCCGTCCCCACGACGTCCCAGAGAACTTCGCCGATGGCGACGACGTCGAGGGGTTGGCCCCTATTCTCGCGTGTGCCGGGATCGCTTTGTCTCAATGTATTGTGTGGTGCTTGCCGCCGAACTCGCTTTCCAGGATGGCCCAGATGTCTGCCCAGAGGTCGCGGTCGGCGAAACTGGATTGAATCTCATCCAGCGTCCGGTTGAAGGTGTGCCGGTCGGCCTCTCCCACGATAGTCAGCACGGCGTTGGCGACCGTGAAGCGGATCTCACGGTTGGCCCGGTAGCGGCGATGTAGCTGGCGCAGGCGCGGGAGGTCTTCCATCTGGCCCACCATGATCATGGCGGCTGCGCTGTTGGCGATCAGTTCTTCGTCGTCAGCCTCCAGTCCTTTTCGCAGATAGGGGAGCGCGCGGTCGTCCCCCAGCCCGGCCAGACACATCGCCGCGGTGGAGACGCGCTCCGGGTCGTCCTGGTTGGCCTGGAGAAATTGCCACACAGGTTCCTGTGCTCGTTCGTCTCCGGTGGTCCCCAGCAGAGAGACGACCTCGTCGACGGCGATGGGGTTCAGCGTCGGATCGGCCAGTGCTTCCAGTAGATCGTCCACGATAAACTCGACCATGCGAGCCAACCGGTCGAACGCCTGGTCGTGCTCGGTCTGGGTGTGGCTGCCCAGTTGGCGGATCAGCTCGCGTGTCTGCGGGCCGTATCTGCGGTAGGCGCGTTTTGCTTTAGGGCGCATCTTGAGGCGTCGTTGGGACAGCGCTTCCATCATCTTGCGGTTGGGCATTTCTCTATTCTCCTATCATCTGGATCACCAGCCGCCGCGACCGGGGGCGGGTGTCGAAATCGAGAAATATGATCTGCTGCCACGTGCCCAGCGTGAGGCGGCGCTCGACAAAGGGCACGGTCAGCGAGGGGCCGAGCAGGGCGGCGCGGATGTGGGAGTGGCCGTTATCGTCCCTCCAGCGCAGGTGGTGGCGGTAATCCCGGTCGGGCGGCGCGATCTCGTCGAGCACCTGTTCTAGGTCGGCCAGCGCGCCGCTCTCGAACTCGATGGTGGTCAGACTGCCGGTCGAACCGGGGCAAAAAATGGTGATGGTACCGGCCTGCAATCCCGAATTTTTGACTGCCTCAGCGACCTGAGGGGTGATGTTTTGCATGTCGCAATGCCCCTTGGTCTGTAGATGCAATTCACTCGTGACGACCATCCGCCGCCTCCATCCTGTAATGTGTGGAGGTTTCCTCCACCACCTCGAACCCCAATCGTTCGTACAACTCTTTCGCCGGGTTCACCTTCATCACCCACAGTGTGGTGGGCAGTCCTTTCCTGCTGGCGTCGGCAAGAACGTCTCGAATCACAGTCGTTCCCACCCCCTGGCGCTGATACGCCGGCATGATCTGGATGTTCACCAGTGCTACTTCATTTTCCATCTGGTCGATCTCCAACACACCGACGTCTCGACCTTCCACGACGATGATCCGGTGTTCGCGCTCGTCAAATTTTCGGCGCAAATATCTTTCCTGCACGGCATCGTCCCAGCCATACGTCTGGGTGACATACTCTTTCATCGCGGCCACTTGCAGGCGGTAGAAAAAATCATAATCCTCGTCTGTTGCTGAGCGGAGTTGGTATCGTACTCGCTCCATCACACGCGCTCGGTCGTTTCTTCTTCTGAACGGTCAAAAAACAGGGTGCTGACGAGCAGTATCCCAACTCCTACCGTGATCGCCACATCTGCCACGTTGACGATGCCGGTCCGCAAATTGCCCACTCCCATGTCCATAAAATCGATCACTGCTCCAGCGTTGAATATCCGGTCTATGAGATTGCCGATCCCCCCTCCGACGACCAGCGCTCCTCCAAGTACGCCCATCGAATTGATCTCTTGCGAGGTCCAGACGAATCTCAACATGCCGATGAGCACCCCTCCCACGAGGACGATCAATAACCAGAAGCGCACCGGTTCCGGCAATCTTGCCCCCAGGCCCAGAAAAGCTCCCTTGTTTTCCGTGTACTGGAATCGAAACAGGCCGCTCAGCAAGAGGATTGGTTGTGATGATGGCAGGTGGGTACTGGCGACAGTTTTCGTCACCTGGTCGCACCCCACGCACGAGCATAGGACCAGGATGATGAGCGCTGCTCTCTTTGAAATCACCACGGACTTGGACATGGTTAATCTGCCAGCCGTTCCTGATAAAACACAAAGATCGCCGCCGTCAGCCCGGTGGCGATGACGGCATTGCCCAGAATGCCCACCAGCAGCGACCACGAATCGCCGGGCGGCAAGGACCAGACGTACCCCAGCCCTTCGTAGATCACCAGTGTGAGCAGCACCAGCCCCATCACCGCGGGAAACTGGCTGTGGCTCAACACGACGCTCTCCCAGATCGCTTGCAGCAGCCCCCGTCCGCCGACCAGCACGCTGGGGATGACGAATATCAGGTGCAGGGCCACGTAGCTGATCAATCCCACGCCCAGCATCCAGACCAGGAAACCAACTATCTGAGAGAACGCTGTGGTCGCCCCAACCATCAGCATCCACACAAAGATGAACACGACTCCGACCGCCAGCAGACCGGCCTCGAACAAAAAGACGCGCAGGGGCCTCACGACGCTCGTGCTCATCGGGACGAGTTGCTCTTCCTGGAGTGCCTCGTTTGGAGTGGATTCTGGTTCGGCGGGCGCTTGCTCGGCGCGGACGCGCCGGGCCAGGTAGTTGAGGTACAGAAACCCCAACACCAGGCCGATGAGAACGAGTATTCCCCACCAGGGTATCAATGCCAGGAGGCTGGCGACCGAAAAGACGCGTACGTCTCCTATCGGCGAGACCTTGGCCCACGTGTGCCGGGCCAGCAGGCTGGGTGGATGCAGCAACGGGAGCCAACTGAGCAGCGAAAGCAGGTTGAACTGCTCGCCAAACTGTTCCAACAGTTGGATGGCCTGCGTCACCTGGCGGGCCATTTCGGGGTCGGGCGCGGGCTGCGCTTTTAGCACGGCTACAAAGCCCTGTACCAGCGGCGCTACCGAAAGTCGCGGTCCGAACCACAGGAACAGGTCGAGCAGCGCGGGGATGGCCGCAAGCCCCAGATTCCGGCCCAGGATCTCGAACCCGGCCGCCAGGCAGCCGATCACTCCCTTGGGAGCAGGTGTTTTCTCTTTTGTCTCTGTGTTCATTGTGGGGCTTATTGTACCACGAGTCGAGGAACCAGGAAACCAAGAGAGAGGCCCGACGAAACGCCGAGCCTCTCTTATGCTCTCCGGTTCTTGCGCTGGCGGGATGCTAGAAACCTATACCGATCCAGTTCAAGCCAGGCGCCGCTTGAGCGTCGCTGCGATGGCTACTGTGGCGACTCCGGCCAGCAAGAGCCATAGCCAGGATATTGCCAGCGGGCGAAGCGGTTCTGTGTGGCCGCCGACGGGCGGGGGCACGTACTCATAAGCGCCGAGGTCGGGGGCACGGAGCTGTGGGCGGACCACGCCATCCTTATCCACCAGCACGAGCGTGTCGATGCCCTTGTCTATCGCCGCTGATTTGCCGGTGAGGTGATAGTCCCAGGCCGCAGGGTCGACAAAGGCCGGATCGCCGGTATAGTCATTATTGGTGGTGATGTCGCCATCGCCGCCCCAGTCGGGGATGTTGCTCCACAGTGTGCTTTCCAGCGTGGCGGTACAGCCCTCGGTGACGGTGATGCCTACCGCGTGGCCCACCAGGATGGTGTTGGTCATGATCACGGTGCTGTACTGGTTATATTCGTCGGTAGTGACGTGAATTCCGCTTTCGTCGCCGCCGGTATTGTGGGCAATAGTGACGTGCAGCAAGCGGTAGGATGAAAGCCTTTCGAGATATAATCCACTCCCTTTAATCTCTGCTCGATTGTCGGCAATCACGCTGTTGATTAATGTAGCATCGCTGCCATCTTCCCCACTCAGAAACACCCCGCCGCCAAGCGAGGTGGTAGTGTTGGAGATGATGGCGGCTCCAACGAACGTGGCCTTGCTGTCCCATAGGTACACTGCTCCTCCGCCTTGGACCCCGGATACGTCGCGGGCTTGGTTAGCGATAAAACTATTGCCGCTCAGTGTGGCAGTCGTTGTGTCCATATACAGCCCGCCACCGCCAGCATAAAGGCTGGTGTTGGAGATGATGGTGTTACCGGTGAGGACGATGGTGCTTCCAATGATTGTATCCTCATCAATGCGGCCAGTCGTAATGATCCCGCCGCCATCGTAGCCAGCAGTGTTGGAGATAATGGTATTCCCGATGAGTGTGGCAGTACTAATTGCCAGGCCTATCCCACCGCCCTCTCCGCAGTAAATTCCACAATTGGCGCGAGTGATGGCGGTATTTGCTTCAATGATGTTCTCACTCAGTATGGCTCCGCTGTAGGCAAGCCCGATCCCACCAGCAACCTCGGCGACGTTATCGGACACCCAGCAGTTGTGGATGGTGATCGTGGCGAAATAAACGCCTACTCCGCCGGCGGCGTCCCTGCCTGGGTCACCACCCAGTCCAGCGGCATTTCCGCCAGTGATGTGCAGTCCTTCCACTATGACGCTGATAGTAGGATTCAAAGAAGGAGTATAGTCACCAAAGATGACCAATACTCTCCCGTTTCCCTCAGCATCCAACGTGGTCGGGTTGTTCACGGGATCGGGAGGAGCGGTAAAGCCGTTAGTCGTGGTATAACCGCCCCGCACTGTTATTGTCTTGCTGATGTAGACTACCTGAGTGATTACTGATGAGGGGCCGCTATACCAAAGGGGAGCTGTGCGGGTACTGACGCCGGTATAGATGCCAGATGCCACGCGGATCTCTTCGCCGCCGTCGGCCGCGTCCACGGCGTCCTGCACGTTAGTAAAGACTTGATCACATGCAGCGTAAGGGCCACCGCCAGCGAGAGTCACGCAGTAAACATCCCCTGCGCCAGCGTGGGCTGTTGGCGGGGCGCCGCCCAGTCCCCACAACAGGCCTAAAGCCAATCCCAGGCCCAGGCCAAATGTGACGAGCAAGCGTCTGGTGTTGCTGTTCATCTTTCCTCCTTTTTGCGGGTAAATGGTTGTTCAGGTTCTCCAGTGCCAGTCTGATTTGCACCGGTTCCATTGTATCACGATGAACCTGCTCTTGTCAATGATTCACCGATTAGGTGCAACGCACTTCTCAAGTGCGTTGCACCTGGACCTGGGTATCTAAAAAATAGAGGGCTCTGAGAGTGGACGTTGAAGGTTCTACGGCAATACAACCACTTCGATGATATCTTCCAACTCGACAAGCTGTTCGCCGCGATTGGCGCGATTCGTCACCGGCACTTCGTCCAGCCGTTGTCGCTTCCCATCGGCAGCGATCAAGTCCACCGAACCGTCCATCGGCCCTATCGTCGCCGCGATCACAGCCCCGGTCGTCTTCGTCTGGTTGAGCAACAGCACGCCCTGGCCGCCCCGACCCTGCACCGAGAACTCGTCCAGCGGCACTCGCTTGACGAAACCGGTCTCGCTGACCACGACCACGCCCAGCTCCTGGGTGGGGTCGCCGATCACCGCGCCGCTCAGTAGGCGGTTTCCTTTGCGCACCTTGATCCCCGCCACGCCCTTGGCCGAGGGGGAGACCTGCGGATTGACGTCGCCGGTGACGAAGCGATTCGCGTATTTCGTGCCAAAGAACATCGCCTGGGCCTCGTCACCTCCCGTACCGGCGAACAGCACCCGGTCGTCTTCATCTGTCAGGCCGATCGTCGTCGCCCACGAGGCTTCGGCGGTCGACTTGACGTCCTCCACCTTGGTGCGCTTGACTTTGCCCCGGAGCGTTCCCAGAACCAGGCAATGCTCGTCCGACAAAAGGCCGACGCCGACGATCTGCTCTTCCTTGTCCAATCCTAGATCCGCAAAGCTGGCCGATCTTGGCAGACGGCCCACGCCTCCCCACCAGGCTCGCCCCTGGTCGGAGACGAGTACCACTTCATCCTCCGGCTCGGTGCGCAGGTGAATCCGATGAGCCTCGACGGCCCGGCTGGTCGCTCCCGATTTGACGCGGTAGCTAAAGCCCTTCGCCTCGTTGCGCTGCACGCCCTGATTGGTCACGACGATCACCTGCGGCCCTTCGGGCATGGCCAGCTCGGCCTCGGTCACGATGGTATCGCTCGGTTTCTCGTCGGTCAGGATCACCGTCTTGCGGGGCGTGGCGAACGTTTCCTTGATCGCCTCTGTTTCCTCGACCACGACTTCCAGGCGGCGCTTCTGCGAGCGGAGCAACCCCTTGAGATACTTGATGCGGGCCTGGAGTTCCTTCTCCTCGTCGGCCAGCTTGCGGCGCTCCAGCGCGGCCAGCCGTCGCAGTTGCATCGACAGGATCGCCTGCGCCTGGAGTTGGGTGAATTTGAACTTTCGCCTCAGGTTATTTTCCGCCGTCTCGGCAGTTCGGCTGCTGCGGATGGTGGCGATCACCTCGTCGATCACGTCCAGCGCCTTGAGCAACCCCTCGACGATGTGCAGCCGGGCTTCTCGTTTCGCCAGTTCGTATTTGCTGCGCCGGACGATGACGTTCAGCCGGTGCTCGATGAAATAGACCAGCATCTCGAGCAGGCCAAGCCGTTGCGGGCGCACGATCGTGTCGCCATTGATCTGTTCCGCGACCAGCGCCAGCGCGTTGACGCCGAACGTCTCGCGCAACTGGCTGTGGCTCAGGACGTCCTCCAGCACCTCGCGGGCGTCGGCCATCCGGCTGACCTCGATGACGGCCCGCATCCCCTCGTGGTCCGATTCGTCGCGCAGATCGGTGATCCCGTTGATCTTGCCATCTCTGACCTCGCGGGCGATGCGCTCCAGCACGGTCGACTTTTGTACGGCGTAAGGCAGCTCGGTGACGACGATGTTGACCTTGCCCCCGCCGATGTCCTCCATGTCCACCCGCGCCTGGGTGACGATGCGGCCCCTTCCCTTTTCATAAGCGGCGCGGATGGTGTCCAGCCGATCCTCGCCGTTGGAATCGTCCCGGTAGCGATAGATGACCCCCCCGGTGGGAAAATCGGGACCGGGGACGATCTCCATCAGTTCGTCCACGCTGATACTCTTTCGCCGTCGCCAATTCTGGGCCACGTGGACGACAGCGTCGCAGACCTCGCCCAGGTTGTGGGGCGGGATGTTGGTGGCCATCGCGACAGCGATGCCCGTCGCCCCGTTCACCAGTAGATTGGGCAGCGCCGCTGGCAGGATGACCGGCTCCTTCAGGCTGCCGTCAAAATTATCCACGAAATCGACCGTATCCTGGTCAATGTCCTGGAGCACAAAGCCGGCGATCTCGTCCAGGCGAGCCTCGGTGTAGCGCATCGCAGCCGGGCTGTCGCCATCGACGCTGCCATAGTTGCCCTGGCCGTCTATCAACGTGTGGCGCATCGAGAAATCCTGCCCCATGCGCACCATCGCCAGATAGACCGACTGATCGCCGTGCGGGTGATACTTGCCCAACGTCTCGCCGACCACGCGGGCCGATTTCTTGTGTGGCCGGTCGTGGCGCAGCCCCATATCGTGCATCGCGTAAAGGATGCGCCGCTGCACCGGCTTGAGTCCGTCCTCGACGCGGGGCAACGCCCGGTCGGTGATCGTCTCGACGGCGTATTGAAAGTAAGCCTGTTCCAGGTCTGTGGTCAGAGAGACCGTCTTTGTCAGCATATTCTATGATTCCTCATCGTTGCCTTCGTCCTCGTCTCCATTTTCACTGTTCTCTTCCTCGCGCCAGCGTTCCAGCAGCCAGGTGCGACGGTTCCGCGCCGATCTCCCCATCAATGTGCCAAAGATCTGGTTGGCGTGGTGCACGTCCTTGACCGTCACTCGGCGCAGGTTATCGTTAAAGGGTCCGGCCTCGCCGACATGAAAGACGGTCTCGCGCAACTGGCCGGGGTTCATCTCGCCCAGTCCCTTGTAACGCTGGGTCGTCACGCCGTTCTGCCCCCATTTTTCCAGGATGGCGTCCCGCTCCCGGTTGGAATAGACGTAGCACGTTTGCTTCCCTTTGCGCAGCAGATAGAGCGGGGCCACGGCCACGTAGAGCCGGCCGGCCTCGATCATCGGGCGCATGTAGCGCCAGAACAGCGTGTAGAGCAGGGTGCGGATGTGATCGCCGTCCACGTCCGCGTCGACGAGGATGCCGACCCCGCCGTAGCGCATGTCGTCCACGTTAAAGTCCGCCCCGACCCCGCCGCCGACCGCCGCGATGATCGCCTTGATCTCGTTGTTGCTCAGCAGGCGGGTCAGTCTCTTCCCTTCTACGTTGAGCGGCTTGCCGCGCAGGGGCAGGATGGCGTGGTGGCGTCGGTCGCGCGCCATCTTGCACGATCCGCCCGCGCTGTCCCCCTCGACGATGTAGAGCACGGTCTGCTCGGTCGGCGTGCCCTTGGTCACGTCGGCCAGCTTGCCCGGCAGGCCCGAGTCGGCCGCGTCCAACACGCTGCGCCGGATGACGAGTTTGCGGGCCTTGCTGGCTGCCACCCGCGCCTGGGCCGCCGCCTGCGCCTGCTTGACGATGGTCCTGCCCAGCGACACTTTTTTGCGCAGTCGCTCCAGCAACCCCTCGTAGACGATGCTGTGAACGATGCCCTGCACGTTGTCGTTCGCCAGGCATGTCTTGGTCTGGCTGGTAAAGTGAGGGTCGTGCATCGAGAGCTTGATCACTGCCGTCAGCCCGGATAGTGTGTCGCTGCCCCGGATATTGGCGGCGCTCTTCCCCTTGACCAGTTTCTTCTCGGAGGCGAACTGGTTGATCGCCTTGGTGACGGCGCTCTTGAACCCCGCCACGTGCTTCCCTCCATCGGGGGTAGGGATGGTGTTGACAAAGCTCATCATCTCGCTCTCGTCCACGTTGGTGTGCCATTGGAGCACGACGTCTACGGCGACCCCGTTCTGCTTCCCGCTGAACTCGATGGGGGTGCGGTGGACCGCTTTGCGCCCATCGTTGAGCCACTTGACGTACTCGACCAGGCCGCCTTCGTAGCGGAATGTTTTCTGTCGTTTTTTCTTCTTGCGGTTATCGGTGAACTCGATGGTGACTCCCGGCAGGAGAAAGGCGATCACCTGCAAGCGCCGCGCCATGGCGTCAAAATCGAAATCGGTGACGTCCATAAAGCGTGGGTTGGGCTTGAAGGTGATGATCGAGCCGGTATTCAGCTTTTTGTCGGCGTTCGCCTTGATCACCTTCGCCTCGTCCTTCTGCCCCACCTCGGCCACGACCTTGCCCGTCGCCGGAGCGATGATCTGAACCGGGGTCACGGGCAGGCCCATCTCGTGGCGCTGGGAGTAGATCACGCCGTTCCGACGCACCTGTACCTCCAACCACTCCGACAGGGCGTTCGTGGCCTTGATGCCGACGCCGTGCAGCCCGCCGCTCGTGGAATAGCTGCCCTCTTTGAACTTGCCCCCGGCGTGCAGCTCGGTAAAGACCAGCTCCAGGGTGGGGCGCTTCTTTTCGGCGTGCATCCCCACCGGGATGCCGCGCCCGTCGTCGGTCACGGTGAGCGAGCCGTCAGAATCAATGTCCACGCTGATGTGGGTGCAGGCCCCAGCCAGAGCTTCGTCCACGGCGTTATCGATCAACTCGTAGGCCAGGTGGTGCAGCGCGTCGAGGCCGGTGCCGCCGACGTACATCCCCGGCCTGCGCTGGATATTTTCCGGATAGTCCAGTACTTGAATGTCATTGGTATCGTAGGCTGTGGACATAATTTCTCTCCTGAGAGTGTGTAAACGCGCACGAATCTCATCTCAAATATAGCACATCTGTTCTTTCTCGTCAAGCTCTGGGCGGGCGCGGCGGCGGTTGCGAATTTGGGAAATCGCGTCAAAAACCCAAAGGGTGCTCGCACTCCCTTCGGGTCGTTAGCCGTGGGCTGCCTGAATGTTAGCGTCGTGAGGAGCGCCTCTTTTGTACCAGCATTGGCGTTCCTCGATAGCCTTCCTCCCGCCCGGGTGGTACAAGTGTGGATTATACCTCAAATTGGGTAAAAGAGAAACCTGACGGGTGCGACCGTATCAAGTTGGGGACACCTCCCGAAAAGCAGAGGCAGGCCACTGAAGGGCGAGTCCGCGGAAGAGTTGAGCCATCGGTAGCTTGTGCACCTCGTAGCCAGCTAGTTCCAGCGGACA
>Ga0180434_10003574_pt1 | contig 19723 bp, 16 predicted proteins | sample SS_ome_7_FD_132453 | JGI IMG/M metagenome (GOLD analysis project Ga0180434, IMG submission 132453) | Hypersaline lake sediment archaeal communities from the Salton Sea, California, USA - SS_1_D_2 metaG | ecosystem: Environmental > Aquatic > Non-marine Saline and Alkaline > Hypersaline >...
CCGCCTGAAGACGTCGTTTATCGTCGCGTAACTGCTCGATCTGCTCTTCGAGCGTGAGCGGAGCGGCCGCTTCCTCCGGCGACTCGGCCACGGTCGTGTCCGCGGCATCTTCCGGGTTGACCGTTTGTCGGTCCTCTGTCATCTGATTGTCTTTTTTCTTCTTGCGAGACATCCCGTTCCAGCTATCTCCTGTTCGTGTCGCCGTTCATGCAGTTTAGCCGCCCTCGGTTGCGCGTCTGTCGGCAGCGCGGCCCGCTCGTTCGCGCTCGGGGCTCTGATTGTGCGGCACGGCCGCCCTAGGCCGTGAACAGCGCCGGTTCTATTCGTCTTGCTCGGGCTCGTCGTCGCCGGTGATGTATTTTTTCAGGCGGTCAAAAAAGCCCTTGGTCTCCGGCAATACGTCTTTATCCTCCGTCGCGGCGTATTTGCGTAACAAGTCTTTCTGCTCGCGGCTTAGTTTTGTTGGAACCTCGACCAAAACTTGAACGATCTCATCGCCTACGCGTCCGCCTCGCAGGTTCGGCAACCCCTTGCCCGGCATTCGAAAGATGGCGCCGTGTTGCGTGCCGGGGGGAATTTTCAACGGGGCGGCGCCGGTCAATGTCGGCGCTTCGATTTGCGCGCCCATCGCGGCCTGCGTGAACGAGATCGGGGCCCGGCAAATGAGGTGGTCGCCGTCTCGCTCTAAAAACTGATGCTCCTTTATTTGCAGGATGCAGTGCAAATCGCCGCGCGCCATGCCGGTGCGTCCCGGCTCGCCTTCGCCGCGGATACGGATGCGTTGGCCCTCGTGTACTCCGGCCGGCACCTTGACGTTGATGACGCACTCCTTCCGCGCTCGCCCGCTGCCGCGACAATTCTTGCAGGGGTGCTCGACGATTTCGCCCCGTCCGCCGCAATCCGGGCAATCCACGACCTGGCGCGTCACGAATGGTCCCATGTTCGCTTGGCGCTCGACCTGTCCGTAACCGCCGCAGGTTCGGCAGGATTTCGGACTGCTGCCGGGCTCGGCGCCCTTGCCGCCGCAAGTCGCGCAGAAATCCGCCCGCTGGAATTTCAGGGTTTTCTCTACGCCGGTGGCGACTTCCCTGAGATCGACTTCGATGACGGCTTGGATATCGACGCCGCGCTCCGCGCGCCCGCGGCTCCGGCCCCCGCCGAAGACGTCGCCGAAGATATCTCCGAAGACGCTGAAGATGTCGTTGACGCCCATGCCGGAGAAATCGTGCATTCCGACGCCGTTGAGGCCCTGGTGCCCGAATCGGTCGTATCGGTTGCGTTTTTCGGGATCCGAGAGCACCTCGTAGGCTTCCGAGGCTTCTTTAAACTTGACCTCCGCGCCCGGCTCCTTGTTGCGATCCGGATGATATTGCATGGCGGCTTTGCGATAGGCGCGCTTGATCTCGTCCGGGCCGGAGTTTTTCTCCACGCCGAGCACTTCGTAGTAGTCGCGTTTGTCTTGCACCATTGTCCCCGCGGCTCCGGTTCAGAATCACGTTTTCAGATTCTATCGATGAAAAGAGCCGAACACGCCATGTTCGTAACCGCTCCCAGCCGGGTTTCTCAACACGAGACAGGGGCGCCTGCGTCCGCGCCCCTGCCATGTGTCGTTTCTCTTTTATCTGTCGCCGACGTTAATGAGTGGCGCCCTCGACGTCCTCGTGCTTGTCTTCCTTGTATTCGGTAAGCAGCACGTTAGTCGTCAGCATCAGGCCGGCGACGCTTGCCGCGTTTTGTAAAGCCACTCGCGTCACCTTGGCCGGATCGATGATGCCGGCTTCGAACATGTCCACGTACTTATCGTTGCGTGCGTCGTAGCCGTGCGTTTTCGGCAGCGACAGAATCTCGTCGATCACCACGCCGCCGTCGGCGCCGGCGTTTTCGGCGATCTGACGCGCCGGATGCTCGAGGGTCTTGGCGATGATGCGATATCCGACGGCTTCGTCGGTTTCGATCTTCTTGCCGGCGTTCTCGACGGCCTTGATCGCTCGCAGGTAAGCCACGCCGCCGCCGGCCACGACGCCTTCCTCGGCCGCGGCCTTTGTGGCGTGGAAGGCGTCGTCGACGAGATCCTTGCGTTCCTTGACTTCGATCTCGGTGGCGCCGCCGACCTTGACCAGGGCCACGCCGCCGGTGAGTTTGGCGAGGCGTTCCTGGAGCTTTTCGCGGTCGTAATCGCTGGTGGTTTTCTCGATTTGCTTACGAATCTGATTGATGCGCGACTCGATGTCTTTCTTTTTGCCGGCGCCTTCGATGATCGTAGTGTTGTCCTTGTTGATCACGACGCGCTTGGCCGTACCGAGCATGTCCAGGTCGACGGCTTCAAGTTTCAGGCCCTGGTCCTCGCTGATGAACGTGCCGCCCGTCAGCGTCGCGATGTCGTTCATCATGGCCTTGCGTCGTTCGCCGAAACCGGGCGCCTTGACCGCGGCCATTTTCAGAACGCCGCGCAGCTTGTTGACCACCAGCATCGCCAGGGCCTCGCCCTCGACGTCCTCTGCGATGATCAGCAGCGGCTTGGAGATGTTCGCGGTCTTCTCGAGCAGCGGCACCAGGTCGCGCAAGGAGCTGATTTTCTTCTCGTAGATCAGGATGTAGGGATCCTCAAGCACCGCTTCCAACGACGTGGGATCGGTGATGAAATATGGCGAGATGAAGCCCTTGTCGAACTGCATGCCGTCGACGTGCTCCCAAGTCGTGTCGATGCTCTTGCCTTCCTCGACTTCGACCACTCCGTCCTGCCCCACCTTATCGAACGCCTCGGACAACATCTTGCCGACTTCGCCGTCGCCGTTGGCGCTGATCGTGGCGACCTTGGCGATGTCCCGCTTGCCGCCGACCTTGATCGACTGCTTGGCGATATCTTTGACGACGACTTCCACGGCCGCTTCGATACCGCGTTTGAGCGCCATAGGATTGACGCCGGCTGTCACGTTCTTCATGCCCTCGGCGAGAATCGCCTCGGCCAACACGGTGGCGGTTGTGGTCCCGTCGCCCACGCTGTCGGAGGTCTTGCTGGCGACCTCGTTGACAAGTTTAGCGCCCATGTTCTCAAACGGTTCGGGCAACTCGACTTCCTTACTGACTGTCACGCCGTCCTTGGTGACGCGCGGGGCGCCCCAGGATTTGTGCAGCAGCACGTTGTGGCCGACCGGGCCGAGCGTGCTCTTGACCGTCTTGGCCAACGTGCGAACGCCCTCGAGCATACGTGCCCGGGCTCGATCGTCGTACATCAATTGCTTGGAAGGCATCTGGATTTCCTTTTCAAAATCGGCCCGAGGCCGGTGAAAATTAAAAATGCAAAATGCAAAATGCAAAAAACGTGCTTGAGTTCTCGATCACGCTTGAGATTAGATTTTTGCATTTTTCACTTTTCACTCTTTGTTTAGGCATTACGCCTGAACCGCCAACACGTCGCTCTCGCGCAAGATCACGCAGTCGTCGCCGTTGATCTCGATTTCCGTGCCGCTGTACTTGCCGTAGAACACGCGGTCGCCGAGCTTGAGCGACATTTCGCCGCGGGCGCCGGTCTTTTCGAGCAGCTTGCCCGGACCAACCGCAATCACCTTGCCCTGCTGGGGTTTCTCGCGGGCGCTGTCCGGCAGCACGATCCCGCCGGCGGTTCGCTCTTCAGCCTCGAAAGGCTGTACGACAACACGGTCGTCCAACGGACGAATCTTAACTTTCTTCGCAGTGGCTGTGGCCATTATTACCGTCTCCAGTTCTGAAAGTTTTCAGGGTTCAGTTTCCAGGGTTCAGAATACGCGCTTTCACCGCCCTGGATAATTATCGTTATCAGCTTTCGCTATTCGCCATTCTGAATTCGCTATTCTTGTTCTGCTACATCATGCCCGGCATGCCGCCCATTCCCCCCATTCCCCCCATGCCGCCCATGCCGCCCATACCGTCCATGCCGCCCGGAGGCATCCCGCCGGGTGGGCCGCCCTGGCCTTCGTCAGGCGTGTCGGCCAGACATGCGGTGGAGAGTAGGATGCGAGCCACACTGCTGCCGTTCTCTAACGCGCTGCGGACGACCTTAGTCGGATCGATCACGCCCATTCGGAGCATGTCGCCGTATTCGCCCGTGTCCGCGTTGAAGCCGAAGTTCACTTTGTCATTGCCGGCGACTTTCTTGAGCACGACCGATGGTTCGTAGCCGGCATTTTCGACAATCTGACGTAGCGGTACGGCCAGCGCGTTCTTGATGATCCGAACGCCGGCCTTCTCGGCGTCGCCCTTGATTTTGAAATCGTCGAGCGACTTGAGAGCGCGAATCAACGCTACGCCGCCGCCCGGCACGACGCCTTCTTCAATCGCGGCCCGTGTCGCATGTAACGCGTCTTCCACCAACGCTTTACGTTCTTTCAGTTCGGTCTCGGTCGCGGCGCCGACGTTGATCTGCGCCACGCCCCCGGCCAGCTTCGCCAGCCGCTCTTGCAGCTTTTCGCGATCGTAGTCGCTGGTGGATGCGTCGATCTCGCGGCGAATCATGGCGATGCGGCCCTTGATTTCATTGCTGTCGCCGACGCCTTCGATGATCGTCGTATTGTCGGCGTCGATGCGAATTCGTTTGGCTTGGCCTAGATCGTCCATCCCAATGGAATCCAGCTCGATCCCCAGATCCTTGAAGACCGGCTTGGCGCCTGTCAGCACTGCGATATCTTCCAGCATCGCCTTGCGACGATCGCCATAACCCGGGGCCTTGACGGCGGCGACATTCAGAATGCCGCGCAGCTTGTTGACGACCAGTGTCGCCAGGGCTTCGCTTTCGACGTCCTCGGCGATGATGAGCAACGGCCTCTTCGCCTTGGCGATCTTTTCGAGCAGGGGCACCAGCTTGTTGACGCTGCTGATCTTGTCCTCGAAAACGAGCACAAAGACTTTGTCGAGCACGACTTCCATGTTGTCGGCGTCGGTTACGAAGTGCGGGCTGAGATAGCCGCGATCGAACTGCATACCCTCGACTACGTCCACGTTAGTATCGAGGCTCTTGCCTTCCTCGACGGTGATGACGCCGTCCTTGCCGACCTTGGTCAGGCAATCGGCCATGATTTCGCCGATGGCGCGGTTGTTGTTGGCGCTGATCGAGGCGATGTTGATGATGTCCTCGGTTTTTTTGACGTCGACCGGGCGCGAGATGTTCTGCAATTCGGCGACAACCGACTTGACCGCCGCCACGATGCCTCGGTTGATCCCGTTTGGATCGAAACCGGCGACCACGTGCCGCACGCCCTCCTTATAGATGGCTTCGGCCAGCACGGTGGCGGTGGTGGTGCCGTCGCCCGCTACGTCGGAAGTCTTGCTGGCGGCTTCCTTTACGAGTTGCGCGCCCATGTTCTGGTACTTGTCGTGCAGCTCGACCTCCTCGGCTACCGTTACGCCGTCCTTGGTCACGGTCGGGGCGCCCCAGCCTTTGTCGAGGACCGCGTTTCGCCCGCGCGGACCGAACGTGCTTTTCACCGCCGCGGCCAGCTTCTCCACTCCGACCGTTATGGCCTGCTGAGCTTCGCTGTCGAATGCCAACTGCTTAACTGCCATGAAGACCTCTCCTTCATTGGGTTTAGATGTCGTTCGAGCTTCCCGCGAGCGTGTACGGTCCATCGCCGTATCTCGCGAGACCCAGGGTAACAAGCAAATCCGGCGCCAATATTCGGTCAAGTGGCGAGCGGCCCTAACATTTTATCAGAACGATGATTACGGCATGCCACCATCCGCGCTCACTACCGCGTCGCTGCCGCCATGTCTGGCGTCGGCGACAAATGTGCCAAAGTGACAGGAAAGGCGGGCGCCGGTTTGGACGCCTCATCGCCAGTCGGAGAGTGCTGGGGTGGTATGCGTGAACTGCTGATCCCAGGACGCCGTTCCCCCAGGCGCCTGCTCGCGCGACTAAGCCGTGCGGGTGACGAGTTGTCGCAAGGTTATAGCAACTGCGGTTGGAGGCTCACACTAATTACATGTATCTAACGCTATGATATAAAGCACAGCGGTCGAACGATTATCGCCGATACCTTTCATTTCGGATCGTGTCGATCTCGGGCGAGACGCCTGAGCGTCGAATGATGCGCGATATGAAAGCCGACACAAATAAATCGACGGTGCAGGAATCGCCCCGCGCGGTATAATCGAGATAAGCCGAATCGAATTTCCCCTTAATTCTCGATCAGGGAACCGCCCATGTCGATTGTCGATTCCTCGGGATCGCCTTATCTCCGCACGGAAAACCATAGACGCGTCAAGGATATCATCCAAGAGCGCTCCACGAATCGCGCGAGAGTTCGCGACGTCGCACTTGCGGGGCTCGACCTTTCTCCCGTACGCGCGGTTCTGGATCTCGGATGCGGGTTTGGCTTTATGACCGAAGTCGTTGCTCGGCGCGTTTCTCCCGACGCCCGCATCGTCGGCGTGGATGTCTGCCCGACGAACCGGACGCCTTTTCTGAGCCAGGTCAGCGAGGCGGGGCGTCGCGGGGAATTCGTTCGTCAAACCATCACAAACAAGCTTGCCCTGCCCGATCGAAGCTTCGATCTTGTGACGGCCACCTACTCGCTCTATTTTTTCCCGGGCATTATTCCGGAGATCGCCCGCGTGTTGAAGCCCGGCGGCTTGTTCATCATCCTCACGCACGCAGAGGAAGCCAGCCGCGATTTGGTGCGGCTGATGGGCGTTTTGTGCCCCGATATCTCCCTGCGCTCGATCAGTCGGCCGTTCAATGATGAAAACGGCCCAGAGCAGCTCTCGCCTTGGTTTGGGAGCGTCGAACGGCGCGACTACGCCAACACGCTCGTGTTCGATGAGACGGGCCTTGACGAATTACTAGCCTTTCTGGAATTCAAGCTGCCGTTGCTGAATCAGCATACGATGAAAACGCCGGCGTTCTCCAAGTCGTGCCGCCAGACGGCCCGCGCGACCATGAAAAAACTGGAGCAAATCGTCGTTTTGAAGGACGACGTAATCTATCTGTGCAGACGTCCGATAGTCTTACGGTAGGAAAAATACAATGAGCCGTTGCTTGGCTCTCCAATCCCGCTTTTTCAGGCATGGGGGGCGTAGAATAAAAATAATGGAAGAGAGCGTCTTGAATAGGTCAGTGCGACGCCTCATTTGATCGTCCTATAAATACGGCTCCACGGGGCGCGGTAAGCGCTTTTAACGTAAATGCGGCAGTCATGGATCCGTTCGGGTGTGGTTTGGTGATTTGCTGCTATGGATAAAGGCGTGATCGTGTCCTATATCTCTTGCGGATCCTATTTTCGTAAGTGCTCACGAAAAGTGAGAAATTCCGCCGGCGCCTGAAAACAAGTCTTGACATGTATATGTCAATCCACTACCGTTGGGTAAGGTAGCGGAGAGGTGTTGGAGGCGCATATCCCAAAGTCTCCGTATGCTGACAGTGGTTTGTCTGGGTCCATTTCAGCTGAGACGCTCAGAAAGCTGTCATGAATCCGTAACACGGAACATCGCAGCACCCTTGGAGGTGTGACCGGACAAGACGCCGAGGCGGAAAAGAGTAAGTGAGTATCGGAAGGTTTAAGCGTCCGTGCTGTTTTTGGAAACGGGGCTAACTTAACCTTGCCGACTGATACGTGTGGTTACCACTTTTTTAAACTTTCTTGCAAGGGAGGTCTCTTATGAAGCGACTACTTTTGATCGCGGCGATATGTTTCGTCGCAATGCCGGTAATGGCCGGCGACGTGATGCCGATCACGGGCACGTCAGGAACGATGTACCACAACGCGACCACTGGGGAAATCACGAAGTCGGCTCCCCAAGGCGTGCGTGGTGACTTAGGGCGTCCACTCTGGGACTTCACGATGGACCTCTACGCCTTTTGGGGCGGCGTTGCTGAAAATCAACTAGCCATCGATTGCGGCGACGTTGACTATGCCGTGCCCGTCCAAGGCATCGGTTTTACCGCGTTCAACAATGCCAGCAGCGACTGCGCGCTTTACATCCCGCTCTACGCCGATGAGAACTGCGGCCACGACGACGACCCGCCGCAAGACACCCGCAAGTGGCTGGGCGGCTTCTATATCGAGAATATCCCAGGCTCGGTAGCTGAAGGCCATCCTCCGGACGAGTACTGGAGCTGGTACTGGCGTTCATGGCTCATTGAAGATCCGATTCTTCTGGAAGGCGTGGATCTTGACGGCGACGACCTGCAAGATTTCGGTTACGGCTTCTGGTATCTGAATCAAGGTGGCGCTGGCCTTATGGGTCCGGGTCTCGTTGGCGATCCCAACACCAGCCCGCCCCCGTCAGCCCCCGGCGCCGAGAACGACTTCGACCTGTGGGCGGATCCGAACTTCCAGTTCGACCCCAACCTTCTGGGTAACCCGCCTGCTAACGTCACCTTCGTCGGCAACTACTGGTTCGGTCCGACGAGTTTTGCTCAGTTCTACTTCGAGATGCTCGCGCCGGCTTGCCCCAACCGGGGTGATGCCAACCGCTATTGTTCGGCCGACATCTACGGTTTCGACTGCGTAATCGATCTGTCCGACTTGGCCGCCTTGCTGGCTAACTACGGCTTGACCGTCGGCGCCGGCGTCCTTGACGGCGATGTCGATCCGTACGACCCGATCTTCCCGGGTGACGGCGATGTAGACCTCGGCGACTTGGCCGAAATGCTCGCTCAGTATGGCGACAACTGCAACCTCTAATTCTGATCTATACGATCTGAATTGTCGGTAAAGTAACACCTAACACGATTCGCCGCGGGAGTTCATCTCTCGCGGCGAATCTTTTTGGTGAACCGGCATCGCCCCCGCGGGTGAAGACCATCTGCCGTAATACCAATGTCGCCAACGGCTAACCGAAACGCGCATTGACTGGTGCTGAGTGCGTAAAGATTGCTCCGGGCAGGGCTTGGAAGAATAGAATCCGCGCGCTCGCCAGAGTTTCACTCCTTTAATCGCAACCCATTCGCATAACTAGCACGCGTAGCGTTATATAACAATCCTGTAAACTGTTGTTGATATCCAAACAATATAGGCCATAATATTGGCATTAAAGCCTATCCCAAAGCGTCTGCATGACCGGTCTCCGATCTGTCAAAAAAGCTGGTTTCGGGAGAGGCTCCAATATTATCGGTCTTTGGCGCCGACATGTGCGCAGCGCCGATACACGATCGTAGGCGGGGGAAGATGTCCGCGGACCTTGCCGACGAGGCTTTAGTTGTTAAGGCTCATTACATAGAGCATTTGCAAAGGAGCATCCCATGGAGCGATCATTCACGATTATGGCGCTCGTCGCGTGCGCGACGACGGTCATGGCCGGCGACACGTACCGGACCACGGGTGTTGACGGCACGTTGCTTCACAACGCCCTCACCGGAGAAATCACCAAACTCGACGATCGTCAGGGGCGCGGGCTCGGACGTCCGCTTTGGAGCATGATGGGCGGTGAACTCTTTTTCGTGAATCCCGAGAACGAATTACACTTGGATTGCGCCGACATGATGATGAACGCGGCGGTTCAGGCCGTCGGTTTTACTCTGTACAACAATTGCACCAGCGACCAGTCGCTTTACATCTCGTTTTACGAGAGCGAAAACAACCACAATTCGCAGACCAGACATTGGCTTGGCGGTTTCTACATCGAGAATATCCCCGGCTCTGTAGCGGAAGGCCATCCGCCGGACGAGTACTGGTCTTGGAACTGGCGTTCTTGGCTGCCCGACAGTTCGTACATTTTCGACGGCGCCGATCTCGATACCGACGGATTGCAGGACTTCGGCTACTTTTTCTGGATCGTTTCGAATCCTGACGGCCTCGCGGGACCGGGTTTCGGCTTCGATCCAGACGGGACATATCCGTTAGGCGCCGGCGCTGAAGACGGTTGGGATGTTTTCGCGGATCCGAATTTCCAGTTCGATCCAAACCTGCTTGGGATTCCGCCCAGCAATACGACCTATCTGGGCTATTTCGATTTCGGAGGTTCGCTCCTGAGCCAGTTTGACTTCGAGATGTACGCCCCGGCTTGCCAGCTGCCGGGCGACGCCGGACGTTACTGCTCGGCGGACATCCATGGTTACGACTGCTACGTCGATCTGTCCGATCTGGCCCAGTTGCTCGCAAACTACGGCATGACCACTGGCGCCACGGTCCTTGACGGCGACATCGAACCGTACGACGAGTTTTCCCCCGGCGACGGCGACGTCGACCTGGCCGACCTGGCCGAAATGCTCGGCCAGTACGGCGACGACTGCAACGAATAATCCGGCCCGCACGATCTGAATTACCGGTACATTTAACATTGAACAGCATTCGCCGCGAGAGTTCGTCTTTCGCGGCTATTCTTTATAGGCGACGTCCCCCGGCGCGCATTTTGAAACGTCGGCCTGCCCGTGTTGCGGGGCGTCGCGGCGGTTCCTATACTGCTTCTCTCTGTTGATGTTTGTGCGAAGATATTGCCGAGACCGCTGGACGCGAGTTGGATTAACGCAGAATGGCACGAAAGAACGATCCCTTGATGAAAATGGCCCCGGCCGGGATCCTCGCTTGGATCCTGCCCGGGGCCGGCCATTATTTCCTGGGCCAGCGCGGGCTGGGCATCGTGCTCTTCGTCACGATCAGCTTCGCCTACGGCGTCGGCCTGGCGGTCGGCGGCGTTAAGAACTCCGTCAACCCGCGCGCCAACGGTTGGCTCTTCCTGGCCGAAATGGGCGTCGGCGGGTACACGGTCTTGGGATACGTCGTCAGCGAGCGATTGCCGGATTACGGCGTCAAGGAGCCGTCGCCCTACGTCAGCTATTACCCCGAATCCGACGTCGCTCAGATTTACCTGGCGATCGGCGGCTTGTTGAATCTGCTCGCGATTCTGGACGCCTTGATGCGCGCCCAAACGGGCGGCGCCCCCGTGTTCTATCTGGAAGCCGAACGATCCAGCCAACCTAAAGCCGAGGAGACGGATCAATGATAGCGGCGCTCGATCAACTCCTGGGCTGGATCCCGTTCATCCACCCCGCGCCGCTTCCGCCCGGCGCGCGTTTGTGGATGTTTTTGCCGTTGGCCGCGTGCGTGGCGACGGTTTATCGAGTCACGCGCGCGAAGTCCGCGCGCGAGCTGCCGCTGGCGACTCTGAAAACGTTCGTGACAATCGTGGCGGGCATGTGCCTGATTGCGATAGCGGCCTACGTAATTCACGCGGGGGTGTTGCATTTTTCCGAGGGATAGCTCGTTTATTCGAAGCTGTTGACCGGCAGGCAAATTTCGAAGCGCGCACCGCCGCCGGGCTTGTTATCCGCGGATATAGCGCCGTGCATCTCGGCGATCAAACCATGTATGACGGCGAGGCCCATGCCGGACTGGCGCGCGTCGCCCCCGTTCAGCTCCCCCTTGGTGGTGAAAAACGGCTCGAACAAGTGTTCCATGGTATCCGGCGTTATGCCCGGCCCGCTGTCGGCGATAGCGAGCAGAACGTTGTTTTCGTCGCGCCGGCTGAGGTTCACGCTCAGCACGCCCCCGCTCGGCATGGCCTCGACGGCGTTTCGGGCCAGATTCTCGAGCACGATGTTGAATTGTTCGCGCGGCAACGGGATAAACGGCACGCGTTCCCAATGCATATCGAGCTTGATACCTTGCGCGGCAAAATCAACCTCGTGCTGATCAAAATATTGCAGAACCAACTCGGTCAGATCCGCCAGGTCGCACATGCGATGGTCGCCTTGCGCGAACGCCAACAACTGATGCGTGAGCCGCGTGGCGCGCCCCACCGCGTCGGCGGTTCGTCTCAGCACGCGCCGCATCGCGGTGATAGTGTTCATGTTGAGGGAGAATTCAAGACTGGTGGCGATGCTGCACAGCAGGTTATTGTAATGATGAGCCACCGAACCGGCCAAGGCTCCCAGCGAAGTCAGCCGCTCCCGTTTGCGCATGCCGCGCCGCAACTGCAGCCGCGCCGTAATGTCGTGGAACCAGGCGCAGATGTAATCGAGTTTATCGTCGCCGTCGAACATCGGAGTAAGCCAAACCGCGTACTCCACGAGGTTGTCTTCCCGGCTGATACGCGCGCGAAATTCCGCCGGTTCATGCGTATCGATCACAAGACGCAGCGTCTCCGCCAGTACGGGATGGAGATCCTGGGGCAGGAGGTCGCTGATGTGCATGTCGGCGACGGGGCCGGCGCCCTCTTGAGCGATCGTTTCGGCGAGCGGATTCCATGCCAGGATATTGCCTTCGAGGTCGCAGGCCATAATCGGCAGACCAGCCCCGTCGAACAAGCGTTTGAAAAACGCGTCGTCCAGCGATTTCGGCGTCGTCGCGTTATTAGTCATGCCGCCCGACATGGTTCGCCACCGGTCGTAAGAAGACGTACGAATGATAACATTGCCCTTGCGATACTTTCGTAAAAAAAGCGCCGCCGAGCAAGCCGGCGATTCGCGCGTTCTCGTTGGGCGCCAGCAAGAGAAATTCGCCCGAAGCGAGAGACGCGCGAACACCGACGACGTCGAATGTTTCCATGCGCTCTTTCGGGTCCGCTCGCAATCCGGCTTCCGCTCTGATCCATTCCCAACCTTCCGTTTGCCGATGAACTTCCGGAACGGCGAATAACAACACTCTATCGGCGCCTTGCGGATCCGGAGCGTAGGCGACCCGCAACACATTGCGACTCTCGGGCCAGGTCGCGCCGGTCAGGATGCCGTCAGATCCCACGTAGAAGAGCGTCTGTTCCTGCATTTCAACGTCCAACTCCAGCAACAGCGGATATCCGGCGGGCAGCCGCACCGGCGTGGCGAACGTTACTTTCTGGCCCTCGATCGCATCCAGAACGGCCTTGATCGGTTCCCACCATTGGGCGTGCCCGATCCCGATACGCAACCCGTTCTCGCGCAGTCGGATTTGCGTCCGGGCATCCAACGCGTCCTCCCTCAGATAATTCCAGATCTTCTCGGCCTCGGACGCCGCTTCGCGGGGAATCAGAACGTGCAGAATCGCTAACTCATAGCTTAGCGCCGGCGGTTGCGCTTGACGCGGCGCCGATGGCTCGGTCGGCAGCGGGGTGACGCCGCTGTCCGCGACTTCCTGCTCCGGGCGCGCCTCCTGCCGCGAGGCGTTCGCGGATACGTCCAACGCGGACGTCTGGCAGGCCGTGGCGCACATCGCCAGAAGGCCTGTCAATAACCAGCCGCGAGCGACGTATACTTTCCGCATCCTGGGCGCTTGAGGCGATGTCAGCATCTCAAGGTCCGATCGAGCCGCGCTGCCTTACGATCGCCGTACCGCGAAGCCGTGCGATCCGATTCGGCGATCACCAATCACCGAACACTATATGCTAGCATTTCCATGATCGAATTACCATTGTGCTTCTTCAAACGGCTTCAGGGGACCGGCTTTCTTGGCGCTTTTCGTGATGTTTTTCAGGATGGCGCTTGCCAGCGACATATCGCTCGGTTTCGTGATCTTGAGATTCCGGGCGTCCGTTTCGACGATCGCTGTTTCGTGTCCGAGGCGTTCGACGACCTGCGCGTCGTCGGTCGGCTCGAAATCGGCCGGCATGTCCGCGTAGGCCTTGAGCAGTAGCTTGCGCTCAAAAACCTGCGGCGTCTGAGCCTCGAACAGCCCGGCGCGCGGCACGGTCGCGACGATTCTTTTTTCCTTTACGCGTTTAATCGTGCCGTGCAACGGCGCCGCCAAGATGGCCGCTCCGGTCGTCGTCGCTTGCTCGAAAACCTTGTCAATCCATGATTGCAGTACGCACGGCCTGACGGCGTCATGAATGCACACGAGGTCGGCGTCTTCATCGACGGCGCTCAACGCCGCGCGCACCGATTCGAATCGAGTGGCCCCGCCTTTCACCAACTTGATTCCCATGAACATGATATTGGCCGCGTATTTTTCCTTAACCACGTCTAAATCGTCCGGAGAAACGGTCAGAATCACCTGCGCGACGTCCTTGCGGTTCAGGAACAACTCGATCGAACGGATGAAGATCGGACGGTTGTCGATCTGAGCGAACGGTTTTTTGACCTTGCCCCCGAAACGTTCGCCGGCGCCGGCGGCCGGAATTATTACGGCTACTTTCGCCATTTTTATCTCCCAAAGGGTCGCGTCTCGCATGGTACGATGCGGCCGAATCGGCGAGAGGTCAAGTGTATCACCAGTATTCCAAGCGCCGCCCTTCAGAAGCCGATGCGTCAGCGAGGGCCGTCATCCGGGACCGGCCGTCACTCTTGGCGCTTGCTTGCGCTGCGCGTTCGGGTCGGGGCTTGCCGGCGCTGCGCGTTGGGATATGCGGCGCCGGTCTGCGACCCGGATTTACCCCTTTTCTTGACGCACGCCCGTTCGCTAATTATCGCGGAAGAAAGGTGGTCGCCGGACGTCCGCATCGGGTATAGTGCGTGATCCTCCTTGAGGGGCCTGTTGCGGGGGGAGAGACGGACCGACCGCGCCGGCGTCGGGCATGCGGCGCGCGTCGGTTGGATATACGGAACGAGGGTTTCAGATGCATTTATCGAATCCATCGCGCAGGATCGTGCTTGCGACGGCGTTCGGTCTGCTGTTTGTCGGCGGTTGCGCGGGCGGCTCTTGGTTTGGGAAAAAGGATTTACCGCCCGAGCCTAAGCCGGGGCCAAAAGCGACGTCGGACGCCGTCCTGGGCGACACGATCGGCGCCTATACCCTGGTCGGCGCCGGGCAATCGTTACGACTGCGCGGCTTCGGAATCGTGATCGGTCTGGGCGAAAACGGCGGCGGCGATTGCCCGTCGACAATCCGCGAATACCTGCTCGATTACCTTGCCCGCGAGTTCGCGCCCCAAGACACCGCGTCCATGCGACCGAAGTATTCTCCCCGTGAGCTGATCGACTCGCTCGACACCGCGGTCGTGGTCGTGCACGGGCAGGTGCCGGCGGGAGCGCCGAGCGGAACGCATTTTGATCTGCAAGTCGAGGCGGTCGGCACGCAGACGCGCTCGCTGGAAGGCGGGGTGCTGGTGCTGTGCGAGTTAAAACGTTTTGACGTATCCGCGGCGGGCAAGGGGCTAGTCTCGGGACGCTCGTTGGCGCGGGCGCGCGGCTTGGTGTATACAAACCCATTTACAAAAGACGTTCCCTCGATCAGGCAGTCGTCTTTACGACGCGGCTTCGTGCTGGGCGGCGGCAAGACGCTTGAGGATCGCTCGGTGCGACTGCTTCTGCACGAACCTTCCTACTGGACCGCCCGGAAGATCGAACATCGCGTCAACGAACGGTTTGGACAACATCCCGAAGTCGCGACGGCGATGAGCAAGGGCTACATCACGCTGGTGACGCCGGAGAAATATGCGGACAAACCGCGACATTTTCAGGAATTGGTGTCGCATCTTTGTCTAGACAACACTCCGGGGCAGGTGGAACGCAAGTTGCAGCAATTGTCGCGGTCCTTGGACGCTGCCCCGGAGACATTGCGTCACATTTCATTGATCTGGGAGGGATTGGGGCGGACGGTCATCCCGCACATTCAACCGCTGTACACGCACGCGAATCCGTACGTCTGTTTCTACTCTGCCCGAACCGGTCTACGACTCAAGGATATCAACGCCCTGGCGCCCATGGCGCGGATCGCGTCTTCGGACGGACATGCCTGCCGCCTGCTAGCCGTGCGAGAAATGGGTGAATGCGGCTATCCACAAGCGGCGCGGCCGCTCGAAACGCTGTTGAACACCGAGGACTCGGCGGTGCGTATCGCGGCGTACGAAAGCCTGCTCAATTACAGGCGCCCTAGCGTCGAAACCGTCCAATTCATCAGCGTGCTCGATCCCACGCAGTACAACCTGAAACTAGACATAGTGGAGTCGAAGGCGCCTCCGATCGTTTATATTCGTCGGTCAATCGAGCCTCGTATCGCCGTGTTCGGGCGTCTCACTCCGATAACCCTGCCGCTATTCTATAATCATCCTGACGACTGGGTGACGCTGAACGCGTTGGAACTGGACGACGAAATTACCGTGCTCTGGCGTTCTCGATCAGGGCGAACCACCCCTGAGCCGCTGAAAACGCAGGCGCGCGTGGTGGAGTTGATCAAAGCGCTGTGCGACGCGCCGTTCGAAAACGACGACGGGACGCCTCGCGGAATCGGTTTGAACTATTCTCAAATAGTGGAAGTGCTTGCGACATTGTGCGAAACCAATGCGATTCCGGCGCAACTGGTCATGCAAACCGCTCCGCTGCCGGAACTGCTCGGTCCGATGGAACTGCCGGAACGGCCGGAAGCGGACGTGACGCCGTTGCTGATCGAGGATTGGGATGAAGCCGGGGAGCGCGGGGAATACGACGACGAGGAACTTGAAGACACGACGAATGGCGACGCCCGGAATGAAATCGAAGAAAACGGCCGATAATACGATACGGCTGCAGAAATTTTTATCGGACGCGGGTGCGGCTTCGCGTCGTCGAGCCGAGGAGTTGGTCGAGGCTGGCCGCGTGCTGATCAACGACGAGATCGTGAGGCGTTTGCCCGCGTTCGTCGATCCGCGCAAGGACCGCGTGGTGGTTGACGGCAGCCTGGTGCGTGCCAAGGCGTCTGAGTACTTCATCGTTCATAAGCCGAAGGGCGTGGTTTGCACGAACCGCGACCCGGCCGGCCGTATTCGCGCGGTCGATCTGCTTCCGCCGACGAAAGGTCGGCTGAATGTCGTGGGGCGCCTCGACGCCGAGAGCACCGGCTTATTGCTGATGACCAACGACGGGGAGTTGGCCGACAAAATCACGCACCCTCGGTTGGAAATCCCGAAGGTCTATCGAGTCGAGGTGCGCGGCCAGATCCCCCGCGAAATCGTCGGTCTGCTGAAGAAGGGCGTGCATCTTTCGGAGGGCAAGGCTCGGGCCTCGGATGTGGAAATCGTGCGAACCACGCGCGAAATGAGCATCCTGAAGATCACGCTGTGCGAGGGCCGCAATCGTCAAGTGCGGCGGATGCTGGCTCGCCTCGATTATCCGGTCAAAACGCTGAAGCGCGTGCAAATCGGCACGCTGAGCCTGAAGGGATTGCCGGTAGGCGCGTGTCGCAAGTTGGCCGCGCGCGAGTTGTCTGAATTGCGCCGCGCCATACTTGCCGCTGAAAAACGGCTCGAACACTCGCGAGTGAATGAATCAACCGGCAAGCGCCGTCCCGCGCGTTCCCGCCGCGGTTCGGGCGCCGCTTCAAAATCCGCGACAGCCGTGAAGGCAGGCAAGAAACCTGGAAACGATGAATCGCCGCCGACGCGCCGCCGACGCTTGATCACCTGAGGGCGACCGTGTCGCACCTGGCGTTGGGTCCATGTGCCCAACGTAATTAGTCAGAGCCCCCGTGCCGGACAAAACACTACCGAGGGCGGCTATGCCGCAGATGCGGCGGCCGAACCGATCGGCGAAGGTGACAAACAAACGATCACGTTGTCAGGAGCACAGCAGATGACACGTCGCAACAGAGCATTAATCTCCCTGATCGCGCTCGCGGTTCTGTCCGGGGCGTTTTCCGGATGCATGCGCGTGATACGTCACGAAGCGCCTTACTACAAGGAGGGGCCGCATCAAGTCGCGGGTCCGGACGGTTTTTTTGAAGCCGGAACCCATCTCTGGGTTTTCGGCGAACAGGACAGTTATGCGAAGGTACTCTCGATGCTCGGGACGGCGGCTCATGTCTGGAATCAGGATCTCGTTTCGGTGCGGGAGTGGAGCAAGTTGAAGAAACAAACCGAAAGCGGGGATAACAAGGTGAAGATGTTTCAGACTTCAGAGTAAGCGGACGCCGCCTCGCTTCATCGATGCGCGGCGCGTCTCATCTGGACCGGCCGATGAATTACCTTGGACACTACGTCTATAATCACGAAATTCGACGATTGACGCCGCACCCATATTTTATTCTGGGCGCGGCGTTGCCGGATCTTTGGCCGCGTTTTTCGCGGCGGCGGCGTTTGCGCTGGAAGGCCGTGCGCGAAGCCGAGCCGGCCGACCCGCGCGCGCGGCGCCTGCGTGCTGGATTGCTGAATCACGTCATGACGGACCGGCGCTTCCACTCTCTGCCCTCGTTCAATCGGTGGCGCGGCGAGTTGAAAAGCCGCTGTTTTGGCGACGACGCCCATTCCGCCCTGGTCGATTTCCTGGCGCACCTGGCGATCGAACTGGCGCTCGATCACCGTATTATGATCGAATTGCCGCATGTAGGCGGCGAAATATACGAGCGTATCGCGTTATGCGACTTCGACGTTGTCGAGCAAGAGATCGGCGCGATCGGAGCGGTCGACGCCGCCGGCTTGGCCGACGTAACCCGTCGTTTCGTTGCCCGGCGTTTCCTGCCTTATTTCGCGCGGTTTGAGACCATCCCGCGAGTTATGGATTTTGTGTTGAATCTCACGGATGTTCGCGAAAAACCCGCCGGCGTGATACTCGAATCGCTCGCTTCAGACGCCGCTCGGATCGTGGACCCGCAAGTCGTATGGTCCGAGATGGTCGCCGGGGAACCGGAGACCGCCGACAAGCCGTAGCACTATTCGCGTCGTCCCAGAGAGCGAGATCGGCGTGCGCTCCTTCCGCCGAGGTCGGCGGCGCCGACTTTGGGGCGGGGGACTGGCGTTCATCTCGCGTAAGCCGATTTCGCGAGAATGTGAATGTATTGGCCGCGGAACGGAAATACCCGACAGAATAACCTGGTTCTTGATCCGCGCGGGCCGGATAGGTAACCTAACCCGGTGGAGACTCATTAAATACGTGCCGCGGGCAAGCCTCGTGGGAGCAGGCGGCGCGAATTGATAATTATCTTGCCTTACGGGTGATTGGCGGTTTGTGCGCGGACGAAATTTGGGCGGGATTTCGGTCAGCCCGGAACCTCTCGAATGAGTGAAAGCATGCCCAAGCGCAAATCTCACATACGAACGGCATTCACGCTTATCGAACTGCTTGTCGTCGTCGCGATTATCGCTTTGTTGATTTCAATTCTGTTGCCGTCGCTCCAGCGGGCGCGTGAGAACGCTAAATCCGTTATCTGTCTTTCGCACCTGCGTTCGCTCGGTCAGGGCGTCATCACGTTCGAGTCGGAAGAAAGCGTCTTGCCAGGGCCTCTGCATCCGGCCTTGTTTCGCAATCAAGGGACCGACGCGCTGCTGAACAGTCCGTACAGCGACATTACATCGTACGAGGAGGCCCAAAAGACGCAAAAGCGGTTCCTGACATACCATCTGAAGCGTATGTTCCAGGACAGCGAGAGCTATGAGAACACCATCACGGATCAGGTCGCAACCTGTCCGACGCTTGAAGCCGTCAGTTCGGACGAGAATTTCGCCGTTTATTACGAGCAGACGGGCAGACCGGCTTATCCGACGCATTACGTCGTCAACAATCATGGCAAGTTTGAAGACGGCAGCATCGAGGATCCGGACGGCGGAGGCGGCGCGATTGACAATCCGCGCCCCACCAATCCCCCCTGGTACTTTGGCTACAGCCCTTATCCTGATGAACCGGACGCCGCGGCCAAGGAAGCCAAATATCCCGGTTGCGCCATCGATAAAATTGAGCGTCCGGCCGAGGAATGGATGATCGCCGACGCGTGGTATCGTCCCAATCCCAATCCGCAACCGTTTTTGACAGAACTACAGCAAGAAGGCCCCTATCAGTTCAAGTACTCCGGTTTCCCGATGCCGTATTTCGCGCCCCACTTCTCGCGCATTAAGGAATACGTCTTTAGCGACGTGGAGAGCCGCAAGTCACAGGCGCGCGATTGCAGCAACAATAAGGTAGACGGCTGGACCAACACGATGTACTTCGACGGTC
>Ga0180434_10003575_pt1 | contig 19720 bp, 9 predicted proteins | sample SS_ome_7_FD_132453 | JGI IMG/M metagenome (GOLD analysis project Ga0180434, IMG submission 132453) | Hypersaline lake sediment archaeal communities from the Salton Sea, California, USA - SS_1_D_2 metaG | ecosystem: Environmental > Aquatic > Non-marine Saline and Alkaline > Hypersaline > Sediment...
ACACGATGAGCCGCACGGGCGCATAGATGCCGCTGCCGGCGTACCACCGGGCGGGGTCGCGGAACGCGTTGTTCAGGCGGACGGCGATCGTGGCCTTGTCCTTGCCGCGGACGGCCTCGGTGATGTCGAAGCCGAACGAGATCCACCCGTAGGCGCGCTCGCCGACGCGTGTCCCGTTGACCCACACGCAGGCCTTGCGGAACGCCCCGTCGAACTCCAGCCGGACGCGGCGGCCGCGCCAGTCGGCGGGCACGTCGATCGTCTTGCGGTACCAGCCGATGCCGCCCTTGACGTAGCCGCACCGGTCGGTGTTGAGGTTGTGCCGGTCGTAGCCGGCATCGATGGCCCAGTCGTGGGGCAGGTGGACGGTCGTCCAGGCGGCGTCGTCGAAGTCCGGGGCCTCCAGGCCCTTGGGCCCGAGGTCGTACGTCTCGGGCCGGGCGCCTACTTTGTTGGCGATATCGAACTGCTTGAATTTCCAGTCGAAGTTCAGGTCGACCACGGTGCGCGGAGAGGCGTCGCCCTCGGCGCAGGCCGTCCCGGCGGCCGCAACGGCGGCGGCACCGACCAGGCACACGCCCAGCAGGATGCCGCGGGCGGCGCGGCGCCAATGGGTTGCGGATACGCGTCTCACGTCGCCTTCTCCCTCCTGTTGCGCGCGGCGGCCTTCCGAGGCCGCCGCGGATTCCGACCTTCAAGAGCGCGGTGCCCTGGGGAGATTGCCCGCCGCAGGCGCGGCCGCCACGCGGGCAGCAGCGCTGAAGCATTACGCCTGGGCCGGCTCGGCCGGGCGCGGCAGGGCCTCGTTGACGAGCGGCACGCCGGCGAACCGCGCGAAGCGGGCCAGGTCCTTCGTCAGGTCGCCGTAACACGTCACGCGGTGCAGGCCGTGGGCCCAGTTCCGCCACAGGGTCTCGGCGTCGCCGTCGACGCGGACCTTGATCTTGGTGCGGCAGCCGCGCGGCACGTCGGGGGCCTCCAGGATATCGCCCGTGAAGTAGTGGATGGCGTCGGTGCCGATGAACCGGCCCATGGTGGTCTTGCGGCCGACCTCCATGAAGACCTGGCAGACGGCCCCTTCCTGGCGTTCCATGATGGTGCGGATCTGGTACGGCGCGGCGTTGCCGCACGGGCCGTCCATTTTCGGCGTGCCCATGCAGTGGGCCAGGATGATGGCGTTGTCGGAGCAGTCCATGGTGGGGTCGTTGACGAAGCCCGGCCTGCCCACGAGGCCCTGGTACAGGATCTGCGTCATGGCCGACTGGAGGTCGGACTCGCACATGCCGCCCAGGCCCAGGCTGTTCAGGCGGGCGAAACCGATGCACGGGTACGCCGGCAGTTTCCGCCACATGCTGCCGTAGCAGTCGACCGTGATCATGGTGGCGGCTTCCTCGTCCAGAAGCCGGTGCATGGCGAGGGCGAGTTTGCAGGACCGGAAGATCTCGGCGCGGTCCGGCTCGACGATCCGCCGGGCGCCGGCGATCCAGCGGCGCGTCTCGGCCTCGGCCTCGGCGTCGGGCACGGCCTCGTACAGGGCGATGACCCGGTCCCGGCCCACCTGCACGATGTCGGTCCCGAACTTGTCCTTGCACGCCTTGGCATAGGCGCTGAAGTCGCGGGTCGTCACGTTGACGATGCGGGCCTCGCGCAGGTGGTGCAGGGCGCGGAACGGGCGGACGGCCTCGGCGAGTTCGGCGAAGTCGTCCGTCAGGAGACAGTCGAGCATCGCCCCCTCCTTCTGCCGCATCAGGTTGCCGAAGCCCGTCCACTCGTGACCCGAGTACGGGGCGGCGAAGAGCATCGTGGGCCTTCCGGCGGCGAGGACCTGCCGGAGCGCCGGCACGACGCCCATCGACAGATGGATGGCCAGCACGCCGTCGGCCGACTGGAGACGGTCCTTCAGGGCGGCCGCCTCGTCGGGCTTGGTCACGAGGTCGTTCGTGACGAACGCGACGTCGGCGAAGTCGCTGCCCATGCGGGCGAACTCGGCCTCGTACCGGGCCATCTCTTCCTGAAGATCCAGGGCGGGCGTCGGCCAGAGGGCCTTCGGCCGGCCCAGGTACACCTTCGCCACCTTGACCTTGGACGAGCGGCAGCCGGGGCTGACGAGGCCCGGCGCCAGGGCCGACGCGCCGGCCGAGGTCCGTGCGGCCCGGTTCCCGCACCCGGCGGCGGCCAGGCCCATCGCGCCGCCCACCGCCACGGCCGTCAGAAACCGGCGGCGGGTGGGGTCCTGGTCCGCGCTGCGTTCCACGTTCCGCTCCATGGCAGGCTCCTTTCGATAGGGCACAACCCGTGCCGATCCGTCCCGCGCGGTCAGCCTACTCTCTCGGGCCGATCGTATCCACCGGAATCGGCGCGACGCCCAGCCGGCGCCCGCCGACGGTGATGCCGGTCGGCGTGATCGCCACGTCGCCGGGGCCGGCCACCTCCTCGTTGTCGGCGGTGTCCACCCATTCGGCGCGGGCGCCCTGCTTCAGGTCGAGCAGTTTGCAGCGGACGGCCGCGTTGCCGCGGACGACGTTGCCGCGCGGTTCCTTCGGGTCGCCGCCGTCCAGAATGGTCGCCAGGCGCGGGTACTTCGTGGACCAGGGCGGATGCGCGTAATCGAAGCGTTTCAACTTGCCGACCAAGTCCCAACTTTCGCGGCGCTCGACGATGCGCGACTTGGCCCAGCCGATGCCGCGGGCGTCGATCCAGACGCCGAGCCGGCAATCGATGAAGACGTTGCCCGTGACGGTGTTGTCGCGCCCGCCGCCGATCATCATGCCGCGCTGCACGTGCTCGAACAGGTTCCCCTCGACCGTGATGCCCGAGGCGCAGTCGTCCAGGTAAACGGCGTTGGACCCCATGCCGACGCCGCCGATGTCGCGGAACCGGTTGTGGCGGATCACCGTGCCGCGCTCGGTCCAGTCGCGGCCGATGTACATGGCGCCCACGTCGCCGGTGTCCTGGCAGACGCGCTGGAGGAGGTTAGCCTCGATAAGGTGATCGTTGCCGTCGATCAGGACGGCGCTGTGCGGGGCGTCTTCCATGAGGTTGTGGAGCAGGCCCTGGCCCACGCCGGCCAGGCGGAACGCCGGGCGGTACGTGCGGCACCATCGGCCGAACCGCCGGACGCTGTTATCGGCGGCCTCGTGGCCGGCGGGCGTGAGCGTCCGGCGGTCGCCGCCATCAAGGACGGCCCCGCCCTCGCCCAGGTCGCGCAGCGTGCAGGCCCGCAGGGCGCAGGCCGACCCGCCGCGGATGACGACGCCCCACTGCCCCAGGTTCGCCACGGTGCATCGTTCCAGCGCGCAGCGTCGGCAGTTGATCACCGTGACGCCCGTGCCGCGGCCGGCCTCGATCCGCAGACCGCGAAGGGTCACGTCCTGCGCGCCGCGGAGCGCAACGAGCGGCTCCTCCATCAGGCTGACGACGACGTCCGCATCCTCCAGCGGCCGCGGCGGCCACAGGTACAGCCGGCCCGTCGCGCGGTCCAGGTACCACTCGCCCGGGCGGTCGAGTTCCTCCGGCACGTTCAGGACCCGCCACCGCTGGCCCTTCCTGTAGCCGTACACGCCGTGGGGCGGGACCGTGACGATATGCCGGGCGGCCGGGTCGATGGACGCGACGCGCTCGTAACTGTCGGCCCAGTCGTGGGTCCAGTAGCCGTGGACCCAGGCGTCGGCGGCGTCGAGCCAGCGTTTCGGGCGGTCGCCGGTGTAACCGAACCGGTCGGACGCCATGCCGCGCCGGATGCCGGCCTGGTCGACGACGGGCTGCTTCGACGGGACGGAAGCGCTGGTGGCCCAGCCGTCGTTCGGCCACGTGGCCAGCGTCATCGGCCGGCCGTCGACGAAGACCTCGAGCGCAGCCGGTCGCGACGGCCGGCCGAAGCCGCGCGACTCGAGTTTCCCGAAGTCGGTCACGCCCCGGGCCTTGAGGTCGGCCACGCGGACGTGCGGACGGGCCGCGGCGTCCAGGCGGGCCGCCAGCGGGTCGCCCTCGGCCGGCGGCGCGAAGCCGCCGACGGCCCGGCCGCCCAGGAGCCGCGGGGCGGCGCCGTCCGCCGCGCCGAGGACCAGCGGAGCGTCGGCCGGGACGGTCTTCGGGTCCAGGACGATCGGGCGGGCGAGTACGTAGTCGCCGCCGGCCAGGAGAATCGAGCGGCCGGTCGCCTTCGCCCCGGCCGCGTGGGCGCGGTGGGCCTCCAGGGCCCGCTCGACGGTGGCGAACGGCCGGGCCGCCGATCCGTCGGCCGCATCCTCGCCGCCCGGAGCCACGTGGAACGTCACCGTGTCGGCCGCCGTCGCCGGGACCGCCAGGGCCAGGAGCACCGCCGCTACCGCTCGCATGGTCGTATCCTGAAAGATGGTTCAACGGCCTCCTGGCCGCCGTACAGTCAGTATACCGCGTCCGCGGCCGGGCCGCCAACGCCTTGGACGCAGCCCTGTCGGAGCGGCAGTCGGAGGGAATCCGGATGGACGTGCCCCAGCCGGTATCGTACAAGGTAGCAGGATTTCTTCTCGGGCAGCCATCAGGCCAAGGGGAGTGTATGCGCGGCACGCATCGAAGGAAGTTCGCGGACGGGGCCCGGCGTCTCGGATGGACGGCCCTGGCGGGATGCCTGGTGCTGACGGCCCTTGCGGCACCGGCCGAGGCTGCCAAACCGGCCAAGCCCTCGGGGGCCGGCAAGACTGCCAAGGGCAAGCCGCCGGCCCCGGCCACCGTCACTGGCGAGGTCCGCGCCAAGGCCATCGACACCCTCGTCACGCACTACCTGGAGATGTACGGCGAGCATCTCAAGCGGCCCGACTGGATGGCCCGGGCCATGGCGGTCATCGGCCTGGCCGAAATCGACGACCCGCGCATCACGGCCAGGCTCATCGAGGTCCTCGACGGCGACAAACTTCCGCTCGTGCGCGTGTACGCCTGGGAAGCCCTCCAGGCCCGCCTGCCCTCCCTCACCCCGGACCAGCAGGCCCACTGGCTGAAGACCGGCAAAACGCTGCTTCGGCAGAACCATCTGCGCGGCGACCTGCGGGTGGGCCTGGTCCGGGCGATGGCCCGCGAGGGGCCCACCGACGAGAACCGCAAACTCTTCGCCACGCTGTTCCAGCACACCAACTCCGTGGACGCCTCCGACATCCGGACCCTCGACGTCATGCGCGACACACTGGCCCGGTGGCGCGACCCGGCCCTGGTGAAGGCCCTCATCGCCTCGATGGCCGACCTGGACTGCATCTTCCGCGCCGAGTACGTCCTCCAGGGCCTGCCGTGGGCGCCCAAGGAGAAGGCCGTCTCGTTCTTCAGCGAGGGCAGCGACGCCCTGTGCGAGAAGACCCAGGCCCTGTGGGTCCGGGCGCTGGCGGAGGCCGGGCCGAAGGCCCTCGAGCCAAAGCCCGCGCCCAGGTACAAGGGGCCGTCGCCCGTCATCCCCGCGCCCGAGAAGATCGCCGACCCCGCCGCCAAGCGCTGGCGGCAGGACCTGGAACTCGTGCGGTTCAAACTCGACCATCTCGACGTGGCCATGCTCGTCGACAGCACCGGCTCCATGAAGCCCGTCATCCGGTGGATCCAGCGCGACGTCACGAAACTGATGCAGGCGTTCCACCTGATCAGCAACGAGCCGCGCCTGGCTATCGTCTTCTACCGCGACCACGGCGACGTGTACGTGACGCGGGTCTATCCGTTTACGGGTCAGGCCGAGGCGCTCGAGCGGGCGATCCAGGGCGTGACGGCCGACGGCGGCGGCGACGAACCCGAGGCCGTCCGCGAGGCGATGGCGGCCGCGCTCGGCCAGCAGAAATGGAGCGGCGGCGAGTTCGCCCGACGCATCGTCGTCCTCGTGGGCGACGCCCCGCCCCATCCCGAAACCATGGACGACGTCCGCCGGCTGGTCACGACGGCCGCCGGCCAGGACTTCCGCTTCTTCTGCCTCAAGGTCCGCGACAAGTACACCGCCGGCGACCTGGAGGAGTTCGACCGCATCGCCCGCTGGGGCAACGGCCTGGCGTTCTGGACCGAGTTCGAGGACGAGGCCGTCGGCGACTTCTCCATGCGCAGCAAGAAAGACCGGGCCATGATCAACGGCATCGACGCCGCCCAGCGCCCCGAGGCGATCTGCGGCGTGGCCGATCCCGAGACGGCCGACCCGTACCGCCAACTCGTCCGCGCCATCATCCGCACGGCCGTCCCCGACGCGTACGAACGCAAGACCAAACCGTTCGTCGACACGCTGCTGGAATACCTGGAAACGCCCGTCCCCGAGGAGCGGAAGCAGGTGTACTCGGGCGGCAAACTCGCGCCGCCCAAGCCGCCCGGACGCGGCAAGGGCAAGGGCCGAGGCCGCGGCGGCCGAGGCGGCGGGGGGCCCCAGGGCTGAACCGACGTACGGTCCGCGCGCCCGTTGCAGCGTACGGTGGCGCGATAGCCCTCCGTACCGGGCGGAGTGGCCATTCAGAAGTCGATACCCACACACGGATCCGGCGGGTCGAAATAGAGGAGCGCGTCCTCGTCCGTGCCGTCGAATCCGTGTTCCTCTCTCGCCCAGGCGACGACCTCCTCGGCCGTGAAGCCGCCCTGGTCCTCCAGGTCCGGGCCCACCGAGTACACGATCCGCTTCTCCCGCGAATACCGGATGGGCTTGCCGTCGAAATCGTCGACAGGCACGGCAGCGAGGTACGCCGGCACAAGGGCGTGGAGCGCCGCCGGCACCGTGCCGTGGTCCATCTGATAACATCGCAGGGCGGCCAGCGTGCGGACCATGGCTCCGTGCGTCTGCATCCAGCACTTTTGCTGGATGAACGCCTTTGTGGCCGGCATCATAAGATGGACAAGCGTGCGGCCAACGGCATTCTCGCCCAGCCGCCCCAAGAAGCCCTTCGCCTCCAAGGCCGCATGGGGGTCCGGCAGGTGGACGTTGGCGCGATGCATGCCGCACGCGGCAACGGCGGGGCGATACCACTCCGCGAACAGGCGGCGGGTCTGGTTCGGCTTGAACGTCCAGTTGGTCGGGATGGGCGTGGGCGTCTTTCCGCCGTCGCCGGTCCCGTCGATGCCGATCACCCCCCGCCGAAGGTCGTCCAGCGTGTTGACGCACATCCGGTACTCGCCGCGGAGGGAATCGGCGAAACCGGGGCCGGCGTCTTCGAACTCTTTCAGCCGACGGCCCAGGGCGGCCAGGCGCTCCGCCGGCAGGCTTGTCCGACTCACCAGGTCCGCGAACAGGTTGTGCCCTATCCGCTGAACCGCCGAGCCGGTCAGGCACGTGACCAGCGTTCCCCCGCCACATTGGATGCGGTGACCCAGGCGCGCGAGCGCGACGGCCTCCTCGAACGCGCCGGCCTCGTCGCCCTCGCGGAATCGGTCCTGGATTCGGAGGCAAACCGCGTGACTCAGCGAGAGAAAACCTGAGAGTCCTGGAGCGTCTGCCGCGAAGTCGCGTATGGCCGGCAACTGAAATGCCGCACGAGACCGGGCCTCATCGATGAGGCGGAACGTCTCGCGGTTGGCCTCCAGCACCTCGCCAGCCAAGGCCTCGTCCCACGTTTCGCCGCCGACCATGCCCTGGAGGCGCTCGTCCTTCTCACGGATGGCCCGCGCAGCCGGGTCTTGCTCCTTCCGCTCGGCCTCCGCAATCAAGACCTCCAGTTCCTCGCCGGAAATCTTCCCGTCGGCGAGGACGTCAGGGCCACCGGTGGATTCCTCATCCCCCTGCCTGGGCGGCGGTGTGTAACCGGGCCATTGGAGCACTTCCAACGCCTGGGCGTAGAGTGTGAACGCGTTGCGGTCGTCCGGCACCTCGGCGCGGTCGGGCAACAGGTCGGCATCGTCGGGCGGCGGTTCATCCCACGCGCTTCGAGCGTGGTAATAGGCAAGTCCGCCCGCCCCGGCCGCCACCAGCAGACCGGCACAGATGATCGCCGCCTTGTGATACCATCTCATGCGAATTCGCCCGGTCATCTCGCGCGCCTCGCGGCCGCTTCGTCCTCATGTACCATGGAACCGAGCAGGGCTTCAACCCCTTGCCCGCCGCCCAAGAGGCGCGCCTTCCCTGCCGCCCCCGCACCTGCGGCAAGGCCGAATCGGTCGACCGCCGGCGCGGCGCCGCGACCCGGCGAACCGGCCCTTCACCCGTGGCGCCGGCAAGCCGTCTCACGGCTGCCGCGCGTCGGCCTCAACCACCTCGCGGGGCAGCAGCAGATCGGCCGGGCGGGCGGCCAGGCATGGCGGCACGGTCATCAGCCGCCGGCTGCCCGCGCAGTTCTCGAACTTCCACAGGGCACCGTCCTGCCCGTCGGGGACGGTCACGCTGAAGTAGCCCGGCCGGTCCAGGGTATCGAAGGACCACACCGCGGCGCCCTTGGCATCGAGCAGCCGACCGCCGCGGCCCGACGCGTACCCGCCCACCTTCCGCGTGCCGCGCGGCACGTAGAAGTACAGGCTCCATCGCCCGCTTGGCTCTAGAGGGTCGTCGAGGCTCGAGCGGAACGTCAGCGGCACGGTCTCGGGCAGGACGAGGCGGGTCATGTCGTTGCCGTCGGTCCACCCCAGCGTGTGCAGCCCGGCGTAGGGCGACCGCAGGACGACCTGCCGGGACCGGCCGTCGGGCGGCACGCTTTCGTCGCGGGCCACCGGTTCGAGGGTCGCCTCGTCGGCGGCATGCAGGGTAATCCTGACGTTGCCGCGGTCGCGGTAGTGCGCGATGAGGCCGCCGGTGACCTCGAGCCGAAGCGGCCGGCCTCCCGGCTCCGCCCCGGCCCCCTCGCCGGCAAGCCAGACGAACACCTTCTGCGAACCGCGGAACCGGTCCGGCCGCGGCGCGGGGTCGAGCGCCGGAAGGTGCAGCGGCGCGGCCGGCACCAGGTCGTCGCTGAAGCGGGCCGGCTCGAAGTCCAGTTGCGTCGGCTCGTTGGCGGCGATGCCCGCCGACACGATGGCGGCAATCTCGGCTTCGCCGAACGGCCGGCTGCTCTTCCACGGATTCTCCGGCTCGGGCACGTTCCACGCCGCCGCCTGGGGCACTTCGACGGACCGGTCGCGGAAGCGGTCCCGCTGGCAGACGGCGCGGGTGGAGACCATCATCCGGCCGCGCATGCGGTAGACGTGCCGCCACAGGCGCTCGAACCGCTGCTGCCGGTCCGCGCCCTTGGCCGCCCGGTAGCCGTGGTAGAGTTCCAGGTAGCGGGTGTACAGGACCAGGTCGTCGAGCCGGCCGCGGACGGCGGCGTCGGCCGTGCACCGGCGGGCCTCGTCCAGGTGGCGGTACATCCGGGCCACGACGTCTTCGCCGGTGCGGACCGAGCGGTCGAGGTTGAGGAGCCGGTAGAAGCCGCGCATCGGCTCCGCCGCCGGGCCGAAGGCGTGGTAAAGGAAGTGCTCGACCAGCGCGTCGACCCGGCCGGCCGCCTCGACGTCCCACAGCAGGCGCGGGCTGATCCAGTAGCCCAGGCCGTTGGCGCCCCAACTGTCGGCGTTTTCCGAGTTCATGAACCGGGCGCCGTGCGCGTGGAAATACGGGATCGTCCGGCAGAGGTACGCGATGTCGCCGCCGCGGGCCTTGCGGGGCGCGTCGTGGCTCCAGGCGAACACGTCGTGGTACTCGCGGATGCCAAGGGTGGCGCCGCGGGCGTGCCAGCCCTCGATCAGCCCTTCGGCCGTGTACCCGCCGCGGATGAAACTCGTCGCGACACTGACGATGACCCGCGGACGCACGTCGACGGTCGGCGGCGGGCTGTGTTGGCTATAGGCATAGATTCCAACATATTTTGGGCCGAGTCCGAGGCGATTGATCGCCTCGGCCACCTCGCCGGCCAGGAGCACCGCCCGGTCGCTCACGCTGCCCATGGCCGTACATGCGGCGCACGTGCACCAGTTGCCGCCGTCGCTGGGCTCCATCGACAAGCAATCGCGGCCCGGATCGGCCTTGAGGATCCGGACGGCGTGGGCCACGACCAGACGGCGGAGGCCGGGGCTACTGATGCAGAACTTGATGTTCTCGACGCCGGCCCGGCCGGGAAGCCGCCGCTCGCCGTCGACCAGGGCGCAGTACTCCGGATGGGCCGCGAACGCCTCGCGGTTGGCCTGGACGATGCCGCCGTAGGCGTGACCGGTCACGAGCGAGAACGACGAGATCGCCCGGTTCCGCCGGCGCCAGCGCTGCCACAGGGCGCGGTCGCCCCACGGAGCGCCGCGCGGGGCGTCTCGGACGACGTAGTCGGGCCGCTCCACCGCGTCCACCGCGATGGCCAGGTGTCGCCGCGAGGGAACCACTTCCCACGTGTCCGTCAGAAAGTAGAGCCGATAGCCCAGGCGGTGGAGGAAGTCCCAGACGGCCAGGACGACGGCCGTGGGGCTGGCCCCGATGAGATACGCGCCGCCGGCGTGGGTCCGCAGGAGGTACTCGTCGCGGCGAAACGGGTCGCCGGGTTCGAACGCCACGCCGTGCCGGACGGCGGGGAAATCGGCGGCGACGCCGACGGCCAGGCCCGCCGTTCCGTCGCCGGTCCGCACCTCGAAGGGGGCGCCGGCGATGCGGCCGAGGTACTCGGCGAGTTCCTTCGCCGCCGACCGCGTTTCCTCGGAGGCCTCCGGCCCGACGACCACCGCCTGCCGGGCCCGGCCGTCCGTCGCCAGGACGACGGTCGGGGCGGCGGACCGGTCGCCCGGCCCGGAGGCGTCCGGCGAGGCCGCCGGCGCAGGACGGACCGTCGCACACAGGAGGCCCGCTGCGATGGCGGCCAAGAAAACGATTCGCGTTCGCATAAGCGACCTCAAAGGGCAGGCCCCTGACGTGAAAAGGTTTCGTAACCTCTTACCGCGCGGCACAGCGTCACACGCCTTTCGGCACGGCCCAGTGGCCGTCGCGGTACGTGCGGCGGGTCAGGGCGTCGGCCTCGGCGTCGTCCGGGATGCGTTCGGTCTTCGGGTCGAAGCGGACGCTGCGTCCGAGGCGGCCGACGATGTTCCCGAGGTGTGCCAGCGCCGCCGCGTGGTGGCCGATGAGGACGTCGGCGTTCGGCTCGCGGCCGGCGCGGGCGGCGTCGAGGAAGTCGTGGAGGTGGGCGGTGTCGGAGAGACCGGCCTTGCCTTCCTTGAGCAGTTTGTTCTTCTCGCCGTAGAGCCGCCAGTCGCCGCCCTTCGAGAGAATCAGCATACCCTCGGTGCCGTAGAAAACGTTCCCGTTCTCGAAGCCCTCCTGGTGATAGGGCGAGAAGTCGCGCTGCTCGTACACCAGGAGCCGGCGGCCGCCGACCGACCCGTCGCCGGGATACGCATACGCCACGTAGTACGTATCGGGGAACTGCCAGTCGTCGTTGAAGGCCATGCGAGCGGCCCAGCCGGACGCCTCGGCGGGATGGCCCTCAACGCCCAGGCCCCACCGCGCGATGTCCAGTTCGTGCACGCCGTCGTTGCCGATGTCGCCCGTCCCGAACGCGTGGAACCAGTGCCAGTGGTAAGGGAGCAGGTTCTTCTGGTACGGCCGCATGGGCGCCGGGCCGACCCAGAGGTCGTAGTCGAGGCCGTCGGGCGGCTCGGACGGTTCGGCGCGGCCGATGGCCTTGCGGCGCTGGCTGTTGATCGCCTTGGCCACCTTCACTTCGCCGACGGCCCCGTCGCGCAGCAGGGCGACGGCCTCGCGGATGCCCGCCGAGGAGCGGCTCTGCGAGCCCACCTGGACGACGCGCTTCTGCCGGCGGGCCGCCTCGACCATCAGCCGGCCCTCGCGGACGTTGTGCGAGCACGGCTTCTCCACGTAGACGTGCTTGCCGGCCTCGCACGCCAGGATGGCGGCCGGGCCGTGCCAGTGGTCGGGCGTGGCGATGACGACGGCGTCGATAGACGCGTCATCGAGCAGGCGGCGCATGTCGGCGACGGCGGCACGGGCTTTCGTTTTCTGTTTCGCGCGTTCGCGGCGGGCCTCGTCCGGGTCGCAGACGCCGGCCACGCGGACGCCGTCCATGCCGGCCAGCGCGGTGCCGAGGCGCAGTCCGCGGCCGCCGCAGCCGATGATGCCGACGGTCATCCGGTCGCCGGCCCCGCGGACGCGGTCCCCGGCCGATGCGACGGCCAGCGCCCCGGCCGCTGCGGCGCCGCCGGTCTTCAGGAACGTTCGGCGAGTGGTCTTCATGGTCGTTCTCCTGTTTAACTGTGCGCCCGGACCTTCCCAGGACCCGGCGTCGCGATAACTCGGATGCCTCGAGTATCCGACACCCGGCCGGCTGGCGGACCGTCAATCGCGCGGCTCGAAGATGACGGCGCCCAGGCGGTCGGCCGGAAGCCGCCATTCGATGTCGCCGCCGGACGCCACGTCGTACTCCGACACCCGCTCCGCCCCCAGGTACACGGCGGCGTGCCAGCGCCCGTCGCCCGGCGCGGGGACTTTCAGCAGCACGGCGGGCTCGCGCTGCGTGTTCACCGCGAAGACGCCGACGCGGCCCCGGCCGTCGTCCCACGCGCTCTGGATGACCCGCGGCACGTCGATCGTGATGGGCCGGGCCAGTTCCCGGTTCTTGATCCGGCGAATTTCCTTTCGGGCCGTCGGGGCGTCGGCAACCAGCGGCGGACGCATCCGGCCGTACAGCAGGAACGGCCGGGCGCAGGCCGTCATGGCGTCGTAGTAGTCCGCCAGGAGCGTCTGCGACGCCGCCGGCAGCGACTCCGGCCGCTCGGCCGGGGCGTTCCAGAACGCCAGGCTCGGCACCTGGCCGTAGACCAGCATGGCGGCCAGTCCCCACGTCGACCGGCTGCCCGCCGTCACCCAGCCGAAGATGGCGGGAATGTGCTCGTGGTAGAGGTACTGGGCCAGCGGCACGAGATCGGGGATGGTCGACTCGTGGAAAAACCGGGCCTGGTAGGCATGCAGGTCCATGTTCAGCAGTTCGGTGGGGCTTTCCTTGGTCAGGAAGAAATTGGCCAGGCCGCGGCGGCCGGCCTCGGCCCGGATCGCCTGCAGCGACTGGCGCGTGGCGTCCATCGCCCACGGCCCGCACGGCACCGGATGGCCGTGAGACGCGTCGAAACAACTCTGCACGCCGTCGGGATACGGGCCGTGGTCCTGGTCGTCGTGGATGACCGCCACGCCCAGGTCGAAGAGCGCCCGCGCCGTGTCGGGCAGGAACGCGCGGCCGAACTCTGTGCCGCGGCAGATGCGGTGACTGTCGCGGCCCTCGGCCTGAAATGCCAGGAGTTTGCCGTCGCGGGACCGCTCGCACGCCGCGCGGCCGTCGTGCTTCTCGAAGTAGTCGGCCAGGTCCTGGTTGCGCCGGGCCGGGGCGCGGTCGATGTGCGTGGTCCAGCGGTACCCGGAGATGAAGCCGACGACGGCGATGCGCCGTTCCTTGAGGCGGGCCGCGAGGTCGCGAAACGCCTTCTCGCCGATGGAGGGCGGAAAGTAATCGATGCCCACCCAGTTGCCGACCTTCTCCCACCCCAGCGGCCGGTAGACGACGGGGGCGCCGAACCGCTCGTCCCAGGCGGCCAGGCGGTCGGGCAGATCGCGCAGGGTCTCCTTGTCGAGTTGCGTCGAGAGGCACAGGGGCGGATGGCGGAGCAGGTCGGGCACGTCCGTGCGGTCGCGCAGCGGCGTCCGCGACCACGGCTGCGCGGCGGCCCACGCGCGGTACACCTCGGCCGCGGCCTGCCACGTCGGGCCGCAGAACGTCACGCGCGCCCGGTACGGCATCTCCCACGTCCGGCCGGGCTCGTACGGCATGAGGTGCCGCACACCGAACGTCGCGACCGGCCCGCGGTTCGTGAAGCCGAACGCCTTCACGTGGCCGGCGCCGTCGTCGGTCCACAGGACGAACCCGCCCGCCGGGCCCACGCACGCCGTCATCTGGGCGAACACGTGCGCCGGATACGACCGCCACCGCGGCGGCCGGCTGAGCGGCGGGAACCGGCCCTCGAAGAGCGGAAACAGGTGCCGCTTCTCCTCGCCCCCGGCCGAGCGCGGCGTGGCGATGACGGGCAGCGTCACCTGGGCGACTGCCTCGGCCGGGTCCTTCGGCTCGACCGAGAGGGACCACTGGGTTTCGCCGACCGTCTCGCCCAGGCTGACGCGCAGGCGAGCCGAGGTCCGGGCATGGTCGAATGCCATCTCGGCGGCGTCGGCCGACCGGCGGACCACGCGGCAGCCCATCCGGACGGCGTCGGTTTCCCCCGCCGGCTTCGTGCCCGTGACGAACTGGATGCGGAACACGCCCTCGGATGCCTCCGCCTGCGGCGACACGTGCTCCAGCGACCGGGCCTTGTCGAAGAGCGAGACGAGCCGGCCGCCGCGGAGGACGACGCGCGTGGAGGCGTTCTCGAGCATCACCTCCTCGGCGGCGTCGCGAGGCGCGGCGTCACCGCGCGGCGCAGCCGCCGATGCCCGCGGCACCGGTCCGCACACCAGCAACGTTGCCGCAAGGAGCGAAAGCAGCGCCGCCGGGGCCGCGATCCGCCTTTGTGTTTTCATGTTGACACCTCCCGGTGCGCGGTGGCCAAGACCGGCCACCGCGCTGCGCATCCGCGCGGCGGTCACGAAGCCGCTTCCAGCCAGTCCAGGACATTCCGGATCAGGCGGCCGACCATCGGCTGGACCAGCACCGCCTGGCTGTGACCGGGGATGAGAACCGCGACCTTGCCCTTGCCGCAGGTATGGGCCCAGCCCTGCGGCGCCCGGCCGTGCTCCGCAGAGTGGCTTTCCAGGAACACGTGGGTACGGCTCTCGTCCATCTGGACCTGGTACTCTTCGTCGGTCACGCGGAAGGGCGTGACGCCGCGGGTCATCTCGGGCATGGCGGCGGTCGGGGAGATTTCGATCTCGACCCTCGGCGGGTGCCGGATGAAGAACGCCCTCGCCACGCGGCTGATGGCCCCGTCCTTCGCGTAGAAACCGATGCCGTCGTGGTGCAGCAGCAGCCGGCCGCCCCCCGTGACGTAGTCCTCGAACTTCTGTTCCTGCTCGGGCGTCAGCCAGCGGGTCCGCGCCTTCTTCGGCCCGCCGGCGTCCTTCTCCCGGTAGAACGCGATATCGTTGTACGCGTATCGGCTGAGGATGACCAGGTCGTACGTGCCGAACGCGTCGAACGGTGCCGCGTAGTCCATGACGGTCACGGACGCATACCCCCGCGCCTTCAGCGGCGCGACCAGGGCCGTGTAGAGCGGCGCGACGCAGTGCCAGGCGTCGCCCAGGATAGCGAGGGCCCGTTTCTTTCTGCCGCCGGGCTCGGCGCCCCGGACCGCTGCGGCGCTTCCCATCACCGCCATGCCCGACACCGCGGCGGCCCCCTGCAGGATTCGACGTCGTGTCGTAGCCATGCGCATGTCCTCCAAGAAGGTCGCCCGTCCCCGGCCGCTGCGGCCTACGGTTTCGCCGGGGCAAGCCGAGCGAGTTCGTGCCTGGCCCACGTGTGGGCCGTGTTGAACTGGACGGCCTGCGTGAACTGGTTCTTCGCCTCGTCGGTCCGGCCCAGCAGAAGCAGCCCCAGGCCGAGAGCGTAATGGGCGTCGGCCCGGCGGGCCTGCCGCGCGGCCTGTTCGCCGAACTTGGCGAAGAAGTCGACCTTGGCCTTTCCGGCGACGCGGTCGGAGGCGGCCGCGACAAGTTGCCGGCCGACCTCCTCGACCTTGTCCCGCCGGCCGGTCTTCTCAAGGGCACGGGCCTGATAGTACCGCGCCTGGAGCCAGTTCTTGGGAATCTTTTCGCCGGCGAGTTCCGCGAGGAGCGACTCCGCCTTCTGCGCGTGCCCAAGCGCGGCGTGGGCCGACGCCTGGCAGTACGTGACCTGTGGCATGCGGTCCCGGCTGCGGGCGGTTTCCTGCGACAGGTTTTCCGGAAACGTCCCGGCGGCCTGGAAATGGTCGAGCGCCTTGTCGGCCTGCCCAGCGTCCAGGCACGCCAGCCCGCTGAGGAGATGCGCGTCGATGTAGGCGGTGGCGAGTTCCGCGCCGCCGCCCTCCGCCACGTGGAACTGCGTCGCCCGGAGCGGCCCGAGGGCCTCCGCCCAGTGCCCCGTCTGGACGAGCACGGCTATCCGGCGGATGAGCAGCGGCTGGCGTTTGGCGACCACCTCGGGGTAGCGATCGAGCATCGCCAGCCGCGTCTCGGGCGGCGTGTTCGCCCGCTCGTACAGGTCATCGAGTTCCAGGAGGTACCGCGGGTCGGCCGACCGGGCGACGGCCTTTTCGTAACACACAATGGCGGCGGGAACATCGCCGTCGTGGCGGAACCGCGCCCAACCCAGGTTCCGGTGCACCAGGCCCTCGGACGGGTCGATGTCGCGCGAGCGGGTCCAGCACGCGATGGCCTGCTCCGGCTGGAGTTCGTACAGCAGGTTGCCGAGGTAGCACCACGCGCGGGCGTCGTCCGGGGCGGCGCGGACGGCCGACTCGAGCACGTCGATCATCTCCAGGCGGAACGGGAAACCGTAATCGGTCGGCATCCGGGCGGCGCGGGCGCGGGCCGCGCGGGCCAGGTCGGGCTTCCGGGTCCGCTCGTACAGATGGCCGAGCAGGTAGTACAGCATCGCATAGTCGGCGGGCGGACCGGCCGCCGGGTCCGTCTGTCGGCGGAGAACGTCGACGGCCTCGTCGAGAAGGCCGGCGTCCATGTAGTCGGCGGCCAGTTCCAGGTACGACTGCACCTCGCCCCGCATGCGGTCGGCGAGCGTCCGGAAGGTGCGGCCGGCCTCGTCCTTCCTACCGGCGGCGGCCTGGGCGAGGGCCAGTTCGTTCAGCGCGAAGAAGCCGAGCGGGTCGTCGGCCGCGAGGCGCGCGGCCGTCTTCTCGGCGCGGTCCGCCCTGCCGAGATGACGGAGGACGGCCGCCTTCAGGGCGACGGCGCGGGCGTTCTCGGCGTTCGTCGCCAGGCCCCGGTTCACCTGCTCGAGGGCGGCCCGGAAATCGCCCCGCCGGGCCGAGAGCACGGCCAGTTCGACGTACGCCGCGGCGTGTTGGGCGGCATCCCACGTGGCCCGGTAGAAGGCGTCGCAGGCGGCGTCGGCCTGGCCGCGGGCCTTCAGGGCCAAGCCGAGCAGGTAGAACGCCTCGGCGTCGCGGGGGCGGGTGTAGGCGGCGGTGATCCGCTCGATGGCCCGGCGCAGGTGCGTCTCGGCCTCGGCGTACAGGCCGCGCCGGATCAGGTCGGCGCCGACGATGGTGTTCGTGCGGGCGTCGCCGGGGTCGCGGCGGAGGGCCTCCGCGTAGTAGTCCATCGGGGCGATACTCGGGTTATGGATCTGCTGGATGCGGAGACCGGTCAGGTAGAGTTCCTCGACGGTCTCGATCTCCTTTGGGGGCGGCGGGGGCTTGACGACCTCCGGCAGTTCGGTCACCGGCTCCGGAGCGGCGGGCCGGTAGGCGATGAGGACGTTTCCGGCGGCGCTGCGGACGACGGCCTCCAGGTCGGTCTCGGCCGTGCCGTCGGGCACGGCAGCCGTGTGCGTGAACGGCGCGTCGGGCGCGAGGGCGGCCTTCTCGTCGACGAGGACCGTGTCGCCGGCCGTCAGCGTGACGCGGGCGCCCCTTCGGCGCGAGGTGGCGTGGACGCCGACGACGGCCTTGCCGCCCTCCACTTCCAGGTTGAGCGCGGCATGCAGGTTGGCCTTCTTGAACCCGCCGATTCCGCGCACCGGGTACCAGGTTTGCCGGAACGACTTGACCTCATACGGGCGAATCCAACTGTAATCGGGCTGGTTGTCGGAGAAGGCGCCGACCATGAGTTCGGCGTACGGGCCGTCGGAGTCGGTCAGGACCTTGGTGTCCCAGACGTTGCCGGGGGCCCACTCCCACAGTTTGGCCCCGCAGACGATGTGATGGTTGCCGACGTGGACGACGCCGGCGTCCTTGCCGTGATCGTAGCCACCCATGAAGTCTTCGCGCAGACCCCAGGCGAAGCACGAGACGGGTTTCGGGTGGTTCTTCCACCAACTCAGGTCCACGCCGGTGTAATCCGAGCCGTGGTACATGCCGCGGCCGATGGGCCAGAAGGTGAAGTCGTTCTTCGAGTGGTACGTGGCCACCTGGACGCTCGGCGGGAAGATGACCTGGTACTGGTCGTTCGCGTGGACCGCCACGTTGGCCCAGTACAGGATGGAGTGGGCATGCGGCGTGCGGTTGCGCAGGGTGACGGCGGCTTCGAGATACGACCGGCCGGGGCGCAGCGTCAGGGCGATGGTCCAGCGCATGCGGTGGCGGCGTTCGGTCTCGCCGATCCAGACCGTCCCGCTGCCGTCGGGGTTCTCGCGGATGGCGAAGTCGACCGGCATGTGCGTGGTGTTGCGGTGATGATGGAAGACGCACCACTCCACGCCGCCGGAAATCCACGCCCCCAGCATGCCGATCAGCGCCGGCTTGATGACGTGTTGGCGGTAGAAGAAGTCGTAGCCGTTGGTCTTGTCGACGGCCGAGAAGAGACGGCCGCCGATCTCCGGCAGGACGCAGAGGCGGACGTACTCGTTCTCCAGGTACACGGCCGTGTAAGTGGCGTCCTTGCGGATGCCGGTGATGCCGTCGGCCAGGGGATACGGATAGATGCGTTTCTGGGCCCCCTGGTACGACTCGCCCTTGTAGAACATCGGGTTCGAGTCCGGCGGCAGCAGGCCGTACGTGGGCAGGGTGATCGGCTCCTGCCAGACCTTTACCCTGGCGTCGGCGGCGGCATCGGCCGGCAGGACGACCGCCAGGACCAGCAGCATGGTCCCGACGGCCGGCAGCAGGGGCGTTCGGACGGATGGACGTGTCACGGCAGACCTCCTCCTTGGGCGGGCCGGACGCATCGGCCCTCGTGCCGCGAGCCTCGTGTGCCCCAGGGGCGCGACAGCGACCGTACTATACATCGCCCCCTTCGCGAGTGCCAGGCGCCGGCGGCGATGGAGATTCGGCGCTGGCCCGCGCGGCCCTCGGCGCGTACGCTGTACGTCCGGAAAGCGATGCCGCGGAGGCGGTCTCGGCGAGGATGTCGGCGTTGCGCCGCATGATCCGCGGCAGGGCGACCCGCCTGCGAAAGGGGCCGGCCATGGCACAGGGGCGTGGGGTCCTCAGAGGGGCGTCGGGTATCGTGGCGGCCATCGCCATCGTGGGGACAGTTGTGGCGTCCGTGGGGCCTGCCGCCGCCCAGTCCGCCCCGTCCGCGGAGCCGTTTGCGCGCCTTTACGACGTCCCACCCGAGGCGGCAGCCGATCTCTCCGAGTCGGCCCTGTCGGCGAAGCGGGGTTGGACGCCCGTCGAAGCGGGCGACGAGGCCCACCGTTTCCAGGGGGCCGCCGTCCTCATGAACGATAAGATCGTGGCCGTGCTGCACCCCGCCACGGCCGACGTCGACGTCTACTCGCGGCAGACAGGGGGGCTGAAACGCTGCGCACGTCTCCGGCCCGTCGGCGCCGACGGCGCGGCGATGAGGCGGACGGGCCTGAAGGTCCGGGCGAACCGGCCCCACGGCGTTTCGCTGGAGGTGGGCCTGGCGTCGCCGGCCGAGGGGCCCTGCCACGTGACCTACGATCTGGCTGTCGGAGCGGCGTTCCTCCGCACGACGGCGGCGGGCGTGGCGAGACTGCGCGTCCTGGCCCCGTGCCGGTTTGCCGTCGTCCCCGACTTCTTCGGCGACGACATCGTGGTCGATGCGGCCGCCCTCCCCCTGGCCCGCGCCGACCTGCCCGCAGATCACTTCCTGATGCACCTGATGCACGGCGGGGAATGCATCGTGATGACCGTGTCGGAGGCGGCCGAGCGCGACGTCCAGGTCGCGGTGGCC